>Ga0207683_10005254_pt1 | contig 11113 bp, 11 predicted proteins | sample KBSM73metaG_FD_184333 | JGI IMG/M metagenome (GOLD analysis project Ga0207683, IMG submission 184333) | Miscanthus rhizosphere microbial communities from Kellogg Biological Station, Michigan, USA - KBS M7-3 metaG (SPAdes) (version 2) | ecosystem: Host-associated > Plants > Roots > Rhizosphere >...
GCGATGACCGACGCGATGTTCACGTTCACGTGGGCGGCGCTCGCGCTCGGCGTTGCCACCAATCGTTTTCCCGCACCCGGCGAGATGTGGCTCGTGGGCGGGTCGCCGCGCTATCAAATCTATCCTGCGAAAGATGGAAAATTGATCGCATGTGGCGCGATCGAACAGAAATTCTGGCTGGCCTTTGCGAAAGCAATAGGGCTGCCAACACCTTTGGTCGACGACACGCAAAATCCAAAGACAACGCGTGACGCTGTTGCGAAGCTCATTGCGACCAGAACGTCGGAGGAATGGCGGCCGATCTTCGCCGCGGCCGACTGCTGTACCACGGTTGTAATTCCGCTCGAGGAGGCTATGCGCGATCCGCACTTTGTCGAGCGCGGACTGTTTGCGCATCAGGCCGCGACTGCGTCCGGCAAGAAGTTGCCGGCTTTGCCATTGCCGATCAGTCCTGAGTTTCGCGAGCCACCGGGCGTCAAAAAAGCGCCCAAGCTCGGTTAAAGCGCCTCACCGCGCATCAGTCGCGGTCGCGCTGCGGCAGGGGCTACGCCTTCGCGCATCACGGCGCGTCGCAACGGACCGATGCGGTCGATCAGGTAAAGTCCCAATCCCCGCATGCTCTGTGCAGGCAAAAAATCGCTCAGCAATGTGCGATTGAGGAGATCAATCGCGAACGTGCGGCTGCCCACGTCGGCGCGCCGCAAACGATCGTAGGAAGCGAGCATTTCGGCGCCGCCGATGTCCTGATGTTGCCGATCACCTCTGATCGCGAGTTCGCTGATTGTTGCCGCATCGCGCAGACCAAGATTAAGACCTTGTGCCCCGATCGGCGGAATGACATGGGCCGCTTCACCGACAAGCGCAATGCGGCGGTCTGCGAACCGTCGGGCCGTCGCAACCCGAAGAGGAAAACGGCCGCGAGCAGGTTCGGCTTCGATCTTCCCCAAAATCGAATACGATGCTCGCTCGATTTCCGCGCTTAGCTCGGCGTCATCGAGTGACGCAAGGTCGTCAGCCCTTTCAGGGTCCACCACCCAGACCAGGCTCGACCGATTGCCTGGCAACGGCACGAGCGTGAACGGTCCGTTGGGAGTGTGAAATTCGGTTGACGTGTCTTGGTGCGGCCGGGAGTGTCGCACACACAACGTAATTGCCACCTGCGGATAATCGCGCTCGTCCATATCGATGCCAACTGCTGAGCGGCAAATGGAGTTGCGGCCGTCCGCACCAATCGCGATAGGGGCGCGGTACGTTGCTCCATCTCTTAGCTCGATCGCAACCTCGTCTCGCTCAGGTTTGATAGCGAGAACCTCGCCGTCTACGATCTGCAACCCCGAAAGATTGCGTGCGCGCTCTTCCATTGCGTCGATCAGATGGCGGTTTTCTATGTTGTAACCGAACGCATCCAGGCCAATCTCACTAGCTTCGAATCTGACTTCCGGCGCCCGCCACAGACGACCCGTGTCGTCGACGATGCGCATGACCTTGAGAGGCGCAGCCTTGGCGCGACACAGGGACCAGACGCCGAGCGTGTTGAGGGCGGTAACGGAATCTGCGAGCAGGGCAGTCGTTCGGTTGTCAGGTTTCGCCGGGCGTGAGCCCACGAGAAAGGTTTGCGTGCCTCCCGCAGCGAGAGCGATCGCGGCCGTCAGGCCGGCAGGCCCTCGGCCGACTACGACCGCAGCGCATCGATCGTTATGGGTTCCCGACATCAATAGCGGCTCCGCTTCGCGTTAACCGCACTAGCACGGGCCGGCCGGGCCGGAAACTAAGCCGAAGACTTGCAACACCCGGCGGTCTACATATGGGCCATGGAAAAGGCTACATGAGCGAAACAGCTGGCCATGATTTGAGCCATCTCTCTGCCGCCACGGCGCGCCTCGGACACATTTTTGCCCGTCCAAAGGTGCTGGCGGGGATTTGCGTTATCATCCTTGCCGCCCTCGGCTGGCTCTATCTTGCTCTCCTGTCCGCTGGGGCGCCGACGGGCTCTCTTGGCGGCTCCAGACTTGTCCAGGTCTTGTGCGGTTCGCTGCAAGACGGTTTTGTCGGCCTTTATGCGGCGGCAGTTGTCTTGTCGATGTGGTGCGCGATGACCTTGGCGATGATGCTGCCAAGCGCGGCGCCGATGATCCTCACTTATACGGAAATCGCGGACACCGCCGCCCGCAAGCGCGAGCGGATCGTATCGCCATTTGTCCTCGCTGCCGGTTACGCAGCCGTGTGGTTCGGATTTTCAGTCTTCGCCGCGCTGGGGCAGATGGGATTGACCAAAGCGGCGTTGCTTGACCGGGGGATGGCTTCAGCGAGCCCGCTTCTGTCCGGCACAATTTTTGTCTTTGCCGGCATTTATCAATTCTCGACGCTCAAGCACGCATGTCTCACGCAGTGCCGGCATCCGTTTCCGGTTTTCTTCACGAACTGGGCCACTACGCCCGCCGGAGTATTCAAGCTCGGTCTCAGGCAAGGCCTTTATTGTGTCGGTTGTTGCTGGGCGATGATGCTTTTGATGTTCGCTGTCGGTCTGATGAATATCGTCTGGATGGCCGGGATAGGCATCGTCATGACGCTCGAGAAGATGCTTACGGGACGACGCTTCACTCATGCCATCGGTGTAGTGCTTATTGTGACCGGCACCGCTATCGTTCTGGCGACCCTGGCAGGCGGCTGGTCATCGCCAACAAGTTGAAATAAGTCGGGAGTGGTGCGTTGACGGAAAGTTGGAGTTTGAAAGGCGAATTAGCACTGTCGTGTAGCTGTACAGTGTTTTGTCCCTGCGTCCTGTCGCGCGGCGAGCATCCACCGACCGAAAGCCGTTGCCAAACCTGGGCCGGTATCCGCATCGACGATGGACATTTCGACACCATTGATCTTTCGGGCATCAAGGCAGGCGTCATGATGGACCTGCCGGGCATCATGTCGCGCGGTAACTGGACAGCCGCGCTGTTCGTCGACGAGAACGCGTCGGTTCAAGCAGTGAAAGGCCTGACCCGGATATTTACCGGCCGCGTCGGTGGTACCACGCACTTACTATCGATCCTTGTTGGACAATTCCTCGGCGTGCATCAGGTCCCCATCACTTATGAGACCGAAGGGGAAACACGGATTATCCGGATCGAAAAATATGTCGATGGGGCAATCAGCCCGGTGCGTGGCAAGGAAGCGGGCAAGAATGTCATTATCCGGAACAGTGATTACTGGATCGGTTCTGATATCATCGTTGCGCGTGCCGACAGATCGCGTTTTCGCGGTTTCGGGCGCAACTGGAATCTGGCGGGACGATCAGCTGAGATCGTAAAGCTCGACTGGGGCAACGGTTAAGTGGCGGGATTCGAGTACGTCCGAGCATTTACGATTCATGTCTTCACCGCGACCGGCGCGGCGTTGGCATTACTCGCGCTTATACTTGGCACTGGCGGCCACTGGGCAGGAATGTTTCTTTGCCTTGGCCTCGCCCTCGTCGTCGATGGCTTGGACGGGCCGTTGGCTCGTACTTTTGAAGTGCAGAAGCTGGTACCGCGTTGGTCAGGCGATACGCTGGATCTCGTGGTCGATTTCACGACATACGTCTTCGTACCCGCGTACGCGATCGCGGCAAGCGGGCTTTTGCCGCAGCCGTTTGCGATCCCAGCGGGGATCGTCGTCGTTATCAGCGGCGCCCTTTATTTTGCAGATCGCGAAATGAAAACGGCGGACAACTATTTTCGCGGCTTTCCGGCGGTCTGGAATCTGGTGGCGTTTTACCTGTATTTGCTCGAGCCGCCCGGATGGCTGGCGGCAATTGCGATCGTCGCACTTGCGGGCTTGAGCTTTGCGCCCGTTAAGTTTCTCCACCCGTTGCGGGTGCAACATTGGCGGTTGTTCAACATTGCAATTCTGACGATGTGGGCGTTGCTGGCCTTGGCCGCGGTTGTACAGGATCTGGCGCCCGGCCCGTACGTCACGGTGCCGTTGTCGCTGATCGCCGTGTATTTCTTCGCGGTCGGATTATTACCCGACCGCGTTCGAGCCGCAGCCTGAGAAATCGCTCATTCCCAAGGAGCATTCCATGTCTCGACCAGCCCTGTTGATTGCCGGCGGCAGCCGCGGCATTGGTGCAGCGACCGCCAGGCTTGCGGCCGGACATGGCTACGATGTTGCGGTGAACTACAAGACCAATTCAAACGCTGCGGCCGCGGTGGTCGACGCCGTCAAGAAAGCCGGCGGCAAGGCAGTCGCCATACAGGGGGATATGGCGCTGGAAAATGACATAGAGCGCGTCTTCGACACTGCGAATGATACGTTCGGATCGTTGACCCATTTCGTGCACAGTTCCGGAATTATTGGCGAGGGTTCGCGTTTGGACGAAGTCAGCGCCAAGACAATCCGTGAAGTGCTCGACATCGATACCTTCGGAGCGCTGCTGTGTCTGCGCGCCTGCGTGCGTCGTATGTCAACGAAACACGGTGGAAAGGGGGGTGCCGTCGTGATGCTGTCGTCGATGGCTGCACCTCTCGGCGGCGCAAACGAGTGCGTGTGGTATGCGGCGGCGAAGGCCGGCGTGGACTCGATGGTCATCGGCGTTTCGCGCGAGGTTGCCAAGGAAGGTATCCGCGTCAACGCCATTACGCCGGGCGTCATTGATACCGACATCCAGCCGCCGGGGCGCATTGAACGCGTTTTGCCCATGTTGCCGATGGGCCGGGCAGGACAGGCCGACGAAGTTGCCGAGGCGATCCTTTTCCTGCTGTCCGATGCCGCATCCTACATCAATGGAGCGAACCTGCGCGTTTCCGGGGCGCGCTGACCCGCCTTGCGCTCGGCGTGCGGCCGCCTATTATCCGGCCCGAATTCCTTCCCGCATAACAAGCCTATCCAAGGAGTGAAAAATGGTCGCGGCAGTGCGCGTACACAAACCCGGTGGTCCCGAAGTTCTAACCTATGAAGACGTCCAGATCGCCGCGCCAGGCCAGGGCCAGATCAAGATCAAGCAACACGCCGCTGGCGTAAATTTCATCGATGCGTATTTCCGCATGGGGATGTACCCGTCGCCTGTCGGAATGCCTTTTATTGCCGGCAATGAAAGCGCCGGTGAAGTCATGGCCGTCGGCCCAGGCGTCACCGACCTCAAGGTTGGTGATCGCGTGGCCTTTGTTGGTCCCTTGGGCGGCTATGCCGCCGAGCGGCTGGTGCCAGGCGACCGTGCAGTAAAACTGCCGGACAATATTTCCTATGATCAGGCTGCCGGCATGATGCTCAAAGGCATGACCGTGCAGTATCTGTTGAACAAAACCTACAAGGTGGAAAAAGGCACTGTATGCCTGATCCACGCCGCTGCAGGCGGTGTCGGCCTGATTGCGTGCCAATGGGCAAACTATCTCGGCGCAACCGTCATTGGCACCGTCGGCTCGAAGGAGAAGGCTGAGATCGCCAAGAAGAACGGCTGTCATCACACGATCCTGTATCGCGACGAAGACTTCGTCGCCCGTGTGAAGGACATCACCAGCGGCAAGCTCTGCGACGTCGTTTATGACGGCATCGGCAAAAGCACATTTCCTGCCTCGCTCGATTGCCTGCGACCGCTCGGCTATTTCGTCAGTTTCGGCAGCGCGTCCGGCCAGATCGATGCCTTCAACATCAATATTCTGCAAACCAAAGGCTCGCTGTTCGCGACGCGTCCGACCCTCAACAATTATGTCGCAAAGCGCGATGACCTGATCGCGACCGCCGCTGATCTGTTCAAGGTCGTCGGCTCCGGTGCGGTGAAGATTCCGATCAATCAGAAATATCCGCTCAAGGACGCGGCCAAGGCGCACAAGGAAATGGAAGGCCGCGATACAACGGGCTCTTCCATTCTCGTCCCGTAGAAGGTCCCTAGATGATATTGCGGACGGTGGCGGGCTCCTCTTCGCCACCGTTGCGCCATCTGCGCAAGGCGGCAATATCTCCGACGCTGATGTACTGCTTATCGTGCAACGACACTGCGCGACCTGTCATGCGGTCAATCCGACGCACGAAAGCTTCCGCGAAGCGCCAAAAAAGATAGTTCTGGAATCTGTCGCCGACCTCAAGAAACATGCTGTCGTTGTCTATGCGCACACGGTGCAGGGCAGGGCGATGCCGCTCGGCAATCAGACCGGTATGACTGAAGGCGAGCGAGCAGCACTCGGGCTATGGTTGAAGGAAGCGACGCAGTGAAATCATTCGGTATATTTGCAACGTTCCTGATCGGAGCGTTCGCGCTTCTTGCCAGTCAGCTTTCTGGAATCGTCGTACTGAGCGGGTGGTACGGCCTAAGGTTGGGCGAGGTGTCGACGCTGATACAGGACGGCGGCGCGCTGATTTTGTTCATTTTTGTATCGGCGCCGCTGCAGGTGGCCCTGCTGGTTTTGGCGGCCCGGTCCAGAGGCAACGTTGCCGAGTATCTCGGATACAAACTGCCGCGACGTGGAGAAGTCATAGTTGCCATTGTGGCGGTGGCCATTCTGATAGCCGTGGGCGATGCGGCGAGCTGGCTCGCCGGGCGCAACATCGTGGACCGCTTCCAGAGTGACATGTATCAGGCGGCGAAAAATGCCGACCTTCTGCCCTTTTTGCTGGTGGCCATAGCGGTCCTCATTCCCGTCGGCGAGGAGACGCTGTTTCGCGGGTTTCTTTTTCGAGGATGGCTGAGAAAGCCGGAAGACGCATGGCGGGTGATCGTTTTCACCGCCGGATTGTTTGCGATCATACACGTGCAATACGATTGGTTTTTAATCGCCCAGGTCTTTGCCTTCGGGCTGCTGTTCGGTTGGGTCCGATGGGCGAGCGGATCGACCATCCTGACCATGGTGATGCACGGTTTGGTCAACCTGGAAGGCATGGTCGAAACCATGCTGACTTACAACGGCTGAGCGCGTCTCAAAGCAGATTGGCGATCCTGGCGATTGCCGGATGATGGGTAATGCCGGCAGGCAGCCGCGGAAGCCCGACGACTTCGACACCGTTGGAGAATCGTTCGATGCTGGCCACGGTATCGTCCAGTGCCACGGGATCACGCTCGCTTTCGCTGACGACGATGGCCGCGATCGTCAATTTGCGTTGGGCTAATACGTCGAGCGCAGTCAGCGTATGGCTGATGGTGCCGAGATAGCCGCCAACAATCAGCAATAGCGGAATGTCGAGGGCGGTCATCCAATCGAGCACTGTGCGTCGCCCAGCGAGTGGCACCATGATTCCACCGACACCTTCAATGAACAGGGGCCCCTTTGCGTTGCTGACAGCTGCACGACTGAACGCAACTACGCGGTCGAAGTCGACGCTGCGCCCTTCGCGCGCGGCAGCAAGGTCTGGAGCGAGTGGAGCGCGGAAGCGCCATGGGGCGATGCGTTCGACTTCGTCCGCGGATGCCGGTCGACCGAGGGCCGCCAGCAGAACTGCCGGGTCGCTGGTGTCCACAACCGAAGAGTCATAACCGCTCACGATCGGCTTCAGTGCGGACACCGGCTGATTGGATTCGCGCATATAGCGAATAAGCGCGGCGGTCACGAAAGTCTTGCCGATGTCGGTGCCGGTCGAGGTAACGAAATAAGCAGCCACGATCTATGCCAGTACCTTGTCGCGCACGATGTCCGCAAGCCGATCGATCTGGTCGTCCGGATGTTGCGCTGTAAATGTCAGGCGCAGGCGTGCCGTGCCCGGTTTCACCGTGGGCGGACGGATCGCGACTGCGAGAAATCCTTCCTTCTCGAGCATGCGCGAGTGTGCGAGGGCCGCTTCTTCGTCACCGACGACGATTGGCACGATGGGACTTTGCGCATCGGGAAGGCCTGCGCGCTTCGTGAATGCTTTCGCCTTTCGGACAGGCCGTGCAGCGTAATCCGGATCGCGCTCTATCAGATCGAGTGCGGCAATCGCGGCTGCTACGCACGCAGGTGGCAGCCCGGTCGAATAGATCAGTGTTCGTGCCCGATTGCGCATCAGGTCGATGACCGATGCGGACGCGCAAAGATATCCTCCGTAGGAGCCGACGGCTTTCGACAGGGTGCCCATCTGCAGGTGGACGGGGATGTGCGAATTTCCAACGAAGCTCGATCCGCGGCCACCGCCCAAAACTCCAAGACCGTGCGCATCGTCTGACATGAGCCACGCGTCGTGCTCTTCGGCGAGCGCGAGCAGCTCGTTTAGAGGGGCGAGATCTCCGTCCATGGAAAAAACGCCGTCCGTGACAATGATTGCATGGTCGTGCTCGCCGCGGCGGGCAGAAAGAAGTTCTCGCACGTGCAACACATCGTTATGGCGAAACGTCACGACCGTGCCGCGAGACAGTTGCGCGCCTGCATAGATACATGCATGCGACAGTTCATCGAGCAGAACCAGTCCGTCGCGCCCGACTAGCACCGGAATAATTCCCGTGTTCGCCAGATAGCCGGACCCGAAAACACAGGCGGCTTCGGTGGCTTTGAATTGGGCAAGGCGGGATTCCAGCTTTGCATAGAGAGGGTGATTTCCGGTCACCAGACGCGACGCGCCGGAACCGGCTCCATATTCCTCGACTGCGGCGATCGCTGCCTGTTTGATGGCCGGATGCTGCGTGAGATTCAGGTAGTCGTTGCACGAAAATGAAAGCAACTGGCGACCATTTCGGTCGATCCAAATGCCATCCTCGCGAACGGTCTCGTTGAGCGCTCGGTACAGATGCCGGCGTTTGAGTTCGTCGAGCTTGTCTTGCGCAAAGGCGTCGAGTGAACGCATCAGTGGCCTTGCCAGGTTCCGCCAAGTTGCTTAGCACGAACGCAGCAGGGAAACGTCAAATGGGCCGCGAAACCAGCAAAAACAGCGCGATGCCGGGTTGGTATTCCGACGGCGTCGGGCACATTTGGCTGCCTTACGCCCAGATGAAAACAGTGCCCGCGCCACTGCCGGTCGCGGCGACCCGAGGCTCCCGGATCGTCCTGGCAGATGGACGCGAATTGATTGACGGCATTGCCAGTTGGTGGACGGCTTGCCACGGCTACAATCATCCGCACATACGACGTGCGCTGGAGACGCAGCTTGCGACGATGCCGCATGTGATGCTCGGCGGTCTTGTGCACGAACAGGCCTTGCGCCTTGCAGGCCGCCTCGCGGGACTGTTGCCCGGCGACCTGCGCCGTGCGTTCTTTTCGGAGTCCGGTTCTGTTGCGGTCGAGGTCGCCATGAAAATGGCGGTGCAGTACTGGATCAATAGTGGCGTCGTTGGAAAATCGCAGTTCGTTGCCTTCAAGGCCGGATACCACGGCGACACGACGGGAGCCATGGCGGTCAGCGACCCCGAGGCGAACATGCACACGGCGTTTGCCGATGTTCTGCAAAAATATCGGGTTGTAGACTTGCCTGAAGATGCGGCGACGACTTCAGCACTCGAAGAATTGCTAGCGAAACAGAGCGAGGCAATCGCCGGGATCATTGTCGAACCGCTGGTTCAGGGAGCTGGCGGCATGAAGTTTCACGACGCGAGTGTGCTTCGGCGCCTGCGCGCTCTTGCGGATAAATACGAAACGCTCCTCATCTTTGACGAAATCTTCACCGGGTTTGGCCGCACGGGAAGCCTGTTTGCCTGTAGTCAGGCGGAGGTCGCGCCGGACATCATCACCCTCTAAGGCGCTTACGGGTGGCACGCTTCCGCTGGCCGCGACGGTCGCGACGCGCCAAATCTTTGATGCTTTCTGGTCGGACGATCCAAAAAAGGCGTTGATGCATGGACCCACATATACCGGGAACGCGCTTGCGTGTGCGGCTGCGAACGCTTCGCTCGACCTCTTTGAAAAAGAGCCGCGGCTTCGACAGGTCGGCGATATTTCGGCGGCCATGGAGCGGGATCTTGCAGCATGCAGGGATATACCGATTGTGAAAGGTGTGCGCGTGCGCGGCGCCATAGGCGTGGTCGAACTTAACCAGATCGACGACTTAGATAGCCTGCGCGCTCACTTCATCGAACAGGGCGTCTTTATTCGTCCAATCGGAAATATCGTTTATCTCACGCCGGCTTTCACGATTTCATCGGATGAACTGAAAACCTTGACCGATGCGGTTGTCAAAACCGTGCGTCAACTGAATCGATAAGGAAAATCAGAAGCCGACCGCCGTGCCGTGCAGATCATATTCGTCCGCGCGTTCGATCTTCACCGTCGTGATTTCACCCACTCGCAAAGGACGGTGGGCGGCTACGTAAACCGCGCCATCGATTTCTGGTGCGTCGGCCATGGACCGGCCTTTTGCTACGCTCGGCCCGACGTTATCGATAATAACCTTCTGACGTGAGCCAACCTTGCGCTTCAGGCGCCGGGTTGAGATTTTCTGCTGCACCTGCATGAACCTGTGCCAGCGCTGGTCCTTCACGTCATCAGGCACTGGCGCCGCCATATCGTTCGCGGCGGCACCTCTGACCGGTTCATACTTGAAGCAGCCGACCCGATCGAGCGACGCTTCGTCGAGCCATTCGAGCAACATTTCGAAATCGGCGTCCGTTTCGCCGGGAAATCCGACAATGAACGTTGATCGCAACGTCAGATCAGGGCACTGGTCGCGCCAGCGTGCAATCCTCTCGAGCGTCTTTTCCTGTGCTGCTGGGCGACGCATGCGTTTGAGGACCTCGGGCGAGGCGTGCTGGAACGGGATGTCGAGATACGGCAGCACTTTTCGTTCGGCCATCAGCGGGATGACGTCGTCCACGTGTGGATAGGGGTAGACATAGTGCAGCCGCACCCAGACGCCCAACTCACCCAATGCGCGCGCGAGATCGATGAATCTTGCGCGCACCTCGCGGTCGCGCCACTTGCTGGCTGCGTATTTGATGTCCACGCCATAGGCTGACGTATCCTGTGAAATGACCAGCAATTCTTTCACGCCGGCGGCAACGAGCTTCTCAGCTTCGCGCAGGACATCGGCCGCTGGCCGTGACACGAGATCACCGCGCAGGCGGGGGATGATGCAGAATGAACAGCGGTTATTGCAGCCTTCGGAAATCTTCAGATAGGCATAGTGACGCGGGGTGAGCTTGATGCCTTCGGGCGGGACGAGATCGAGAAAGGGATCGTGCTTCGGCGGAAGCGCCTTATGTACGGCCTCGACCACGGTCTCATATTGCTGGGGGCCGGTGATCGCCAGAACATCG
>Ga0207683_10005256_pt1 | contig 11111 bp, 13 predicted proteins | sample KBSM73metaG_FD_184333 | JGI IMG/M metagenome (GOLD analysis project Ga0207683, IMG submission 184333) | Miscanthus rhizosphere microbial communities from Kellogg Biological Station, Michigan, USA - KBS M7-3 metaG (SPAdes) (version 2) | ecosystem: Host-associated > Plants > Roots > Rhizosphere >...
GTCCCGGCATTGTCGTTTTGGCAGACAGACAACGAGAGCGAAGTGAGATGAAGAAGATCCTGGTGCTTGTCGCGGTCCTGTATTCAGCGGCCGCCATCGCGCAGAGCAGCCCGCCGGCGCCGGCCGGCAGCGACGCCGCCAAGACGCCAATGGTCGGCGACAAACCGCTGGTTACGGTCAAGCCGAAGAGCGCAAAATCCAAGGCTGCGGCCAAGGATGCAGCGACGGAAGCCTCGAAGGACGCCGCCGTGGCGCCGCCGAAAGCCGGCGCCAAAGGGACGCCCGGCAAGCCGAAATCGATCGCGGGCAGGCTGCAGGCCTGCCTGGAGATTGACGATGCGACCAAGGAACGGCTGACTTGCTACGATGCCATCTTTGCGCCGCAGCCAAAGCCGAAGCCGGCAGCCGCGAAGGGCGTCAATGACTGTCGTTTCCTGAAAGAAGAGGACGAGCGGCTGACCTGCTACAACGGTTTTGCCGACAAGATTCCGAAGCTGCCGCGTTAAGTTTGAAGCCCGGTCGTCAGGCGTGGCGGCTTACCAGGTGTTGTTCCAGGTCGGGCCGCCGAAAAAGCCAAAGCGCGGCTGCTGCTGCGCATAGCGCAAAGGCTGGAAGGGCTTGCTCTTCGCGATTTTACGTTTGTGTTGAACCTGCGGTTCAAGCTTCTTCGCTTCCGCCGGAACGAACTGGGCAAAAGTCTCGCGCACACGGGCCTGCGCCGTGATATCGGCGACCCGTGCTGGCGGAGCAGCGGCGGCCTGGACGACGGTTGGCTTCGGGGGAACGATAGTGGGCAGGCTGGTGTCGTATACTACCCGTTCAGGCAATTTCTGGTCGGAACGAATGCGCACTACGGTCTTGTCGATCGAAGGAACCTGATTGCCCGCCATGTTGCTGGCCACCGCAGGTTGTTGCGGCGCGAAGGCATCAAACGCGAAGATCAGCGCGAGCAACACTCCGCCGACATACAGGAAATATCGCGCTACGGGCATTGGAACGCTCCCCCCGCGCCACGCGCGGTCATCGCCTAACTGGCGATATAGCGATTAGTTCCTCGGCCGCCACCAAGGTTCAACGGTGGCGATCACTTTTTCGAGGTTCGCAGGGTCAGATTCGGCTGGCGGTTACGAGCGAACATTTTGCCTTATTTGCATTGATGTTGACGAAACCGACCAGCATACGGGCGTAGGTCTTCCGGCTCTTCATGTTCACAGTGTCATTGATCACGCGTTTGCGATCCGTCAAATGGCTACCGTCCCTGCGCGTGAAGACACAGAATATCTCGATGTCCTTGACGGCGTAGTCATTGCCGTTGCGCAGCGTCAACGTAACCAGGGCTTTCGAGCCAAGCCCACCCCTTCGCCACGACTGCGAGGAAATCTTCAGCCCGTCGACGGGTGGTTTTTCAGCTGCCGCCGCTTCCGAAGGCGACCCCGGCGGAGTGGCTTCCACAGGCACGGCTGGGTTCGTCAGCGTGGCCGTGGTTGGCGTAACCTCCTCATCCATCAAGGAAGCGTTCTGTGCGTAGATGACCTCAGGTGCTGATGCAGTCGATTGGCTTTCCGCATCACTCGGCTCGGGAAGCAGCATCCATGCCGTGCATCCGACGATCGCGATGGCAGGCAGCACAAGGAGCCGAGCTTGGGAGCCTCCAAATGACCATCCGGTGATCCGCATGACCACGCCCTCAACCGGCGGCCGAAGGGATTGGCGCGCCGCGCATAAAAAAAAGCCCCACGGAGCGTTACGCCGTACGGCTTGTTTCACGACTGCCGCTGCACGGTTCCGCCGCTTACGCATCAATCACTGAGAGGCTGAATGGTTTCACACAAGCTCGACAATATTGCGGCGGGAGCTGGGCTTGAGGGGATGGAATTGCCGATGACCGGCCGCTAGATTGGCGCAATTCGCTGCCGCGATATCAACAACGAGATCAACAATAATCCTGGGGAGAAGAATATGCCGACCGTCACTTGGGACCATGTCCATTTGCGCAGTCCCGATCCCGAAGCGACCGCAGCCTGGCTGCAAGATATCCTGGGCGGCGAGATCGTCCGCGGTCCCGGCCGTATCGACGTCAAGCTCGGCGGCGCAAATGTGTTCATCGCACCGGTCACTACAGGTGACGGCGTCAACACTCCACCGGTGACGCCCTATCAAGGTCTCGATCATTTCGGACTGACCGTGAAGGACATCGACGCCGTTGCCGCCGAGATCAAGGCCAAGGGCGTCGAGTTCACGAAGCCGCCGACCACCATCCGGCCCGGCGTGCGCATCTGCTTCATCCGTGGACCGCAGGGCATCTCGATCGAGCTTCTGGAGCGCGACAAGAAGTACGCGTGACCCGGAACGCGCATGACCGCCGCAGCTACGACATGCTGCCCGGCATGAAGCAACGGATGGTCAATCCGCCATATCCGCGTATCGGCCACACCATGGTTCGGCCGACGCGGTTTGGCTCCGTGATGACCGCGTCCTCGGGCACGTCGAGCCATTCCCCTTCGAGCCGCACGCGATAATGGCCTTCCTTCGACTCCCAATCGACGTCGCTAACTGCCGAGCCGTCTGCGTCGGAACAGCAGGGGCCCTTGCCGCTTTTGAGACTGTCAAACCACTGCTTCAGCGGCGAGTTGGCATAGCGGCCGTCGGGATCACGGGCATGGCCAGGATAGGAAGCGAGCGGCAATAGCAACACCGCAAAACCGATCGCCAACGGCATTTTCACACGACCAGCAAAGAGGCGGCCGGCAGTTTCAGGGATGTTGTTTCCAGTGCATGGGCGCGGCACGCGGCCGCCGGATTTGATCCAGTTGCTCACCTGTCTCTCTTGCTCCTGCACCCACCGGCCGGTGCCAAAGAGAACTATGCATTTCGCAGGCCAACTTGATTCGCCTTCGTTCGCCGTCATTTGTGCGTCATGAACCACTGGCGATAATGGAGCTTTGCGCTCGGTACCGGTGTGCTATTGGCCAACCTGACGCGTTGCGCCGGGTTCCATGCTTTGGCATAACTGGGCTACCGGCATCCGTGGGCGCGGACACCGGCAGTGGGACGTCATGAAAAACGGCTTGTATTCGATCCACGTCACCCTGCTCGACGGGCGCGTCGGCAAGGGCAGCGGCGTGATCCTGTTCCGGGATGGTCAAATCCTCGGCGGCGATGCCTATCTGTTTTACACCGGCAGCTACACGGTGAAGGGCGACACCTTCAAAGGCGAGGTGCTGGTGCAGCGTCACACTTCCAGTCCTGATGCCAACCCGCTGTTCGGCGGACCGACCCCGGTCGGCATCGGCGTGTCAGGCACGTTCACCGACACGCGGGCCACGATGAACGGAACCGCCCTGGTAGGTAAAGCCAGCCAGATTTTCGGCGCGACACTGCGCTTGCTGGCCGATACGAACTAGCCAGATCTTCTTGATATCCACTTCGCTTGAAAATGCTGTGGCTATTCCGCCGCCTGCTCAAGCGGGGCTGTGCGCGGCAGGATCATCTGGATCCGTGTGCCACCGCCCGGCGCGGAATCAAGATCGAGCCGCCCGCCGAGACGGTTGGTCACGATGCTGTAGACGATGTGCAGGCCGAGCCCGGTGCCGCCCTGATCGCGCCTTGTGGTGAAGAACGGATCGAACGCACGGCGACGAACGTCGAGGCTCATGCCGCATCCGTTGTCGGAAAAAATAACCTCGACATTGTCCTTGCCGGACTCGCGTACCTGGATCTCGACCGTGCCGGCCTTGCCGTCCGGAAACGCGTGTGCCACCGAATTGAGGAACAGATTGGTGAGCACCTGCCCGTAAGGACCGGGGTAGCTGTTCATCATCAGATTGGGCTGGCAATCGACGTTGAGCGTCAGATTGTGTTTGCGAAGACCCGGCCGCAGGCTCATCACCACCTGCTCAGTGAGATCGCCGAGGTCGAAGCTACGCTGGTCGGAATAGTTGCGGTCGGCGGCAACCTGCTTGAACGACTGAATCAGCTCGGCAGCGCGGTTGAGATTGGCGACGAGCTGCGAAGAGGCATCACGGCTGGTGTCGAGAAAATCGTTCAGGCTGGAGCGCCGCAGCTCGCCGCGCCCGACTTCCGCCGCGAACATCGCCGTCTTGCGTTCGAGTGCGGAGGCAACCGTCAGGCTTATGCCGACGGGGTTGTTGACCTCGTGCGCAACGCCCGCCACGAGCCGGCCTAAAGCCGCGAGTTTCTCCGCCTCGATCAGCGAGTTCTGCGTCTCGCGCAGATTGCGCAAGGCGGCTTCGGCGGCGTCCTTGGCCTTGCGCATCTCGAATTCGACGCGCTTGCGTTCGCCGATATCGAGCGCGACGGTCACGATGTTTTCGATCTCGCCGGCTGTGTCCAGAATAGGCAGCTTGTTGACCAGCCATTGCCGCATATTGCCGACGGAGTCCCTGTACTCCTCCTCGTAGAAGCCGAGCTCCCTGCCGGCGGCCAGCACGCGCTTGTCGTTCTCGTCGGTCTTTTCCGCACCGTAGCGCGACATCAGATCGGTCGTGGTGTGGCCGATCGCATCGCCGGGCTCAATGCCGAAAATGCCGGCCATGTAGCGATTCATCAGGACATAACGAAGCTGCTTATCCTTGACGTTGATCACTGCCGGCACGGTGTCGATCACCATTTGCAGCAAGCGGCGGCCTTCGGCGATCGCGTCCTCGGCGCGTTTCTGGTCGGTGATGTCGCGCACCGTTCCTTCGTAACGGACGATCTCGCCGGCCTCGTTACGCACGGCACTGGCACTGTCGGAGAGCCAGAGCACCGCGCCGTCGCGGGCGCGAACCTGATACTCGTATTCGCGGACCATGCCGTCGCGCAGCATCAACCGCCCATATTCCGCGCGCGCTTGCGGATCGACATAGACGGTGTAGGTGACATCACTGATGCCGTTGATCAGATCCAGCGGCGTCGCGTAACCCATGATCCGCGCCAGAGCCGGATTGGCGTTGAGCAGCGCGCCGCCCGGCGTCGTGACGTAAATTCCGTCGACCGAAGATTCGAACAGTTTGCGGTAGCTCTCTTCGGCGAGCCGCTGTTCGGCAAGTGCGCGGACGGCCGCCTCGCGTGCTGCGTCGGCATCGACCAGCGTCTGGCGGAAAACTTCGGCGGCACGGGCGATATCGCCGATCTCGTTATCCACATCGGTCGCCGGGATCGAGGCGTTAGTCTCCCCGCCCGCCACTGCACGGATCGATGTTGCGATCGACGCCAGCGGACGTACGGTGCGGCGAACCACCAGCGCCGCAGCAAACAGGCCGATCAGAACGCCGGCGGTGCCAAGCACGATACTCTGCCACTTCGCTTCCGTCAGGGTTCTGGCGAAATCGCGGGAGAGAATGTGACCGCGGCGGGAACTGACCTCACGCAACAATTCGGTGACGCGCTGGATCAGACGCCCCTCCGCACCGAGTACCTCCTTGTCGATGTCGGAAATCTGACGCTCGCGAACCGATATGGCGACGATAGCCTCGGCATAGCCGTCGACAGCCATGCGGAGCTTCGGGTCAGAAATCGTCATCGACCGCATGCTCTGCGCGGCCTGTTCGGCAGCGGAGGGATTATGCGCAAGCAACGCTGAAGCAATGCGGCTTTGCGTCTGCGACAGCGTCGAAGCGATCGCCGGATCGGCGCTTTCCGCCACGGCATTATCGAATTGCTCACGTAACGGCGGCAGCGCGACGATCATTTCCGCGCGGCGGTTGATCAGCGCAGAAATGCGCTCGATCTCGCTGCGGTAGGTCGACAGCCGCTCGGTGACGCCATCGATCATATCCTGCTGTTCGGGAGCTAGCTCCAGGCGGGTCTTCTTCAGAACCTCGCTGAGCGAAGTCGCGGCCTGCCCGACCTGGCCCGATTGGGTGCCGGGCTCAGTGACGAAATCGCGCGCCGCCAGCCGTAGTTCGTTCATGCGGCGGTCGATGTCTTCGGCGAGGTCACCAACGCTCTGGAGCCGCTGCAACTCGGCAAAGGTTGAATCGATATGGCGGATGGCGATCACGCTCGCGGTGGAGGTGATGATGATCACCGCAAGCACCAGTAGGGAGTTACCGAACGTCAGTTGGCCTATCGACAGCGAGAATGATCGCGTCATTGGCAATTTCGGCGGCAATTCAGTGGTCATGTTATTGAGGCCGTGCTCCAAACAGTCGTAATATACGATGTAATACGGGCTATGGGGAACATGCTGAAAACGATGAAGAAGCCGGCCAAATCTGCCGGATTAAGCGGTTTGGGACCCGCCCTTGGCGTTGTCTTGGGCATCGCGCTATCGGTGCTCGCTGCCACAACCCGGGATTCCGGTGCGGCGGAGGGCGACCGCGCGAACCGGATGGCGAACTTCGCGCGTCCCACCAGCGTACCGTTTCCATCCGACAATCCCTATTCGCCCGAGAAGGCCGAACTCGGGCGGAAGTTGTTTTTCGATCCCCTGATTTCGGCCTCCGGTACCATCTCGTGCGCAACCTGCCACCATCCGAGGCTCGCTTGGGCCGACGGCCTGCCCCGTGCGGTCGGCGAAGCGCGCACCCCCTTGCCGCTGCGCTCACCGACTGTGCTGGGAGCCGCCTGGCTTGAGGGTTTTGGCTGGGACGGCAAGTTTCCGACGCTGGAAAGCGTGGCCTTCGCGCCGGTCAGCGCGGCCGCCAATCTAGGCCGCAGCGAGCAGGAACTGCTCCGCGACATCGCCCAAGATGCCATCTACCGCGCGGCTTTCGACCGGCTGTTTCCAGGCGAAGGCGTGTCGCGCTCAACCGTCGAGCGGGTGTTGGCGACCTATCAGCGGACCATCGTGCCAGCGCCAGCGCCGTTCGACCGCTGGATATCGGGCGACGAAGCCGCCATTTCCGGCAGCGCCAAACGCGGCTTCGACCTGTTCACCGGGCGGGCGGGATGCAGCGAATGCCACGCCACCTGGCGCTTCACCGACGATTCCTTTCGCGACATCGGGAGCGGCGGCGACAACGACCTCGGCCGCGGGCGGCTGTTCCCCAATTCGCAGGCGTTACAGCACGCCTTCAAGGTGCCGACGCTACGCGATGTCGCCAAGCGCGCGCCCTATATGCACGATGGCTCGCTGCCGACACTGGAAAGCGTGATCGCACTGTACGATCGCGGCGGCGTGGCGCGGCCAAGCCGGGATGTGCACATTCATCCGCTGCAGCTCAGCACGCAGGAGCGCGACGACCTCATTGCCTTTCTGCAGGCATTGACCGGCGACGCGGCGCGCGACACCGCTCCGATCATTCCCACTCGCTGACCTCAACCGTCATTTTCATCTGGGGGTGGATCGCGCAGCGGACGGTGTAGAGCCCCGGTTGCGAGAAAACGATATTGCGGCGCTCGCCGGGCGGGATGTCGCCAGTGTCCGCCTTAAACTGCGGCGTGTCGACGAAGGCGTGGTGGACGAATTTCTCGTCATTGGCGAATCGTACCACACTGCCCAGGCCTACGATTAGCCGTGATGGAAAGAACAGCCGGTTGGATTGATGCACCTGGAACTCAGCGCCAATGGCGGCTCCGGCCGCAAGGCCGAGGCAAATAACGACGATTGGAGTGCGCATCTCAAATTTCTTGTCATGGAATTGGTGTCTTCGGACCGCGACACACCGGGCGGCCGTGATTATCAGCATTGGAGCTGGATTGCGCACACAAAATCGTGGGGCTGTGGACTGTGCCTGGCGGCTCAATCCGCGGTGATGCCCGCCTCCTTGACGACCTTGGCCCACAGCGCGACGTCGGACTTGATGATGTCCGCAAATATCTGCAGCGGCGCGCTCTTGGCCTCGCAGCCGGCCACATCGAGCTTCCGCTGAACGTCCGGCGTCGCCAATGCCGTCTCCAGTGCTTTGCTGATACGTTCGACGATCGGCTGCGGTGTACCCTGGGGCACCACGACGCCGAACCAGGGCGTCACCTGCGCCTCGGCGAATCCCTGTTCCGCCATGGTCGGTACGTCCGGGAAATATTTCGAGCGGCCATCGCTGATCGCGCCGATGATCCGGATCGAGCCGGTCTGCACCTGCGCCAGCGCCTGATTGGCAGACAGGAAGGTCGAGTTGATGAGACCGCTCGCAATATCCGGCACCATCTGCGGATAGCCGCGATAGCCGATGCCGGTGACGTCGATGCCGGCCAGTCGTTTGAACAGTTCGAAGCCGAGATGCCCGGTCGAGCCCTTGCCGGGATGACTGTAATTCAGCGTGCCCGGCTTCGCCTTGGCGAGCGCAACATATTCGGCGACATTCTTCACCGGCAGTGTTGTGGGCACAATGAAGAAGTTCGGCGCGCGGCACACCTGTCCGACGGGAACGAAATCCCGGATCGGATCCCAGCGCAGCGAAGCGGTCAACGCGGGGCTTGCGACGAAAAACGTCGTGACCAGCAGCCACGTGTAGCCGTCGGGCGCCGCGCGCGCGACTTCCTCCGCCGCGATCGAGCCATTGGCGCCGGATTTGGATTCGACGACGATCGAGCCCTTCCACTGCTCCTGCATATTCTGGCCGACGATGCGCGCAAACACATCGGCGACGCTGCCCGGCGAATAGGGAATGACAATGCGGATCGGACGGCTGGGGAAATTCTCCTGGGCCTGCGCGGCATCCGGCGCGGCGAGAATTGCCAACCACGCAATGACGATCACACCGATGAGCCGAAATCTCATGCTGAGTGTCCTGCCCTGCCATCGCCTGACGGTACCGAGGCCGCCGGGATCTGGCTGCAGGATGCCGATAATCGATGGCCGCAGCAAGGGTACGCGTTGCCGGCGAGGGAGGAAGGTTCACACCGCCTCCCCGACCGGCTTCGGCTTCCTTGCCGGGATCGTCATCGCGGCCACGCCGATCACGACACAGCCGAGCCCGATCCAGGCCGTCGTGCTCAGCCGCTCGCCAAGGAACAGCACGCCGAGTGCAACGCCGATCGGTACGCGCAGATAGGCCTGCGCGGTGGTACCGACCGAGCCCAAAGTCTGGATCAAGCGGAAGTAGATGACGAAGGCGAATGCGGTCGAGAAGACCGCCAGTCCCAGCAACGCCAGCATCGAATTCGTTGACGGCGCGAGCGTCCATGGCTGCTCCACCACAAGGCTGATGGGAATCAGGACCGCCGCGCCGCACAGCAGCGAGCCGGCCGCCGGCACGATCGGATCGAGCCCTTTGAAGCCGCGGCTGAAGATGGCCGCGCCAGCGTAGCAGGCCGCAGCGAGGACGGTGACGATCTGCGCCGTCAATTGCTCGCCGAGCCCTGTCAGCGCCTGCATTCCAACGATCAGGCAAATCCCCGCCATGCCAGCGACGACGCCGATCAGTTTTCTGGATGACAGCGCCTCGTGGCGCGTGATGGCGAGTGTCAGGAAAAACGTGAAGATCGGCGAGGTGGAATTGAGGATGGTGGCGAGCCCGGCATCGAGCGAACGTTCGCCCCAGGCGATCATCGTCCAGGGGATCACGCTGTTGAGACATGCCTGAAACAGGAATCGCCGCCATGTCGCGGCATCCTTCGGCAGCTTCACGCCGCGCCAGCGCATGATGACAAGCAGCAGCAATCCGGCAATCAGCGTGCGCCCCGAGATCAGAGTGATCGGCGGAATGGTCGCGACCCCAACCCTGATAAAAGTGTAGGACGCCCCCCACAGCGTCGCCAGCACGAGCAGCAGCGTGAGCTCGAAGGCCATGTTGGGATGGTGCGGCTGGGCGTCTTGCATATTGGCGGTTCCGGTCTCGATTGCGATCGGACCGGAACCTACACGCTGGAACGACCAAATACTTCGTCACGTGTCGAAGTATACTAGCCGACCGAACCTACCTCGAACACATCGCCGTCGTATCCGGCTTCGAGCGGAATCCGGAGCTGACGGCCGCCATTGAGCCTGGTCATGACCGGCGTCACGGTGACAACTGATTTTCCGCGGCTGTCGTCCAGCGCGGCTTTCACGCTCGCCTGCTTGCCAAGCCGGATCAGATTGCGCGTGGTCGGGAACGGCAGCTTGAAGCGCCCGGTTTCGCCGCCTTCCAATGCCTCGCGCGGCGACACCCAGATCGAGTCGGTGGATTCCTTGCCGTCGTGGGCGCCAACCTGTTCGGGCGGCGCAGCGGCTAGGAAGAACCAGGTGTCGAAACGTTTGGGCATCCCTTCCGGCGTGATCCAGTGCGCATAGGGTACGAGTTCATCCAGCGCCAGCATCATGCCGTTGTCGGTCAAGACTTTCAGAAACGTGATCTTGCCGTCGCACAGATCGGCACGGCTGGCCGCCTCGATCTCCCCGGCCCGCTTGGCATCGACCAGCGCCGCCGATCCCTTCGGCCGAGCCAGCAGGATGCCACTTTCCTCAAAGGTTTCGCGGATCGCAGCAATACGAAAGCTCAAGGCGGCTTCATCGAATCCCTCGCCGCCGGAATACAGCGCAGAATTGGCGATGATCTCCTTGTCGCCCTTGTCGACGCTGCCGCCGGGAAACACCAGCGCGCCGGAATTGAAGTCGATCTCATAATGGCGGACCATCATGAAGACTTCGATTTCGGTTCGCGCCGCATTGTCACGCAACAGCAGGATGGTGGACGCGGGACGCGGAGTAACAGCCTCGGCCATCTGATCAGCCCGCAGCGCTTGATTGCGGTTGCAGGTTGGCGCGCCGGTCGACGCGGGCCACCCGCGACAGCAAATAATCGACTTCAGCCTTAGCGGTTGCCGTGATGGTCGCGCCGGGCTTGCGCTGGGCGCTTGAAGCAATCACGCCGCGCTTCTGCAGCACGTATTTTCGCACCGCGAGGCCTGCGCCGGGTTGCTGCTCGTAACGGATCAGGGGCAGATGCGCGTCGAACAGATCGTGCGCGGCGTCGCGCTTGCCGGCCTTTTGCAGTTTGACGACGTCGATCAGCAATTCCGGGAAAGCGTAGCCGGTCATCGCGCCGTCGGCGCCGCGCTCCATTTCGAAATCGAGGAATAATCCGCCATTGCCGACGAGAATGGACATCGGCTTCAACGAGCCATCCTTCTGGAATCCTCGCAGCGCGGAGATCTTTTCCAACCCCGGCCAGTCCTCATGCTTGAGCATCACGCAGGATGGTGAATCCATCACGATCTTGCGGATCACCGCGGGTGTGAACACG
>Ga0207683_10005258_pt1 | contig 11110 bp, 10 predicted proteins | sample KBSM73metaG_FD_184333 | JGI IMG/M metagenome (GOLD analysis project Ga0207683, IMG submission 184333) | Miscanthus rhizosphere microbial communities from Kellogg Biological Station, Michigan, USA - KBS M7-3 metaG (SPAdes) (version 2) | ecosystem: Host-associated > Plants > Roots > Rhizosphere >...
ATGCCCTTGGCGTGGACGCCGCCGGTGAGCAGCACGGTGCGCGCGCGGCGCGTCGCCGGCTCGTAGATCCGGACGCGCATGGTCCCGCTGCGGCCCTGGAAGGTGGCGTCGCGGGTCGTGACCGGCCCGTTCTGGAAGCGGCCGAGGCGATCCAGCCACGGTCCGTGCAGCCCGGCGGCGCGGATGACCAGCGACGCCGCGCGCACGTAGGGCACCGCCGTCCAGGCGCCGAGCGCGAGCAGGACGACGACGAGAAGGAGGACGGTTCGCTTCCTGGGCAGTCGCATGCAGGCGTCAGTGAGGCGGGACGAGCGTCAGGGCTACAATAACCGCGTGGTGATCGCGATTGACGGCCCGTCGGGCGCGGGCAAGGGCACGGTGGCGCGCAAGGTCGCGGAGACGCTCGGCTACCGCCACGTGGACACCGGCGCGATGTACCGCGCGGTGGCCTGGGCCGCGGTCGAGCGCGGCATCGCCCTCGACGACGAAGCGGCGGTCGCGGCGCTCGCCGATCGCGCCCGCATCGAGGTCGACGCGACGCGCGTCGCCATCGACGGCGTCGACATCACCACCCTGATCCGCACGCCGGTGGTCGACCGCGCCGCGTCCCTCGTCGCCCGCCTCCCCGGCGTCCGCGCCATCCTGGTCGCGCAGCAGCGGGCCATGGCCGGCGACGGCAACCTGGTGATGGAAGGCCGCGACATCGGCACGGTCGTCTTCCCCGAGGCGCCCGTCAAAATCTACCTGGATGCGGATCCCGCCGAGCGCGCCCGGCGCCGCGCCCACGATCCGGCGCACCAGTCGGGCAGCTTCAGCGTCGCCGCCGTCGCGACCGCGCTCGCCGATCGCGATGCCAGCGATCGCAGCCGGGCCACCTCGCCGCTGTCGATGGCCGCCGACGCGGTGCACCTCGACACGACGCGGATGACGATCGCCGAGGCGGTCGCCCGCGTCCTGGCGCTCGTCGACGCGCGCCGGCGGCAGGCCTGAGGCCGGCCGCTGTGGCGGCGCCTGCCGCTGTCCGCTAGGGCGCGCCATCGTCGCCTTTGGGCGACTCGAAGTCGAACGCCTGCGGCTGCTCGGTCGCCGTCAGCTCGGCGAGCGCCGGCGGATCGAAGCCGAGCACGTCGGCGAGATCCTCGACCTTGGGCAGGTCGGACAGGTCGTTGAGGCCGAACTTGTCGAGGAAGTCGCGGGTCGTGCCGTACATGAACGGCCGGCCGACCACCGGCTTGCGGCCGACCACCTTCACCAGCTTGCGGCCGATCAGCGTGTTGAGCACGCCCGAGGTGTTGACGCCGCGGATCTCGGCGATCTCGGGCGCCGTCACCGGCTGGCGATAGGCGATGACGGCCAGCGTCTCGAGCGCCGGCACCGACAGCTTCTGCGACGTGCGCTCGTGGAACAGGCGGCGCACGTATTCGTGCAGGTCGGGCCGGGTGACGATCTGGTAGCCGCCGGCGACCTCGACCAGCTGCAGGCCGGAATGCCCGCCTTCGGGCCGCTCGTAGTCGTGGCGCAGCAGCGCCAGCGCCTGCTCGACCTCGGCCTTCGACGCCTCGGCGACGAGCAGCGAGGCCGCTTCCTTCAGCGTCAGCGGATCGGGCGAGGCGAAGATCAGCGCCTCGAGGATCGGTTTCAGCGCCTGCGGATCCGTGGTCGGCTGGAGATCGTCGTCGACCGCCCTGGCGGCCTCGGCGCCCTCCGCGTCGGTGCGTTCGTCGAGTGGTTCGTCAGTCATGGGCGGTCGGGGTGCCTGGCGCGGCGTCGTAGTGCGGCGCGTTGTCTGCGGCGGCCTGGCGGCGGTAGATGCGGATGTCGCCGAACGGCCCGGTCTGGTAGACGCGGATCACCTTGAGACGGATCATCTCGAGGAGCGCGAGGAAGGTGACGACGAGCTCGGCGCGCGTGGCGACGTCGTCGAACAGCTCGGCGAAGCCGATCGCCTCGGTGGTCGAGAGCCGCGCCAGCAGCTGCTCGATGCGCGCTTCGATGGAGAGGAACTCGCCCGGCAGCACCACCTGCGGGCGCTGCTTGGCCCGCGTCAGCACGGCCTTGAAGGCCGACATCAGGCTGAACAGGTCGACTTCGAGCTCGGGCTCGGGCGCTTCGCCGGCGATCTCGGCCAGCCGCGCCTCGGAGCGCGTCCACTGCGCGCTGCGGACGGTCTCGCGCTCGTGCAGCATCTCGGCCGCGGCCTTGAACTGCTGGTGCGCCACCAGCCGCCGCACCAGCGCGTCGCGCGGATCCTCCTCGTCCTCGGTCGCCTGCTCCGGTGCCGGCCGCGGCAGCAGCAGCCGCGACTTGATGTGGATCAGCGTGGCTGCCATCACCAGGAAGTCGCCGGCGATGTCGAGATCGAGCTCCTGCATCACCTCGAGGTAGTCGAGGTACTGCTGCGTGATCAGCGCGATCGGGATGTCGTAGACGTTGAGCTGGTGCTGCCGGATCAGGTGCAGCAGCAGGTCGAGCGGCCCCTCGAAGTTCTCGAGCCGGACCGGGTAGGCTTCGAGCGTCGACTCGAACGGTTCCATGCGCGCGCTCAGTACGTCAGGTGCATCGCCTCGCGCACCTGTCCCATCGTCTCGATCGCGATCGTGCGCGCCTTGCGCGAGCCGGCGTCGAGGATCTCGCGGACGCGTCCGGGCGTCCCGGCGAGCTCGGCGCGGCGCGCGCGCAGCGGCTCGAGCACCGCGTTCACGGCCGTGATCAGCTTCCGCTTCACCTCGACGTCGCCGACGGTGCCGGCACGATAGCGCGCCTTGAGATCGTCGACTTCGGCGGTGTCGGGGTTGAACGCGTCGTGGTAGACGAACACCGGATTGCCCTCGACCGTGCCCGGCGTGTCGGCGCGCACGCGCTTCGGATCGGTGTACATCGACATCACCTTCTTCTTCACCTCGTCGGGGGTGTCGGAGAGGTTGATGGCGTTGCGGTAGCTCTTGCTCATCTTGCGGTTGTCGACGCCGGGCAGCCGGGCGAACCGGGTGAGCATCGGCTGCGGCTCGACGAAGACCTCGCCGTAGAGCCCGTTGAAGCGGCGCACGATCTCGCGCGACAGCTCCAGGTGCGGCACCTGATCGTCGCCGACCGGCACCGCGTGCGCGTTGTAGATGACGACGTCCGCGGTCTGCAGCAGCGGATAACCGAGGAAGCCGTAGGTGGCGAGGTCGCGATCGCTGACCTGCTCCTGCTGCTCCTTGTAGGTCGGGACGCGCTCCAGCCACGGCGTCGGCGCGATCATCGACAGCAGCAGGTGCAGCTCGGCGTGCTCCGGCACCATCGACTGGATGAACAGCGTGCTCTTCTCCGGATCGACGCCGGCGGCGATCCAGTCGGCGGCGTTGTCGAGGGCGCTGGCCGTGATCTCCGTCGTGTCCGCGTACTCGCTGGTCAGCGCGTGCCAGTCGGCGACGAAGTAGAAGCAGTCGAACGCATCCTGGAGCTCGACCCAGTTGCGCAGGGCACCGACCAGGTGCCCGAGATGGAGCTTTCCAGTCGGGCGCATCCCCGACACGACACGTTTCTTCACGACAGTAGCAACTGGGCCAGGATGAACGTCCCGGGCGTGATGACCCGGTGCAGGACGCCCGTGAAGACGAGCACGAGCAGGATGATGCCGCCGTAGACGCCGGCCGCGCCGTCGAAGGCGAGGCCGGAGCGCAGCGGCAGCAGGTTGGACAGGATGCGGCCGCCGTCGAGCGGCGGGATCGGCACCAGGTTGAACAGGAACAGGGCCAGGTTCGTGAACAGCGCCGCCCCGAGGATCACGCGCAGCGGCTCGCCGATGCCGGGCGACAGCTGGTTGATGGACGGCAGGAACAGCCGGACCGCGACCGCCGTCAGCACCGCCAGCAGCAGGTTGCTGAGGGGCCCGGCGAGCGCGATGATGATGACGTCGCGGCGAGGGTGCGCCAGCCGGCGGATCGAGATCGGCACCGGCTTGGCCCAGCCGATGAGGGGCGCGTTCACGCCGCTGAGGGTCAGGATGACGCTCAGCAGCGGCAGCAGGAGCGTCCCGATCGGGTCGACATGGACGACCGGGTTCATCGTCACCCGGCCTTCGTCGGCGGCGGTGTGGTCGCCCAGCCGCAGGGCCGTCCAGGCGTGCGCCATCTCGTGAAAGCTCAGAGAAAAGGCCAGCACGACCAGCGAGATGAAGATCTGCCCGATGTTGACGTCCGACAAAACGCTACAGCGTACGGCAAAACGGCTCGGCCGCTCAACCTGGCAGCCCGACCGGCTCGCTCAGCGCATGTCGCCGCCGAGGGCGATGAGCCGCCGGCTGGCCTCGGCCACCATCCGGGCGATGTGGGCGACGACTTCCGGCGAGGGGTGGCCGCGGAGCCAGGCCTCGGCCTCGCCGAGCGTGTCCAGCACGGTGCGCGCTTCGACCTTCGACGGCTCGCGGACGACGGCGCCCTCCATCGTCTGGGCGTGCCGGCGCAGCGCCTTGATGCGGACGAGCACGGTGTCCCGGGATCGCGTGCCGGACATGCGGGCGGCAGTTTAGATCAACTCCCAACTCCCAACTCCCAAAGAGCTCAGCCAGGTTGGAAGTTTGGGAGTTGGAAGTTGGGCGTTGGCAGGCGCCCCTAGTGCGCGAAATGCGCGAGGATGGCGTCCGCGGCCTTGGCGCCGACCACCGCCGTCAGCTCCTCGCGGGTGGCGCGGCGGACGCCGGCGACGCTGCCGAACCGCTTGAGCAGCGTGTTGCGGCGGCGCGGACCGACGCCGGCGATGACGTCCAGCGCCGAGCGCAGATCGCGGCGGGTCCGGGCCTGGCGGTGATACGTCACCGCGAAGCGGTGCGCCTCGTCGCGGATCCGCTGCAGCAGCCGCAGCGCCGGACTGCCGGGCGGGAAGGCGATGGCGTCGGCCGAATCGCGGGTGAAGACCAGCTCCTCCTGCTTGGCGAGGCCGATGGCGACGGCGCCGTCGAGGCCGACCTCGGTCAGTGCCGCGTAGGCAGCCGCGAGCTGGCCCTTGCCGCCGTCGATCACGATCAGATCCGGCATCGGCCCGCCGCGCTCCACGACCGCGCGATAGCGCCGCCGCACGACCTGCCGCATGGACGCGAAGTCGTCGAGGATGCGGGCGGCCGCGGCCGGGTTCCCGGCCGGCGCCTCGGCCCGCGCGTGGGCGGCGACGCCGTCGGGCAACGGGGCGGCCTCCCCCGGCCGGATCCGGAACTTGCGGTACTCGCGCGGCTGCATCCGCCCGTTCTCGCAGACCACCATCGAGGCGACCGTCTCGCTGCCCTGGAACGTCGAGATGTCGAAGCAGTCGATCCGCCGCGGTGTCGCCGGCAGCTGCAGCGCCAGGCGCAGCGCCTCGAGCGCGTCCTCGGCGCCGGCCGGCGTCTCCCGGCTGCGGGATTCGTAGGCGACGCGGGCGTTGCGCGTCGCCAGCTCCAGCAGGCTGCGCTTGTCGCCGCGCCGCGGCACGACGATCCGCACCCGGCGCCCCGCCCGCGTCGACAGCCAGTCCTCGATGGCGGCAGAGTCCTCGAGCGGCTCGGGCACGTGGACCTCGGGCGGCGGCACGTGGATGGCGTAGAACTGCGACAGCGCCGCCGCGACGACTTCGGCCTCGCGCGCCGCCGGCGACGGGCGCGTCCCGTCGGCGCCGCCCGCGACCGGCACGCTGTCGCTCCAGAGCTCGACGCGATCGACGACCCGGCCGCCGCGCATCTGGAACACCACGACCGCCGAGCCGCGCGGGCCCAGGCGGACGCCGAAGCCGTCGCGGTCGCCGAGCCCGGCGGTGGCCATCTTCTGCTGCCGGTCGCGCAGCGCCTCGACGGTGCGGACCGCGTCGCGCCAGTGCGCCGCCTCCTCGTACCGCTCCGCCTGCGCGGCGGCGTGCATCCGGCGATCGAGGTCGGCGACGAGCATGTCGCGCTTGCCTTCGAGCAGCAGGCGCGCGCCGGCCACGGCCTCGGCATAGGCCGCTTCGCTGCAGAGCGCGACGACACAGGGGGCGACGCAGCGCTTGATGTCGTACTCGAGGCACGGCCGGCCGCGCTCGCCGGTGATCACCTCGTTGCACGACCGCAGCCCGAACAGGCGATGCGTCAGGTCGATGGTGCGCCGGGCCAGCCGGGCCGGCAGGAACGGCCCGTAGTAGGCGTGCTCGTCCTCCTCGACCCGCCGCGCCACGAGCAGGCGCGGGAACGCCTCGCCGGTCGTGAGCTGCAGGTAGGGATAGCTCTTGTCGTCCCGCAGCAGGATGTTGTACTTCGGCGACCGCTGCTTGATCAGGTTGCTCTCGAGCGCGAGCGCCTCCGAGACGCTGTCGGTCACGATGAAGGAGAGCGCCTGCACCTCGTCGAGGAGCGCGTCGGTCTTCGGATCGGCGCCGCGCGCGCCGAGGTAGTTCCGCACCCGATCGCGGAGCACCCGGGCCTTGCCGACGTAGATGGTCTCGCCGGCGGCGTTGGCGTAGAGGTAGACCCCGGGCTGCTCGGGCAGCCGGGCGATCTGGTCCTTGAGGTCGAAAATAGGCATCAACAGCCGTTCGGGTTGAGGGAACCCGGCCAACCTGCTAGACTCCGGGCACTTGTAGGCAGATCCAGCCCGCGGCTCTCGTCATTATACGAACACGCGGCCTTCGCATGACTTTTACCGGCCTCATCGGCACCATCTGCATGTTCCCGCTGCGCGCGATCATCCGCGCCTGTGTGGTGCTGCGCATCCATCCCAACGTCCTGACGTTCGTCGGCGTGCTCATCAACGTCGTGGCGGCATGGGCGCTGGCGACTGGACGGTTCGGGACCGCGGGCGGGATCATGATCGCCGCCAACATCTTCGACTTCATCGACGGCAAGGTCGCCCGCGAGATGGGGATGGAGACGGCGTTCGGCGGCTTCTGGGACTCGGTGATGGACCGCTTCTCGGACCTGGCCCTGTTCCTCGGCCTCGTTTACCTCTACTCGTCCGTCCATCGGACCGACTACGTCGTCATCACGGTGATGGCGATGATCTTCACCGTGCTGACGAGCTACGCCCGGGCCCGCGCCGAGTCGGTGGTCGCCAAGTGCAAGGTCGGCTTCATGGAACGGCCCGAGCGCATCGTGCTCTTCATGATCGGCGCCTTCACCAACCGGATGGCCGCGGTGCTCTGGGTGATCCTGGTGCTCTCGATCCTCACGGTGGCCGATCGCATCTTCTACACGTGGCGCGAGCTCGAGCGCGCCAAGGCGCCGGAGCGCGTGCCGGTATGAGCGTCCCCCAGGACGACGTGATGCAGCAGCTCCACGAGGAGATCGCCGGCGCCGGGACCAGCCTGCCGCAGCCGCTGCGGGCGATCTGGCGCACGCTCTACTGGACCTACGAGCGGGCGACCTGGCAGTACGACCTCATGGTCGTCGCCATCCTCGCCTTCGTGTGGCTGACGCCGCCGGCGTGGATCGGCGATCCGCACGCGGCCGGACTCGGGCCGATCGGCTGGCTGACGGCCTGGCTGCGCGGCTGAGCGGCGCGAGCGAGGGCAGGCTCCCGGGGGATCCACGCCGATGGTGGCGAGCCCACAGCAGGTCGTCGCAACCCTCCTCATCGTTCTCGGCGCGGGTTTCCTGTTCGCCAACCTGCGGCTGACCTTCCAGCTGCTCCGTTTCCTGCGCCTTCGCTCCTCGGCCCTGCTCACCTGGTCGAGCGGGCAACCGACGCATCCCCGATTGCTGATGGCGATCGGCGCGATGCTCAGCATCGTCATCGTCGTGAAGATCCTCAAGCAGCACCGGACCGACATCTTCGGCGAGACGATGATGCTGCTCTACTACGTCTACCTCGGTCCGCTCACCATGCGGATCGGCCGCGGCTTCTATCGCGACGGCGTATGGCTCGACAGCGGCTTCATGCCGTACGAGGCCATCGGCGGTCTCACCTGGCGTGAGGAACCGCAGCCGACGCTGGTGGTCCTACCGCGCATGAAGCGGCTCGCCCGGCTGCTCACGGTCCCGCCGCAGCACTACGCCGAGGCCCGGCGGCTGCTGATGGACAAGATCCTCGGCCACGACATCCAGTTCGCCGGCAAGGCGCTCGACCTCGGCGCCCACGACGAACGCGAAGACGTCTGAGAGCGCGGACGAACAGACCTGCACAGGCTTGCCATTTGCGGCTGTGCGGGTGCGGCATGGCCTTCATGCAGGCACGATCGACGCCGATTTCTCGCTCGAGGGGCCTTGACCGGCTGCCTCGAGGATGGACGTTCCGCCGTCGACCCGCTTGGCTCCCCGGCCGCCGGCACGGTCCCGCGATCGCGCGCGCACCGCGCTGCTCGCGGCGGCCGCGTGCGCCGGCCTGTCCGCGCTGCTGGCCGCGTGTGGCTCGCGGCCCGGCCAGACTCCGGCGGCGCTGACCACGACCGCCGCGGTACGCGCGCTCCGGGCCTCCGACGCCGGCGGACATCCGGTCCGCCTGAGCGGCCGCGTCACCTACTTCGACGGCGACTGGCGCATCCTCGCGCTTCAGGACGCCACGGGCAGCATCCTGGTCGATCCGGGCGAGAACGGCTACCTCACGACCGACGGCGAAGAACTGGTGCTGCAAGGGATGACGGCCGTCCACGACGGCCAGGTCGTCGTCGCGTCGCCGTCGATCACCAACGTCGCGCGGCATCCACGCGCGGTCGGCCCGCCCACGGCCGTGCGGCAGGTCCTCGACGGCCGCTGCGACGGCTGCCGGGTCGAGGTCCGCGGCACGATGGTGGAGGCGACGATGACGCAGGGCCGCCTGCGTGGCGTGCTGCAGGCGGACGGCGCGCCGCTCGTCGTCTGGGTGCGGCAGGCCTCGGTCTCGGACGCGCGTGAGCTGGTCGGCCACGAGATTCGCGCCCGGGGCGTCCCGCTGCGCGCCACCGCCGCCGCCCGCCGCCGCGGCGAATCGGAGCTGTTCGTCGACACGCTCGCCGATCTGCTGCTCGTCATCCCGCCGGGCGTGGCGAGCACCGTCATCACCGACGCCGCCAGCGTCCGCGGGTTGTCCAGCTTCGACACGTCGTTGCGCCATCGCGTCCAGCTGCACGGCGTCGTGACCTACGTCGATCCGATCTGGCGCCTGCTGTTCGTGCAGGACCACACCGCCGGCGTCTTCCTGAACACCGAAGGCGCGCCGCTGCCGATGACGGCCGGCGACAGCATGGAGGTGTCGGGCGTCACCGACACCGGCGGCTTCGCGCCCTCCGTGATCGTCGAGACGATGCAGGTGCGCGGCCGCGAGCCGATCCCGGCGGCGCCGACGCCGTCGCTCGACGCGCTGCGCGCCGGCGCCTTCGATTCGCAGCTGGTGTCGGTGAGCGGTGTCGTCCGCCGCGTGTCGTCCGACACGCAGAAGCACCTGTACTTCGAGATGCGGACCGGCGGCGTGGTGCTCTACTGCCAGGTGCCCGGCTTCTCGGGCCCCGTACCGGAGCACCTGGTCGACAGCCTCGTGACGGTGCGGGCCGTGGCCGGCGCCATCGCCAACAGCCGCCAGCAGATGACCAGCGTGCAGCTGTTCGTGCCGGCGCTGGCGGACATCCACGTCGACTCGCCGGCACCGGCCGATCCCTACCGCAGCAAGCTGTGGCCGATCGATCGGCTGCTCCGCTTCGGCGCGCCGGATCTGGCCGGCCGCCGTATGCGCGTCGGCGGCAGCGTCGCGCTCGTCCGCGGCCACCGGGTCTACCTGAACGACGGCACCGGCGCACTCGAAGTGCGGACGGTCGAGACGCCGGACGTCCATGCCGGTGACGCCGTCGAGGCGGTCGGCTTCCCCGCCACCGGCGCCGCCAACGACGTGATCTTCGAGGACGCGCGGATCCGGCGGATCGGCGTCGGCGCCACGATCCCGCCCCTGACGCTGAATCCGGCCCGCATCGCCAGCGGCGCCACCGACGCGCAGCTGGTGCAGATCGACGCACGCCTCGTGGAGCGGGTGTCGACGCCCGAGGGCCCGATGCTCGTCCTCGACGCCGGCGGCACCGCCTTCGCCGCCATGCTCGACGCGCGGACGACGCCGCAGGCCCTCGAACCACTGCAGCCCGGCAGCCAGCTCCGCGTCCGCGGCATCTGCAGCGCGCAGTTCGCGACCGCCGGCATCCAGCGGCGTGGCCGCACGTTCCAGCTGCTGGTGCCGATGGAGGGCGGCGTGGAACTGCTCCAGGCGCCGGCGTTCTGGAACACCGGCCGCGCGCTGGGGCTGGTCGCCGTGCTCGCCGGCGTGATCGTCCTGGCGATGGTCTGGGTGATCGTCCTGCGCAAGCGCGTCGCCACGCAGACGCACGACCTCCTGCAGGCGAAGGAATCGGCGGAAGCGGCGAGCCGCGCCAAGAGCGAGTTCGTGGCCAACATGAGCCACGAGATCCGGACGCCGATGAACGGCGTGCTGGGCATGGCGGAGCTGCTCTCGGCGACGCCGCTCACGCCCGATCAGAAGCAGTACCTCGACACCGTGCGCAGTTCGGCCTCGACGTTGCTGCGGGTCATCAACGACGTGCTCGACTTCTCCAAGATCGAGGCCGGCCGCCTCGAGATGACGCGCCTGCCCTTCGACGTCCGCGCGCTGCTGCGCGAGAGCCTGCCGGGGCTGGCGCTGGCGGCGCACCGCAAGGGCATCGACCTGGCGTGGCGCGTCGAGCCCGACGTGCCGTCCTCGATCGTCGGCGACGCCGAGCGGCTGCGCCAGGTGCTCGTCAACCTGGCCGGCAACGCCGTCAAGTTCACCGAGCGCGGCGACGTCGTCGTGCGGGTGCGGGTGACGGACATCGAGGGACCGGCCGGCGAACACCGCCGCTGCCTCGACGTCAGCGTCGCGGACACGGGCATCGGCATCGCCGCCGACAAGCAGGCGCTGGTCTTCGACGCCTTCACCCAGGCGGACGGATCGACGAGCCGGCGCTACGGCGGCACCGGCCTCGGGCTGTCGATCTCCGCGCGGCTCGTGCAGATGATGGGCGGGGAGCTGTCGGTCGCGAGCGCGCTCGGCGAAGGCAGCACGTTCCGCGCCCGCTTGCCGCTCGAGGCGCCCGCGGAAGTGCCGGCGCCGGTGCCGACGTGGCTGACCGGCGTGCGCGCCCTGCTCGTCGCGCCGCCCGGCGGCAGCCGCACCATCACCGCCGCCCTCCTCGC
>Ga0207683_10005260_pt1 | contig 11107 bp, 9 predicted proteins | sample KBSM73metaG_FD_184333 | JGI IMG/M metagenome (GOLD analysis project Ga0207683, IMG submission 184333) | Miscanthus rhizosphere microbial communities from Kellogg Biological Station, Michigan, USA - KBS M7-3 metaG (SPAdes) (version 2) | ecosystem: Host-associated > Plants > Roots > Rhizosphere >...
TAGTCAGCGGACGTCCGCGGCATCGCGCCCTTGGATCCCGCGCCCCCTCCGACCTCGGCCGAGCCGCAGGATCTCATCGCGCTCATCCGGTCTCCGGACTCGCCCCGCGAGCTTCGCCTCTTCGCCGCCCGGGGCCTCCTCCCTCTCAGCAACGACGATCGCATCCGCGCGGTTCTGGCGGTCCTGGTGGACGGCGACTCCGAGGTCGCATCCTCCGCCCGCGACACCTTCGCGGCCGTTCCCCACGACGACGTGGTGCGGTTCCTGGAGGACGCCAACCCGACGGCGGGGGAGGTCGACGCGATCGGCCGCCACAGCCTGGACGAGTTCGTCCTGGAGAGGGTCATCCGGCACCGGGCCGTCGGCGACGAAACGCTGCTCGCACTGGCGGGGGTCGTGACCGGGTCGCCGCAGGACGCGCTGATCGTCAACCAGGTCCGGCTCCTCCGTCAGCCCGAGCTCATCCGGGCGCTGCTCGAGAACCCGGGCCTGACCCCGGACGGGCGCCGGCGGCTGAACGAGCTCCAGGAGGAGTTCTTCGAGAAGGAGGCGCGCCGCCGCGAGATGGAGCGGCAGCGCCGCGAAGAGGAGAGACGGCTCGCCGAACAGGAGGCGAAGGGGATCGTCTTCGAGGACGCCGCGGAAGAGGAGGCGCTGACCGGCGGCGAGGCGGGCCTGCCGGCCGGCGAGGGGGCGGACGAGGACGGGCTCTCGAGCGCGAACCTGGCTCAGACCTTCCGGCGGATCTCGGTGATGACCGTCAAGGAGAAGGTCGAGCTCGCGCAGAAGGGGACCAAGGAGGAGCGGAGAATCCTGATCGGAGACGTCAACAAGATCGTCAGCATGGCGGTCCTGAACTGCGAGTCACTCACGATGGCCGAGATCGAGTCGTTCTGCATGATGCGCCATCTGAACAGCGACCTGTTCCAGGAGATCGCCGCGACCCGCGAATGGGTGAGGAAGCCGAAGATTCAGCTCGCGCTGGTCATGAATCCGGCCGTCCCGATGAGCATCACGCTCCCGCTGGTGAAGTTCCTCGGGATGCGGGAGCTGCGGCACATATCGCGGGACCGCAACCTCTCGGAGGGAATTCGCACCGCCGCGCGAAAGATTTTGTTCGACAAAAGGGGCGGCTGATGCGGCCGTTTCGCGCCCGGCCGGCGCTCCGTGCTTGCCGGGGAGCCGCTTATCTCGTATGTTAACCTCTGTTGAAAAAATCCGCCGTAGGTTCGAGGTTCCAGAAGAATGTCTCGAGACATTGATTACTACGGCCTTCTGGGCGTCGGCAAGGACGCGAGCGAGGCCGAGATCAGGGAGCGATTTCGCGCGATCGCGCGAGAGTCGCACCCCGACCGCGCGCCGAGGGATCGGAAGGCGGAAGCGGAGTCCAAGTTTCAAGTGCTGACCGAAGCTCTGAACGTGCTGACGAGTCCCGAGAAGCGGCGAGCGTACGACTTCGACCGCGCGGCGGCGGCATCCGCGCCGCCGAACGAGGGCGACGCGATCGCCCAGAATTACGTGAACCAGGGGATCGCCGCGTACAAGGAGCGCAAGTACACGGAGGCCGCCGGGAACTTCCAGCTCGCGGCGCATCGCGATCCCAAGGACGTGAAGGCCCAGCACTATCTCGGCCTCGCCTCGTCCCGCGCGGGCGACATGCGCGCCGCGGTGAAAGCGATCGAGACCGCGATCGGGCTCGAGCCGCACAACGGGGCGCTTCTCCGCGACGCGGGTGCGATCTTCCGCCAGGCCGGTCTCCTCACGAAGGCGGAGAAGGCGTACCAGGAAGCGCTCCGGTGGGACCCGTCCGGCGGTGATTCGCGCAAGGCGCTCGAAGAGATCCGAACGCAGCGGGCGGGCCGGAGCTGATGGAGAAGATGGCCGCCATCGACGCGTTCGGGCTGACCGACGTCGGCAAGAAGCGCAAGCACAACGAGGACGCTTACGCCCTCGAAGAAACCGAAGGTCTCTTCATCGTCGCGGACGGCATGGGCGGCCACGCGGCCGGAGAGGTCGCGGCGAAGATCACCGTCGAGACGATCGGCGAGTTCATCGCCGCCACGCGCCAGAAGGAAGAGGCGACGTGGCCGTTCAAGTACAACCACGAGCTCCAGTTCAACAGCAACCGTCTCGCGATCGCGATCGAGAAGGCGAACGAGAGAGTGATGTCCGCGGTCGCGGCGCAGCCCTGGCTGAAGGGGATGGGGACGACGGTCGTCGCCGGCCTTCTCAACGAGAAGGTCCTCTCGCTCGCGCACGTCGGCGATAGCCGTGCCTATCTCTATCGCGCGGGCGAGTTGACGCGGCTGACCGACGATCACTCGTGGGTGCACGAGCAGGTCTCCGCCGGCATCCTCACCGAGGAGGAGGCGAAGACGCATCCGCTCAAGAACGTCGTCACGCGCGCGCTCGGAGGCGGGCCGTCGGTGTCGCCGGACATCCGCGAGATGGAGTTCGCCCCGGGCGACGCTTTTCTCTTCTGCTCCGACGGTCTCACCACCATGCTCTCCGACGAGGAGATCCGCGACACGGTGGCCGCCGAGGAGGAGAAGGACGCCCAGGCCCTGTGCCAGGCGCTGATCGACCTCGCCAACGACAAGGGCGGCGTTGACAACATCACGGTCGTGTTCGTCCGCGTGGAGCCGTCCGCGAAGAAGTCGTAGAGGCGCCGGTCCGGAGCGGCCGTCCCCGTCCTCGTCCTCCGTCCCTTCCTTCCTGTCCGGCAGAACCATTAGCCTTCACGAATATGTCGCGAATGCCGCGCGTATTCGCGACGAGGCGCGACGCCCGGGCGCCGGCAGCCGTATGACGAATTGACGGGCAAGAGCCCGAGGTCTACCCTCTCGTGATGACCCATGCACGCGGACTGACCAGAAGCGCGACCCGCGCGGCCGCGGCGGTCCTGCTTGCCGCGGCGGCCGGGTTCGCCCCGCCGGCGGGTGCCGCGACCCTGGCCGAATCCGCGCTGGGAGGTCCCAGGGTCGGCGCCGCTCCCGAACGCAGCTGGGTCGGTTCCCCCGAACGCCGCTTCGGCCCCGCGCAGGTCCTCGTCCCCGGCCGCTCCGTTCTGTACGACGAGGTGGACGATGCCGTTCTGGCCTCCGCGCTGTCTGCCGAGTTGAGGCGCCTCGACGGAGCGCTGTTCTCGGCCGGCGGGTGGCGGTCGCCCTTCTCGGACGACGAGCCGCTCCGCATCTACGTCGCTCGCCGCGACGCCGGCGGCGTCCGGCGTGTCGCGGCGGGGCAGACCGACAGGGGGCGTCTCGTGGCGCCCTCGATCCTCCTCGACGCGAGCCGGATGAACGACGACGCGATACTGCGCGAGGTCTCGCGGCAGATCGCGCGCGCGACTCTCGACGCCTACGGGGTCCCGGCGGACGCGTACCTGGAGACCGCGCTCACGGAGTGGCTCGCGGCGCCGCCGGACGAGGCGCCGGGCAACGATGCGTGGACCGCCGCCGCGACCGCGGAGCTCGACGTCGCGGCGAGCCCGGCCGTGTTCGGGCGGCTGTGGATCGACGAGATCGCGCGGACCGTGGGCGACCGCGCCTTTCTCAGGGAGGCCTGGGAGAAGTCGGCCGAGAGCGGCGAGCCCGCGCGTTCGGTCATGCTGCGGCTGCTCGCGGACCGGACGCGCATCGGGGAAGACGCGCTTCTCGCTCGTTTCGCCGCGCGGCTCTACGCCCGCATGGAGCCCGAGGCGTCGCCCTCGCGTCTGCGTCTCGGCGACCTCGAGTCGGGAGCGCTCGACGGCGCAGCCCCCGCGTCGCTGCGCGTGCGGCATCGGTCCATTCTTCCCGAGGCGGCCGACGAGACTCTCCGCGTGGAGTGGCCCGAGGACGGCGGACAGGGCGCCGCCGTGGTGCGGTATCGCGACGACGCGCTCCCGCCGGACGCCGTCTTCTTCGCGGCGGGCGACCGCCGCGTCATCCCGCTCGCCGGCGTCGCCCGCGTCGACTTCGTGGTCGCGGGATCGGCTCTCGGAGGCGGAGCGCTCCGCTCGCCCGTTCGCGTCGAGCGCGCCTCCGGGTTGCCCTACGCCGGGCTGGAGGCGCATGTGTCGTCCACGGCCGACGGTCCGCGCGTGTGGTGGACGACCTCCACGCACGAGGCACTCTGGGGTTGGGCCATTTTCCGCGAGGAGGTCTCCTCGGAAGGAAGGATCGTCCGCACGGGTCCCGAGATCGTGCCGTCGACGGAGCGCTCCGCGGAGTCGTACCGCTACGCTTACGTGGACCGCGCGTCGTCGCCCGGAACCTTCTACCGCTACACGATCTGGGCGGTCACCGACGAGGGCCTGCTGGCCCGCGCCTTCGCCGCCACTCTGAAGACCGCGGACTGACGGTCCGGCGCGTGCGGCGTGCGGCCAGCCCGTGACCTCCTGCGCCGGGCGGTCGCCGCAGCAGGAACGGCCGCGCTGCTCGCCTCCGGGATCGTCTTCTGCGTCTCCCGCGGCCGGCTGACGCTGGACGCTCCCGCGACGGTCCTCTCCAACAGCCACTGGGTGATGAAGAGCTCCGAGCCGTTCCTCCTCTATCTCCGAACGCTCCGCGGCCGGCTCCCGCGCGGCGCGACCGTCGTCGTGCTCTCGCCGGCCTCGGCGGCCGACCCGCCGACCGGGACGTCGTACCTCTTCGTCCTCGGCCAGCTCCCCGAGCACCGCGTCGTTCCGTGGACCGTCCTCCGCGATCCGTCCGCTGAGCCGCCGCGGTTCGTCGCCGCGTTCCGCCGCGGGTTTCACGACGACCGCTACCGGCTGTTGTCGAGCAGCGCGGAGGACCAGGTCTGGGAGCTCGCGGAGCGGTGACCGGCGGACTCTTCTTCGGCACCCTCGCCGCCCTGCCCGCGTTCGGCTGGGGCCTCGTTCCCCGGAGGGCGTCCTCGTGGATGCCCCGGCCCGCGGGTCTCGCGGTCGCGGCCGGGCTCGGCGCGCTCGCGATCGGCGTGGAGATGCTCGCGATGTCCGCGCTCGGCATCCGATGGACGGCCGTGCGCATCGCCGCCGGGCCGCTCCTCCTGACGGCGCTGAGGCTCGCCAGGCGCGGCCGCGACGCGGGGCTCGGCTGGCCGCGGGCCGGCCTGCTCGGGTCGGCCGCGCTCGCCGCCTCGCTCGCGGTCATCGCGTACGCGGCGTTCACCACGCGGGCGACCGCCGCCGACCTGCTGCTCTTCTGGGGCGCGAAGGCGGAGCGCTTCGCGATCGCGGGAGGGATCGACGTCGCGTTCCTCCGGGACCGCAACCACTGGGGCCTGCACAGCGACTATCCGCCTCTCCTCTCGTGCGTCTGGGCGTTCGCGTCTCTGGTCGCGGGTCGCTTCGCGTGGGGTGCGTCCCTCGGCACCCTTCCGCTCTTCTCCGGCCTTCTCGTGCTGGCCGCGTGGGGTCTCGCGCGCCTCGAGCAGGACGAGCGCGGCGCGGCCGCCTCCGCGGCGCTCCTCGGCGCGCTCCTCTGCGCCACGCTCCCGATCGCGGCGACCGCGGGCAACGCCGACCCGGTCCTGCTGTTCTTCGAGGGAACGGCGCTGCTCCTGCTCGTCTTCGCACGCGAGCGACCCGGCGCCACGCCGATCGCCGGCGCGCTCGTGGCTGCCGCCGTGCTCACGAAGTTCGAGGGAGGGTTCTTCGCCGCCGCGCTCGTCGCGGCGAGCCTCCTGACGGGGCGCGAGCGCCGGAACCGGTGGAGGGAGGCGGCGATCCTGGCGGCGTTCCCCGCGGCGGCGCTCGCCGGCTGGCTCGCATTCTGCCGCTCGCGTGCCCTCTTCGACTTCCTCGGGCACGCCCCGCGGCTCTACGTCGACGCCGGGCGGCTGGCGGTCGTCGTCCGCGGCCTCGCGGCGGGAGCGGACTATGGGGCCGCGTGGGCGCCGTGGATCGTGGCGGCGGTGCTGCTGCTTCTGGCGCGGCCGTCGCGCGGGCTCGGGCTCGCCCTGGGAGCCGCCGCGTTCACCGCGGCCGCCGACGTGCTGATCTACCTGACGTCGCCCGCGGACCCGACCATGTGGGTCGCGTGGTCCGCTTCGAGGCTCCTGCTCACGCCTTTGACTTGTCTCTTCGTCGCGGCGATCGCCTCCCGGGGCGGCGGCGCAGGTGCTCGGTCACGATCCCGCGATGATCGAACGCAAAGCGCAGCGAGCGCAGCTCCCGCGGGGTGAACCATTTCGCCTCCGCCGCGTCGTCGCCGCCGGCGACCTTTCCGCGGATCGGCCGCGCCGCGTAGAGGACCGTCACGTTGTGGCCGCGGGGGTCGCGGTCGGGCGCCGAGTAGACGCCCAGGAGCTCGCCGACCTGGACGGTTAACCCCGTCTCCTCCTTCGCCTCGCGCGCGCAGCAGGACTCGGTCGTCTCCTTCCACTCGCAGAAGCCTCCCGGCAGCGCCCAACGCCCCTCGAACGGCGGATGCCCGCGGCGCACGAGAAGGAGGCGGCCGCGCCGGTCCCGGACGAACGCGTCGACCGTGACCCGGGGCATCCTCCGGCTGGAGTACAGATCCTTCACGCGTACCTGTCGAAGAACTCGCGGATCTCGTCGGCGGGCCGGCGCGTCGCCAGCTCCGACGGCGTGACGTCGTACCAGTCGCGGGGGAGGCGGCTCGCGTACGGCTCCTCCAGGAAGCGCGCGCACACGAGCGCGATGACGCCGCGGTCCGTCTCGCTGCGGATCAGGCGCCCCGCGGCCTGGACGACGCGGGTCATGCCCGGCTGCAGGTACGCGTAGTCGAACCCCGCCTCCTCGCGGTCGTCGAAGTAGCGGCGCAGGAGCTCCCGCTCGAAGGACACCTGGGGCAGCGCGGGGGAGACCACGAAGACCGCGGAGAGCAGCTCGCCGGGATAGTCGACGCCCTCGGCGTACATGCCTCCGGACACCGCGAAGAGGAGCGTCCCGCCGGCGGGCGGCGCCGACAGCGATTCCAGGATCTGCTGGCGCTCGTAGGCGGTCAGGTCCGGCCGCTGCACGATGAGCCGGGAGCGGGTCGGAGGCATGCGGCCGGAGACCTCCGTCAGGAAGCGATACGAGGGGAAGAGGACGAGGTCGTTGCCTCCGTGCGCGTCCGACATCCCCGCGAGGAGGTCCGCGATCCGCCCGTAGTTGCGCTCGCGCGTCTTGTAGGTCGTGCGCACGGTGGGGACGATCAGGACCTTGCGGTTCTCCGGCGGAAACGGCGGCGGCAGCGAGATCGACGCAGTGCGCCGAGCGGACAGTCCGAGCACGCGGCGGATCGCCTCCGGCGGCGTCAGCGTCGCGGACAGCAGCACGGTCGACGAGGCGCGCTCGAAGGTCGGCGCGAGCATGCGCGCCGGGTCGAGGCAGACGAGCGCGAGGCGGACGCCGGACGAGCGCCGCTCCACGACGGAGGTGAAGTCGTCCCCGAAGAGCGAGAGCACGGCGCAGAACCGCTGGAGCAGGAAGTGAAACTCCAGGACGGGGTCGTCGACGAGGGCGAGGCGCGTCTCGCGCTTCCAGTCGAGATACCGCATCAGGGTCGGTTCCCAGGCGGCGCGCAGGTCGAGGATCGCCTCCCGCGGCGGCTCGATCTCGGCGATCGCCTCGCCCTCGGGCAGGTCCTCGGCCGTGTACCGGAGAATCTCGCCCAGCGCGTCGACCGAGGCGACCAGGTCCGCGAAGAGCTCGCCCGGCTGGAGCCGCAGCCGGTTGGCGAGGAGGGCGAGATCCTCCTCGAGGATCTCCGGGGAGAAGATCTGCCGGGCGCGGTCCGGGAGGTTGTGGGCCTCGTCGACGACGAGGATCGCGTCGCGCAGGTCCTCGCCGACGAGGTGCCGGAGGGCGGCCGCCGGCTCGAAAACGTAGTTGTAGTCCGCGACGATCGCGTCGGCTCGCTCGGCGAGCTCGAGCTGGACCTCGAACGGGCAGACCTCCTCGCGCCGCGCCTCCTCGAAGACGACGTCCGGATCGAGGTGCGGGTGGGCGTCGCGCAGGCGGCCGAGCACGTTGGAGGCCTGCATCTTCTCGGGGTAGCTGCGCGCGAAGCGGCAGAAGTCCTCGTGGCAGAGCACCCGGTCGTTGGCGCACATGCGCTCCTTGGCGCGGACCTGGACCGTGTGGAACGAGCGCTCGTTCATCGCCTGGAGCGCCGAGACCGCCATCCGCTGCTGGAGCGTCTTCGACGTCAGGAACACGACCTGCCGGCCGCTCGCGAGCCCGGCGGCCAGGGCGGGGTGGAGCGCGGCGGCGGTCTTGCCGGACCCGGTCGGCGCCTCGGCGATCAGGTTCTCGCCGCCCTGGAGGGCCACCCGGACGGCGTCCATGAGCTTCTCCTGGATGGGCCGGGGAGAGGTGTGCGGGAAGGGGAGACGCTCGGCCGCGGCCGCCTTGCGCTCCCGGGCGATCCGGCCCGCCCGCCAGATGCCGAGCGCCCGCCCGAGCCGACGCTCGACGTCCCGCTCGGCGTCCTCCTCGAACGGGACGTCGAGCGAAAGCTCCTCGCCCGTCTCGATGTCCACGTAGACCAGGGCCCCGTCGACCCGTCCGTGGCCCAGCCGGCGCCAGAGATAGCAGTAACCGAGCAGCTGGCGGCGATCCCGCTCGAACGCGTATCCGGAGGGCCGGACGCCGTCGACCGAAAGATGCGCCGACTTGAGCTCCTCGATGAGCCACCGGCCCGGCTCGCGCTCGACGCAGCCGTCCAGACGGCCCGTCAGGACGGCGGTCCAGTCCTCCACCGGGATTCGCGCCTCCAGGTGGACCTCGGATCGGTAGCCGCTGTGGGCCGTGCGCCGCTCCCCGAGAACCCGGCTGTGCAGCTCCAGCCCGAGCCCGAGCCGGCGCCATCCGTCTCCGCGATCGAACCCGACCCGCCGGAAGCCCTCGTCCTCCGCCAGTTCGCGGACGGAGATCTCGAACACCTTCGAGGGCTCGTCGAAGCGCAAGGTCCGATTATAATTTGACGGTGAACCGCCGGCACGCACGTCGTCTCGCGGGGATCGCGTTGACGGCGGTATTCCTGGCGGCCGTCCCCGCGGCCGCCGCTCCACCGAAGAAGCTCCGCCACGTCCCGGCCCCGGCCGCGTCCGCGGCGCCGCAGACGCTGTCCGGGGCGCTCGAGAGCGCGGCCCGTGGCGCGCCCGCCGGCTCGCGCGGGGTGTCCGTCGTGATCGCGGACCTGTCCAACGGCTCGATCGTCTACCAGAAGAACCCGGAGCAGCCCGAAACGATCGCGTCGGTGTCGAAGATGTTCTCGTCCGCGGCCGCGCTGCACTACCTCGGCCCGGATTACAAGTTCAGGACCACGCTCTGGCGCCGCGGGGAGATCCACGACGGCACGCTGATGGGCTCGCTGCTCGTCGTCGGTGGAGGCGATCCGAACATCTCCGGCCGCTTCCACGACGACGATTCCTTCGCGATCTTCGACAGCTGGGTGGCGGGTCTCGCCAAGCTCGGCATCGTCCGTGTGAGCGGCGACCTCGTGCTCAACGCCAGCGCGTTCGACGGGATCTATCGCCACGCCGACTGGCCGCCGGATCGCGATTCGCGCTGGTACCAGGCGCCGATCTCCGCGCTCTCGTACAACGACAACGTCGTGATCGTGTCGGTGGGACGGGGCGCCATCCCGGGCGCGCCGGCGAACGTTTCGATCAATCCGGACACGGACGTCGTGCAGGCGCTCACGCGCGCGCGCACGCTCGGCAAGGCGGGGAAGATCCGGGTCGCGGTCTCGCGGCCGACCGGCTCGGACCTGGTGACGGTGTCGGGCACCGTGCCGTCGCGCTTCTTCCGCTGGTCCGTGCCCCTGGCCATCGACGACCCGCCGAAGTTCTTCGGCGCGGCGCTGAAGAGCCGGCTGCGCACGGGCGGAATCGAGCTGGCCGGGAACGTCGTGGAGCAGCCGACGAAGGCCGACGGGCAGTGGGCGCTCGTGGCGAGCACGGAGTCGGAGCTGCTGCCGACGCTGGCGATCTCGAACAAGCGCAGCCAGAGCTTCTACGCCGAGCAGATCTTCAAGACGCTCGCTTATGAAAAGACGGGACGCGGGACCTGGGAGTCGGCGGTCCAGCTGGAGCGTCAGTTCCTGGCGGGGATGGGCCTGGAGCCCAGCCGCTACGAGCTGCACGACGGCTCGGGTCTCTCGGCTTACAACCGCGTGTCCGCGGCGGCGCTCGTGGACTTCCTGAAGGCCATGAACGTCCACCCGCACGGCGGGGAGTGGCGGTCGACCCTGGCGGTCTCGGGGGAGGCCGAGGGCTCGCTCCGGCACCGCCTGCTGGACGATCTGAGCCGCGGCGAGATCCAGGCCAAGACCGGCACGCTGAACGGCGTGTCGACCCTGGCGGGCTACGCGAAGGCCGCGTCGGGCAAGACCTATGCGTTCGCCGTGCTGCTCAACGGCCCGGGCGTCAGCGAATCGCGCGGGCACGCCTACCAGGACCGGGTGGTCCGAACCCTCGTCAAGCGGGGCTAAAACCCGTCTGGTGAGGGCCTGACGGGGCAGGGAACCCCGCTCCAGCCCGCTTCCTGGCGCTTTCTGCCTCCCCGGTCACCCCCGAAACCGGTCGATCTTGCCCGAAATCCGCAGGGACCCCTGCGGATCCCTCCGTTTCGTCCGATCTACTCCCCGACTGCCAAAAAAACTTGACACCCTCGGCGCGCGATTGTGATGAAATACACAAGATTCGTTTTTGGGCCGGACTTTTCGGCCCGTACCCAGGTGGGAAATCCGTTTGGCTCAGGTCGGTGTAGAGGCGGGAGCCTGCTCTAGTGGCCCGTTTTCTCGCGGTCCTGACCTTCGGACTTGATTTTGCCCCCGGGCATTAGGCCAGGGGGTTTTGGCGAAAGGTGGGTACCTTGACCTACGCACAGACGCCCGTCCCCTTCTAGTAACTCCCTGCATCGGAAGGGCTTACACGATATCGCTCGACCGGCGAAATGCTGGTTGACTGTCTATTGGAGCAGGTGTAGCCTTCTTCCAACAGCAAGACGGAGAGCGTATGGAGATTTCGGACACCTTAGGGTCGGAGTCGACCCAAGCTGAACAGTTCGACCGCGAGATCGAATCCGTATTTCGCGAAACGCTTGGGCTGATCCATATTGCGCTCGTCGCGCACTATCAGCTTTCAGAACAAGAGGCCACGGAGCTGGAGAAGGACTTGTTCG
>Ga0207683_10005262_pt1 | contig 11105 bp, 10 predicted proteins | sample KBSM73metaG_FD_184333 | JGI IMG/M metagenome (GOLD analysis project Ga0207683, IMG submission 184333) | Miscanthus rhizosphere microbial communities from Kellogg Biological Station, Michigan, USA - KBS M7-3 metaG (SPAdes) (version 2) | ecosystem: Host-associated > Plants > Roots > Rhizosphere >...
GATATTCAGACGCCGGGCTGGAACCGCCTGACCCAGGCCTTGATCGACAGCGGCAGCTACATCACCGGTCGCAACACTTCCCTCAAGGACGCTGACGGCAATGGCCGGCTGACCCTGAATGAGCTGGGCGGCAATCCTTACTTCTTCGATCCCAATTTTAAGCCTCTCGCCTGTGTCGCTTGCCAAGACGCGGCCCACAAATTGGACTCAGGCTTTGGCACCACCACGCTGGATCCGCGTACCGTTTATGTGGCGCGAGGGGTGGATTTCTCCAACACCGCCACCCACACATTTTTCCTGGAAGCGGCCAATCAATTGGGCGATGGCCAATCTTTGCGTCTGCAATTGTTCGGCGACAGTCTGGAGAACGACCGATTTGTTTCTTACGGCTTTCCCGGCTCGTACCGCACCCAGATTGGCGAAGCACGGCTGCGCTATGACCTGAAGCGCGACTTTGGCGCGCTGAAAACCCAGACGGTGGCGGGGGTCTCGTACCGCTATGTCCATGCCCATGGAAAAGAAAGCTTCAATAGCGGCGTGATCGCGCTGGACCGCCGCGACATCAGCCTTGGCCCCGCTGCCAATGACATTATCGATTCTCCCTTCAACACCGACCCGGCCGGCACGATCGGATTGGGCTGGGAAAATGATGTGCGCAGCAACACGTCCGATGCGGGCGCTTTCCTCACCACCGACCTGGTGTGGGACGACAGTCTCGATCTCACCCTGGGCGGGCGCTATGACGATTACAATGTGCGCTCGGTGGATGTGGGCGTCCTGTCTTTCGAGCCCGCCAGCGGGCGCGGCAATGCCGGGCGGTTCACCTATTCGGCCAGCCTTTCCTACAAAACACCCTGGGGCCTGGTGCCCTATATCACCACCGCCAAATCCGCCGCGGTGGAAATCGGCCAGGCCAGCGAAGTCTTGACCAGCTTGCTGGCGGCTCGATCTTGGCTGTCCAATTCCTTTCTCAATGAAGTGGGCGTGAAGTTCGCTGCTCTCGACGATCACCTGTTGGGCAGCCTGGATTGGTATGTCCAGAACCGGACTCAATTGAATCACGGCGCCGGCGGGGTCACCAATGTGATCGGCACCCGGGCCAAAGGCGCGGAGTTGGAATTGCGCTATGTCGCCACGCCAAATCTGAGCCTAACTTTGGCGGCATCCCTGCAGCACACCACCATCAAAGGACCGGATCACAGTTTCGCCTATGTTCCAGCCCGCACTTATGGCGTGACGCCGCAAAACGGTTTCGGCGGCAGCTACATCACCTTCGATTTTGCCGGCTTGACGGGGCGCGCGGGCGACTATGAAAACTCCCTGATACCGCATGCGGTGATCAGCCCCTATGTCACCTGGACCAGTGACACGCAGTCCTGGGGCCAGGAAAAATGGACCTGGGGCGCCACCTTTGGCGGCACCTATGTCGGTCATACCCAGCAGACCGTTCCCAATCCCATCGTCTATCCCTCTTATGTGACAGTGAATGCCTCGGCTTTCGCGCAATGGGATGTGTGGGAAGCCGATTTCAATCTTAACAATCTCAGCGACGAGCGCTATTTCACTCCCGGCGCCGATACCTATGCCAATCTCAGCGCCTTGCCGGGCATCGGGCGCACTTGGAAAATCACTTTTAAAAGGCTTTTTTAGGCAAGCGATTGTTCTAGCCCGCGCAGGCGAGATAGGCTCGCGCGCATGTATAGACTCGCGCTTGCTCTATTTTTGCTGCTGCCGGTAACAGCACAGGCTGCGGATAGTGCCTGGGTGCAGGCAACCGCCGGCGGCTATGAGGCACGGCTGGTCAGTGCCGCCGCCGATTGTCCCCAACTGCATACGGACAAAGGCGATGTGGCGATGGCGGTGCGCGCTCCCGCCAGCGCCGACTTTCCGTCAATTTGTGCGGCGGCGATTCCCGCGGGCGCTACCCGCGCCAGCATGGCAGACGTGACGCTGCCGGTGCCGGTGACCAATCCTCAGCGCATCCTGGTGTTGGGCGACACCGGCTGCCGCATCAAGGGCGCGGAGCTGCAAGCCTGCAACGATCCGGACAAATGGCCCTTTCCCCAGCTGGCGGCGGCTGCCGCCAAACTGAAACCCGACCTGATCATCCATCTCGGTGACTATCTTTATCGCGAAAGCGCCTGTCCGCCCGGCAATACGGGCTGCGCCGGTTCGCCCTGGGGCGACAATTGGACCACCTGGCAAGCAGATTTTTTTACCCCCGCCCAACCGCTTCTCGCGGCAGCGCCCATCATCTTGGTGCGTGGCAACCATGAGGATTGCGAACGCGCAGGCCTTGGGTGGCTCCGGCTGCAAGGGCCTTCCGCGTTTGATGCGGCCTGCACCAAACATCTGCCCTTATACAGCGTCGACTTGGGCGGTTTACGGCTGGGGGTGATGGATGACGCGACCGCCGACGAAATCGCGCTCGATCGTGCTCAATCCCCCACCTATGCGGCCGAGTTGACGGGCTTGGCGTCCATCCCGGCGCCGGTGTGGTTTGTGCATCACCGCCCCATCTGGGCGGCGGTCACCGGGCCTTTGGGCATTCCCATTGGTGGCAATCTGCAATTGATCGATGCGGCCCGCATTGCCGCGCAACAGGGCCAAGCGCCGATCGCACCCAGTGTCGAACTGATGCTGTCGGGGCACCTTCATACCTTCGAAGCGATCAACTACGCCAAGGATGTGCCGCCCCAGCTGGTGGCGGGAAATGGAGGCGACAAACTCCTTGTCACGCCGGTTAATCTCAGGGGCACGCAATTTCAGGGTCATTCCGGCGTCACCGTCGCCGACGGTTTGTCAGTCGGCGGTTTCGGCTTTCTGCTGATGACCAAGGCGAGCGATGGCTGGACCATCGATCTTTACGATTCCGCCGGCAACAAGACCCGCACTTGTCGATTCACTATTGGCCGCTTTACGGCTGGGAAGCCGGGGCGGCTGGACTGTCCGGCGTAACGGGGGCTTGACTATTAGCCTTTTGGGCCGCATCCGCATCCAACAACGCCAGCAACGAAGCGGTGGGAAATCCATCGGCGGCAATGGACTTGGATTTCTGATATTGGCGCAGCGCCGCGCGCGTCCGCCGTCCCAACACGCCATCCGGCGCGCCGGGATCAAAACCCAATCTCTGCAAGTCACTTTGGAAAGCGACGCGTTCGTTGCGCGACAGCGCGCGTTCGTCACGCGGCCAGGCATGGCGCACCGGCAGCGCGCCCGCCATCCGGTCGGCCAATAGCGCCACCGCCAAGGCATAGCTGGCGGCATTGTTGTATTTCAGGATCACGCTGAAATTGGGCAGCAGCAGAAAGGCCGGGCCCCGCACGCCCGCAGGCAAATAAATGGCGGCATTGGCATCGGATGCAGGAAGCGCATTGCCGCCTGCCGTCGTCACGCCGCGTGCGCTCCACTCGGTGACCGGTTTCGCTATGTCCAGATCGGCGTCTTCATAGGCAAAGTTGCCCGGCAAGTTCACTTCGTAGCCCCAAACCTGATCCTTGATCCAGCCTTGCTCGCTGAGCAGCCGCGCCGCCGAAGCCAAAGCATCGGGCGCCGACTGCCACAGATCGATCACACCGTCGCCATCGCCATCGGCGGCATATTTGAAAAAGGTGGTGGGCGTGAATTGGGTCTGGCCAAAGGCGCCCGCCCAGCTTCCCACCATCTCGCTCAAAGCGTAGCGCCGCTCTTGATAGAGTTTCAGCGCCGCCAGAAATTCCGGTTTGGCAAAATTGGCGCGCGGCCCGTCATAGGCCAGTGTCGCCAATGCCGCGAACAGATTGAAATTGCCGCTGTCGGCCCCGAAATCGCTTTCCATGCCCCAGACAGAGACCAGAATTTCTTTCGGGACTCCGCTCTGGGCGGCGATCTTGTCCAGCACCTCGCCGTAACGCGTCAGCATGAATTGCGCGTCCTTGATCCGCCGCGCCGACACCGCCGAATCCAGATAGCTCCATATGGGCTTGGTGAATTCCGGCTGGTTGGCATTCATGGCCAGAATGGCGGGCAGGGGCGCGATCCCGGCGGTGGCGCTGTCGAAGGTCGCCGGTGTGATGCCCTGGGCCAGGGCTTCAGTCCGCATTTCGGCGATAAAGGCGTCGAATTTGGTATCGCCGGAACCGGGTGGTGGCGGCGGCAAAGGGGCGGGCTGGGCAACGGGCGGCGGCGGTGGGGGCGCAGCGGGCTTGGGGGCGTGAGTGGCGCAGGCCGCCAGGCTTAAGACGGCAGCCAAGACGAGCAGTCGGGCGGAAAGGCGATTTGCCATGCCTATGGATACACCGGTTCGCGTGATTTTTGGCGGAAAACCGCCATTTTTACCGAGATTTCGCGGGTTGACAGGGGGGAGGGCCTTGCATAGTTTCCGCGCCTTCCCGGGATGACGGCCTTTCAGGCCGATTTTTGGTCAAAAGGCGCGTGTCATGAAGGTCCGTAATTCTCTCCGTTCGCTCAAGAAGCGTGACAAGGACTGCCGCGTCATCCGCCGCAAGGGCCGCGTTTACGTGATCAACAAGAAGAATCCGCGGTTCAAAGCCCGCCAGGGTTAAGCGATACTGCGCCGCAATTCGGGTTAGGCGCATGCTTCTTCCTCCTACTGATTCCAAGATTGTCGCCCGCCGCGCCGAAATCGTCGCGGCGCTGAAAGACATCGTGCCCGACGGCGTGGTGGCCGATCCGTCCGGCCTGGCCACTTTCGATTCCGATGCCTTGAGCGCCTATCACCAGATGCCGCTGGTCTGTGTGCTGCCGTCAAATCGCGATCAGGTCAGCGAGATTCTGAAATTCGCGCAGGCCGAGGGCGTGCCCATCGTGCCGCGCGGGGCGGGGACATCGCTGTCGGGCGGAGCACTGCCGCGCGAGGACGGCATCCTGATCGGCATGGGCCGCATGAAGCGGATCATCGAGATCGATTATGAAAATGGCTGCGTGGTGGTCGAGCCCGGCGTCACCAATCTCAACATCACCAAGGCGGTGGAAGCCAACGGCTTTTATTACGCGCCTGATCCCTCCAGCCAGGTGGCCTGCACCATCGGCGGCAATGTGGCGGAAAATTCCGGCGGACTGCATTGCCTGAAATACGGCCTGACCACCAACAATCTGCTGGGCGTGACTTTTGTGCTGCCGGGCGGGGAGATCGTGACCCTGGGCGGCAAGTGCGGCGCCCAAGGCGGGCTGGATCTGCTGGGCCTGGTCACCGGCTCCGAAGGCTTGCTGGGCGTCGTCGTCGAAGTCGTGGTCAAGATTTTGCGCAAGGCGCCGGTCACCCGCACTTTGCTGGCGTCTTTTGCGTCCGTGCCCGCGGCTGGTGCCTGTGTCGCCGCCATCATCGCCGATGGCGTGGTGCCGGCCGCCATGGAATTCATGGACCGCCGCGCCGCCGAAGCCATCGAGAGCTACAACCAGCCGGGCTATCCCTTGGATGCCGAGGCCATTCTGATCATCGACGCCGATGGCGTGGAAGCTGATGTCTCCCATGCCGTGTCGCGGGTGATCGACATTGTCGCCAAATGCGGCGGCAAGACGGTGGAAGCCACCGACGAGAAACAGCGCGCCCGCATCTGGTCGGGCCGCAAGGCGGCGTTTGCCGCCATGGGCAAGCTCGCCCCCGACATGATCTGCATGGATGGCACCATTCCCCGCCATGCCTTGCCGCAAGTGCTGGAAGAAATGGCCAAGCTGTCAGATCAGTATGGCCTGGGCTTCTGCAATGTGTTCCATGCCGGCGACGGCAATCTGCATCCCCTGATCATTTTCGACACCATGAAGCCGGGCGAGTTCGAGCGGGCGGAAGCTTTCGGCGCCGATATTCTGCGCCTGTGCGTCAAGGCGGGCGGCGTGCTGTCGGGCGAGCATGGCATTGGTATCGAAAAGCGCGATCTGATGACCGATCAGTTCACGACGGAAGATTTGGCGCAGCAAGGCCGGGTGAAGTGCGCCTTTGACGCGCAGGGCCTATTCAATCCCGGCAAGGTGTTTCCCACTCTGTCGGCCTGTGTTGAGCAAGGTCATATTCACGTCCATGGCGCCCAGCTGCCGCATCCTCATCTGCCGCGCTACTGATGAACAAGGCGAGCAATCTTTCCCAGGTGATGGATTTTGTGCGCGCCGCCCGCGCCAACAAAGCACCGTTTGAGATCGTCGCCGGGGGCACCCGCCGTAATGTCGGAAAGCCTCTCGCAGACTTGGCGCTGCTGGATGTCTCGGGCCTTTCCGGCATTCTCAAATATGAGCCGGAAGAACTGATCCTCACCGCCGCGCCCGCCACGCCGCTGGCGGAAATCATCGCAGTGCTGGGGGAAAAGAATCAGCGCCTGGGTTTTGATCCCGCCGATTGGTCGGGGCTTCTCAAATCCAATGGTGTGGCGACCTTGGCGGGCGCCGCCTCCAGCGATGCCTCCGGCTCCGGAAAGTTGCGCCATGGCGGCCCGCGGGATTCATTGTTGGGCTTTCAGGCCGTCAACGGCTTGGGCGAAAGCTTTCGCGGCGGTTCCAAAGTGGTCAAGAATGTCACCGGCTTCGATCTGCCCAAGCTGATGTGCGGCGCTTACGGCACCTTGTCGGTGCTGACTGAGATGACCTTCCGCGTCTATCCCAAGCCGCAGCATGCTGCCGTGCTCTGCCTGAACGATGTGACGCCGGAGATTGGTTTCGCGCAATTGCGCAAGATCGCCCTCAGCGCTTTGGAACCGGCAGGCTTGGCTTATCTGCCTGCCGGCATGATTGCTGATGTCGGCCAAGGTGCCGCGCTGATCAAATTGGAAGGGGCGCGCCAGCCGCTGGAGGAAAAGATCGCGTTGGCGCATGGGTTGTTGGGCAGCGCCATGCAGCGGATCGAAAGCGATCCTTTCCCAGCCATCGGCTGCGGCGACAAATTCGCTGACCTCTCCGGCGATGTCTGGCGGGTGATGATCGCGCCATCGGATGCACCCAAGGTCGCCAAAGACTTGAACGCCACGCATTGGCTGGGCGATTGGGCTGGCGGGGTGATCTGGCTGGCGGCGCCGCCGTCTCAAGCCGCGCATATCCGCAAAGTTGCGGCCGCCGCCAAAGGCCAGGCTATGCTGCTCAGGGCCAGCGCCGAAAGCCGCGCTTTGCATGGGCTTTATGCCGCGCAGCCACCGGCCCTGGCCGCGCTCAACCGCGCCGTCAAAGCCGCCTTTGATCCCTTGTCGCTGTTCAATCCCAATAGACTTTGAGATGAGACGCCTCTGATGCGTTACAATTTCACCCCCGAACAACTCGCCGATCCGCAGCTTGGTCCCGCCGCCAAGGCGGTGCGCAGTTGTGTTCATTGCGGAATCTGCACCGCCACCTGTCCCACCTATGTGCTGCTGGGCGATGAGCGCGACAGTCCGCGCGGCCGCATCGTCTTGATGAAGGACATGCTGGAGAAGGGCGGCGCGCCGACCAAGGAGCAGGTCTATCACATCGACCGTTGCCTCTCTTGTCTCAATTGCAAGACCGCCTGTCCTTCCAGTGTCAATTACCAGCGGCTGGTGGATCAGGCGCGTTCGCATATCCAGGAACATTACCAGCGCCCCTTGGCTGACCGCGTGCTACGCTGGACCCTTGCCAAAGTGATGACGCGCCCTCAGCTGGTGCGGATCGGATTGTTGCTGGCCAAGATCGGCGCGCCCATCGCCAAATTGCTGCCGGGCCGGTTGGGCGCGATGGCGCGGATTGGCTTGGCGGCCCGTCCGCAGGGACCTGAGCCGACCCATTTCCCCAAGCCGGCGATCACAAAACAGCGCATCGCTATCATGCCCGGTTGTGTGCAAGGCGCGCTCGCACCCCAGATCGATGGCGCGGTGGGCCGGGTGCTGGCGCGGCGTGGCATCGAGTTGGTGGCGCTGGAAGGCGCGGGCTGCTGCGGAGCGTTGCCGCATCATATGGGCCGCGAGAATGACTCGCGCGCCTGGGCGAAACAAGCGATCGTGGCCTATGAGCAAGGCCAATATGACGGCGTCTTGATCACCGCCACCGGCTGTTCGGCACAGTTGAAGGATTATGCCCACCAGTTCGCCGGGGACCCGGTGTGGGAGCCACGGGCCAAAAAATTCGCCGCTGCCGCCCGCGACTTTGCCGATCTCTGCACCCCGCTTACCGTGACGCCGCCGCAACCGCTGCGCGTCGCCTATCATCCGGCCTGCACTTTGCAGAACAGCTTGAAGCTGAACGGGGTGGGCGAGGCGCTGCTGGAAGCGGCCGGCTTTATTGTCACGCCGTTTCTGGAATCGCATCTCTGCTGCGGTTCGGCGGGGACCTATTCCATCCTGCAGCCCGAGCTTTCCTCGCAATTGCGGGCCCGCAAACTGGGCAATATTGCGGCAGCCGAGGCCGACGTGCTGGTCAGCGGCAATATCGGCTGCCTGCAACATCTGGCGGCTGGCGAGGGGCTTTCCCAGCCTATCCTGCACATTGCGGAACTGTTGGACTGGGCTGAAAGCGGCGTGAAGCCGGCCAATCTGGAATTACCCGTAAAGTCGCATTAAGCTGGCCGGCATGCGCCCCGCGCTTGTCCTGTCTCTGCTGCTTTTGTCCGGTACCGCTTACGCCGCGCCGGAAAAGCCGCTTGTGCCCAAGGAAGTCACCAGCCAAGACAAGCTGTTCAACCAGCTCAAGCATGCCGGCAGCACCGAGGAAGCGCATGGCATCGAGCAGAAGTTGATGGCCATGTTCCGCGCCTCGGGCAGTCCCAGCGTGGATCTGTTGATCACCCGTGTTCAAACCGCCCAGGCCGCCGACGACAAGAAAACTGCCAAGCAGTTGATCGAGGCCGTCACCAATATCGCGCCCAATTATGCCGAAGGCTGGCATATGCGTGCCGAAATGGAGCAGGCGGCGGATGACGAGACCGCCGCCTTGGTCAGTTTGCAAAAAGTGGTGCTGCTCAATCCGCGCCATTTCATGGCGCTGGCGGAGTTGGCGGACAGGCTGGAAGACTATGGCGACAAGGCTGGTGCGCTGAAACTTTATCGCCGCGCCTTGGAGGTGGACCCGCAGCTGGACGTCGCCAGCCGCAAGGTGCGCGAACTGACCCAGAGTGTCGAGGGACGGGACATCTGAACCCATGCGGTGGCTGCTGGCGTGCGCTGTTCTTTTCTTCGCCACACCCGCTGCCGCAGCTGTGTCCTATATGGTGGGCACCTGGTTCGGCCAAGGTCAGCCGGAAAGCAAGGAAGGCATGTATATCGACCGCATGCGCGCCGATGGCAGCTGGCAGGGCGAGTACCGTACCTGCATCAAAGGCAAGTCGCCGGACGATCAGATCCAGACCGGCCACTGGTCGTTGGCGGGCGATGTCTTGAGCCTCAAGGTCGACAGGGTGAATGGCGAGCTCAAGCCCCGCACCGACACCTATAAGATGCTGGCGCACAGCGCCAACAGCCAAAAATATGTCAGCATGGCGTGGAATTTTCCTTACACGCCCGGGCGGGCGGCGGATGATTTCCAGATGCCGTCCTGCGAGCTGATCAGCTGATGTTGCGCGCCGCGGCCTTGCTGATCCTGATCGCGGGCGCCGCGCCAAGCCATCCCTCCTTTCTCACCGGTTTCTGGTTCGGCCAGGGCGAGCCGCATGACAAAAGCGAGATGTGGCTGGCGCATGCTTATCCCAATGGCGATTTTGCCGTGCAATTCCGCGCCTGCCGCAAGGGCGAAAAGGGTAAGCGGGCCCCTGACCTGATCCAACAGGGTAAATGGTCGTTCCAGGACGGCATCGAGACCGTACAGATCACCTTGTCCAACGGCCAGATCGTGTTTGACGAAACGCCGTACAAGATTCTTTTCCATGACGGCAACCGCCAGACCTACAGCATGCCGGACGGTTTTGTTTTCAAGTCCAACCGGGTTGGCGCGAATTTCAAAATGCCGGAATGCGATCTGGTGAGCTGAATGCGCTGGATCGGACTGGTTTTTTGCCTTGCTGCATCAACCGCGTTTATTACGCCGTCTCTGGCGGCGCCTTCCCTGACCGGCACCTGGTTCGGCCGGGGCCAGCCGGGCGACAAGGCCTCGATGTATCTGGACCATTTCACCGCCGACGGCCGGCTTCATTCCAAGTTTCGCGATTGCCGGGGCGGTAAGACCATTGACAATGAGGAAGACGGCACCTGGTCGATTTCCGGCAGGCTTCTCACCGTCCAGGTCAATTTCCACAATGGCGCATTGGCGCCGCGCACGGATGTCTACACGTTAGACGGTGTCACCGCGAAGGCGATCCGCATCACGTATCTTTTGCTGAAATTTCCTTATGACGAACGCCGGGTGGACGACAAGTTCGAGATGCCGAGCTGCCAGTTGGTCAGCTAGTCTGGAGCATCCTGCCTCCGGCCGCTCGCCTAAGCTCGCGGCATTCGCAGCTCGAAATGGTCCACTGGACCATTTCGTCCGCCTTCGGCGGACCGCTACTCATCCGTCACAAACGCCACCCGCACCATATTGGTGGCGCCGCTGGTGCCCAGGGGCACGCCGGCGGTGATGACAATGCGCTCGCCGGCCTGGGCGAAACCTTCCTGTCGGGCGATCTGGCTGGCGCGCTTCACCATGTCGTCGAAATCACGGATATCTTCGGTGAGGACGCTATGGGTACCCCACACCAGGGTCAGCCGCCGCGCCGTCTCCAGCGAAGGTGTTGGCGCAATAATCGGCGCTGAGGAACGCTCGCGCGCCGCACGCATGGCGGTGATGCCCGATTTCGTCCAGCAGACAATGGCGCGGGCGTCGATGGTTTCGGTCACTTCATGCACCGCCGCCATGATGGCGTCGGGTGTGGTCTTTTCCGGCGTACCCCGCTGGGATTCGATGATGGAATGGTAGAGCTCGTCATCTTCCACCGTGCAGGCGATGCGGTCCATGGTCTGCACCGCTTCCACCGGATAAGCGCCGCTCGCCGATTCCGCCGACAGCATCACAGCATCGGCACCGTCGAACACGGCGGTGGCGACGTCGGAGACCTCGGCGCGGGTGGGGACGCAGGAATTGATCATGGATTCCAGCATCTGGGTGGCCACCACCACCGGCTTGCCGGCTTTGCGCGCCGCGCGGGTGATCTGTTTTTGCAGCCCGGGCACGCGCTCCAGCGGCATTTCCACCCCCAGATCGCCACG
>Ga0207683_10005264_pt1 | contig 11104 bp, 10 predicted proteins | sample KBSM73metaG_FD_184333 | JGI IMG/M metagenome (GOLD analysis project Ga0207683, IMG submission 184333) | Miscanthus rhizosphere microbial communities from Kellogg Biological Station, Michigan, USA - KBS M7-3 metaG (SPAdes) (version 2) | ecosystem: Host-associated > Plants > Roots > Rhizosphere >...
ACAGCTTGATGTACATGTCCGGATACTTGTAGCCCGCCGCCTCGTCGGGGAAGAAGCGCAGCGCCTGATGCGTGCGCACCGCCCAGCTCACTTCCTCGTCGACGTAAGGCTCGATCATCTGCGCGCCCCAGTAGCCGTGGTCGCAGCGGATGAAGCTGACCACGCCGATGTCGTGCAGCAGGCAGGCGAGGATGACCTTCTCGTTGTGCCCGGCTTTCAGCGCATGCGTCGCGCTCTGCAGCAGGTGCGCATGCGAGGCGAAGCGGTGGCGGAAGTAATCGATCAGCGTGGGCTTCTCGGGCATTTTCGGCAGCCGCGGGTCCGGCCCCATGTTGAAGACGGCGCCCGGATGCTTCGCCCACATGCCGACGCTGGTGTCCATCTCGACCTTTCCCTCGGCGAGATAGTGCAAGGTCGACTTGGTCACGACGCGCTCGAGCTCGTGCATCATGTGCTCTTCGAGCTCGTCGGCCTGATGCGAGATGCTCTGCGGCTTGGTGTGCTCGTTCATGGCGTCACCTCTTTGCGCGCGCTTGCGCGACCGATTCGATCGCATCGACGATCGCCTGATAGCCGGTGCAGCGGCAGTAGTTCCCCGAAATGTGCTCGCGGATTGTGTCGCGACTGGGTACGCCGCCCTGGGCGAGCAAGTCCTGCGCGGTGAGCAGCATTGCCGGCGTGCAGAAGCCGCACTGCAGCGCGTTGCGCCTGCGGAAGGCGTCCTGCAGGTCGGCGATATCGCCCGTGTCCGACACGCCCTCGATGGTCTCGACCGTTGCGCCGTCGCATTGCGCCGCCAGCGTGAGGCAGCCGCGCACGATCTCACCGTCGAGCCGCACCGTGCAGGCACCGCACACGCCGTGCTCGCAGCCGACATGGCTGCCGGTCAGCCCCAGGGTCTCGCGCAGGAAGTCGACCAGGGTCAGGCGCGGCTCGACCGTCTCGGCGACGCTCTCGCCGTTCACGGTCAGACGGACGTCGAGCGTACTCACGCGTCTCCCATGAGTTGAGCGGCGACGCGGCGCAGCAGCACGCCGGCCAGATGCTTTTTCACGTCCGCGGTCGCCTGGATGTCGCTCTGCGGATCGAGATCGAGCGCCTTGATGGCGTCGTCGACGGAGCCGCCCGCCAGCGCGGCCTCGGCCTTGCGCACGCGCACCGGCATTGCGCCGACGCCGAAATAAACCAGCCGCACATCAGACAGCGATTTGCCGCTCCCCTTCGCGACCGCCGCCAGTCCGACCATCGCGTAATCGCCATGGCGCCGCGCGAGCTCTGCAAAGCCGACCCGCGTGCCCGCGCCCGTCGCCGGGAAACGCACTGCCGTCAGAACGTCATGCATGCCGAGCGCCGTTTCGAACAAACCTTTGAAGAAATCGCCCGCCTTCACGGTGCGCTTGCCGCCCTTGCCGGCGATGTCGACCTCGGCGTCGAGCGCGACCAGGCACGCCGGCAGCTCCGCCGCCGGGTCCGCATAGGCGACAGAACCACCGATGGTGCCACGATTGCGGATCGCCGGATGGGCGATATGCGGCATGGCGCGCGCGATCAGCGGCGCGTGTTTCGCGATGTCGGAAGAGCGTTCCAGGGTGACATGGCGCGTCATCGCGCCGATCTCGACCGTGCCGTTCTCGACCGAAATGCCGTCCAGCCCGGCGACACCGTTGATGTCCACCAGCAGCGAGGGATGCGACAGCCGCATGTTCAGGGTGGCGATCAGGCTCTGTCCGCCGGCGAGCAGCTTCGCCTCACCCTTGTGATCGCCGAGCAGGCGAATCGCGTCGTCCACGGAGCGCGCTTTCGCGTAGGCGAATGCTGCCGGTTTCACGCCGCCTCCCCGTGCGGATCATGGGCCCGCTTGTCTTGAACGCCTCCAGATTGGCGGGGAATGCGGGTGCGAAGTCAAGAGCTTGCCGTCATGGCGCAAGGCGCCAAGATGCCGTACAGAAACGGCGGCAAAGCACATGGGAGACGCGTCAGGTGAAGCAGGTCGAGGTGGGATGCATCGGTGTCGGCTGGATCGGCGGCTTGCGCGCCGAAACATTGGCGCGCACCGCTTTGGTCGACAAGCTGCATCTCTGCGACATCCGGCCGGACCGCTTGGCCGAGGTGAAGGCGCTGTACAAGCCCGCCACCACGACGCTCGACTACAACGACATCATCAACAATCCGAACATCTCGGTCGTGTTCGTCTCGACCACGCCGGAGGCCAATCACTACCCGATCGCGCGCGATTGCCTGAAGGGCGGCAAGAACGTGATGCTGGAGAAGCCGATCGCGCTCGAGCTGTGGGAAGCCGACGAGCTGATCATGCTGGCCAAGCGCAACAACCTGAAATTCACTATCGGCTATTCGCAGCGCTTCAACACCAAGATCGCCTACGCCAAGAAGAAGATCACCGACGGCACGCTCGGCCAGGTCGTCTCGGTGCTGGTCAGCCGGCACCTGTCGCGCGCGCTCGGCAAGAAGATCGCCAAGCGTGTCCGCCTGTCGCCGGTCGTGATGGAGTCCACGCACGATCTCGACTTCGTGTTCTGGCTGCTCGAGCCGGCCAAGCCCGTGCGCGTCTACTCGCAGGGCGCCTACGGCTACATGCAGCCGGTGAACGGCTCGCACGACGTCATGTTCACGACCGTCACGATGGACAACGGCGTCGTGGTGATGATCGGCGGCGGCTGGAATTTCCCCGAAAGCTACACGAATTATTGCTCGACCTGGATCGAGATCACCGGCACGGACGGCGCGCTCACGCTGGACGACACGCAGCGCGACAACTGGCTCAACACCGAGAAGACCGGGCAGGTCTTTCCGATGTCCACGATGCCGGGCGAGATGGTGGATCACGTGTTTGCCGGCGGCATCGGCCCCGAGACGATCCATTTCGTCGAAGCCTGCATCCGCGACACGCCCGTGATGGTGACACCGGAAAGCGCGCGCCGCGTGATGGAGACCTACAGCGCGGCGGATCTCTCCGCGGATCTCAACGAGCCGGTCGATCTGCCGCTGACCAATCAGACGATCTCGCAGATCGCCGAGTTCAAGCAGAAGATCCGTGCGGGGCTGAACAATTGAAAATGCTCGCAGCGAACGCGATGTCCGCCACGTTTGCCCTCTCCCCTTGCGGGAGAGGGCATCGCCGCCGAGTCAGCACACTCGATCCGGAGAGGGGTGAAGCACGCGCCCCTCTCCCGACTTTCATCGTTGAACTATCGAGCTGCCCTCTCCCCCCAAAAGGGCGTTTACGCCCGTCTTCGACGGGCTATGGGGAGAGGGCACATCAACACGCACCGCGCTCGCGGCAGCATTCCAACGCGGGGCAACCATGAGACCCCAAGCCAAAGAGCTTGGTCTCGCGATCATCGGTGGCGGCCGCGTCGGGCTGTTCCGCGGCGAGGTCGCGAACCGTCATCCGGCGGTGAAGTGGATCGGGCTTGCCGAGAAGAACCCGAACCGCGCCGGCGAGGTCGCACCGAAGGTCGGCGCCGATTTCGTGACGCAAAGCCACGTCGAGCTGCTGCGCCGCCCCGAGGTCACCTGCGCCATCATTGCGACCGACGAGCATCTGCACGTCGAGCCGATCCTGGCTGCGGCCGAGCGCGGCATTCCGCTGCTGATCGAAAAGCCGCTCGCCACCGACCTGGCGCAATCCGCCAGGGTGCTGAAGATCATCAAGGACGCCAGGATCGACGCGGTGGTCGGCTATACGCAGCGCTTCCGCCGCAAATGGCTCGCCGGCAAGGAGAAGGTCCGCTCCGGCGCGCTCGGGGATGTCACGCTCGTCACCTCGCGCGCCTTCATGAACCGGCTGGTTGCGATCGACAATTACAAGCGCACCGACGATCCTTCGACGATCTCGCCGATGGTGATTTCCGGCACGCATGCACTCGACATGTGCATGTGGTACCTCGAAAAGAAGACGCCGGTCGAATGCTACGCGCGCTCGATCGACAAGGTGCTGGGCCCGCTCTACCAGGGCATCGACGCCACCGCCGGCATGATCATGATGAGCGACGGCACGATCTACCACCTCAATATTTCGTGGGCGCTGCCGGTGACGTGGCCCGGCGCGGTGTATTCGCTCGAGGTCGGCATCACCGGCACCGACGGCGTGCTCACCATCGACGACACGCATCGCGACATGGTCCTCGCGGTCAGCAAGCCGCAATCGGAAGGCTACGCGCCGGACCAGACGCGGCTGGTCGATTTCCTCGGCTCCTATCCGCCGGGCGACATGGCGCTCGGCGAACTGCGCGGGCCGATGGCGGATGAGACGATGTCATGGCTCAACCGCGTGGCGCTCGGCCTGCCGACACCGGCCGCGACCGTCGAGGAGGCGCACAAGAACCTGATGCTGACCAAGGCGCTCGATCTGTCCGCGAAGCGCAAGCAGCCGGTTCAGTTGCCGCTGGAGCCTTAGCGCGCGGCGAGCGGCTTGATCGAAAGCTCAGCCGCCAGCTTGTCCAGCTGCACCACCAAAGGCGCCGCCAGTGGTACGCCCTCGCGCAGGCGCTCTTCGCGACACTGGCGGCGGCGCTCGCCCGGCATGCGGATTTCTTCGACACCGGGCAGGCGTTTCGACTCCTTCAGCTCGCGGATATGGCGGTCGACCTCGGCCTTGTAGGCATCGAGCGGCAGGAAGCGCGCGATGTCGAGCGCGACGATGAAGTGCCCGGTATTGGTCTCGCTCGAATCGTCGGCGTTGAAGTCGACCACGTCGCGGCCGAACGCCGCGCGGTTGAGCGGGCCGCCGATCAACCCGAGCATTACCGCAAGGCCGCTGCCCTTGTAGCCGCCGATCGGCAGCAGCAGGCCTTCGGCGGCGCGCTTGGCATCGATGATGTCCTGGCCGGTTGCGGTGTTCACCATCCAGCCGGGCTGCATCGGCTTTCCCTGCAGCGCGTAGTTCTTCACCGTCCCGTAGGAGACGACGGTCGTCGCCATGTCGAGCACCAGCGGCCCCGCGCCCGACGGCACGCCGAACGCGAGCGGATTGGTGCCGAGCAGCGGATCGGCGCCACCCCACACCGCCATGTGGTTCGCGTTCGCGACCGCTGCATACATCCCGATCATGCCGGCGGCCGCCGGCATCTCGGCATAGAGCCCGGCAGGTCCCGCATGGTTCGAGCGGCGCACCCCGACCCACGAGACGCCGGTCTCGCGCGCGACCGCGATCGCTGTCTCGGCGGCGCGCGACATCACGAGATGTCCCATGCCGTTGTCGCCATCGACCAGCGCGGTCGCCGGCGCGCTGCGCGTCACCGTGATGCTCGGGCGCGGATTGAACCCGCCGGCCTTGAGCCGCCGCACATATTGCGGCAGCCGGAACACGCCATGCGCGTCCGCGCCGGTGAGGTCCGCCTCGCCCATCAGTTCGGCGCATTTGGCCGCATCTTCGCGCGGCAATCCGGCAGCAGTGAGCGCATCCGTGATCAGCGCGCGGATCGCCGCCACGGGCACTTTCGACTGGCTCATTCCGTCCCCCAATTCGCCGCCCCGTTTAGCACACCGATACGCCCGCGCTATCGACTCGATGGCATCACGATATTTCAGAGAGTGAGCCCGCCGGGGCACGATGCGCGGCAAACGAAATTGTCCTATATGCAATGAGAGGTTTTCGGGAACCCAGCCATGACCGATCCCCGAATCGTCATCGTCGGAGCCGGCTTCGGCGGGCTTTCAGCCGCAAAAGCGCTGGCCGGAAAGCCGTTCGACGTGACGGTCATCGACCGGCACAATTATCATCTGTTCCAGCCGCTGCTTTATCAGGTCGCGACGGCGAGTCTCTCGCCCGCCGAGATCGCCTCGCCGATCCGCGCCATCCTGCAGCGCGCGCAGAACGTCAACGTGATGCTCGGCAAGGTGTCCGGCATCGACCTGGAACGGCGTGAGGTTCTCGCCGAAGGCCGCCGCATTCCCTACGACTCGCTGGTGCTCGCGACCGGCGCGCAGCACGCCTATTTCGGCCACGGCGACTGGGCGGCGTTCGCGCCCGGCCTGAAGACCATCGACGACGCGACCTATATTCGCCGCCGCATCCTGCTCGCCTTCGAGAAGGCCGAGACCGAGACCGATCCGGCCGAGCGCGCGCGGCTGTTGAACTTCGTCATCGTCGGCGGCGGCCCGACCGGCGTCGAGATGGCGGGAGCGATCGCGGAGCTTGCCAACCGCGCGCTCGCCGAGGATTTCCGCTCGATCGATCCGCGCTCGGCGCGCATCATTCTGGTCGAGGCCGCGCCGCGCCTGCTCACGCCGTTCGATCCGCCGCTGTCGGAAGCCGCCAGGACATCGCTCGAGCAGCTCGGCGTCGAGGTGCGGCTCGGGACACCCGTCACCGCGCTCGATGCCGCCGGCGTCGCGGTCGGCACCGAACGCATCGAGGCGCGCACCGTCATCTGGGGCGCCGGCGTCATCGCCTCGCCCGCGGGTCAGTGGCTCGGTGCCGATACCGATCGCGCCGGCCGCGTGAAGGTTGCGCCCGACCTGTCGGTACCGGGGCATCCGGATATCTTCGTGATCGGCGATACCGCGGCGATCGATGACGCGAACGGCAATCCGCTGCCCGGCGTCGCGCCGGTCGCCAAGCAGCAGGGCAATTACATCGCGGCGCTGCTGATCGCGCGCCGCAACGGCAAGACGGTCGCGCCGTTCCGCTATCGCGATCTCGGCTCGCTCGCCACCATCGGGCGCAAGCGCGCCGTCATCCAGATGGGCCGCTTCAAGATGAAGGGGTTCTTCGCCTGGCTGCTGTGGTGCGTCGCGCACATCTATTACCTGATCGGCTTTCGCAACCGGTTCGTGGTCGCGATCAGCTGGCTGTGGAACTACATCACGTTCCAGCGCGCGACGCGGCTGATCACCGGCATGTCCGGCGCCAGCATGGAGGCGCTGCCATTGCCGGAGGATGAAAAGGAGATCCTGCGGCGGGCGCACGACGAACCGCGGCTCACCCCCGCCACAGGTCCGCGCGCCAGCGCAGCGCAATGATCAGCGTGAACACGATGCCGACGATCGCGTAGAACGACGCCGTGCCGCGGAAGCCGATCCAGCCGATCAGCGGCCCGGCGGCGAGCAATCCAAGCGGCAGGCTGTAAATCGCCATCATGCGCACGCCCATCACGCGGCCACGGAAGCGCTCGCCGGACTCGCGCAGCAGCATGATCTGCAGCGACACCATGCTGAAGCTCTGCATGATTCCGCCAAGGATGAGGCACGGAATGCCGTAGCGCGGCGACGGCATCTGCGCGAAGGCGAGCAACATCGCGTACCAGATCGCGGTCGCCACAATCATCAGCCGCGTCAGCCGCACGCGGTTGCTCACGTTGCTGAGCACGATGGACCCGATCAGCGCGCCGCCCGCAAAGCTCGCCACCAGGAAGCCCAGGCCGGTCTGATCAACCAGATAGATATTCTTGGCGACGTAGGGCAGCAGGCCGGTCGTGACCGGAAACGCCGACAGGTTGGTCAGGAACGCGAGCGACACCAGCGCGAGCAGGACCGGCGTGTTCCAGGTGTGCGCGAGGCCTTCCTTCAGGTCGCGCCACGGCGATTTGCCGGCCGCCTCCTCGGGCGTCATCGCCAATGAAATGTGGCGCAGCGGCGCGGTATCGCCGAACATCAGCAGCACGCCGACGACATAGAAGCTCACGATGATCACATAGGCCGGCGCCATGCCGAAGAACGTGAACAGCGTCGCGCCCGCGAGCGCGCCGGCAACGCGCGCCGAGTCGGTCGTGGTGCGGGACATGCTCAGCGCACTGACCATCGTATTGGTCGGCATGGTCTCGGCGATCAGCGCGCTGCGCACGCCGAGGTCCGACGGGCGCACCAGCCCCATCAAGGTCGCGACGATCAGCACGACCATCGGCGTGACCGCGCCGAGCAGCGCGAATGTCAGCAGCGTGGCTGCGAACACCGCGTAGGCCGCGCGCATGCCGAGCAGCAGCGACTTGTGTCCAAGCCGATCGCCAACCACGCCGTAAACCGGCGCAATCAAGGTGCCGAGGTATTGCAGTGCGCCGAACGCCGTGAGCCAGAGCACCGATCCGGTCTCGACCAGCACGTACCAGGCGAGGATGATCGTCTCCATCTCGAACGCCCACGAGGTGAGCAGATCGGCCGGCCACTGGAAACGGAAGCTGCGCGTCGCGAACGGCGCAAGCATCGCGAAACGCGCGACACCGGAAACGGGCGCGTCAGGCGAATGGTCGGGCTTGCGTGGGGTCTCGGTCCGGCGATCGAGCATCGTCAACAAATTTGCCGGATCGATCCGGCATACGCGACCTTACCCGATCATGCCCGCCATGCGACCGGCAAAACCGCATGGGCACCGTGCAGCCCCGCGATGCTGCGATGCAGCGAGCGAGCCTGATCCTCGAAACAGCTTGTCCCGCACTTGATCCGGGGTGGGAACCGGTTTTCGGACGGGATCATGCTCCAAAGAAAGGTTACGCGGCGCGCCCGAGCACATTGCCGAGGTCGTGATAGATGGTGTGCAGATGCTGTGCGGCTTCGTCCACCGATCCCATCTCGATCACGAAGCCGTCGCCGATCACGCGATAGCCGAACGCCTTCTCAGGCGTGTTCGGGCCGTACCACGCGAAATGCACCGCGTCGGCGTCGCCCGCACGCACGCGCGCCTTTTGCGCGCTGGCCAACTCCGGCGTCAGATGGACCACCGAGTAGGTATCGACGACCTGCCACAGCAGGTCACGCTGCGCGGCGCTGAGTTCCGCGGCGGGAACGCCGATCTTGCCGCCGTTCGCGCGCTCGCGGCCGGCCCAGGACATGATGTTGTAGAGCGGCGAATCCGACTGTTTTGCGCGCGGCTTCTTGGCGAGATCGGCCGCAAGGCGGCGCGCCAGCGCCTCCTCGTCCTTCAGCGTGATCAGCCCCGCGTGCTTGCCGGCCGTGATTCGATTGGGCAGCGCCGAGAACGACGATGGCGTGACCGAAACGATCTGCCCGTCGCGCACGCTGATCGATTGCGTGAGATGGTGGCCTTCGAGCCGGAAACCCCATGCGCCGGTCTCGGCCGGCGTGCCGTAGATCGCGAAGGAAAACCGCTGCGAGGAACGCTGGCCGGCGCCATTGCCGCTTGCCGCAAGAACGTCCTGCAGCAGCATCACGTGGCGTGTCTTTTCGAGGCCCGCCGGCGAGAACAACACCTCGAGCAGATCCCAGGCAGCCCGCTTTCTGCACGGCATTCATCTGCTCGAGCCGCAGGCCCGGCTTGATGTAGCCCGCCACGCCGAAATAATTCCAGTTGCGCCATTCAGGACCGTCCCACGCAAACGACGCGGCCTTGCGCTGGTCCGGCTCCAGGCTGCCGAGCAGCCTGCGTGTGGCGGCGAGGAGATCGGCGGCGGGCGCGAGCCCGGTCTGCGCGGATGCCGTGGACAGCGCGGCGCTCGCTGCCAGTGCGGAGCCGGCGAGGATGACGCTGCGGCGATCGAAATGGTTCGGCATGGACGCCTCCGTTCGCCATTAGTCGAACCAGAATACGCCACGCCCGAGCGCGGCGATGTCGCTCTCACGCGAACGTGAACGTCATAGCAGCTTCTCTTCGCGCAGCACGTCGGCGGCGATGCGATGCGCCTCGTTCGCCGCCGGTATTCCGCAGTACAGCGTGAGCAGCAGCAGGACCTCCTGGATCTCTTCGACCTTGCAGCCGTTCCTGATCGCACCCTTCAGGTGCACGCGCAGCTCGTTGGCGTGGCCCGCCGCCGCCATCATGGCGATCATCGCGAGCGACTTCGTCGCAAGCGGCAGCGCCGAGCGGCTCCACACGTCGCCATACGCATAGGCATTGATGATGTGCTGCAGCGGCTTGCCGAACTCGCCGAAGGCGTTCGAGCGCTTCTCCACCGCATCGCGCCCGAACAGCTCGGTGCGCAGCGCGAGCCCGCGGTCGTGTTGCTCCTGGATATCCATCCTTGTCTCCCGTGATTGCCGTTGCGATCATGGCACGACCGCACGCCTTCCCGTACATCCCGGACACACATGATCGACGCAGCCATTATCGGCCTCGGACGCTGGGGCAAGGGAATCGTTCAATCCGTGCAGGGCAAGAGCAAGCGCCTGCGCTTCATCCGCGGCGTCAGCAAGGAGCCCGAGCAGGTCCGCGACTTCGCCGCCGCGCACGGGTTTGAATTGTCAACCGAGTTCGCCGATGCGGTCGCAGATCCGCGCGTGAAAGCCGTGCTGCTGGCGACGCCGCATTCGCTGCACGTCGACCAGATCGCCGCGGTGGCGGCGGCGGGCAAGCCCGTGTGGTGCGAGAAGCCGCTGGCGCTGACGCTCGGCGAGGCGAAGCGCGCGGTCGCGGCGGTGCAGAAGGCCGGCGTCGTGTTCGCACTCGGCAACAACAAGCGCTGTTTTCCCTCGATGCAGGAGCTGCGGCGCGTGGTGGCGGATGGCACGATCGGCGAGGTGCTGCACATCGAAGCGCATTTCTGCAACGAGCACTCGACGCGCGTGATCCCCGGCGGCTGGCGCGACGATCCGGCCGAATCGCCGGGCGGCGGGTTGACCGGCGCCGGCCTGCATCTGATCGACGCGCTGGTCAGCCTCGGCGGACCGGTCGCCGAAGTGCATGCGCGGTTGTTCGAGCACAAGCCGCCACCCGATCCGCGCGACGTGATCGCGCTGCAGGCGCAGTTCGCGAGCGGCGCCACCGGGCAGCTCGCCAGCGTGCGCGCGGCGCCCGCCTATTGGCGTGTGCATGTGTTCGGCACCAAAGGCTGGGCCGAGGCGCGCGACGAGACGACGCTGACTGTGGCGGTCAATGGCCAAAGCCCGCAGACGCAGACCTTGCCGCAAGCGGACTCGCTCGCCGTGCTGCTCGAAGCGTTCGGCGAAGCGATCGAGCTCGGCACGCCGTTTCCGGTGACGACAAACGAAATGCTCAGCGTCGTCGCCGCCTTCGAGGCTGCGATCGCGTCGCTGCGCTCGGGCAAGCCGGTTCAAGTCGATCGTTAGCCCGGCTTCTTCCTTCGCACCAGCAACACAAGCACGACCGCGAAGCCCGACGTGGCCGTGTACATCATGAAGGCATTCAAATAGCCGATCATCGCCGACTGACGCGTGATCTCGTTGGCGATCTTGG
>Ga0207683_10005266_pt1 | contig 11100 bp, 8 predicted proteins | sample KBSM73metaG_FD_184333 | JGI IMG/M metagenome (GOLD analysis project Ga0207683, IMG submission 184333) | Miscanthus rhizosphere microbial communities from Kellogg Biological Station, Michigan, USA - KBS M7-3 metaG (SPAdes) (version 2) | ecosystem: Host-associated > Plants > Roots > Rhizosphere >...
GCCCGTTCGACGGACATGACATCCCCTCGCTCGAGAAGGCACTGCGCAGCGCGTCGAAGTTCGAAGGCCCCTTCGTCGTGCACGTGTTGACGCAAAAGGGGCGAGGGTTTCAGCCTGCACTCGACGGGCAGAAAAAGTTTCACGGTCTTGGACCATACGATCCCGAGACCGGAACCACCAAGCCCGCGGGGGTTCCGACATACGCTGAAGTATTTGCCAACAGTCTCGTCAATCTGGCCAACAAAGATGAGCGTGTCGTTGCCATCACCGCAGCGATGCCCAATGGCACCGGCCTCGATCTTTTCCGGCCGCATCATCCCAAGCGCTACTTTGACGTCGGCATCGCAGAAGAGCACGCGGTTATTTTTGCCGCAGGAATGGCGACGCGAGGCTTGCGACCGTTCTGCGCCATCTATTCGACCTTTTTGCAGCGGGCCTTCGATCCGATTGTGCACGACGTCGCGCTGCAAAAGCTTCCGGTAGTTTTCTGCATGGATCGCGCTGGCCTCTCAGGCGACGATGGTCCAACGCATCATGGACTGTTCGACATCAGCTATTTGCGCGGTGTGCCGGAGATGGTTCTTATGGCCCCGAAGGATGAAGACGAACTGGCCGACATGATGACCACCGCGTTGCAGATCAACGGACCAAGCGCCATTCGCTATCCGCGCGGTGCGGTAGCATGCGTGGACTGCAAGACCGAACCGCAGGTACTGCCCATTGGCAAGGCTGAAGTTCTCACTGATGGCACCGACGTTGCCATTCTTGGACTCGGGCCGATGATCACCATGGCAAAGGAATTGGCTGTGCTGCTCGAGAGCCAGGGCTTCTCCGCGGCGGTTATCAATCCCAGATTCATCAAGCCCATCGATCGCGAAATGCTCGCACAATACTCCCGTCGCGTCGCTGCCTTCGTCACGTTTGAAGATCACGTGAAGATGGGAGGATTTGGGTCCGCGGTGATCGACGCGCTTCAGGAGATTGGCAGTGCCGTCCCAGTGGTGCGCATTGGCTGGCCCGATCAATTCATCGAGCATGGCAAGGTAGAAGCTCTCCGTGCCAAATATGGTTTGAGCGCCGAAGCGGCGCAGGCTCAGGTATTGCCGTTAGTGAGTCAACGCAAACGCCGCACGCTCGTGGCCAGCTGACAATTACTTCAACCAAAAAAACGCAAGCCCGCAAGAGACCTTTGGTTTCTGAATCGGCATCGGATTCAGTGAGTGAAACTGCGCCGATCATCGCGCCCTGTATCGTTTGGCCTCCATCCGATGTGCCTGTGCGACAATCCAGAGGACATTGATTTTCGTATGCAACCGTTCCGTATCGCTCTGGCATGGATGTGCGTATCGCTGCAGGCCGGCATCTTTGCGTGGTCGCAGGCTCTGTCGCCAATTCCTCCGAATTCCGGATCCGCCCCTTTAGTGCTCGCTGGTGGCACCGTTATCGACGTTACAGACTGGGGCCACTCCGCCAAAGACGTACAAGATGCGATCGTAATTGTGCGCGACGGTCGAATCGCCGAGGTCGGCTCTCGCGCAATTCCCATTCCAAAAGGCGCGCAGGTAATAGACTGCACCGGAAAATTTGTGATTCCCGGCTTGATCGATGGTTTCACCGGGTTGAACAGTCAGGGCCAGGCGAATGCCCATTTGTACATGGGCGTCACCACAGTCGTTGCCAGCAGCGACAATCGTCGCGGGCATATCTACGTGGGTGCCAACCCGACCCCGCACATCTATCTGCTCGATTCTGTTGGTTCGACCGACAACTGGAGCCTGCTGATCGGCCGCTCAGACTGGACCGCCAAACTGAAAGAGGGTGCGCACCCCGCTGAATTGAGCACCGAAGACACTGCCCGCCAAATCGTCGATACGGCGCATCTCGGCACACGCGTGCTCTGGCTCGGTTGGGACCTGACGGCAGCGAACACGCAATGGATTATTACTCGCGCCCACCAGCTTGGCCTCGTCACCTATGGAGAGTTCATTTCCACACCCTACAAAGTAGGAATCGACGCCGGTGTGGATGCACTCCTTCATATGGGTCGCTACGAACTCGGAGTGATTCCCGACGAACTGCAACGGCCGCTAGTTGACGATCCATTCGGGTCAGCGGCAAACACAGCCTACGATTACTCAGAGCATCTGCCGCCCACCGATCCGCACTTTCGCGCGTACGGCCGATTCCTCGCAACACATCACGCTGTACTGATGCCCACCTTCAGCATGTCCTTTCTCAATCTGCCGGGGCATCGCAATCTGTGGCGCGAACCTGCCGCTGCCATTCTCGAATCGGCAAACATGTACATGCCGCCCGATCCCGAGACTGGCGAATTGACCTATCCTCTTGCACCGTGGACGCGCCATATGCCCAGCATGACGCAGCGTTGGACGCAGGAAAGTCAACGCAAGAAGGCTGATCTGTCTGCAACCCGCCTGTGGCGCATCAACCAATCCATTTTTTCCGGTTCTCCACACTACCTTGCGGCATCGGGCGCAGCAGTCATGGGAACCATGCCGGGCATCTCTCTTCACACCGAACTCGAAATGCTCGCTCGCATCGGGCTCTCTCCTCGCGAGGCACTGGCTGCAGCAACCAATAATTATGCGATTCAGTTCGGATGGAACGAACTCGGGCAGATCGCGCCCGGCCGTCGTGCTGACATCCTGGTCGTCGATGCAGACCCCACCACAAGCGTTTGGAACGTGCGCCGCATCTCCACACTCATCCTGGAAGGGAATGTTGTCGATCGCGAGGGTTTGCTGCGGCTTAAGAAATGACGTGCTTCAGTCTGCAGTGAAAACCCGGTTCATTGCGCTATCTAAAGCGAGCAGTCCGGGCAACTGCTTCTGCCGCTCCTCGAACGACCGTGTCAGCAGCTTTTGTACAAACCCATCGCCAAGCTGGCCCAGCAACCCGTACGGCATCACATATTGAATGTCGTCGCTGATGAGTGTCCCTAGGCGCCCATACCGCGTCTCGACGCTTATGCCATGGCGATGCCGAAACTCGCGGAAGGGCCCACGCACCTGTTCATCGCGAATATAGCTGTTCCATTCGAAGTCGATAACCCGCGCGGTCCAATTCACGCGCTTCTTCGACCACGAGAAGGGACAAAAGCTGACTTGGATCTCCGAGTTCACTCCCGCCGCCGAACTGATTCCTCCCTCGACATTGCGAAATAACGCCTCTGAAGATGCCGGCGGCTCAGGGGGCGCCACCAGCCGCGCTTCGTCGATTGTCATCTTCATCTGTGCCGGCATCAGGCGAGTCAGGTTAGCTGGCACCGCGAAGAATGCAAACACCTGCTCCACTGAAAATGGAACCCATTGGCGAGTTTCAAATCTCTCGGTCATGAATATCTTCACCGGGCCGCAGATTCAGTCTCGATCTTTTCAAACTCAGCAAACGCAGCCCGAAGCCCTACTAAATAGTAAATTGCTCGATGATCAGCGTCCTTCCAACGGCCTGACGACAATCTCGGTCGAAGCGTGGTCAATCGGGCAACAAGGCAGGATCGACAACATGAGAAAACGCTGGAGCCGGCGCGGTTAACGCTGATTCGACAGCCCCCTTTGCAAGGGCGCCAAAGGCGGTTAGGTACTTTTTGTTCGCTCGCAACATCAGATATATTGCCAGCGATTGGGGATTTGACTACCCTCATGGAACGCGTCAGCACATCTAACCGATTCGAGGGCTCCGGTAGGTACTTTGACCCAATCGACAAACCAATTCGACTTTGTCGGTCCTGACAAGCCAGTTGTCCGCCCGGCCGATGTCGTTGCCCTGCCGCACCCCGGCGAACTCACGCGCGCCCGCTCACGTAAGATAAAGAGGACGGTTCAAGCAAGTTCCGAACTTTCGGAGAACATGACAGACTCCCCCTCGCAGCTTGACCCGGCACGCCAGCATCACGACAAGGGACTGGTCATTATCGCGGGCTACAAGTTCCTTCTTGGGCTAATGTTCATCGGCATTGGCATTGGTGCCCTGCATCTGCTTCACAAAGACTTAGAAGATGTCCTGACCCAGCTAGCCATCGCGATCCGATTCAATCCCGAATCGCGCATCGTGAACTTCCTGGTGGATAAAGCGTCGTTCCTCGACGACCACATGCTGCGGCGTATTGGCGCCCTGGCCTTTATCTACTCAGCTGTCTGCATTGCAGAGGGAATCGGTCTCTACCTTGAAAAAGCCTGGGGTGAATACCTTACCCTGCTGATCACAGCTTCCTTCCTGCCGTGGGAGATCTTCGAGATCATTCATCGGATCACATGGGTTCGCATCTCGCTGGTAGTGGTAAACGTCGCGGTGTTTATATATCTATTCAAGTTGGTCGTCGCGCGCCGTTGGCGACCAAAATCTCAAACTCAAAGTTAGATTCGCTTTTTCTTCCCCTATAAGCCAGAGTTTGATTTTTGCCTAGTGCCTGATTCGCACCCAGAACCGCATTGGTAAACACTGCATGTTGTGGTGTTCTGCCTCTGAGTCCCTATTAGGCGACCTGGATGTCGCGGCTCGGCCATCCTTGTGCCCGTAACCCACGAAAGTTGCAGGGTTTCAACAGATTTATTCGTTGGAGTGGAAAACTCTATGGGCTATTATCGTGTCTGAAGTGGAGTGAAGTGGAGCAAAAGGGAACCATTCATCGGTTCTTGAACCAAGAATACCCGCTTTCTCGCTGCTTCAAAAGACTCAGGCGCAAAGAAGTCATTTTTGGAACCTGCGCAGGCAATTGGATCTGGAACGAAAGGCAAGTCAATGTTTCGTGGCAATCACCCAGCGAAGGTAGACGAGAAGGGGCGCCTGAAGATGCCCTCCGCCTTCAAGCAACTGGTGGATGCCGCAAATGTGACCCAGTTCTACGTAACCAGCACCGACGGCAAGAGTGCCGAGATCTGGCCGCTCCCCGAGTGGGAAAAGCGCGAAGAGCAGTTGGCCGACTCCAGCACGATGGACGACGCCGTTAGAAAGTACCTGAACGTGACCAGCTACTACGGTCAGCAGGTAGAGATGGACAACCAGGCCCGGCTGCTGCTTCCCCAGATTTTGCGCGGCTCGGCCAAACTCGATGCCGAAGTAACAGTTTTTGGAATGAGGACCTACCTGGAAGTTCACAACAGGGAAATCTTCGAAAGCAATCTGGCAGCCAATACATTGACGGCCGACGATCGCAAGGCAATGGCGGAGATTCTTCGCCGCAAGGGTTAGTTGGAGTACGACGCCCCTCAGGGGGAGCGCATGTCGAATCGAAGCGAACGCCATGTGCCAGTTCTTTTAAAAGATGCGATTGAGTTTCTCAATGTGCGCGCAGGCGGAACTTACGCAGACTGCACGCTGGGCTTGGCGGGGCATTCGGCAGAGATCGCCACGCGGCTCGGAGCAGCAGGCCACCTTATCGGTTTCGACCGGGACCCCGAAGCGCTGGATCTTGCAACGTCCAGGCTTGATCGGGTCAGGGAAGAGCTAGGCAGCGAGGCACCGCAGATCACGCTGATCGGCGAAGCGTTCAGTTCCATAGCCGAACACGTAAAGCCGGCTTCGCTGGATGGTTTGCTGGCAGATTTTGGAGTCAGCAGCCTGCAGTTGAATGAGGCGCACAGGGGATTCAGTTTTATGGCGGACGGCCCGTTGGATATGCGCATGGATACGCGCTCCGGCCCGACTGCCGAACAAGTGGTGAATGAGGCGGACGAGAACGAACTGGCCGACCTTATTTACGAATACGGAGACGAAAGGAGATCGCGGAGAATCGCCAGAGCCATTGTTCGCGGGCGGCCGGTGACAACCACGGGGCAGCTTTCCCGGATTGTCGCCTCAGCCGCCCCGGCAATGAAACAAGACAAGATTCACCCGGCAACAAGAACCTTTCAAGCTCTTCGGATTTATGTGAATCGCGAGCTAGAGGAAATCAAGGCGCTGCTGGAGGCCGCACCAAAATTGCTTAAGCCCTCCGGACGACTGGTCGTTATCAGCTTTCACTCTCTCGAAGATCGCATCGCAAAAGACAGTTTGCGCGACGGAGCGCACCAGGGAATCTGGGAAGTTCTAACCAAGAAACCGGTAACGGCCAGTGACGAAGAAACAGACCGCAATCCGCGGTCGCGAAGTGCAAAGTTGAGGGCGGCACAACGAACAGAAAACCGCGTTGCAGTAAGCGGTGTTGATCCAGGCAGTGCAAGACGGAACTCGGGATATCGGCGTTAAGAAATTGTCGGTGGGTATTTACTTCGGTGAGTCGAGTCGAGAAATTCAGCAGTAAGAGGACTAGCAGCTAGGAGCTAGCGGCTAGAAGCTAGGAGATAGACGATGGCTGCATGCACAACAACATACTTCGAACCGAGCCGGGGCTGGACGGCTAGGGTTGCCGAGCGGAACGCTGCCCTCCTGGCGCAGCAGGCCACGCGGCGTCGCGGCGTTCGTACCCCCGAGGTCATTTTCCCGCGGCACATCGACAATTCACGGCTGGTGAAGGCCGCTGACCCGGTGCGAGCGCGCCAGATGCGCATCTTCGCGGCCGCAGCGACGGTGCTCTTTACTCTCATCATGATCTATGGCCTGCAACACTTCAGCGCCATCGAGGGCTCCTACAAGATCGAATCTGAAAAGCAGTTGCGCGATCAATTGCGAGAAGACAACCGCCAGTTGCGTCTTGCCGAGGCTCAGCTTTCACAGCCCGGCCGCATCGACGGAATGGCCCGCCAGCTTGGCATGGCAGAACCGCAGCCCGGTCAGGTCGTACACGGCAACGCCCGTCCAGAAACAAGTGCTCCCGTGCTGGCGCAAGTTAGTCAGCCGTCCAATCCCGCAAACTGACACCATCTTGAAAGGCGCGGCATCAACCGCGCCGCAACCCGAAAATCCCCTGAGTTGTCTTCTCATAGACATCGAGCAATTCGTCTGATGCATGCAGGTGTCGTTGTTCTAATCTGAAAGCTGAGCCATCTCTATCCATGCAGGCAACACTTCGAGCCGTCCGTCCCCGCACCGTTGCACCGCGCGCCACGCCGATGAGGTTGGCGCGTTTTTGGCTTGTTTGTGGCTTCTTTTTGTTCTGGGCAATCGCGATCGCCGCCCGCCTCTTTTGGCTTCAGGTCGTTCATCATTCCGAATATGTCGAGCGCGCTCACAAGCAGCAGCAGCGCACGTTTGAGGTCGCTCCCCGCCGCGGAGTTCTCTATGATCGCAATCTTCGCGAACTGGCAATGACGGTCCAGGTGGACTCGATCTACGCGGTGCCGACCGAGATCGGCGACAAAGACAAAGCCGACGTCGCGCGTAAGCTTGCGGCAATCGTGCATGTCGACCCAACAGACGCACAGACCCGCGAAGACCAGATTGCCGAGCGTCTGGAGAAGGGCCGCGGATTTGCATGGGTGGCACGGCGCGTCTCCGCGGAAACATCTGCCAGCGTCAAGGCCCTCAACCTGAAAGGCGTCTACTTCCAGAAGGAATTTCAACGCTTCTATCCCGACAACCAGATCGCCGCGCAGGTACTGGGTTATGTCGGTCTCGATGACAACGGCCTCGGCGGTCTCGAGCAAAAATTCGATTCGCGCCTCCACGGAGTCCCCGGCCGCATGTTCACAGCGATGGACGCTCGCCGCCGCGTTCTTGGATCCATTGCGCAGGAGCCCGAGCCCGGCCAGAATCTCCAGCTCACCATCGATGAAAACATCCAGTTCATGGCTGAGCGCGCGCTCGATCACAACATGGAGCGTACCCATGCCGACAGTGGTACCGTGGTCGTGCAGGACGTGCACACCGGCGAGATTCTTGCCCTTGCCATTCGCCCCACCTTCAACCCAAACCAGTTTCGTCGTACCACTCCTGCGTTGCTGAAGAATCACGCCGTCAGCGATGTCTACGAGCCAGGATCGACATTCAAGCTTGTGACCTACTCCGCAGCATTGGATATGCACGTCACCAACCCCGACGACATGATCGACTGCCAGGGCGGTCAGATCAAGATGGCGGGCGGACGCATTATTCACGACGACAAGGCCGATCACTTTGGCGTGGTGACCGTCCACTATGCGCTCGAACATTCCAGCGACGTGGCAGCGGTAAAGCTCGCGCTCAAAATGGGCTCTGACAATTTCTACAAGTACATTCGCGACTTCGGATTTGGCAGCCGCACCGGCACAGAGCTTCCCGGCGAAACGCGCGGCCTCCTGCGTCCCGTAAAGAAATGGGGCTCTTCGTCAATCGGATCCATCGCGATTGGCCAGGAAGTCGGCGTAACCCCGTTGCAACTGGTGTCGATGGTTTCGACCATCGCAAACGGCGGTGTCTATCTTCCGCCCCACGTCTTGATGCAGAGCCAGCCTGGCCCAGCCACAGCAGCTCCTGGGTCTGCCCCACCGCAGGTGGCGCAGGTGCCGCTGGTCGCAGCGCCCTTCAGGGCGGGCGGTGACCTTCCCGATCCCCTTCCGACCGGCGCGCACCGCGTGCTCACCACTCTTACGGCCGCACAGATGCGGAAGATGATGGAAGGCGTCGTCCTGTTTGGTACCGGAAAAGGCGCGCAACTCAACGGATACTCCTCCGGCGGCAAGACGGGAACCGCGCAAAAGGTGGACCCGGCGACGCACCTCTATTCGAAGACCATGCACGTGGCCTCCTTCGCTGGCATCGCTCCCATCAACAATCCAGTCATCGCTGTTGCTGTAATCATGGATAACCCGAAGGGCGCGTCCTATTACGGAGCAGCCGTATCCGCCCCGGTATTTGCAGAGGTGGCACAGCAGGTTCTTGAATATCTCAACGTGCCCCACGACATCGATGTGCGTCAACCCAAGACGTCGTCGAAGCCCGAGCCGCCCGTGCACGAGGATGAAGGCGCCGCAGATTCGACTGACATCAACGAATTGTTCGCCGCGGTCAACGACCTCCCCGCCGATGACCCGCTTCGTCAGCCTGTGAGCCAGTTGCAAGTGGTTGCGCAAGCCTCGGCCCCGCCTGTGACGCCAGATAATCCGGCAAAACCGGGAGACGAAAGCGCTTCCGCTGCGGCCATCCCGGCCGATCCCGCTCCGGCTCAGGCGCCTCCGCCACCTCCACCGAGGCAGGTCACCATCAGCGACGGCAAAAAATTGAGTGTGCCATCTCTTGTAGGATTGCCCATCCGAAAGGTAATCGAGGCGACATCTGCCGCAGGTCTCGAAGTGCAGATCAACGGCAGCGGCACCGTGCGCGAACAGGCCCCCGCCGCCGGGACACAAGTCTCCAGCGGCACCAAAATCATCGTCCGCTGTGGGCGCTAGAGTACGTGAATGGAAAGACCGCGATGACCATTAACTATTCACTCACGCGTTTCGAAATTGTCCGAACCTTTGTAGCGGTGTTGCCGCAGTCTCCCAGAATCTTCACAGTTGTCTTCATCGCCTCCGCGTGGCCCGGGATCGTCCTTCTCTTCAGCAAACACGAATTCTCAAGCGGCCTCAGCGTTTGGGATTTTCTCGCGGCGTTGATCTTTACAGCCGTAACCTTTCTCCTGCTTCTGCTATGGGTGTTTCTCCGCGCCAAGACAAAGGAGCGGACGTTGACCATCTCTGAGCAGGGAATTCACTCAGAAATTGGACGAATAAAGGCAGACTATCCGTGGACCAAGGTGAAGCAGATCAAAGACGTCGGGCAGTATCTGCTCTTCGTGAGCCGAACAGGGAACGCATTCTTCATCCCCAATCGTGCCTTCACAAGCGCGCACGCTAGAACAGAGTTTCTTGAGCTCGCGAATGAATGGCGCCATGCCCGTTGATTTCGCAGCAGCCACGACCTGACCGTCCCAACAATCTACAATCACCTCTGACATGAATTGGAAAGATCTAGCCGCCGAAATCACAGCCGTCGGTGCATCCGGCGACTCCTCCGAACCCATTACCGGCATCGAATACGATTCGCGTCGCATCAAGCCGGGCTCAGTCTTTGTCGCAATGAAAGGCGGCTCGACCGACGGCAATCGTTACATTGACAAGGCTCTTGCCGCCGGGGCGCTCGGCATCATCACTGACTCCTCGCCAACCTTCGACCATCTCCTCGTCTACAACCCGGAGACTCCCGCCCTCGAAGTCGACCACGGCCGCCGCGCACTCGCCGAGGCATCCGCCGCGTTCTTCAACCACCCGGAGCGTCAACTCGCAGCCACCGGAATCACCGGCACCAACGGTAAGACGACTACAGCATTTCTCACCGAAGCGCTTCTGAACGCCGCTAACCGAAAAACAGTTCTCGTCGGCACCATCGAATATCACGTAGCGGGGGAGACTCGTCCGTCGGTCCACACCACACCGGAATCGCGCGATCTCTTCGAACTGATGGCCGAAGGCGTCACCCGCGGAGCCACCGAACTCGTCACCGAAGTTTCGAGTCACGGTCTCGACCAAGGTCGAGCCACAGGTGTAAAGTTCGACGTCGCCGTCTTCACCAACCTTACGCGCGATCACCTCGACTACCACGGCACCATGGAAAAGTACTACGCTGCCAAGCGCCTCATGTTCGATGGCACTGTCTATCCAGCACCGCGCGTGGCCGTCATCAACGCACACGACGAGCACGCGAAGCAGCTCGCCGCCGCCGCTCGCAAAGCCGGCGCTGAAGTTCGCACCTACGGCATCGGCCAGGGCGAATGGCGCGCCGCGAGCCACACGCTCACACCGGGCGGGGCGGTCCTAAATCTCGAGACCCCCGCAGGCTCAGCCCGTGTCGCATCGCGACTCGCCGGCGAAGTCAACATCCTGAACCTGCTCGCCGCCTTTACAGCAGCCCAGGCACGTGGCGTAGCCTTCGACGATCTCGTAAAATCTGTCCCGCTTCTCAACCCCGTCCCCGGCCGCTTCCAGCCCGTCGACGCAACGCAGCCTTTCACGGTGATCGTGGACTACGCGCACACCGACGACGCTTTGCGCAACCTCATCGTCCTGGCCCGCCAACTCACCGCGCAATCATGCGGCCGCATCATCACGCTCTTTGGATGTGGCGGCGACCGTGATCGCACCAAGCGGCCAAAGATGGGCAAAGCGGCGGGCGAGGGAAGCGACTTCGTTGTTGCCACCAGCGACAATCCCCGCTCAGAAGATCCTCTAGACATTCTTGCCGAGA
>Ga0207683_10005270_pt1 | contig 11098 bp, 7 predicted proteins | sample KBSM73metaG_FD_184333 | JGI IMG/M metagenome (GOLD analysis project Ga0207683, IMG submission 184333) | Miscanthus rhizosphere microbial communities from Kellogg Biological Station, Michigan, USA - KBS M7-3 metaG (SPAdes) (version 2) | ecosystem: Host-associated > Plants > Roots > Rhizosphere >...
GATGGAATTCCGGTTGACGTACGACACGAACATGTTGCAAGTGAAAAAAATCATGAAGCAGATCGGCGAAGAGCTGTCGGCCGATCCGGACTATTCCCATGACATGCTGCAGCCGCTGAAATCGGCGGGCGTGATGGCGGCGGAGGACAGCGCGATCGTCGTCCGCGCCAAATTCACCGCGCGTCCGGGCAACACCGCGTGGGTCGTCCGCCGCGTCGCCTACGACAAGATCATCCGCGCATTCAAGGCCGCGGGCATCCGCTTCGCGCATCGACAGGTGACCGTCGACGTGTCGCCGTCTGCCGGTGCCGGTGGCGCAACAGTGGCCGCCGGCGGGGCGAGTGCGATTGCGATCGAACCGCCGAAGCGCGAAGGTGTGGCGTAACTCGTCGGGCGCGTCAGATCAGACGACGAGCCGGTAGCCGACGGCAGTCTCGGTAACGAGGTGCTTTGGTTGCGCCGGGTCGTCCTCGATCTTGCGGCGCAGGTGGCCCATGTGGACGCGAACGTAGTGCTCATGCTCGACGTACGCTGGCCCCCAGACATCGCGCAGGATCTGCCGGTGCGTTAGCACGCGGCCGGCGTTGCCGATCATCAGCGCCAGCATCCTGAACTCGATGGGCGTCAGGTGCAGCGGCACGTCCCGTTTGCAGACGGTCCGGTTGACGAGATCGACCTCCACGTCGCCGATGCGAAACGGCACCGATGCGTCGGCGCCGCTCGTGGTCCGGCGTCGTGCGGCGCGAACGCGCGCGAGCAACTCCCCGACACCGAACGGCTTGGTCAGGTAGTCATCCGCGCCGGCGTCGAGCGCTTGAATCTTGTCGACCTCGGCGGTGCGCGCCGACAGCACGATGATCGGAACTCGCGACCACGCGCGAAAATCGCGGATGAAGTCGATGCCGTTGCCATCGGGAAGGCCCAGATCGAGGATGACGACGTCGGGCTTGCGCGTTCCCGCATCGATCAGCCCCTGCCGCATCGTCTCTGCCTCGACGATCTGCCAGCCTTCGGTTTCGAGTGCCGTGCGAACGAAGCGTCGGATCTGCCGCTCGTCCTCGATCAGCAGTGCGACAGGCGCCGCGTCGGTCACGCCAGTGGGCCTTCGTCCGGCGTTTCGGGAGGCGTTCCGAGGGGCAGCCTGAACGCCAAGCGCGCGCCGCCGTCGATGTCATTCGCTGCAGCGATCGTTCCGTGATGTGCTTCGACGATCGCGCGGCTGATGGCGAGGCCGAGCCCGACGCCAGGTGTTGACGATTCGCGTGCGCCGCGCGTGAATTTTTCGAAGATCAGCTGTTCCTGCCCTTTCGCGATGCCTGCTCCGGTGTCGCTGACGCTGACGATGAGCGCATCTGACGACGTTTCGGCGGACACGGTGACGACCGTTCCCGGCGGCGTGTACTTGCAAGCGTTCTCGATCAGATTGTAGAGCACGCGCTCGATCAGCGCTGCGTCGAACTCCACGAGCGGCAGTCCGGGTGCGAGATGCACTTCGATCCGATGCGATGCGAGCGCTGGCTGGGCCGCCTTGATGGCGCTGCCGACGACTTCCTCGACCGACTGCCACTGCCGGCGCAGCTTGACTTCGCCACTCTCGATTCGTGCCATCTCGAGCAGGTTGCTGACAAGCGCGCCGAGGCGTTGCGATTCCTCGGCGATGGCCTGCGCGGTTTCCCGTTGCTGAGGGGATAGCGGGGGCGTTGCGATCATCAGCGACTCCGCCAGGCCGACGAGTGCCGCGAGCGGCGTGCGCAGGTCGTGCGAGAGTGCCGACAGCAGCGAATTGCGCAGCCGCTCGGATTCCATGTGCAGCAGTGCCTGCTGCGCGACATCCACGTAGTGCACGCGTTCGAGGGCGATCGCCGTCAATGCGGCGAACGTGTCGAGATGTCGCCGCTGCTCGGGAATCAGCAGCAGCCGCGGATCGTCCGGCTTGATGACGAGCACGCCGCGCGTGCGCATCGGTGCGCGCAGCGGCAGATACAGGCAGGCATTTCCAGCCAGCGTGTCCGTACCGATTCCGGCGGGCAGTGCCTTGTCGTACGCCCACTGCGCCGCACCCGCGTCGACGTCGAGATCGGCTGAGCCTCGAGACGCGGGCCGAAGTCGCTCGTTCGCGTCGGCGATCACGATCGCGGCATTCGCGCGGAACGTGTGCGCGATCGTCCTCGTGGCGGCGTCGACGACGTCCTCGGTCAGCAGCAGGCTCGACATGTCCCGCGCGAATTCGTACAGGACGCGCGCGCGCTCTTCGCGATACGACGCGATGCGTGCCTGGTAGCGCAAGCCAGCCGTCATCTGGCCGATAATCAGCGCTACGGCAAGCATCACCGCGAACGTCAGCAGATACTGGAAATCGCTGATGGCGAACGAGAAACGAGGCGCGACGAAGAAGTAGTCGAACGTCGCGACACTGGCGAATGCCGCCAGCACCGCCGGGCCGCGGCCCCATTTCAGCGCGACCAGTACCACCGTCAGCAGGAACAACATGACGATGTTCGCGAGATCGAAGTAGGGCAGCAGCAGCATCGCAACGAGCGACGTCGCGAGGCACGCGGCCGCGGCCCATGCATAACGTGCGGGATTGACGTCGCGCCTGGGATCGCGTCCGGCGAGCGCGACGACGTCGCGCGACGCCGGACCCGGCACGGCGGGGCGACCGACCTCGATCAGATCGACGTCGGGCGCGAGCGAACCAATCTGCCGCGCCGTTCCGCGAAGCCACGGCCAGCGCGGGATCCTCCGCGGACGGCCGACGACCACCTTCGAGCAATTGTGCTGCCGCGCGAATTCAACCACTTCGGTGGCGGGCTCGCTGCCGGCGAGGATCGCCGTCTTCGCGCCGAAGTCCTGGGCAAGCTTGACCGTGTGCAGGATCCGTTCGCGTTCGTGTGCCGCGAGGCGCTGCAGTGTGGGTGTCTCGACATAGACGGCCGTCCAGTCGACGCCGAGCTGTGACGCGAGCCGCGCGGCATTGCGCACGACGTCGTCGCCGCCCGGACCAGGGCCGATGCAGCACAGCAGCGAGTCTTCGGTTTTCCAGATGCGCTCGATCGACTGATCCGAGCGGTACGCCTGGACGTCCTGCTCGACGCGATCGGCCGTCCGCCGAAGCGCGAGCTCGCGCAGCGCCATCAGGTTGCCCTTGCGGAAGAAGTGGGTCGCGGCCCGCTCGATCTGCTCGGGCAGATACACCTTGCCGGCCTTCAGACGCTGCAGCAGGTCATCGGCCGACACGTCGACGAGCACCACTTCGTTGGCGCGGTCGAAGAACGCATCGGGGACCGTCTCGCGAACGTTGATGCCCGTAATGCCGCCGACGACGTCGTTCAGGCTCTCGATGTGTTGGACGTTCAGCGTCGTGAACACGTCGATACCGGCGGCCAGCAGCTCGTCCACATCCTGCCAGCGTTTCGGGTGCCGCGAGCCCGGCACGTTCGTGTGCGCGAGCTCGTCGACCAACACCAGCGCTGGGCGGCGCGCGAGCGCGGCGTCGAGATCGAATTCGTCGCGTGGGACGTCCTGCCAGGCGATTTTCGCCCGCGGGAGGATCTCAAACCCGTGCAGCAGCGCCTCGGTTTCCCGTCGCCCATGGGTTTCGAGCAGGCCGACGACGACATCCCGGCCTTCGCGTTGCAGCGCCAGCGCCGCCGTCAGCATCGCGTACGTCTTGCCCACACCGGCCGATGCGCCGAAGTAGATGCGCAACCGGCCGCGACCGACGGAAGCCTCGCGCTCCTTCACCTGCGCGAGCAGGCGATCGGGATCCGGGCGCTCGTCGATCATCGGACCGGTCGACGGCAACGGACATGCGGGTGGCGAGCAGTCACGGCCGGCAGCCTAACCGTTGCCGCGGCCGGCCGCCACCGTCTGCTAACGCTGCGCGCGATCGAGCGCGAGGTTGAGCAGGACGACGTTGACACGCGGTTCGCCGAGAAGACCGAACGTGCGCCCCTCGGTGTTCTGCTCGAGGATCGCACGCACGGACTCGACACCGAGGCCGCGCGTCCGCGCGACGCGTGCGAGCTGGAATTCCGCGGCGGCGACGCTGATGTGCGGGTCGAGGCCGCTCGCCGACGCGGTGACGAGATCGGCCGGCACCGCTGCACCGTTGGCGGGATCGGCGGCTCGCAGCATCTCGATCCGTGATCTTACGGCGTCAGCGAGCGCGGGATTGCGGGGTCCCTGATTCGATCCCGACGACGCGGCGCCGTTGTAGGGCATCGGCATCGTTGCCGACGGCCGGCTCCAGAAATAGCGCGGATCGCTGAAAGGCTGCCCGATCAATGAGGATGCGATGGCCTTGCCGCTGGCGACGACCAGGCTTCCGTTGGCGGCGGCGGGAAACGCGAGCTGCGCGATGCCCCACGTCGCGAGTGGGTAGGCGACGCCAGTCAGCAGCGTCAGCGCGGCGAGCATTCGCAGCGACGATACGATCGAATGAGGCATGGCGGGATTCTCCGAAGCTTAAGCGAGATTCAGCGCGCCGAGCGCCATGTCGATCGCCTTGATGCCGATGAACGGCAGCAGCAGGCCCCCGACGCCGTAGACGATGATGTTCCGCCGCAGGCTCCGCGCCGCACCCTCGGCGCGGAACTTGACGCCGCGCAGCGCCAGCGGGATCAGCGCCGGAATGACCAGCGCGTTGAAGATGACCGCCGACAGGATCGCGCTTTGCGCGGAGGCGAGACGCATCACGTCGAGTACGCCGAGAATCGGATAGGTGCTCGCAAACGCCGCTGGAATGATCGCGAAGTACTTGGCGACGTCGTTGGCGATGGAGAACGTCGTCAGCGCACCGCGCGTCATGAGCAGCTGCTTGCCGATCTCGACGATCTCGATCAGCTTCGTCGGGTTGGAGTCGAGATCGACCATGTTGCCGGCTTCCTTCGCCGCCTGCGTGCCGCTGTTCATCACGACGGCGACGTCGGCCTGCGCCAGTGCCGGCGCATCGTTCGTGCCGTCGCCGGTCATCGCGACGAGCTTCCCTTCAGCCTGGATCTCGCGAATCAGCGCCAGCTTCGCCTCGGGTGTCACCTCGGCGCGAAAATCGTCGACACCGGCTTCGGCGGCAATCGACGCAGCGGTCAGCCGATTGTCGCCGGTGATCATCACCGTGTGGATGCCCATCTTGCGCAGTTCCGCGAAGCGCGCCTTGATCTCGGTCTTGACGACGTCTTTCAATTCGACGACACCGAGCACGCGCTTTCCTTCCGCGACGACGAGCGGCGTCGCGCCGCGTCGCGCGACTTCCTCGACCCGCGTGACGGTCTCGTTGTCGATCGTGCCGCCTTGCGGAACGACGAACGCGCGGATCGCGTCGAGCGCGCCCTTGCGCACCTCACGGCCACGATGCGTGACGCCACTCATCCTGGTCTCGGCCGAGAACGGAATGATCGTGAACTGTCCCGGCTCGAGCGCCGGGGGAACGATGGAGAACGCGCGCTTGGCGAGTGCGACGATGCTCTTGCCTTCCGGCGTCTCGTCGCCAAGCGACGCGAGCAGCGTCGCCTCGGCGAGCTGGTGCTGCGTGACGCCGGCAACCGCGTGCAGTGACGATGCCTGGCGATTGCCGAACGTGATCGTTCCTGTCTTGTCGAGCAGCAGCACGTCGCAATCGCCGGCGGCTTCAACCGCGCGGCCCGACGTCGCGATGACGTTCGCGCGCATCATCCTTCCCATCCCGGCGACGCCGATCGCCGACAGCAGGCCGCCGATGGTCGTCGGAATCAGGCACACGAGCAGCGCGACGAGTACGGTAATCGTCACCGGCGTGCCAGCCTTCGCGACAGCCACACTATAGAGCGAGAACGGCAGCAGGGTTGCCGTGGCAAGCAGGAACACGAGCGTCATCGCGACCAGCAGGATCATCAGCGCGATCTCGTTGGGCGTCTTCTGCCGTTTCGCGCCTTCGACCATGCCGATCATCCGGTCGAGGAACGCCTCGCCGGGGTTGACGCCGATCCGCACGATGATCCAGTCCGACAGCAGGACCGTGCCGCCGGTAACCGTGTTGAAATCGCTGCCCGCCGCGCGTATCACCGGCGCGCTCTCGCCGGTGACGGCACTTTCGTTGATCGACGCCGCGCCGACGATGACTTCGCCATCGCCCGGGACGAGGTCGCCGACCTCCACCAGAACGACATCGCCCTTGCGCAGCCGGGTCGACGGCGTGGATGTGAAAGGACTGTCGGGCTCGGGACGTGCGAGTTTCTTCGCGACCGTATCCTTGCGTGCGCTTTTCAGTGAGCTTGCCTGCGCCTTGCTGCGGCCTTCGGCGATCGCTTCAGCGAAGTTCGCGAACAGCAGCGTCGACCACAGCCACAACGTGATCGCCAGGATGAAGCCCGCCGGCGCCTCGCCCGTGCCCAACAACGCCTGCAGCCAGAGGATTGTCGTGACGATGCTGCCGACGTAGACGACGAACATCACCGGGTTGCGCCACTGATAGCGTGGCGTCAGACGCCGAACGCTGTCTACGGCTGCGCCACGGACGAGGTCCGGGTTGACGAACCACGAGTACGCGCTCGGTGCGCTTGCAACGCTTGCCATGGTCATTTGCTCCGACGTTCGGTCATGGGTCAGCGGCCGTTGAAGAGCAGCAGGTGCTCGACGACGGGGCCGAGGGCGAGTGCCGGCACGAACGTCAGCGCGCCGACGGTGATCACCGTGCCGATCAGCACGACGACGAACAGCGGTGTGTGCGTCGGCAGCGTGCCGCTCGAAGCAGGCACTTGCTTCGCACCGGCCAGCGCGCCGGCGAGTGCGAGCACTGGTATCGCCAGCCAGTAGCGCGCGAACAGCATGCAGAGGCCGAGTGCGGTGTTGTAGAACGGCGTATTGGCCGATAGTCCGGCGAACGCGCTGCCGTTGTTGTTGCTCGCCGACGAGAACGCGTACAGGATCTCGGAAAAGCCGTGCTCGCCCGGATTGGTCACGCCGGCCCTGCGGGCATCGAGCATCACCGCCAGCGCCGTCCCGCCAAGCACGAGGAACGCCGGAATCAGGATCGCGATCGACGCCATCTTGATCTCGTACGCACCGATCTTCTTGCCGAGGTACTCGGGTGTGCGCCCGACCATCAGCCCGGCGATGAACACGGCGACGATGGCGAACACGAGCATGCCGTAAAGCCCCGACCCGACGCCACCGAAGATCACTTCGCCGAGTTGCATGAGCCACATCGGGATCATTCCGGCGAGCGGCATGAACGAGTCGTGCATCGCGTTGACCGAGCCGTTGGACGCAGCCGTCGTGGCAACGGCCCAGAGCGCGGAGTTCGCGACACCGAAGCGCACCTCCTTGCCCTCCATGTTGGCGCCCGGACTGGCAGTGCCCGCGACCTGATCGACGCCGAGCGCTGAGAGCACCGGGTTGCCGGCCGATTCGAGTGCGCAGGTGACCGCGAGCAACGTGACGAACATGATCGTCATCGTCGCCAGCAGCGCGTAGCCCTGCCGCCGGTCGCCGATCATCGAGCCGAACGTGCAGCAGAGCGCTGCAGGTATCAGCAGGATCGCGAGCATTTCTAGGAAGTTCGAAAACGGTGTCGGATTTTCGAACGGATGCGCGGAATTCGCGTTGAAGAAACCGCCGCCGTTCGTACCGAGCTGCTTGATCGCAATTTGCGAAGCGGCTGGACCCAACGCGATCGTCTGCTCGGTCGCGGTCGCCTTCTCGGTGATCGGGTTGCCGTAGACGTCCGTTTGCGGCTTGCCGTCGGGTCCGTTCTTCGGCACCTCGTACGTGACCGGTTGGATCAGCGTCACAGTCTGGTAGCGGTCGAACGTCTGCACGACGCCCTGGCCCGCCAATGCGACGGCCAGCGCGAGCGACAGCGGCAGCAGGACGTAGACCACCGAGCGCACGGTATCGAACCAGAAGTTGCCCACGCCCGCTGCCTGATTGCGTGCGAAGCCGCGGATCAGCGCAACGAGCACGGCCATGCCGGTGGCGGCCGACACGAAGTTCTGCACGCCGAGGCCGAGCATCTGTGTCAGGTAGCTGAGCGACCCTTCGCCGCTGTAGCTCTGCCAATTTGTGTTGCTGGCAAAGCTCGCCGCGGTATTGAACGCCGAATCGGCACTTACGGCGGCCATCGCCTGCGGGTTGAGCGGCAGCAACGACTGGAAGCGCTGCAGCGCGTACACGACGAGAACGCCGATGAAATTGAAGGCGAGCATCGCGAGCGCGTAGTCGCGCCACGTCATGTCGCGCGCGGCGTCGACGCCCGCGCCGCCGTAGATCGCACGCTCCAGCCAGCCGAAGATGCGCTGCGCGCGTGGGGACCGGCCGGCGTAGACGGCGGCCATGTAGGTGCCGAGCGGCTGGGCGAGCAGCAGCAGCACGGCCACGTAGAGCGCGAGCTGGATCCAGTCCGAGGTGTTCACTTGAAACGCTCGGGTTTGAGCAACGCGACCATCAGGTAGAAGAAGATCACCAGCGCAGCGGTACCACTCACCCAGTAGGTCCAGCTCATCGCCGCTCTCCAGAAGCCCGCAGTGCCGCACAGAAATGCAGGAGGCCAACCGATGCGGCGAAAAATCCGGCGATGATCGTGATGAAGATGACGTCCGGCACGGCTGCTCCTTGCGTTGCGGTTGATGCTTCGAGCGTAGGCTCCGGCGTGCAAAGAGGACGTAGAGGTTTGGCCAGCGCGCCTATAGAAGATGTAAAGAAACGTTTGCTGCGTTGCAGGCGACGACGATGTCGGCGGACGAACAACGCCGCGCGGACGGCATCGCCGTGGGTTTCCGCGCAGCGGGTGGTGGCACCGGCGCCCCGCGTCCGGATTCGCGCTCGCGCCGCTCGCCGTGCTGCTCCCACTGCTTACCGCCGCGATGTAGCGACGCGGGGCGAAATCGCTGACGTCAGGTGGGCGAGCTGGCCGTCCGTTGCTGCAGTTCGTCGAACGACTCCAGCGACCCTGCGATCGCGCTCGCCGCGACCGTGGGCGGACTCGCGAGCCAGACCTGGCCGGGACCTGACCGACCAGGAAAGTTGCGGTTGACCGCACTGACGGTCACCTGGGTGCTTTCCGTGGAGGCACCCGGTCCGCAATTCGCACAGGCCCCGCACGCCGGCTGCAGGATGACAGCGCCGACGGCCTCGAACGCATCGAGGTAATCGTTCTCTATGCAGTAGTCGCGAACGTCGACCGTTCCGAATTGCAGGTAGAGCGTCGTACCGTCCGGCACGCGCAGCCCATGTCGCGCGGCCCACGCCAGCACCTCGTGATACTGGTCGAAGTCTTCACGCTTGCCTGCCGTGCACGATCCGCCGTAGGCAATGTCAACGCGGACGCGCTCCGATAGTGCATTCAACGCGACGCCGTTACCGGGATCGCCGGGTCTCGCGACCATCGGCGCCAGCCTCGCGCAATTGACGCGGATCACGTCGCAATAGCGTGTGCCGGCATCGCTCTTCATCCAGGGCTCGAGCACGAAGTCGATGCCGCGGCGTTCCTTGAGAAAGCGAACTGTCTCGGCATCCGGCTCGACAATGCCGGTGAAGCCGCCAAGCTCCGCCGTCATGTTGGTCAGCGTCGCGCGCTCGTCGGTGCCGAGGGCGGTGATCGCACTGCCACGGAACTCGAACACTTTGCCGACGCCAGCGCCCGCTCGCAGCGACGGCAGCGCCAGCAGGTACAGCACGAGATCCTTCGCGGTGACGCCGGCGGGCAGCATGCCGTCGCACTCGACACGCAGCACTTCGGGCACCGTGATGCGCACGGCGCCGGTCACGAACGCGTTCGCCATATCGGTCGTGCCAACGCCGAACGCGACGCAGCCAAGCGCGCCGGAATGCGGCGTGTGGGAATCGGTGCCAACGATGAGTGCGCCCGGCAGCGCATAGCGCTCGGCCATCAACGCGTGCGAAATGCCCTGCGAGCCTGTGTTGGCCGCATCGCCTGCCGCCAGCGACTGCTGATATCCAAGATGCGTCAGCCGATGGCGCGCAACGAATGCGCGATGTGCGTCGGACAATCCCCGGACGTTTGGAAGGAGTCCGTTTGTGACATGTACCGGGCTTCGGTGTACGTACGAAAGATGATCCTCGAAGGCGAGGATCGATTCGGGCTCGTATAGCACGAGCGCGTCACCATAGGCCGCGTCGAGCAGGTAGCCGCACATGCCCGTGTAGTACTCGTGGATGAAGCGAAAGTCGGCGCGAACGAATCCACCATCGCAGGCGGCGAGTGTTGCACTCGTGTCGGCGGTGGCAATACCGTGCCGCGCGATGATCTTTTCGAACAGCGTCTGCGGGCGTTGCGTCGCTTCGTCGTCGCGTGCAATGGTGTCCGTGACGCCATCCGCAACATTCGCCATCCGCGACCGACCGTAGGCCAGCAGCCCGCCGTGCCGCAGGATGATCGCGGCGAGCGCGTCGCGACCCTGCAGCAGTTCGTCGAGCTCGATCGCGTCGCCACGCGCGATGCGGTCGACGAGCGACAGGTCCGTCGACGTGAAGAGTCCCAGGTTGTCGGCGTTCTGCCGGTAGATACGCTCGAAGCTTGTGGCGAGCACCAGTCGCACGCCGGCAGCACGCTCGGCGACGACGCTGTGCTCCCGCGACGAGCCCTTTCCATAGCGCGAGCCGGCGACGACAACCTCGAAACCGACAGTGCGAATCGCATCCTTGCCGATTGGAAATTCGCCGCCCGCCTTGAAGCCGGTGTACGGAAAGCGCCCGAGCGTCGAGTCGAAATGCACCATCGCGGGCAGTGGCGATATCTCGTCGGTCGAGATGTCGTCGCGCAGCGGGCGCGCGGCATCGAGGCTCAGTGCCGTGCCCGCGAGCTGCGAGCGGACGAGCCGTGGATCAGTCGACAGGAACAGGAGCCGCGGATTGAACCGAAGTGGGGCCATCGGCACGCCGCATCATTGCGGCTCGAGTCCGATCTTCTTCACGATCGCCGCGTACTTTGCCATCTCTGAGCGAATGAACAGGCCCGCGTATTCGGGTGTGCTGACGGAAATCGAGTTGCCCTGTTTCGCCATCGCGTCCGTCACGTCGGGCGAAGCGAACGCCGCGGCCACGGCCGCATTGATCCGTTTGACGTCCGCCTCCGGCAGCTTCGCGGGGCCGATGACGGCGA
>Ga0207683_10005272_pt1 | contig 11094 bp, 6 predicted proteins | sample KBSM73metaG_FD_184333 | JGI IMG/M metagenome (GOLD analysis project Ga0207683, IMG submission 184333) | Miscanthus rhizosphere microbial communities from Kellogg Biological Station, Michigan, USA - KBS M7-3 metaG (SPAdes) (version 2) | ecosystem: Host-associated > Plants > Roots > Rhizosphere >...
TGGTCCCGCGAAGCATGAAGGGCGTCGCTCAAAGCTCCTTCGGCCTGCGCGTATTGACCGAATTCCGCGCAGCCACGTTGCCGATCAACCTCTACTGGAACGCCTCACGCCAGGCCGATCCGGCGCATGCGTTCCTGCGTGACGAGCTCAGTGCGATAACCAAGCGGGTGGTTCAGGCTTGATCAGGCGATCGCACGTGTGAGCGTCGGTTCGACGGCATCGCCGCAACCATCTTGCCCCAGCAGTCATGTCGGACTCCTCCTGATCATGCGCTGACCCTCGATATCAAATGAGCCTTGCCCGCACGATGATGCCGAACGATGCGTCCCGGCAATTCGATCCCACGGGCAGCCTGCTCGAAAGCCTGCGGTCTTCTACATCTGCTTGAACAGGTGCATGCAGGACTCGCTTATGCCCAGCATCTCCTTGTGCCGCTCGAGCTTGCCTCTGCGGCAAGTCAAATCCCACGAATCCAGGCGAAGACGCGCCGCGCGGACAAAATGCGACATTGCAGGCAAAACGTGGTGTGGATGCCGCCGGCCGGAGAATGAAACCGGACGGAAGTACGATGGGGCGGGAGCACCCGCAGCATCGGATGCGTCAATTGCCCGGTCGAGGCAAGATCGGTTGTCACTATCCATTCCGGACTGATCATGTTCGGCGTCGAGCGGCTGTGCGAACTCTGAATCCGGGATTTTGTCCTAACGATGCCGCGGAGCGCGGCCAGGGAGGATCAGGAATGGCAGCGTCTCGGACCTCGGACGCCTTTGTGTTCTTCGGCGCGACCGGCGATCTGGCGTACAAGAAGATCTTCCCGGCGCTGCAGGCGCTCACCCGTGCGGGTCATCTGGACATGCCGATCATCGGCATGGCGCGCGCCCCTTGGTCGCTCGAGAAGCTTCGCGAGCGTGCACGCGATAGTCTCGAGCATAACGGCGGCGTCGACGCCGACGCGTTCGCAAAGCTGTCGGAGCGACTCCGGTATGTCGGCGGCGAATACCAGGATCCGACCACCTACGACCGATTGCGGCAAGCGCTGGGCGATGCCGCGCGGCCGTTGCACTATCTCGCGATCCCCCCGAGCATGTTCGGCACCGTGGTTCAGGGATTGGCAGCGGCGCACTGTGCCCAGGATGCGCGCGTCATCATCGAAAAGCCGTTCGGTCGGGACCTTGCTTCTGCGCAGGCGCTCAACAATACGCTGCACAAGGTATTCCCCGAGACCTCGATATTTCGGATCGATCACTACCTGGGCAAGGAGGCCGTCCAGAACCTCCTCTATTTCCGCTTCGCGAACACCTTTCTCGAGCCGATCTGGAACCGCGATTACATCGACAGTGTCCAGATCACGATGGCCGAAACGTTCGGCGTGGAAGGTCGCGGCAGTTTTTACGAAGAAGTCGGCGCGATTCGCGACGTGGTGCAGAACCATCTGCTCCAGGTGATGGCATTCCTGGCGATGGACGCGCCGGTGGGGCGCGATGCGGACGCCATGCGCGCGGAAAAGCTGCGGCTGTTTCGTGCCGTTCGGCCGCTCGATCCGATGCAGGTCGTGCGGGGGCAGTTTCGCGGCTATCGCAACGAACCCGGCGTTGCGCCGGATTCGCAGGTCGAAACCTTCACTGCACTATGCCTGCATATCGACACATGGCGCTGGGCAGGCGTACCGTTTTACATTCGAACCGGCAAATGCCTGCCCATAACGGCCACGCAGGTTGTGGTGGACCTGAAATGCCCGCCGGTGGCGATATTCGACACCATAACGCCCGGCCAGTCCAACTACTTCCGCTTTCGCCTCAGCCCGGAAGTCGTGATCTCCATCGGCGCGCGGGTCAAGCGCCCCGGCGAGGAAATGGCTGGGAACGAAGTCGAGCTCGTTGCCCGCCACTCGCAGGCCGGCGAAAAATCTCCGTACGAGCGACTGCTCGGGGACGCGATTCGCGGTGACGCCTCGCTGTTCACGCGTGACGACAGCGTCGAAGCGGCGTGGCGCGTGGTCGACCCCGTGCTCAACAGCCCGCGTCCGGTCGAGGAATACGAGCCGGGCACGTGGGGTCCGACCGCCGCGCTCAGCGTGATCGCCGGCGAGGAACGCTGGCACGATCCCAAGCCGGAGGGATCGTTTCCGTGCTGAAGATGGGGGCAGCGCATCCCTGCTCGATGTCGACGACACGCCCTCGACGCGATCTCCACTCCGCTCTCGAAACCACGCGGATCGCCGAATGGATCGATTGCGTCCAGCCCCAATTGCTCGCCGTGTCGCGAATCGCGGCGCGGCCATGAACCAGGAGCGAACGTGAACCAGGCTCAGAAACTGCATCGCCTCGGCCAGAGTCTCTGGCTCGACAATATTTCCCGTGTCCTTCTGGACGACGGTACGCTGCGGCGCTACATCGACGATTTCGCCATCACGGGACTCACCTCCAATCCAACGATCTTCGACGAAGCGATCGGCACTACGGATGCCTACGACGACGCAATCCGTGCCAAGGCGAAAGCCGGACAGACGGGCGAGACGCTGTTCACGGACCTGGCTCTGGAGGATCTGCGTCGCGCGGCGGATCTGTTCCGGCCGGCCTTCGACGCCACGGATGGTGTCGACGGCTGGGTCTCGATGGAGATTTCGCCGCTTCTCGCTGCCGACACCGCGGGCAGCATCGCCGCAGCCGCGGCTACGCATCGCAAGGCCGAGTGCCCCAATCTGTATGTGAAGATTCCCGGCACGCCGGAAGGCACGGCCGCGATCGAGCAATCCATTTTCGACGGGATTCCCATCAACGTGACGCTGCTGTTCTCCCGCGAGCAGTATCTCGCGGCCGCGGGAGCCTACATGCGCGGCATCGAGCGTCGCATCGCCGGGGGCCGCGATCCGCGCGTGCCGTCCGTCGCCTCGCTGTTCGTGAGCCGGTGGGACAAGGCCATCGGCGAGAAGGCGTCGCCTGGATTGCGCAACCGCCTCGGCATTGCGATGGGACAACGCACCTATCGCGCCTATCGCGAGCTGCTGGCGTCGCCGCGCTGGCGCAAGCTCGCAGCCGCGGGTGCGCGGCCGCAGCGGTTGCTGTGGGCCAGCACCGGCACCAAGGATCCCAACGCCTCGGACACGCTGTACGTCGAAGCGCTGGCAGCACCGGATACCATCGACACCCTGCCCGAGAAGACGCTCCGGGCCTTTGCGGACCACGGCGAGATCAAGGGGCTGATGGCGGAAGACGGCGGAGGTTGCGAGACCATTCTCGCGAGCTACGCGCGCGAAGGCATCGACGTCGACGCGCTCGCGCTGCGGCTGCAACGCGAGGGCGCGCAGACGTTCGTCAAGTCGTGGCAAGAGCTCATGACGCGCATTGCCGGCAAGAGCGATGCGCTCGCGCACGCGAGCTGACGCCCATGCTCGGTTCATCTTCTTCCACTTCACCAAGTCCGTCGCTGCTGCAGCGTCCACAATGGCGGGCGCTAGCCGAGCACGCCGCGGGGATGCGCAGCCGCCATCTGCGTGAGCTGTTCGCCGCCGATCCCTCGCGCGGCGAACGCCTCGTTCTCGAAGCGTCGGGTCTTTATCTCGATTACTCGAAAAACCGTATCGACGACGAGACCGTCGACCTGCTGTTGAGGCTCGCCGAGGCCTGCTCGATCACGGAGCGGATCGATGCGATGTTCCGCGGCGAGCCGATCAACACCACCGAGCATCGCGCGGTGCTCCATGTCGCGCTGCGCGCGCCTGCCGATGCGCGGATGCTCGTTGAGGGCCGGAACATCGTTCCGGAGGTGCATGCGGTGCTCGACCGCATGGCGGCGTTCTCGGCGCGCGTGCGTAGCGGCCAGTGGACCGGCCACGGCGGCAAGCGCATCCGCAACGTCGTCAATATCGGCATCGGCGGTTCCGACCTCGGTCCGGTGATGGCCTATGAGGCGCTTCGCCACTACAGCCAACGCGACATGACGTTCCGGTTCGTCTCGAACGTCGACGGCACCGATTTTTCCGAGGCCGTGCGGGACCTGGAGCCCGCCGAGACGCTGTTCGTCATCTGCTCCAAGACCTTCACGACGCTGGAGACGCTCACCAATGCGCATGCGGCTCGCGCCTGGTGCCTGCAGGGGCTGGGCGACGAAAAGGCCGTGGCCCGCCATTTCGTCGCCGTCTCGACCAACGCTGACGGTGTGGCCGCGTTCGGCATCGACGTAGAGAACATGTTCGGATTCTGGGACTGGGTCGGCGGACGCTATTCCATGGATTCGGCAATCGGGCTGTCGACGATGATCGCGATCGGCGCGGATAATTTTCGCGAAATGCTGTCGGGCTTCCATGCGATGGACGCGCATTTCCGTAGCGCGCCCGCAGCCCGCAACATGCCGCTGCTCCTCGGCCTGCTGGCCATCTGGAACGGCAATTTTCTCGACATCCCGACCGTCGCCGTCCTCCCGTACGAGCAATATCTCAAGCGGTTCCCAGCCTATCTGCAGCAGCTCACGATGGAGAGCAACGGCAAGCGTGTAACGCTCGACGGAGCGCGTCTGGACTACGAGACTGCGCCCATCTATTGGGGCGAGCCCGGCACCAATGGCCAGCATTCGTTCTACCAGCTGATCCACCAGGGAACGCGGCTCGTCGCCTGCGACTTCATCGGCTTTTGCCAGACGCTGAATCCGCTGGGCGAGCAGCACGATCTCCTGATGGCCAATCTTTTCGCGCAAGGCGAGGCCCTCGCATTCGGAAAGACCGCGGACCAAGTCAAGGCCGAGGGAATGCCGGACGATCTCGTGCCGCATCGCGTCTTCGAGGGCAATCGACCGAGCAACACGCTGCTCGCCGACCGGCTCACGCCCCGCTCGCTCGGTGCGCTGGTCGCACTCTACGAGCACAGCGTGTTCGTGCAGGGCGTGATCTGGAACATCGATTCGTTCGACCAGTGGGGGGTGGAGCTCGGCAAGGCGCTGGCCCAGCGGACCGCCGCCGAGATCGGCAGCGCGAACGAGCCGCCCCTCGCCCACGACAGCTCGACCAATGCGCTGATCCGGCGCTACCGTCGCTTGCGCGGGCAAGCGGGATGAGCGCGTCGGGGCCGAGCACGCATGTCAGTCCGCTGGCCGGACAGCCCGCGGGTGCGGCGCAACGCGTCGACGTGTCGAAGCTGGTCGCAGCCTACTACGACCTGCGACCCGACCCCGCGGTGCCGGCGCAGCGCGTGTCGTTCGGCACGTCGGGGCATCGCGGCTCGTCGTTCGACCGCAGCTTCAACGAGGCGCACGTCCTCGCGATCACCCAGGCGATCTGCGCCTATCGTCGCGAGCACGGCATCGATGGGCCGCTTTTCATCGGCATCGACACGCATGCCCTGTCGGTGCCGGCGTTCGACAGCGCGCTCGAGGTGCTGGCCGCAAACGGCGTCGAAACATTGATAGCGAAGGACGGGGAATACACGCCGACACCCGCGGTGTCGCATGCCATCCTCGTCTACAACCGCGGACGCGAGACAGGGCTCGCCGACGGCATCGTGGTGACGCCGTCGCACAATCCTCCCGAGAGCGGCGGCTTCAAGTACAACCCGCCCAACGGCGGTCCGGCCGATACCGACATCACCCGCGGCATCGAGATAAAGGCGAACGCCTTTCTCCAGACCGGCCTGAAGGCTGTGCAACGTATCTCCGCCGATCGGGCACGGCGCGCTCCGACGACGCGACAGCACGATTTTCTGGGCACTTATGTGGACGATCTGCACAGCGTCATCGACTTCGACGTCATCCGCGGTGCCCTCACTCGCATGGGCGTGGATCCGATGGGAGGTGCCGGCGTTCACTACTGGGCGCGGATCGCCGAACAGTACCGGGTCGATCTGACGGTGATCAGCGACGCAGTCGATCCGACGTTCGGCTTCATGCCGCTCGATTGGGATGGACGCATTCGGATGGATCCGTCGTCGGAGTACGCGATGCAGAAGCTGATCGATCTCAAGGATCGATACGACATCGCGTTTGCGTGCGACACCGACCACGACCGCCACGGAATCGTCGTACCGGGCGAGGGCCTGATTCCGCCGAATCACTATCTGGCGGTGGCGGTCGACTATCTGTTCCGGCATCGTCATTGCTGGAAACCGAGCGCGGCCGTAGGCAAGACGGTGGTCAGCAGCGCGATGATCGACCGCGTGACGGCGCGACTCGGACGCAAGCTCTACGAGGTTCCGGTCGGGTTCAAATGGTTTGTCGACGGACTGCTCGACAGCACGCTGGGCTTCGGTTGCGAGGAAAGCGCCGGCGCGACGTTCTGCCGCATCGACGGCTCGGTGTGGACCACCGACAAGGACGGCATCGCCGCCGCGCTGCTGGCGGCGGAGATGACCGCGCGGAGCGGCCGTAATCCTTCCGCGCTGTATCGCGGTCTGACCGGCGATCTCGGCACTCCCGCCGCGGATCGGGTGGAAGCGCCGGCAACGCTCGCGCAGAAGCAGAAGCTCGCGCAGCTTTCGCGGGGGCAGATCCGGATCTCCGATCTGGCGGGCGAGCCGATCGAAGCGGTGCTCGATCGCGCACCGGGCAACAATGCGCCGATCGGCGGCATCAAGGTGATCGCGGCGAGCGGCTGGTTCGCAGCGCGGCCATCGGGCACCGAGGACATCTACAAGATCTACGCGGAAAGCTTTCGCGGCGAGGAGCATTTGCGCACGCTGCTGCGGGACGCGCAGGACGTCGTCGACCGCGCGCTGCAGGATGCCTGAGGAAGCACGACTCCCGGTCGTGCCTGGCCTGTGCCTGACGCCTCCGTCACATCGCAAGGAACGAACATGTCCGATCAGCTCGATCAGCTCTGCATCAACACCATCCGCTTCCTGTCCGTCGACGCCGTCCAGAAGGCCAACAGCGGTCACCCCGGCATGCCCCTGGGCGCGGCGCCCATGGCTTACGTGTTGTGGACGCGATTCCTGAAGCACAACCCGGCGAATCCTGCATGGTTCGATCGCGATCGCTTCGTGCTCTCCGCAGGACATGGATCGATGCTGCTCTACAGTCTCCTGCACCTGACCGGCTACGATCTTTCGCTCGATGACATCAAGCAGTTTCGCCAGCTCGGCAGCAAGGCCCCGGGACATCCGGAACGCGGGCACACGCCGGGCGTGGAAACCACGACGGGACCGCTCGGGCAGGGATTCGGCAACGCCGTCGGCATGGCGATCGCCGAAGCGCAGCTTGCCGCGCGCTACAACCGGCCCGGCTTCGACGTGATCGATCACACCACGTATGCGATCGTCAGCGACGGCGACCTGATGGAAGGTGTGGCGTCGGAGGCTGCTTCGCTCGCCGGCCACCTGAAGCTCGGCAAGCTGATATGCCTCTACGACGACAACTACGTGACGCTCGCGGCCGGGACCGATATCACCTTCTCGGAGGACCGGGCCGCTCGGTTTGCAGCGTACGGCTGGCACACCGCGTTCGTGGCCGACGGCAATGACCTCGCCGCAATCGATGCGGCGCTTGCGTCCGCGCGCGCGCAAACGGCACGCCCCTCGCTGATTCTGGTGCGCACCCACATCGGTTACGGCTCTCCCAACAAGCACGACAGCTACGAGGCCCATGGGTCGCCGCTCGGAGTCGAGGAGGTGCGCCTGACCAAGCAGAATCTCGGCTGGCCGGTCGATCCTCCGTTTCTGATTCCCGCGGAGGCGCTCTCGCATTTTCGCGGGGCGCTGGCGCGCGGCGCACGCGATGAAGCGGCGAGCGATGCACGCATGAAGGCGTATGCGCAGGCGTTCCCCGGCTTGTCGGAGGCCCTTTTGGGGGCGATTCGCGGCGAGATGCCCCGCGACTGGGATGCGGACATCCCGGTGTTCCCTGCCGACGCCAAGGGGCTCGCGACACGCGTGGCGTCCGGCAAGGTGATGAACGCCATTGCGCCACGCCTGTCCGCATTGACCGGCGGCTCCGCCGATCTCGATCCTTCCACCCACACCGAGCTCAAAGGTCTTGGCGACTTCAATCCCCCGCCGGATCACGGAATCGACGCGCAAGGCTCCGACGGCGGCGGCTGGAGCTACGCGGGGCAGAACCTCCATTTCGGCGTGCGCGAGCACGCGATGGGCGCGATCGTCAACGGCATGGCGGCCCACGGCGGAGTCGTTCCCTACGGCTCGACGTTTCTCATTTTCTCCGACTACATGCGCCCTCCCATCCGGCTCGCTGCATTGATGGGCCTGCACGTCATTCACGTGTTCACGCACGACAGCATCGCGCTTGGCGAAGACGGGCCGACCCATCAGCCGGTGGAACAGCTGGCATCGCTACGCGCGATTCCCAATACAACCGTGATACGTCCAGGCGACGCCAACGAGACGGCCGTCGCGTGGCGCGTCGCGCTCGAGACGCGCAACCGCCCGGTTTTGCTCGTGCTGAGCCGGCAGAACGTGCCGACGCTCGATCGGAGCCGCTACGCGTCGGCAGAGGGTCTGCGCCGCGGCGCCTACGTGCTCTGCGACGCGCCGATCGGCGCACCGGCGCTGATCCTCATCGCCAGCGGCGCGGAAGTCGGCCTGATCGTGGCCGCAGCCGAGCGACTGCAGGCGGGAGGAATCGCCGTGCGCTGCGTTTCGATGCCCAGTTGGGAGCTGTTCGACCTGCTACCGGTGGATGAGCGCAACGCCGTGTTGCCGCCGTCGGTCAGCGCGCGCCTGGCGGTCGAAGCCGGCGTGGCGCAGGGTTGGGATCGCTATGTCGGCGCGGCGGGTGACATCCTCTGCGTCGAGCGATTCGGCGCCTCGGCGCCGGGCGACGTTTTGCTGCGCGAGTACGGCTTCAGCGTCGACAACATTTGCGCGCGGGCGAAGGCGCTCCTGGCTCGCTGAACGTTTTGGACCGCGCCGACGTAAGGCGCGCTTCCTTGTCACACCTCTGGGCCCGGTACGCCATCCGTCTCGAACGGCCGTCCTTGTGGGTAGCGGGCGTCGTTTACTCGGGTTTGATCGCGTGGCCGCCGAATTCGTTGCGCATGGCGGCGAGCAGCTTGTCCGCGAACGAGTCGGCGTCGCGCGAGCGCAGTCGCTCGAGCAGCGACAACGTGATGACCGGCGCTGGGACGTCGAGATCGATCGCCTCGTTGACCGTCCAGCGGCCTTCGCCCGAATCCTCGACATAGGGAGCGATGCCGTGCAGCGCGGGATTCTGCTCCAGCGCGTGCGCGGTGAGATCGAGCAGCCACGAGCGCACCACGCTGCCGTAGCGCCAGATCTCGGCGACCTGGTGCAGGTCGAGACCGAACTCCCGCTTGTGCTGCATGATCGCAAAGCCCTCGGCGTATGCCTGCATGAGCCCGTACTCGATGCCGTTGTGAATCATCTTGCTAAAGTGACCCGAGCCGACGGGACCAACGCGACCCCAGCCGCGATCCGCCGCGGGCGCCAGCGCGGCAAAGATCGGGCGGAGCCGCTTCACGGGCTCTTCGTCGCCGCCGATCATCAGGCTGTAGCCTTCGGCAAGGCCCCATACGCCGCCGCTGGTTCCGCAGTCGATGTAATGAATGTTGCTCGGCGCGAGCGTCGCCGCTCGACGCAGCGTGTCCTTGTAGTTCGAGTTGCCGCCGTCGATCAGCGTGTCGCCGGCCTGCAACAAGGGACCGAGCGATTCGACGGTCGCGTCCGTGATGGCACCGGCAGGCACCATCATCCACACTGCGCGCGGCGGCGGAAGCTTGGCTGCAAGGGCGTCGAGGGTTGCAGCCGGCTCTGCACCTTTATCCGCTATGCGCTGGCGCGCCTCCTCCTTCGGATCGAATCCCACCACGCGATGCCCTGCGCGGACCAGCCGTTCCGTCATGTTGGCGCCCATGCGCCCGAGGCCGATCATGCCAAGTTCCATAGGTGTTCCTGTCCGATGCTAAAAAGTTGCCGCCGGGGAAGCGATCCCCGAATCCGCGACGCGATGCCCCCTCCAAGCGACATCGGGGACCCCTGAGTTCACCACGACACCCAGCGCGCCAGCAACGATTGGATCGTGGGGGTCAGGCGCGTCCGGCTGTAGGCATCCGCGGCCTTCCTGATCGCCTCGGCCTGGGTAGGATAGGCGTGGATGACATTGGAAAGCGTGCGCAAGCCGATCCCCGCGACCATCGCCAGCGTGATCTCGTTGATCATCTCGCCTGCATGACGCGCCACGATCGTTGCGCCGAGAATGCGATCAGTGCGCTCCCTGACGTGGATTTTCACGAAGCCGGCGTCCTCGCTGTCGGTGATCGCGCGGTCCACGTCGTGCATCGGGACGGTGAAGGTCTTCACCGGAATGTTGCGATCGCGCGCCTCCCGCACGTAGAGGCCGACGTGCGCAATCTCGGGATCGGTATAAGTGCACCACGGAACGGTCAGTGCGCTGAGCCGCTGGCGGCCCTTGAACAGCGCGTTGCGGACGACGATACGAGCAGACGCGTCGGCGGTGTGCGTGAACTTATGCTCCAGGCAGGCGTCCCCGGCCGCATAGATCCGTGGATTGCTGGTCCGCAGGAAATCGTCGACGCGCACGCCGGTGATGGAATCGGCTTCGACGCCGGCGGAGTCCAGGCCGAGGTCCTCGACGTTCGGCAAGCGGCCCGTGCCCGTGAGAATGGCGTCGACCGCGACCGAGTCGTGGTAATCGTCGTTGACGAGGTCCACCCACTTCTGTCCGTTTTCCACCCGTACGCGGATCGCGGTCGTGTTGAGACGTACCTCGATGCCGTCCCGCGCGAAGGCGTCGGAGAGGATCTGCGCGGCATCGCGTTCTTCCTTGGGGAGGAAGAGCGGCATGTCCTGCGCGATCGTCGTATGGACGCCGAAGCGACAGAACACCTGCGCCAGCTCGCAACCGAGCGGACCACCGCCGATGACCAGCAGGCGCCGCGGCAGCTCGGTCAGGTCGAAGACGTTCTCGTTCGTCAGGAAGCCGGCCTCGACCAGACCCGGTATCGACGGCGTGTCGGGCCGCGCGCCGGTGGCGATCACCGCTTTTCTGAAATGCAATCGCGTTCCGTCGATCGTCAGCGCATCGGGCGCGACGAAGCGCCCTCCCCCGAAAAACACATCCACGCCGGCCGCGGCCAGGCGGTCGACCGAATCGACGCGGCTCAAACGGGCGCGAATC
>Ga0207683_10005274_pt1 | contig 11092 bp, 7 predicted proteins | sample KBSM73metaG_FD_184333 | JGI IMG/M metagenome (GOLD analysis project Ga0207683, IMG submission 184333) | Miscanthus rhizosphere microbial communities from Kellogg Biological Station, Michigan, USA - KBS M7-3 metaG (SPAdes) (version 2) | ecosystem: Host-associated > Plants > Roots > Rhizosphere >...
CCGCATGGCCTTCCGCCCGCAGGAGCACAAGATCTCGGGCGAGGGATTCGACCCGGTGACGCGACAACGGTTCCGCACGCGGGTCGACGACGACATCGGCGTCGTCACCGTGCTGCGCGGAGTCGACAGGGACGACGAGCCGCTTCCGACCGCGCTGACGCCGGGGCGCCCGCTCGGCGACGGCGTCAAGCGCGACGCGCTGATGCGGTTCGCGCGCGCGTACGCGGACGCGAGCGGCGCCTATCCGGCGCTGAGCGCCGTCCTCGAGCGTCGCGCGCCCGACGTCCGGCTCGACCTCGATCCCGTGGGGGCGGTGCTCTCTCTCGGGGAGAGCTACCTGTTCGTCCAGGGGCCGCCCGGGTCCGGGAAGACCTGGCAGGGCGCCCGCATGGCGATCGCGCTCATGCGGGAGGGAAAGCGTGTCGGCGTCACATCGCTCAGCCACAAGGCGATCCACAACCTCCTCCGGGCGGTGCAGCACGAGGCCGACCGGCAGGGCTTCACGTTCTCCGGCGCGAAGCGCGGCGACCCGGAGAGCGAGACCGCGTTCGAGAGCCGGTGCGTCGTCACCTCGACCGACACGGACGTCTGCGCCGACCCGGCGTTCGCGCTCGTCGCGGGAACGGCGTGGGCGTTCTCGCGGGAGAGCGTCGACGTCCATGCGGCCGAGCGACCGCTCGACGTGCTCTTCGTCGACGAGGCGGGCCAGCTGGCGCTCGCCGACGTGCTCGCTGTCGGCACGGCCGCGCGGTCGCTCGTCCTGCTCGGCGACCCGAACCAGTTGCCGCAGGTCTCGCAGGGCTCGCACCCGGAGGGCTCGGGAGTCTCGGTGCTCGAGCATCTCCTCGGCCACCACGGGACGGTGCCGCCCGACCGCGGGCTGTTCCTCGCGGAGACGTGGCGGCTCCGGCCGGAGCTCTGCTCTTTCACGTCGGACGCGTACTACGAGGGGCGGCTCGAGCACGCGTCGGTCACAGAGCGGCGGAGTCTCGCGCGCGGCAACGGGGCGCGATGGATCCCGGTCGAGCACGAGGGACACGGCCAGTCGTCCGACGAGGAGGCGAGCGCGATCGCCGCCGCCGTCGAAGGGCTGCTGGGGACCCCGTTCACCGACGAGCACGGTGTGACGCGGCCGCTCGAGCCGAGCGACGTCCTCGTCGTTGCGCCCTACAACGCGCAGGTGCGGATGCTGCGCGCGCGGCTGCCCGACGCGGTCGCGGTCGGCACGGTCGACAAGTTCCAGGGGCAGCAGGCACCGGTCGTCTTCGTCTCGATGGCGAGCTCGACGAGCGAGGAGGCGCCGCGCGGGATCGGGTTCGCGTTCGACCCGAACAGGTTCAACGTCGCAACGTCACGTGCGCAGTGCCGCGCGGTGCTGGTCTGCGCGCCGGCGCTGCTCGATGCCGACTGCGCGACGGTCGCGCAGATGCGCCTCGTTAGCGCCGTCTGCCGGTTCGTCGAGCTGGCCGCGGGCGGCCGGCTCGACCGTCCGTCGACGTAAGGCGAGTGCGTCCGAGTGCCGATTCCCCTGCATGTGGGGGATTTTCGCGGGCCTCGTCGTCCGACGCCGACGACATGCTCGTCCCATGGCCGGCCCGCAGCGAGCCCTCGCCGTCGTTCCTCGCCTCGCGGGGCTGCCCGGCAGCGTGCGACGACGAACCGAGGTTGCACCACCGGCTGCGTACGCGGTGGTCGACGTCGAGACGACGGGGACGAGCGTCGAGGCCGACGAGATCGTCTCGCTCGCCGTTCTGCGGCTCGAGGCGGACGGGCGTGAGGTCGACCGCTTCGCGAGCCTCGTCCGGCCGGCCGGCCCGATCCCCGCCGAGGCGACCGCCGTGCACGGGATCGACGACGCCGCCGTCCGCGGCGCTCCGACGTTCGCCGAGCTCGCGCCCGAGCTTCGTGCGCTGCTCGAAGAAGCCGTCTTCGTCGCGCACAACGCGGACTTCGACCTCCCGCTCGTGCAGCACGCCTTCGCGCGGGCCGGCGCCCGCTACCTCCCGACCGGCGTCGCATGCACGCTCGACGCGTTTCGGCTGCTCGAGCCCACCGAGCGGAGCCACCGGCTCGAGTCGGTGTGCGAGCGGCACCGAATCGAGCTCGACGACGCGCACGACGCCCGCGACGACGCGCTCGCCACGGTCGAGCTGCTCCGGCTCCTGCTCAGGGAGGGGATTGCCCCCGAGACCGTCGAGCTCGACGACCGCGCGTACATGCGCGCCCGCTCACGCGGCGACACACGCCCCGCGTCCGACCCGCAGATCCGGCGGGTCTTCGCCCTCGCCCGCGAGGCCGAGCTCGTCGGCCTCGACGGGGCGGTCGACCGCGACGCGGTCGCGGCGCTCGTCGAGCGGGTCGCCGGCGTCGCGGAGATCGACGAGCTGAACCACGAGCAGGTGCAGGACGTCTACGACGAGCTCGAGCGGATGCGCTCGGAGCTACCGGAGGAGCCAGCGGCAGAGCGCGTAGCCTGAAGCGGTGCGCATCGAGCTCGTCGAGGGCGACATCACCGCGCAGCAGGTCGACGCGATCGTCAATGCCGCCAACTCGTCGCTCCTCGGCGGCGGCGGGGTCGACGGCGCGATCCACCGGAAGGGCGGCCCCGAGATCCTGGCGGAGTGCCGCGCGCTTCGGGAGTCACGCTACCCGGAGGGTCTGTCGGCCGGGGACGCGGTGGCGACGACGGCCGGCCGGCTCCCCGCCCGCTGGGTGATCCACACCGTCGGGCCGGTCTGGAGCGCGCGCGAGGACCGCAGCGCGACGCTGCGCTCGTGCTACACGGGCTCGCTCGGCGTCGCGGACGAGCTCGGGGCGGAGACCGCCGCCTTCCCCCTCATCTCGTCGGGCGTGTTCGGCTGGCCGCTCGACGACGCCGTCAGGCAGGCGCTGACCGCGCTCCGCGGCGCCGAGGCCGGACTCGCCGAGGCGCGACTCGTCCTCTTCGGGCGCGAGGCGTACGCGGTCGCCGAGCGGGTCTTCGCCGGCTAGGAGGGCTTCGCGGCCATCGCCCAGACGGCGACGATCCACGCGGCGAGCGCGATCGCGGCGATGATGCCGGATGCGCGAGCCAGCCCGCTCTTCGACTTCCGCGACGCGATGCCGGCGCAGATCGTGGCGATCAGGAGCAGCAGCCCGCCGCCCTCGCGCGTCATGAAGCCGATGCCGATCCAGGCGGGGTCGTCCTCGGTGTCGCCGAACTCCTTCGAGTAGATCCACTCGGAGCCCGCCGCCATCACGAACCAGGCGGGGATCGCGACGAAGAGCATCGTCCGGAACGAGAAGCGGCGCAGCCGGTCGCCGTCGGTCGGCGTAACCGTCCAGAGCTGCGCGACGACCGCGGCCGTCACGGCGCCGACGAGCACCATCGCGCCGAGCACGTGGAGGAAGAGCGGGAAGTTCCAGCTGTCAGGGCGGATGCTGGCCAGCACGCCGATCATGCGCCGGGCTTCCAGATCATGTCGATGAGGATCAGCACGATCAGCACGCTGCTCGCGACGTGGAACTGGAAGGCGCGCGACGCGCCGAAGGTCTCGGCCACGACCGGGCTCGTCTCCGTCCCGGCCGCCGCGAGGCGCTCTGCCTCCATGCCGGCGTCCCCGTAGAGCTTCCCTCCCCGCCTGCCGAGCTCGACGGCGAGCGCCCAGAGCACGATCGCGGCGATCACCCATCCGTCCCAGATGTCGAAGGCGTCGACGGAGATCGACAGCCAGACGCCGAAGATGATCGTGCCCAGCGATCCCACGGCGATGAGCACCGTCCCGACCTGCGAGACGCGCATCAGGGACGCCACGCGGCTCGTGCTGTCCGTGCCCCAGAGCGAGACGATCATGATCCAGAAGATCACCATCGCGCCGACCATCGCGAAAGCCGACAGGACGTGCAGCGAGAGGATCCAGTCGTTCAGCTCCACCGGCCGCGAGGCTACAAGGTTCCGGTCGCCGGATCAACAATCGTCACGCAAGAGCGAATCGAACCTGGCGCTGCATCACGTCGGCGAGCTCCAGTCGCACCGACACCGTCTCGCCGAGCGTCAGGCCGTGCCCGTCGCAGCGCGCGGTGACCGCGGGATCGCGGAGCTGGACCGATCCGGCGCCGCCCTCGCGGTCGACGTCGGTCACCACGGCCTCGAACGTCTTTCCGACGCTTCCCTCGAGCAGCGCCGCCTCGAGCGTCGAGACGATCCCCGCCTCGTACTGTCCCGCCTTGCGGTCGGCGAGCTCCATGACGTCGGGCAGCTTCGGGAGCTCGGAGGCGACCCATCCGGGAACCTTCCTCCCCTCGGAGAGCGCGATGCAGGTCTCGCCGACGTACCGGTCGACGAGCCGGCGAAGCGGCGCGGTCGTGTGTGCGTAGGTCGATGCGAGTGCTGCGTGCTCGGCATCTCTCGGGACGTGCCGGTCGAAGGCGGTGTAGCCGGAGCCGCGCAGGAGGCCGGCCGCCGCGGCGAGGAGCGCCGCCTGCCGGGGCACGTTCGCGTCCAGCGTCCGGACGAACGCCGGATACGACATCTCCTTCGGCCACGGGACTCCGAGCGCCTTCGCGGTGCGGCGCAAGCGCTCGAGCCGCACCGGGTCGGCGGCGGGAACGGTGCGGAGGATCCCCGTCTCTCCTTCGAGCATCAGCTGCGCCGCGGCCATCCCGGTCATGAGCGAGATCTGCGCGTTCCACCCCTCGACCGGAAAGGGCGCGCGGTACGAAAGCTCGTACCCGTCCGGTCCCTTCGCGACTTCCTGCTCGGGCAGCTGCAGGCTCACGCCGCCGCGGCGAACCTCGCGCTGCTGGCGGAGGATCCCCACCTCGCGCAGGAGCCGGAGCACCTCGTCTGCGGACCCGTCGTCGATGGCTCGCTGGACGCCGCCGTACGCGAGCTTCTTGCGGCTGCGGACACGAGCCTTGCGGACGTGGACGTCGGTGCCCTCGCCGGTCTCGTCGACGTCCATCGTCCAGACGAGCGCGGGACGCAGCTCGCCGGGAAGCAGGCTCGCCGCGCCCTCGGAGAGCTCGGGCGGATACAGACGCGCGTTGCCGTCGGGCGCGTAGAGCGTCACACCGCGCCGGTGCGCCTCCTCGTCGAGCGGGCCGCCGGGCGCGACGAAGGCCGCAACGTCCGCGATCGCGTACCGCACTCGATACCCGAAACCGCGACGTTCGATGTGCAGCGCCTGGTCGAGGTCCTTCGACTCCGGTGGGTCGATCGTGACGAACTCGATCGCGGTCTCGTCCACCTCCGGCAGCTCGAGCGCCGCGATCGCCCGCTTCGCGTCGTCGACGACCTCCTCCGGAAACCCGACGGGGACCCTCAGCTGGCGTCGCAGCTCGGTGAGCGACGCCTCGATCTCGACGGCGTCGGGAGCGGCCAGGCGCAGCTGTTGCCTCGGCACCAGGAGAGCCTAGACTCCGCGCGGATGGGGGCCTGTCCTGCCTGCGGCACGACGAACGCGGAGACCGCAAAATTCTGTTCGGAGTGCGGTGCTGCGCTGGCCGGCGCGGCTCCCGTAGCTCGGCGCGAGGAGCGGAAGGTCGTCAGCGTCGTCTTCACCGATCTCGTCGGGTCGACGGCGCGCGCCGAGGAGAGCGACCCGGAGGACGTCCGCGCGCTCCTGCGGGTCTACCACGAGCGGACGCGGGACGAGCTCGAGCGCCTCGGCGGCACGGTGGAGAAGTTCATCGGCGACGCGGTCGTCGCGGTCTTCGGCGCGCCCGTCGCGCACGAGGACGACCCCGAGCGGGCCGTGCGTGCGGCGCTCGCCGTGCGCGACGCGGTCGCCGTGCTGAACGAGGAGCAGCCCGGGCGCGATCTCCACGTTCGGATCGCGGTGAACACGGGTGAGGCGCTCGTCTCGCTCGACGCCTCTCCGGGCGACGGTGAGGGGATGGTCGCGGGCGACGTGATGAACACGGCCGCTCGCCTTCAGTCTGCAGCGCCGGTCGACGGGATCCTCGTCGGCGAGCAGACGCACCGCGCGACCGAGCGCGAGATCGTCTACCGCGAGGCGGAGCCCGTCCAGGCAAAGGGCAAGGCGCAGCCCGTGCCCGTCTGGGAGGCGGTCGAGCCGCGGGCGCGGCTCGGCATCGACCTGGGTGCCACCACCGGTGCGGCGCTCGTCGGGCGCGACGACGAGCTCGACCTGCTCGTCGACGCGCTGCGGCGCTCGCGCCGCGACGCCTCGACGCAGCTCGTCACGCTGGTCGGCGTCCCCGGGATCGGCAAGAGCCGTCTCGTGTCCGAGCTCGGCCGTGTGGTGGACGAGGACGACGAGCTGATCACCTGGCGCCAGGGCCGCTGCCTTCCCTACGGCGACGGCGTCTCGTACTGGGCGCTCGGCGAGATCGTGAAGGCGCACGCCGGGATCCTCGAGTCGGATCCCGCCGACGAGACCGAGTCGAAGCTCCGGCGCGTGCTCGAGGCGATCGCGGAGGAGCCCGAGCGCGCATGGGTCGAGCGGCACCTGCGCCCGCTGGTGGGTCTCGGCCGGGTCGACGTGCGCGGCGACGAGCGCAGCGAGGCGTTCGCCGCCTGGCGGCGCTTTCTCGAGACGGTTGCAGAGAGCGGCCCGACCGTGCTCGCCTTCGAGGATCTGCACTGGGCCGACGACGGCCTGCTCGACTTCGTCGACGGGCTCGTCGACTGGGTCGACGGCGTGCCGCTCCTCGTCGTGTGCACCGCCAGGCCGGAGCTGCTGGAACGCCGGCCCGATTGGGGTGGCGGCAAGCGGAACGCCACGACCGTGTCGCTCGCCGCGCTCGACGACGACGCCACCGCGCGTCTCGTCCTCGCGCTGCTCGGGCGACCGGTGCTGGACGCCGAGACCCAGCAGGCGCTGGTCGAGCGAGCGGCCGGCAACCCGCTCTACGCCGAGGAGTTCGTGCGGATGCGGCAGGCGGGGGCCGCGATCGACGAGCGTCTTCCGGAGTCGGTGCAGGGGATCATCGCGGCGCGCATCGACCTGCTCCCCGCGAGCGAGAAGGACCTGCTGCACACGGCCGCCGTGCACGGCAAGGTCTTCTGGTCGGACGCGCTCGCGTCCGCCGTCGACGTCGAGCCGTGGCGGCTCAGCGAGCTCTTGCGCTCGCTCGAACGGAAGGAGTTCGTCCGGCGCGAGCACCGTTCCGCGGTCGCCGGCGCGACGCAGCACGCGTTCGTCCACGCGCTCGTCCGCGACGCGGCGTACAACCAGCTGCCACGCTCCGCGCGTGCCGAACGGCACCTCGCTGCGGCGGAGTGGATCGAGTCGCTCCCGGACGACCGCGCCGAGGACCGAGCCGAGACCCTCGCGCACCACTACCTCACCGCGATCGAGCTCCGGCGTGCGGCAGGGGAGGACGTCATCGCTCTGGGGCCCAGGGCCGTGCGAGCGTTGCAGGACGCCGGTGAGCGGGCACTCGCACTCGGCGCCTACGACGCGGCCACGTCGTTTCTCGAAACGGCGCTGGCCCTGCTCCCCGGGGACGCCGAGCCGTCTGCCGAGCTGCTCTTCCACGCGGGACGGGCGTTCGCTCACGCGGGGCGGCCTTCAGACCTCCTCGAGCGGGCGGTCGACGCGTTCGAGCGCGCGGGGGACGCGGAGCGGGCAGCCGAGGCGGCCGTCGACGCGAGTTGGCACGCGTGGCATACGCGCCCGGCCGAGGCGCGCGGGCTTCTCGACCGCGCTACGGCCATCCTCGACGGACGGCCGCCGTCCCGCGCGACGGCACTCGTCCTCGCCGAGAACGCGCGGATGCTCATGATGAACTTCCAGTTCGAGTCCGGGCGCCGCGAGGCGGAACGGGCGATCGACCACGCGCGAGCGATCGGCGACGTCGAGCTCGAGGCGGACGCGATCGTGACCCAGGCCTCGTGCATCGCGAAGGACGGCGACAGCAGCGGGATGGAGCTGTTCGACCGCGCGCTCGAGCTCGTCGGTCACGGCCGTGTCGCGGCACGCGCGTACACCAACCTCGGCGTCGCCTGGGCTTCCCTCGGCGACCTGGGTCGGGCGATCGAGGTGTCGGTCGAGGGCGCGGCGCGCGCCGCGCAAGACGGTGACGTTCAGGGCGCGGCGTTCCTCCGCGGCAACGTCCTCGGCCTCCGGTTCGACGCGGGCGACTGGGAGGAAGCCCTCCAAGAGGCGAGCTCGCTGATCGGATCCCCCGGCTTCAACCGCCAGGAGTACCTGGCGCTCACCGTTCGCGCGACCATCCTCGAGTCCCGCGGCGACCTGGCCGCTGCAGGCGGCGACTTCGAGCTCGCGCTCGAGTCTGCCCGCGAGTCCGCCGAAGCCGCGGCCGTACTGCCGGCGGCCGTCGGGCTCGCGGGGTTCCTCCGCCGCCGCGGCCGGAGCAACGAGGCCGCGGCAGCCCTCGAGGAGGTCGTCGCCGCGCTCGACGCGGCCGAGTCCGTCGGCGACATCCAGGAGTTCCACGTCGAGCTCATCGTCGAGCTGCTCGAGGCGGGCCGCCCACAGGCGGCCCAGAGCATCGTCGCGCGGATGCCCGAAAGTCCCTGGCGAGACGCGTGTCGCGCACTCGTCGAGCGCGACGACGCGCGGGCGGCAGACACGCTCGCGTCGATGGGAACCGAGCGGGTCGCCGCCGATCTTCGCCTCCGGGCGGCCAGGGCGCTGGCCGCGGCGGGGAGGTTGGGCGAGGCGGAAGCGCAGCTCGAACTCGCACGCGGCTTCTACGCCAAGGTCGGCGCGACGGCGTACCTCGCCGAGGCGGACGCGATCCTCGCCGCCGCAAGCTGACCGCGGCCTAAGGTGTCCGACTGACGATCGGACACCGGGAGGTGGGTCATGGCGGAGCGCGAGGTCGACGTGGTCGTGATCGGCGCGGGTGCGCCGGGTGAGGTCATCGCCGGACGGCTCGGCGAGGCGGGGGTCGAGGTCGCGGTCGTCGAGGAACGCCTCGTCGGAGGCGAATGCTCCTTCTTCGCGTGCATGCCGTCGAAGGCGCTCCTCCGGCCGCTCGAGGTGGCTGCGGAGGCTCGGCGGGTGCCGGGGGTCGCGACCGGAGGCCTCGAAGTGGACGCCGTGCTCGCGCGTCGCGACGAGGTCGTGCACGACCTGGACGACTCCACGCAGGTCCCGTGGCTCGAGGAGCGAGGGGTCATCCTCGTCCGCGGCCACGGGCGGCTGGACGGAGAGCGCCGCGTCCGTGTCGGAGACGACGTCCTCGTTGCGCGCCGCGCGGTCGTCGTCGCGACGGGCAGTTCCGCGACGATCCCTCCGGTCCCGGGCCTCACCGACGCGCAGCCGTGGACGAACATCGAGGCAACCACCGCGAAGCGGGTCCCGCGCCGGCTCTTCGTCCTCGGCGGTGGCGTCGTGGGGGTCGAGATGGCGCAGGCGTGGTCGTCGCTCGGGTCGCAGGTCACCCTGGTCCATCGCGGCGACCGCCTGATCGAGCGCGAGGAGCCGTTCGCGGGGGCTCAGGTGGAGGAGGCGCTCCGTGCGGCCGGGGTCGACGTCCGGCTCGCGACGGAGGCGAGCGCGGTCGGACGGAACGGCGCCGTCCGCGTCGAGCTCGGGGACGAGAGCGTCGAGGCGGACGAGATCCTCGTCGCGATCGGCAGGACGCCGCGCACCGCGGACGTCGGGCTCGACACAATCGGCATCGAGCCGGGCGGCCACCTGCGGGTCGACGACTCGCTCCGTGTCCCGGGGCACGAGACCTGGCTCTACGCGGTCGGCGATGTCAACGGCCGTGCCCTGCTGACGCACATGGGGAAGTACCAGGCGCGACTCGCGGCGGACTCCATCCTCGGCAAGGAGGTGCAGCTTCGCTCGGACGGCGGAGCGTCGCCGCGGGTGATCTTCACCGACCCTCAGGTCGGCGCCGTCGGACTCACGCTCGCCGCCGCGAGCGAGAAGGCCCTGCCGGTCCGGGCCGTCGACGTCGAGACGAGCGGGAACGCGGGCGGCTCGTTCGTCGGGCGCGGGGCGCCGGGCACCGCGCGGCTCGTCGTCGACGAGGAGCGCCGGGTGGTCGTCGGCGCGACGATCACCGGCTCGGAGGTCGCCGAGGCCCTGCACGCGGCGACGATCGCGGTCGTCGGGAAGGTGCCGCTCGAGGACCTCTGGCACGCGGTGCCGTCGTTCCCGACGCGCTCGGAGCTCTGGCTGCGCCTGCTCGAGGAGTACGGGATGTAGCGGCGTCCACCCGGGCCGGTCGATGCCCCGCGCCGCAGCACGGGACACCGACCGAGTGCCGGCCCGGGATCCTCTAGCCGGTGACCGGCGGCTCGAACGCGCCGATCACGCCGATCCGGGCGGTGTTGCACGCCTTCGCGCTCGTGATCTTCACGAGCATGATCCCCGCCCGGCGCGGCGCGATCGAGAAGCGCGCGACGCCCTGGGCGTTCGTCTTCACGACCTTGCTCAGGCCCTCGCCCGTGAAGCGGACAGCGACGCCCTTGACCGGGTTCCGCGACTGCGTCACCTTGGCGATCACGAGCTGGCGGTTGCCGGTCGCCTTCACCATTCCCGGCGTGACCCTGAGGACACGGCACATGGGAACCGTCGCAGCCGGCTTGGGCTTCGGCTTCGCCACCGGCTTCGGCTTCGGCTTCGGTGTCGGCGCCGCGGTCGGCGGTGTCGCCGGGGCGGTGACGAGCGTCGACGCGTCGTCCGTGTTGTTCGCCCCGTTCGTGTCCTTGCCGTCCCCCGTGGCGGTGGCCGAGTTGACGTAGGTCCCGGGTTGTGTGACCCGGGCGGTCAGCACGATCGACCGCTCGACCCCGGGGCCGAGCGTGCCGAGCGAGCAGCTCAGGAGCGCCGGCGTGACCGTGCAGGAGCCGTTCACAGGCTGCGTGACGGCGAGGAACGTCACGCCGCCCGGCGCGGCGTCCGTGACGACGACGTTGTGCGCCTGGTTCGGCCCGTCGTTCCGCACGAGCACCGTGTAGGAGATCTCCGCCTGGCCGTTGACGAGCCCGACCTGCGGTGTCGCTTCCTTGATCACCCGCACGTCCATGAACTCGTCCGACTTCACCGTGGGAGGCGGAGGCGTCGGCGTGACGCAGTTGCCCTGCTCGTCCTTGACCATGCCGCCGGGCACGGAGGCCTGGGTGCCTTCGATGTTGGGGCAGGCGTCGGTTGGGGGCGGGGTG
>Ga0207683_10005275_pt1 | contig 11092 bp, 12 predicted proteins | sample KBSM73metaG_FD_184333 | JGI IMG/M metagenome (GOLD analysis project Ga0207683, IMG submission 184333) | Miscanthus rhizosphere microbial communities from Kellogg Biological Station, Michigan, USA - KBS M7-3 metaG (SPAdes) (version 2) | ecosystem: Host-associated > Plants > Roots > Rhizosphere >...
GATCTTTTCCCAGATCCACTCGCCGTCGCGCTTGCACCAATGGATGATGTTGGACGAGAGGGCGGCGCCGACGAAGCCGTGGCTCGAATCCGGGTCGTGGTGGAAACGGACCTCGAGCGGCACCAGGCCGTCCTCGCCCAGGTACATGGTCTTCTCGACGCGCTTGCCCTTGAAGTCCCAGAAGTGGATCTCGCGGCCGTACTTGAGCTGGCCGACCTCCTCGAGGTCGAAGCCCGGCATGAACGTGTTGGGCGCCGCCCATTCGGACGAGACCATCACGTTGTGGCGAGGCTGGTACCAGAAGTCGTAGTTGAACTTCATGCCGCCCAGGTCGTTCTCCCACCGCCCGACGATCTCGAAGTTCTCGTTCAGGTGGAGAAAGCCGCCGGGTGCGTTGCCGCGCGCATCGCCCAGCATCGAGATGATGATGTCGGAGCCGAGGCAGTGCACCGTGTGCGGTGCCGACAGGTTGGTCCTGGCCTTGATCTCGGCGCCTGTGATCACCTTGTGCAGGCGCGGCGCCTTCGCGTCGATGCCGCAGTCGACTATGTGCAGGTTCGACGAGCGGACGCCGGGAACGATCAGGTAGCGCCGCTGCTTGGTCGCGTCGTGGTGGCACGACGAGCAGGCGTTCCAGCCCATGTGATGCAGCTCGTCGCCGATGCCCGGCATCTCCAGCCGGCCGATGACCTGGCTGTAGGTGGGGCTGTCCGGATCGGCGTCGATGGTCGCCAGGTAGTCCGGCTTCTGGATGCCGGTGCCGATGTAGAGGGCGACGGTGTAGAGGATCTTCTCGCGCGGCGCCTTCATGGCCTCGGCCGGCGAGGCGTAGCCCGGGCCGCAGCAATGCGATGCGCCGTTCTGAGCCATCTTGGTTCTGCCCGATTCGCGCCGTCGGCGCGATGCGCCTCACGAGTGTGCAGTGGATCCTGGCAACGAGCTTAGCAGGTTGAACGGGAAACGGCAGCGTCGAACGACCGCGTGCCGAGGCGCCCACCGACGCGGGATTCCGCCGTCGTGAATCTTCTTGGTGTGTCCACATCGTGCCAATAAACTGGACAGCACGATGTCGTCGAAATCACCTTAGGCACGCGGTGGCGAATTCAGACCTGCTCGAACGGCCGACCAAGGCGCAGATCGCGGCCTTGCCGCCGTTCATCGGCCTTTCGCTGAGTCAAATCGTCGTCCTTCGGTCGCCCGCTCAGCTTGAAGATGCCTACCGCGCCATCCAAAGGGAGAAGTTCGTTGGCTTCGACACCGAGACCAAGCCCACCTTCACGAAGGGCGCCGAAGAGACTGGGCCCCACGTCGTTCAGTTCGCGCTATTGAATCAGGCCTTCATCGTGCAGCTCGGCCGAGACCCGCCTCTGCCGTTCCTCAAGTCCGTCATCGAGTCTCAGGACATCGTGAAGGTTGGCTTCGGTCTGAAGTCGGACCGCGGGTCGCTCCTTCGCAGCCTGGGTATCAGGGTCGGGGCGCTGGTCGAGCTGACTGAAACACTTCGCGCTTTGCGCTACAAGCACGCGCTCGGCGCCAAGGCCGCGGTCGCCATCGTCCTCGGGCAGCGCCTGCAGAAGTCGAAGTCGGCCACGACCTCCAACTGGGCTTCTCCCGGCCTGAAGCCGAGCCAGCTCTTGTACGCAGCGAATGATGCGTATGCAGCGCTGAGCGTGTTCCTGGCGCTGGGATCGCCATACGCTTCGGCCCGGAGCCCAACGCCCCACCCCTCCATCGAGGCGACGACCTCCGGCGAGCTTCGCTTGCCTGCAGCCGCGCCTCACGTCGAACGTTAGCCTCATGAAGAACTCCGAATCCGAGCTCACAAGGATCCGCGTCGATCTTCCGAACCACTGGTGGCACAAGGAAGAGTCGTTGTGGGCCCGGCCCCTCGGGAACGACGCCTACGAGATCGCCGGGATACCGGTCTGCGCCTATGGGCTGAACTGCGGTGATGTCGTGCTTGCTAAGCCAGATGCCCCAGACCAGAAACCGGAGGTGCGCTCGGTCTTGCGCAGGAGCGGAAATCAGACCCTGCGAATGAGCTTCTGCGATCAACTGTCCAACGAGGAGCAGCAGTCCGTCCTCTCGGCCCTGGAATCCATGGGGGCCGAGGCAGAGCGGGTCACCGCGCAGTTCGTCTGCGTGAACGTCTCTCCGACTTCCGACCTTCAGGCTGTTCGCAACTACTTGATTGCGCAGGAGTCGGCGGGAGTTCTCGAGCATGAGACCTGCGGAGAGCGCGTCGCCGGGTCTTTCGATGACAAGCCACGTAGTCCGGAGTCGAGGCGTGAGGCCTGATCCCTCCATCGCGCGGACGCGTCATGGGGTCGCTTCGCGCCCTCCGGCCCGCAATTCATGTCGAACGCTAGGAGGCCTATGAAGGGCAACGATCGGCCGGCGGAGTCGGAAAGGGCAATGAAGGCGCTGTTGCGCGCGTTCTCGGCCCTGCACGGCTTGCTTGCGCTCTTGTTCGCCGCTGCCGCTCTGATGCTCGTCATCATCGCCGCCAAGATCGGTTGGGCTGCCTTCGTCGAGGGGCTCACGCGTGCTTCTGCGCAGAGGATCATCGAGGCGGTCGGTCTGCTCGCAGCGGCGGTCGTTGCGCTTCAGATCGCGCAAACGATCGCCGAAGAGGAAGTGGTTCGTACGGCCCATGTCAGCGGACCCACGCGCGTACGTCGTTTCCTGTCCAGGTTTCTTGTCGTGCTCGTCGTGGCATTCGCGATCGAAGCCCTCGTCGCCACCTTCAGGGCAGCGCACGAAGCGCCTGCGGAGTTGCTCAATGCAGCCGCATTGGTGCTCGCAGTGGGAGTCTTGCTCGCGGGTTGGGGCATCTTCATCCGCCTCAATCGATACGCGGAGGAGCTGGAGCCGGAAGCGATGCAGGAGGCGAAGGGCGAGGATCGCAAGCTCAGACAGTAGGGACGTGGACCCGCCTCTCCTCCCGTCCCGCAGGCCGAGCTATCCCCCCTTCAGCTGACGATAGACCTCCTGGGACACTTTCATCAGCGCATCGCGATCGGCACCCGCCGCGATGGCGTAGCCGAAGTGATCCTCGACCCAATAGAACACATTGACCGCGCCGTCCTTGCCGAACCTGAAGCTCGTGTCCTGGCCGGAGACTTCGCGCGTCACGTACAGCGTGAGCCGCTGCCCGCCGGGCGCGCCGTACATGAACTGCGCCACGGGACCCTTTTCGCCGGGCAGCAGGCGGCCACCGATCAGCTGGTAGCCGAGCGAGCCGAGCGACGGTGCGCGCACGGCCGATCCCATTCGCTTGGTCAGCCACGTCACCAACGCCTGTTCCTGATCGGCGCCCACCTCGACCGGCCGCCGCGCGTCAGGGCTGTAGACCACGTGGGCAATGGCGGCCCGTTGCGCGAAGCCGGTCAGCGCACTCTCGTTGACAGACGCCGGATTCGCAAACGCGCGACGAGCCGCGTCCGCATCGACTGCACCGCGCAGCATCCACGCCGACCCGGCACTCACCACGGCGATGAGCACGCCGGCCGCCAGGCTGCGCAAAGGCCAGACGACCGCGCTCGCCTTGAGCGGCAGGCCAAGGGGCACCGGCTCGCTGAGCACGGGGCTCAGCAGCCGGCGCAACGTCTTGTTCTGCTGCTGCCATTCGAGAACGCGCGCGCGCTCCTCCGGGTGGGTCGCCAGGAAATGCTCCACCGACGCTGCCCGGGCGGGAGGAAGCTGCCCATCGGCGTAGCCATGAAGATCGGCTTCGGTGATCGGTGATCGATCGTTCCCGTTGCCGAGCCCGTCGGGTTCGTGGACGTCCTTGTTCATTTCACGCGTTGCATCCTGCCTGCGGGGCCGAGGGTTTCCTGCCCGGGCGCCGCCTCGGTGCCCGTGCCTTGGCCCCCCGTCATCTCCACTCGCAACCTCGCCCGGGCACGCGACAAGCGCGACATGACCGTGCCGATCGGCACGCCCAGGATCTGCGCCACCTCCTGGTAGCCGAGCTCTTCGACGCCGACCAGCAGCAATACCTCGCGCTGTTCCGGCGCGAGCCGCTGCAGGAGGCGCTCGAGATCGCGAAGCTCCAGGGCGTCGGTCTGCAGCGGCCGTTGCGGCAATTCCGGCAGATCGTCGCCGGCACTGACTTCCGGGCGGCTGTGCTGCGCCCGCAGCCGGTCGACGAAATGGTTATGCATGATTCCGAACATCCATGCACGGACGTCGCCGCGCCGACGCCACATGGAGAAGCGCGACCAGGCGCGCTCGAGCGTGTCTTGGACGAGATCGTCGGCACGATCCCGGTCGGCGAGCAACCCACGCGCATACCGACGCAGGCTCGGAATGCAGGCGACGATCGCCGCCTCGTCCTCGGCTCGCATTCAACAGATCAGAGCGGATCCCGTGCCAGCGCTACTTGATGACGTGCCACACGTCCTTGAAGTTGTCACCCGTCGCATCACCCGGCTTCTTGTCCGCGGCGTACAGGTAGATCGGCTTGCCCTTGTAGGCCCACTGCTTGGCGCCGTCGTCGCGGGTCACGATCGTCAGGTCGCCCTCGGGCTTCGCATCCGCCGCCGCCAGCGCGGGCGGCCAGAGCGCCGCGCAAGGCCCGTTGCACTTGCTCTTGCCGCTGCCGGGGACGTCGTTGTCGAAGGTGTAGAGCGTCATCCCGGCGGTATTGACGAGCATCCCCCCTGCCATCCTGGCCGCAGGTTCGGCATGAACAGAGGCGGCGAGGACGGCCGCCAGCAACAGAGCGGCACGGGGAAGCATTCGAAAGTTCATGAGGGTCTCTCCATCAGGTCACGGCAGTCTCGATGGACGAGCGACACATGACTTTTATTCCCTGAGCAGGTTGAGGTTTTTTGCCGCCGGTACGCGGGAATAACTTCGGGCGCCGGCGCGTCTATGCGCGGTGGCGACCGGGTCGGTCGCTTTCGGAGGCGAACGTGAATCCAGCATTGCCCTCTCTCTCGGTCCTGCGAGCCCGCCTCGGCGGCCTGGCGGCGCTCGCGCTTGCAACCACCGGGCTGTCCTTGCCGGCAAGCGCGCAGTACACGCAGACGAACCTGGTCTCCAACATCCCTGGCCTGGCCAGCATCACCGACCCTCGACTGGTGAATCCCTGGGGACTGGCGCGGACCGGAACGAGCCCCTTCTGGACGTCGAACCAGAGCACCCACAGCAGCACCTTGTATGCGATCACGGGGAGCACCAACGTCAGTCAGGTCCTCGGCGTCAACGCGGCCGGGTTCGTGGCGATTCCGACCACTGCCACGGGTCCCCAAGGGCCCACGGGGCAGGTCAGCAACACCAACACGGCGTCCTTTCAGCTGTCGCCGGGCACCGCGAGCACATCGTCGAGATTCATCTTCGCCGACCTGAACGGATCCATTTCCGGATGGGCCGGGGGGCTGACGTCGACGATCCAGGTGACGACACCTGGGGCCGTCTATACCGGGCTTGCCATCAATACGGCAGGAACGCGTCTCTATGCAGCCGACAGCGCACTCGGCAAGGTCAACGTATTCGACAGTTCCTTCGCGCCGCTCAGCTTGGCGGGCGCGTTCACGGATCCCAACCTTCCCGCCGGATTCGTTCCTTTCAACGTCCAGGACATCGCGGGCAAGGTGTACGTGACATACGCGCCCGCCGGCCTGGCCGCCCAAAGGGCAGCCGCGCCTGGAGCGGGATTCCTGAGCGTCTTCGACGAAGACGGCGGCTTCCTGCAGCGGCTCGTTTCCGGCAGCCAGCTCGCGGCCCCTTGGGGGATGGCGCTCGCGCCGGCGGGATTCGGCCCCCTCGGGGGCGACCTGCTGGTCGGCAACTTCAGCTTCGCGAGCAGCGTGATCAACGCGTTCGACCCCCTCACCGGCGCGTTCAAGGGATCCATCGCGATCGACGTCGGCGCCGGCAACACGCCTGGCGGGCTGTGGGGACTCATGTTCGGCAGCGGCGCGGGCAACGGTGGCGACGCCAACACGCTGTACTTCCTCGACGGGATCAACGGCGAGACAGCGGGTCTCTTCGCCGCGGTGACCGCCGTTCCCGAGCCCGAGGTCGTCACGCTCCTGGGGGTCGGACTCGCCGCGATGAGCTGGCGCCGGCGCAAGCTGGCTGTTCGTCAGCGCCAGTAGCTCATGTCCTCGGGACGGTCTCAGCGAGTGCCGTCATCGAGCACACCGCGCTCGGACGGCAGCCCCTAGGCGCCCTGCTGCGCCCTCACCGCCTTGAGCTTGCCGAAGTACTCGCGCATCACGCCGCGCAGCCGGTCGGCCCCGGGCCGTCCCCAGTCGCGTTGCAGCTCGCACGCCAAGCCGAGCACGGTGATCGGTGTCGCGCCGGCCTGGATCATTCGCTGCACGGCGGACTCGTGCGCGACCCGGCTGACGCCGCCGATCGCATCGGCGACGAAGAACACCTCGTAGCCGGCGCGGAGCGCGTCGAGCGTCGGGAAGGCGACGCACACCTCGGTCCACAGGCCCGCGATGACCAGCTTCTTGCGCCCGGTTCGCTCCACCGCCGCCCGAAACTCGGGGTCTTCCCAGGAATTCATCGTCGTCCGGTCGATCTCGGGCACGCCCGGCAACGCCTCGCGCAACTCGGGGTTGGTGCCCGACATGCCATGCCGCACGTAGACCGTGCTCAGGACCACCGGCAGCTCGAACGCCGTGGCCACCCGCCCGAGCATGGTGACGTGGGCCAGCAGCTCGGCATGGCCGACCGAGGCGACGCCGGCGTACTGCTCGGGCTGGTAGTCGATCAGCGCGAGCACCGCGTTGTGCGGCGTGATCAGGGCGTCGGTCTTCGGGTCCCTGACAGGGGTGGTGTCGGCCATGGTGGCTCCGGTGAGTGTGGCCAGCTCACGCCCGGCCGATGCGGAACTCTAGCCACTGCGCGATGTCGGCCAGGACGATCTCCCTGCCGACGTCGCGAAGCAGGTCGTGGACGTGTCCTTCGTACAGCTTCAGCGTCTTGTCGAGCGAGCCGGCCCGCTCCAGGAACATCCGGCTTCCTTCCGGCTTCGTCGCCTGGTCGGCGCTGCCGTGCAGGATCAGCAGCGGCAACGTGATGAGCGCGAATTCGTTCTCGAGACGCTCGTCGGCGCGGACCATCGCCGCGACCGTCTTCGTCGGCTGCGCCTCGCCGGCGATCAACGGGTCGGCGTTCATCTCCGCGACGATCTTCGGGTCGCGCGAGAAGTCCTCGTTCTTCAGACGCAGCACGTGCGCGTGCGGCGCGAGGTGGCTGAGCCCCTTGAGGACGGCCAGCGCGAAATCGGGAGCCGGCACGCGGAACGCGAAGCTCTCGCAGATCAGGCCGGCGAGCTCGGCCTGGTGCCCGACGGCGTACAGGCACGCGACGACGCCGCCCGCGCTGTGGCCGAGCAGGAACACGGGCAGGCCCTTCTCGTCCGATCGCACCGTGCGAACGAGCGACGCGACGTCGTCGACGTAATCGCCGAACTGCTCGACGTAGAAGCGCTCGCCATCCGACCTGCCGCGACCGCGCAGGTCGAGCGCGTGGACGGCGAGCCCGTGCGCGGTGAGCTGTTCCGCGGCCCAGGCGTAGTGGCCGCTGTGCGCATTGAAGCCGTGGACGACGACGACCACGCCGCGCGGCGGGCGGGCCGGGCGCCAGGTCCGATAGAAGATCCGCACCCCGCCGGCGCCCTCGAAGCGCCCTTCGCTCGCGGTCATGGATGGCAATGCCATGGCAGCGCGCCTGCCGTCAGCGGACGATGAAATCGCGGACCAGCTTGATCGTCGCGCGCGGGTTCTCTTCCATGATCCAGTGGCCCGAGTCGGGGACGACGCCCTCGGTCACGTCGTCGCCGGCGGCGCGCATCACCGCCGCCATCGTCAGCCCGAAGGACTTCTCGCCGCCGAGGGCGAGGATCGGCATCTTGAGCCGGCCCTGCGCCAGGAACGCGCGGTTGTCGATCGCGTCCTGGTCGAACGCCGCGAACTGCGCGAAGCCGGAGTGCATGGCGCCCGGCAGCGCGTACAAGGCGGCGTAGTGACGGCGCGCGCCTTCGCTGAAGCGCGCCGGCGTGGCCGAGAACTCGTTCCAGAATCGGTCGAGGTAGATCCGCTCTCGGCCCGCCACGAGCCGCTCCATGTCGGGGCCGCCGAAGCGGAAGTGCCAGAGCAGCGGATTCTTGAGGATCTCTTCCCACGGGCCGACACCGGGCACCGGCGCATCGATCAGCACCAGCCGGCGGACGCGCTCCGGAAAGCGTGCCGCGAACTGGAACGCCACCATGTTGCCGATGTCGTGAGCGACGACGTCGGCTTGCGCCACGTTCAGCGCCTTCATGACGCCTGCGACGTCGTCGGCCTGGGTCTTCTTGTCGAAGCCGCCGGGCGGCTTCGACGACAGGCCGAGGCCGCGCAGATCGGGAACGATCACCGTGTGGTCGCGCGCCAGCTCGACGGCGAGCGGCGCCCACATGTCGCCGGTCTCGCCGTAGCCGTGCAACAGGACGACGGCCGGGCCCGAGCCGCCCGAGCGCACGTGGATGGTCGCGCCGTTGCCGACCACCTGGCGCACGGCGAAGCCGGGGAAGGCGAAGCCCTCGGCCCACGAAGGCGCGGCCAGGACCAGCGACAGCAGAAACGCCAGGAAGCATCGGGCAGACACGCGCATGGAACTTCTCTCCGCAGGTTCGCGCTCGGGATGAACGCCTGGTGGAAGTGTGGAGACGCGCGCTCGCGGCGACTAGCCGGCAGCGAAGGCATTCACTTTCAACCCGCGGTTTAAGATCGCCGCGTGACGCAAATGCAGCACCTGGTCTCGTTCGCCCAGACCGCGGAGCACGGCAGCTTTTCCGCGGCGGCCCGGGTCCTCGGCCTCACGCCGGCGGGCGTCAGCAAGAACGTGGCGCGTCTCGAGCGCGATCTGGGCGTGCGCCTGTTCCATCGCAGCACGCGCCGCCTCCGGCTGACCGAAGGCGGCGAGCGCTTCCTGCAGCAGGTCGACGGGCCGCTCGCATCGCTGCAGGCGGCCGTTGCCACCCTCGACGATCGCGGCGAGGACCCCGCCGGCACGTTGAAGGTGAGCATGGGCCAGGCCTTCGGCCGCAACTTCCTGGTCCCGCTGCTGGGCGGCTTCCTCGAGCGCTATCCGCGCGTGCTGCCCGACTGGCACTTCGACAACCGGCAGGTCGACATCGTCGGCGAGGGGTTCGATGCCGCGGTCGGCGGCGGCTTTCCGCTCGCTTCCGGTGTCGTCGCGCGCGAGCTCGCGCCGGTGCACATCGTCGCGGTGGCAGCACCGGCCTACCTGGCAGGACGCGCGCTGCCGCGCAGCCCGGCGGATCTCGCGGCCTTCGACGGCATCATGCGACGCTCCTCGCCGACCGGGCGCGTACGCCCCTGGTCGCTGCGCTCGCGGCGCGCCGCGGAAGTGACCGTCCAGTGCCGGCCGCGACTCATCTTCAGCGACCCCGAAGCGATCGCGCAGGCGGCGCGCCTCGGTCTCGGCGTCGCGCTCCTGCCGATGCCGTTCGCGTTCGCGTCCATCGCCTCCGGCGGGCTGGTCCGTCTCTTGCCGGGCTGGTACAGCGACGCGGGTCCTCTTTCGGTGTACTACCCGAGCCGCAGGATGCTGCCGGCGAAAACGCGCGCCTTCGTCGACTTCGTGTCGGAGCGATTTCGCGCTGGGGAATTCGCTCGGCTGGTCGACGGTCGCTGAGAGCCGCAACGGAGGACGCCGTGATCACCCTCTACGGCTTCGGACGCATCTTCCCCGAGGGTCATGGCGAGACCAAGGACCTCTGGGCGCAATGGGCGCTCGAGGAGACCGGGCTGCCGTATCGCGTCCACGCGCTCGACCACACCGGCGGCGAGCTCGACGGCGATGCCTACCGCCGGATCAGCCCGTTCCGCCAGGCGCCTGTCATCGACGACGACGGCTTCGTCGTCGCCGAGTCGGCGGCGATCGCGCTCTACCTGGCCGAGAAGGCCGGCAAGCTGATCCCGGGCGACGGCCAAGGCCGCACCCGCGTCGTCCAGTGGTGCTTCGCCGCGGTCGCCACCGTCGGGACGACCTTGGTGAGCCTCGACCTGATCGGCATGTTCGACCCCGGGAAGGCCGCCGCCCGGCTTCACGCCGAGCTGCCCAAGCTCGCCGGCCGCTGGCTCGGCGACCTCGAGGCGCATCTCGAGCACCGCGAGTGGATCGCCTGCGCCGAGTTCACGGTGGCCGACATCATGATGGCCGGCGTCCTGCGTGGCATCCGCAAGACCGACCTGATGGAGCCGTTCCCGCACGTGAAGCACTACTACGCGCGCTGCCTGGCCCGCCCGGCCTGGCAGCGCACCCTGGCTCTCTACGCCGAGCGGCTCGGCGTGAAGATCGACGACATCCGCTAGCCGCGGCCGGCGTGGCGACGGGTTGTTGATCCGTCCCTCGACGCGGATCAACCGGCCGGCGCGCTCCCGGCATGAGCCAGGTACTGGTGCACGAAGGCGACCGCCATGCTGCCTTCGCCGACCGCCGCCGCGACGCGCTTGACCGGGCTCGAGCGCACGTCGCCGCAGGCGAAGATGCCCGGGACGGTCGTCTCCAGCAGGTACGGGTCGCGCTGCAGCTGCCATCGCCCCGAGCGCGCCGCCGCCTCGCCCGTGCAGACGTAGCCGCGCGGGTCGCGCTGGATGCCTTCGGGCAGCCAGCCTGTCTCCGCGTCGGCGCCGATGAAGACGAACACGCCGCGGCTGGCGACGCGGCGAACGGCGCCCGACTTGCGGTCGACCCAGTCGATCGCCTCGAGCTGCTTCTCGCCGTGCAAGGCCTGCAGCTCGCTGTTCAGCGCCACCTGGATGTTCGGCTTGCCGCGAAGCTGCTCGATCAGGTAGTGCGACATGCTCTTCTCGAGCGAGTCGCCGCGCACGACCAGCGTGACGGTGCGCGCGTGGCTGGCGAAGAACATGGCGGCCTGGCCCGCGGAGTTGCCGGCGCCGACGAGGTGGATGTCCTGCCCCTGCGTCGAGTCGGCTTCGCTGCGCGAGGCGCCGTAGAACACGCCCTTGCCGAGCAGGCGGTCGAAGCCGGGCGACGACAGGCGGCGCCAGCTCACGCCGGTGGCGAGGATGAGGGAGCGGGCGAGCACGACGTCGCC
>Ga0207683_10005276_pt1 | contig 11091 bp, 11 predicted proteins | sample KBSM73metaG_FD_184333 | JGI IMG/M metagenome (GOLD analysis project Ga0207683, IMG submission 184333) | Miscanthus rhizosphere microbial communities from Kellogg Biological Station, Michigan, USA - KBS M7-3 metaG (SPAdes) (version 2) | ecosystem: Host-associated > Plants > Roots > Rhizosphere >...
CGACGCGATAGATTTGCGGACTGCCGCCGCGGTCAGAGGTGAAGATAACATACTGCCCGTCCGGCGAAAAATTCGGCTCGGTATCGATCGTACTGCTGTTGGTCAGTCGAGTGACGTTGCTGCCGTCCGCGTTCATCAGGTAGATCTGTGAATTGCCGTCCTTGGTCAACACGACAGCCAATCGCCGGCCGTCAGGAGACCATGCCGGTGCGCTGTTGCTGCCTTTGAAATTCGCCGCGACGGTACGTTGGCCATTCACGAGCGACTGCACGTAAACAATCGGTTTCTTGCGCTCGAATGAAACATAGGCGAGGCGCGTGCCATCGGGAGCCCAGGCCGGCGAAATGATCGGTTCATTGGAAGCAAGAACCGTTTGCGCGCCATACCCGTCGGCATCCGCAACCTGCAGCTCGAAGCGAGTCCCGTTCTTAGTGATGTACGTGATGCGCGTGCTGAACACGCCAACATCGCCCGTGAGCTTCTCGTATATCGCGTCCGCAATCTTGTGCGCAGTGCCGCGCAACTGCGCCGTGCTGACCTGGTAGGCAAAACCTGTGAGCTGGGACTCTTTCAACACGTCCATCAGGCGGAAGCGCACATCCCAGTTGCCACTCGAAGTGGGCGTCACACTGCCAATCACGAGCGCGTTTGCGCCGCGCGTTTTCCACACCGGATATTGCACATCCGCAGGTTCCGCGGGCAATGGATTGACGCCGCCACTGTCGATAATTTTAAAGACTCCGCTGCGGGCCAAATCGGCCGCGACCACTTCGGTCACCTTCTGCGGCAGAGCGTCTTCACCTTTGAGCGGTGCAATTGCGATGGGCAACTGCGATGAACCGAATCCCGTGATCTCGATCTTGAGCTGGGCATGGGCGATCGAGGTTGATGCCAGCCATAACAACAGAAAAAGACGGATATAGAGCGGTTTTTTATTGTGCATCGCGCGTATTGTACGGAAATCTACCGTTTTGCGTTTACTCTTGAGCCCTAAACGTCAGTTTTAGTTCCCTTAATTGCCTTAGCAAGGCGGGGTCGCTAGGCATCGGCAGCGGTTGCGCGCCGCTGATCGCGCGCTCGACGGCGCTGTCATAAGCGGCGTTTCCGCTCGAGCGCCGGAGTTTTGCCGTTAACACATTGCCGTTGGGTGCAACGACAACGTCAAATTCCGCCTCCGGATTTCCCTGCAAGTTTGGCGGTTGCACAATGTAACGCTTGATCTTCGCTGCGATCGCATTCCTGATGGCGTCCATCTGACTTTGTTGTGCGGCCGCCGCGGCACGTTGCGCGTTTTCCTGTTCGCGTTCGCGGCGCAGAGCGTCCGCCTCCTGCTGTTTTCTGATTTTCGCTTCGTCGCGCTTCTTCGTTTCTTCAGCCCGCCGCTCCTTGTCCTGCTTTTCTTTCTCGGCTTTTTCCTTCTCCGTCTTTTCGCGCAGCGCTTTTTCTTTTTCGAGTTTCTGCGCCTTTTCCTTCTCGACTTTTTCTTTCTCGGCTTTTTCGCGCGCAGCCTTGAGCGCGATGTCCGGCTTCTCGATTTCTGCTTTTGGTACGGGCTTAGGCGGCGGTGGAACGGGTTTCGGCTGGACCTCCGGTTTCACTTCGGGTTGTGGCGGAGGCGGCGATTCGACCACCGGCGGGCGCGGAGCCGGCACAGGAGCGAGCGGGCTCCACAGGTCCACGCTGTTCACCTGCGGCGTCGTTTTCTGCTGCCAGTTGACACCGAATATGAGCAGGGCAAGAAACAACAAATGCATCAGGGACGCAAAAGCGCCCGAGATCATTTTCTCGCGGTGGGTCGTGTATGTGTTTGCCTTCGGCATGGCGGGCAAAGCGCCCCGTCACTGGCTGCGCGGCTTGACCATCAAGCCCAGTTTCCTGACCTGATTCTGCTGCAGCATATCCATCACTTCGAGCACAGCTTCGTACTTGATGTCCTTATCGGCTGCGATGACCACTGCCTGCTCCGGGTTCTTGGCCTGCTTCTGCTTGATGGCGGTGACCAGATCATTGCGCGAAACCTTGCGATCATCGGCGCCCGCCGCGCGATCGCGTATCCACAGTGTCTGGTCATTGCGAATCGAGACTTCCATGGGTGCGACCGGCGGATTCGAGGCCTTGCCCATGGAGGGCAACTCGACCTGCCCCGGATTGATCAACGGCGCGGTCACCATGAATATCACCAGCAGGACCAGCATCACGTCGATATACGGCACGACGTTGATCTGGTTCATGAGCCGACGGTGACTGCGCTTTTCAATCAGCATGCTGCACTTCCTTCACGCTCGTTAGCTATGCCGCTGCAGGATATTCGAGAATTCTTCCATGAAGGAATCGAACCGCGTGGCGAGCCGGTTCAACTCTTCGGCAAACCGGTTATAGGCGACTACTGCGGGAATCGCCGCGAACAACCCCATCGCCGTCGCAATGAGCGCTTCCGCAATGCCCGGCGCGACGGTGCCGAGCGTTGCTTGAGACACTTGCGCGAGACCGCGAAACGAATTCATGATGCCCCATACGGTGCCGAACAAGCCGACGTAGGGACTTACCGAACCTACGGACGCGAGAAACGACAGATGCGATTCAAGGCCTTCCATCTCGCGCTGATAAGTGGCGCGCATGGCGCGCCGCGTGCCATCCATCACCGCGGCGACGTTCTGCCCCGTCGCTCCCGGCTGCTTCTTCAGTTTCGTGAATTCGCGGAATCCCGATTCGAAAATGCGTTCGAGCGTGCCGGATGCATCGCGCGAATTCACCGCACGCTGAAAGAGTTCGTTGAGATCACCGCCGCTCCAGAAATCACGTTCGAACTTGTCCGATTGCGTGAATGCGCGGCGGAAAGTGAAAACCTTGACGAAGATGTAATACCAGGAAAAGACCGAGCACAGCAAGAGGCCGGCCATGACCAGTTGCACGAGCACGCTAGCACCAGTGACCAGACTGAAAACCGACATATCGTGTGTTACGTTCATGCTTTTTCCATTGTGAGTCTCTCGAGTATCGGTTTCGGTATTCTAACGGGCCTGAAAGACAGCGCGTTGACACAGGCCACCGTTACGGCTGCAGTGACGAGACTTTGCGCGCCACGCCGAACGATTTGTGCAACTTCGAGCAGACTGCCGCGCGCATTGCTCAACGATACGGTGACATCGAGCGCATCATTGAACAGCGCTGGACGCAGATATTCGATAGCCAGTGATCGCACTACAAACACGACGTTATGGTCGTGCATCAGCGTCGTTTGCTCGAAGCCGAGACTGCGTAACCATTCCGTCCGCGCACGCTCCATGAATTTCAGGTAGTTGGCGTAGAAAACAACGCCCGCTGCGTCAGTGTCCTCGTAATACACGCGCACCGGCCAGATAAATGGGTCCCCGGTTGACCGTCTAATGGGCGGACAGTTCATGTGTTGCTGTTAACGGAGATCCGGGCTACGCAGGGTTAAATACGACCGGCGCCCGTTGTGCATCAGCGCGGAGGCTCTTCCCAGAGGTCGGCGGTCCCTGCGGTTTTCGGCTGTGCAAGGCCGAAATGACGGTAGGCGGTGACGGTCGCGACACGCCCGCGCGGTGTGCGCTGCAGGTAGCCTTGCTGTATCAGATACGGCTCAAGTACGTCTTCGATGGTGTCGCGCTCTTCACTGATCGCTGCGGCGAGATTGTCAACGCCCACCGGACCGCCGGCGAATTTTTCAATAACCGCGAGCAGCAGTTTACGGTCCATGACATCCAGACCGAGCGGATCGACATCGAGCATCTTGAGCGCAGCATCCGCCACCTCCTTGGTCACTTTTCCCTGAGCACGCACCTGCGCGAAGTCGCGCACGCGGCGCAGGAGGCGATTCGATATGCGCGGCGTTGCGCGCGAGCGGCTGGCGATCTGACGGGCGCCGTCAGCATTCACTTCGATCTCGAGGAGTTTCGCCGAGCGGGCCACGATGCGGGTGAGCTCGTCGATCGAGTAAAACTCGAGCCGCGCAACGATGCCGAAGCGGTCGCGCAGCGGATTCGTGAGCATGCCGGCGCGCGTCGTGGCGCCTATCAGCGTGAACGGCGGAAGATCGAGTTTTACCGACCGCGCCGCCGGGCCTTCGCCAATCATGATATCAATCTGAAAGTCCTCGAGTGCCGGATACAGAATCTCCTCGACGACCGGCGAGAGGCGGTGGATCTCATCGATAAACAACACGTCGTTCGGTTCGAGATTCGTGAGCATCGCTGCAAGATCGCCGGCACGTTCGAGCACCGGTCCGGATGTGTGCCGCAGATTGACGCCCATCTCACGCGCGATGATATGCGCGAGCGTCGTCTTGCCAAGACCGGGCGGTCCGAACAACAGCACGTGGTCGAGTGACTCTTTGCGCTGACGCGCGGCTTCGATGAAGATTTCGAGCTGACCGCGGATCTTTTCCTGCCCGATGTACTCTTCGAGGTGCTTGGGACGGAGCGCGCGCTCGAATGCTTCTTCCTGTGGCGAGGCCGGTGCGGCGGCGATAAGACGGTCGGTTTCAATCATGAAGCGGGAGTCACGAGCCGGATCCGGGATTAACTCTTGGAGAGCAGTCGAAGCGCTTGTCTTATGCCGTCGGCGACCGCTGCGCCCGCAGGTAATTGCTTGACCGCCCATGCCGCTTCTTTGTCATTGTAGCCGAGGCCCAGCAGCGCATTGAGTATGTCGCCGTTTTGCGCGCCTGCCGCAGTAGCCGCAACAACGGTGACATCGAGTTTGTCTTTCAATTCGAGCAGCAGACGCTCGGCGGTCTTTTTGCCGATGCCCGGCACTTTGACGAGGCGAGCGCCGTCCTGACTGCTGACTGCCTCATGCAAGTCGCCGACGCTCATGCCGCTCAAGACAGACAATGCGGTGCGCGCACCGACTCCGGAAATCTTGAGAAGCTGACGAAAGACGCGGCGCTCCTGCTCGGTGGCAAATCCGTAGAGCAAATGAGCGTCTTCGCGCACTACGAGATGCGTGAACAGCGTGACATCGGTGCCGCTCGCCGGCAACTGATAGAACGTGCTCATAGGTACGTCGATCTCGTAGCCGATGCCCTGTACGTCGACAATTATCTGCGGCGGATGGCGCGCAACGAGCCTGCCGCTCACCTTGCCGATCAAACAAGTCTCCCGCGCTTCATCCGATAACCGGCCGTCGCGAGCTTGCCCAGGCCCTGTCCGCCGTGCGCATGACAGATCGCGCATGCAAGAGCATCGGCGGCATCGGTGCTCGGATCGCCGGCAAGTTGCAGCAGCCGTTTCACCATGTCCTGCACCTGCGCTTTTGCGGCATGACCGTTGCCGACCACCGCTTGCTTGACCTGCAGCGCGGTGTACTCGGAGACGGGAAGTCCCTGACTGACTGCGGCGCAGATCGCGGTGCCGCGCGCCTGGCCGAGCAACAGCGTCGACTGCGGATTCTTATTTACGAAAACCTTCTCGATGGCGATCTGCGTGGGCCGAGTGCTGGCGATGACTTCCTGCAAACCCTCGAGTATTGTCTTCAGACGCATCGCCAGCGCGCCGCCCGCCGGAGCTTTGATACATCCGCTCGTTACGTAGACCAAGCCCTTGCCGGTTATTTCCAGCACCCCAAACCCGGTGATGCGCAGACCGGGATCGATGCCGAGGATTCGTATACTTGCTGACTCAGGCGCGTCACGGGAGGCGAACTGCATCAATGCCGGTCCATCGCCAGCCGCTGATGGCTGTATCCGCTCACCCGGCGCCGCTGACAAGGCAACTGTTATTGCTCCAGAAGCGCCGTCGTATACACTTCCTGCACGTCATCGATTGCCTCCATTGCATCGAGCAGTTTCTGCATACGCAATGCGTCATCGCCCTTGAGATCCATCTCGACCGTCGGTTTCATTGTAATGTCGGCGAGTTCAGGTTTGAGTCCGGATTTTTCGAGCGCTGACTTGACGTTCGCAAAGTCGTGCGGCGCGGTAATCACCTCGATACTGCCATCATCGTTGGTGATGATGTCTTCGGCGCCTGCATCGAGCGCCGCTTCCATGACTTTGTCTTCACTCGTCCCGGGTGCGAATACCAGTTGTCCGCAATGGCGGAACAAGAACGCGACTGACCCGTCGGTGCCCAGATTTCCGCCGTACTTGGTGAACGCATGGCGCACATCTGCGACGGTGCGCGTTTTGTTGTCCGTCATGCAATCGACCATGATCGCTGCGCCGCCGATGCCGTAGCCTTCGTAGCGGATTTCTTCGTAGTTGACGCCTTCGAGATCACCGGTCCCGCGTTTGATGGCGCGTTCAACGTTGTCCTTGGGCATGTTGTTCCCGTATGCCTTGTCCACCGCCAGACGCAGTCGTGGGTTGGATGCGGGATCGCCGCCGCCCATGCGCGCTGCGACCGTGATTTCCTTGATGAGGCGAGTAAAGATCTTGCCGCGTTTGGCGTCCTGCCGCCCTTTGCGGTGCTGAATGTTCGCCCATTTGCTGTGGCCTGCCATCTTTTCGCCCTGAGGCCCTGTAGATGCGCGATCGCGAATACCGCACTGATATACTTTGAAATTTTATCACAGGGCATTTCTTCACCTCATGCCGCAACCTCTTGTAATCGCCAAATCGAGCCATAACATTGCGCTCCTGCCTGCACTCGCCAATCGTCACGGTCTCATTACCGGCGCAACGGGCACCGGCAAGACAGTCACCCTGCAGATAATGGCCGAGCGCTTTTCAGGCATTGGTGTGCCCGTCTTCATGGCCGATGTGAAAGGAGATCTGGCGGGTCTCGCTGCGGCGGGCGCGAGCTCGCCGAAGATGGCGGAACGACTGAAGCAACTCAAACTCCCGCCGCCCGAGTGGAGTGCGTGCCCGGTCGTGTTCTGGGATCCGTACGCCAAAGCCGGTCACCCGGTACGAGCGACGATCTCGGACATGGGCCCGCTGCTCCTCGGCCGGCTCTTTAATCTCAATGACACGCAGCAGGGTGTGCTCGCACTCGTTTTCAAGATCGCCGACGACAATGGACTGCTGCTGCTTGACACCAAAGACCTGCGCGCGATGCTGCAGCATATCGGCGACAACGCATCGCAATTCACGACTGAGTACGGCAACGTGTCGGCGGCATCGATCGGCGCAATCCAGCGCTCTTTGCTCGAAATCGAGCAACAGGGCGCCGACCGCTTCTTCGGTGAGCCGATGCTCGACATCAATGACCTCATGCAGACTGACAGCAAAGGCTGCGGCGTCGTAAATATACTCGCGGCGGACAAGCTGCTCAATTCGCCGAAGCTCTATTCGACGTTCCTGTTGTGGATGTTATCCGAGCTATTTGAACATCTGCCGGAAGTTGGCGACCTCGATAAGCCTAAGCTGGTCTTTTTTTTCGACGAGGCGCATCTGCTCTTTAATGAAGCGCCGAAGCCGCTACTCGATAAAATCGAGCAGGTCGTGCGCCTGATACGCTCCAAAGGGGTGGGCGTTTATTTCGTTACGCAAAATCCGCTCGACGTTCCCGAAAGCGTGCTCGGTCAGCTTGGCAATCGCGTGCAGCACGCACTGCGCGCGTTTACGCCGCGCGACCAGAAAGCAGTCAAAGCAGCCGCGCAAACGATGCGCGCAAACCCCAAGCTCGATACCGAAAAAGCCATCACCGAACTTTCGGTCGGCGAAGCGCTCATCTCACTGCTCGATGAAAAAGGCCGGCCGACACCCGTCGAGCGCGCATTCATTCTGCCGCCTGCGTCGCGCATCGGGCCGATCACCGACGAAGAGCGCGGTGCAATCATCAAGTCGTCCCTGGTCTACGGCCATTATGAGCAGACAGTCGACCGCGAATCCGCCTACGAGAAACTCAAAGGACGCACCACGGTAAAGCAGGATAACGCCGGCGCGCCGCCTGTCTCCGCTACGAATGCAGCCAGCGAAGGTGGCGGGGTCGTCGGCATGTTTCGCGACGTACTGCTGGGAAAAACGGGCCCGCGAGGCGGCCACACGCCAGGCATACTCGATGCGGCGGCCAAAAGCGCGGCGCGTACCATGGGTTCGCAGGTCGGACGCGAAATCATACGCGGAGTCCTCGGCTCCATCCTTGGCAGCCGCCGCCGTTGATGTCATTGCCGGTCGCGCGGCGCCGCGCGCCGTGGGGCCCGCTGTTGGTGGTGCTCGCCGCGACCGGCTTCTCGTTCAAAGCGATCTTCATCAAGCTTCTCTACGCAGAATTTCCCGTAGATGCAGAAACGCTGCTCGCGTTACGCATGTTATTCGCGCTCCCGTTTTTTCTGGTGATGGCATTGCTGTCGCGCGATGCCACGCGGCAACTCGAACGCCGCGACTGGATCCTCCTGATCGCCATGGGCTTCATCGGCTATTATTTGTGCAGCTATCTCGATTTCATTGGCTTGCAGTACATTTCGGCCGGCCTCGAGCGCCTGATTCTTTTTCTGCAGCCGACCATGGTTGTGCTGCTATCGGCCCTGTTTTTCGGCACACCGATCCGCCGGCATCACGCCATTTCTCTCGTCCTCAGCTACACCGGTATCGCGCTCGTATTCGCTAGCAACCTCACAATCGCACAAGACCCGCACGCGACCCTGCTCGGCGGCGGACTCGTGTTGCTGAGTGCCTTGTGTTACGCGCTTTACATGATCGGCAGCGGGCGGGTTATTCCTCGTGTCGGCGCCGCGCGTTTCACAGGTTACGCGTCGAGCGCCGCATGCGGCTTTGCGATCAGCCAGTTCTTCGCGGTACGCGGCGTCGATGCGCTCGCCCAACCTGCCAAGGTGTACTGGCTGTGTCTGGCGATGGCCGCGATTTCGACGGTGATGCCTATATGGTCGATGGCCGAGGGCATCAAGCGCATCGGCGCGAACCAGGTAGCTATGATTTCCGCGATCGGCCCGGTGCTGACCATATTCTTCGGCTGGCATATTCTCAACGAAGCTATGACCGTGGCGCAGCTAACGGGTGCGGGCCTCGTGCTAGCAGGCGTGCTGCTCGTGAGCATCAAAACCAAGCCATTGTCGTCGCCTGATTAGGCGCTGAAGAAATTTTACCGACCGCGAGCAGCGCGAGACTTTTCTTCGCCGCGCCGGTATTATAAAGTGCTTCCATTGCACTATCACGCCGGAGCCGATCTCCGTTGAACAAATCGCGGCATGGCTGCTCTAACGAGCACTTTCGATCAGCCATAACGTGATGACTAAGATCCCATTTCCCCGCGTGGAAATTATTGGTGCCGCCAGCGGGCACGGTGCGCCCGATCCGCGATGCGCCGATGGTCCCGGCGCCTTGCGTGCGGCGGGGCTGTTGCCGAGATTGCGCGCGGCCGGAATCGATGCGACGTGGCGCACGACGGTACGATCAAGCGCCGCGAATTCGTCTGTGCCGCTGAATGCTGTCTCGCAGGTGAACCGCGATCTGGCGCTCCATACGGCAGACTCGCTGTCGCATGGTCGCCTGCCGTTGGTGCTTGGCGGTGATCACTCCTGCGCGATCGGCACCTGGAAAGGTATCGCGCAAGCGCTGCCCGGGCCGCTGGGCCTGATCTGGATCGATGCCCACATGGATGCGCACACACCGGATACCACCGAGAGCGGCCAGCTACATGGCATGCCGCTCGCATGTCTGCTCGGCCATGGCGATCCGACTCTGGTCGGCATCGCAGACAGTGCGCGGCTCGCGCCCGGGCATGTTTGCGTCGTCGGCGTGCGCAGCTATGAAAGAGGCGAAGCCGCGCTGCTGCGGCGCTTAGGTGTGCGCATTTATCCTATGCGGGAGATCGAGCAACGCGGGCTCGATAACGTCATCGACGATGCGCACCGGATTGCGAGCAGCGGCACCGCAGGGTACGGAATCTCGGTCGACCTCGACGCGATCGACCCGCGCGAGGCGCCCGGGGTAGGTTCACCAGTGCGCGGCGGCCTGCGTGCAGCCGAAGCAATCAATGCGCTTGCCGGGTTGAGTTGCGATACGGCCTTGCGCGGGCTCGAGATCGTCGAATACAACCCCTATCTCGATATCGATGCGCAAACGATCGCCCTCGTTCCCGCGCTTGTCGAAGCGCTGCTTGCGCCGCAGCGCGCGCTCGAACTGACTACCAGCCGCTGAATCGCGGCCACACACTTTGCACAACGGTGTCGCCATGCACGACGTGGTACCGGTCATGCTGAGCGGCTGTGGCGCAAGCGTGATTGGGTAATACGCGCAGCAGTGTCCCGACGGGAAATTTGCCAACGTCCATTGGTCTGCCGTTGCGGTCGCCCAGGATCCCGTGCTCCTGATTCGTTGATAGCACCAGCAAGTCATCGATGGGATGACCGGCAAGGTCGCACACAACCCCGTAGGCTTGGTCCACTTTCTGGTTCGCGGTGCCACGATCACGCGACAGCGCCATCCAGCCGGCGTCGGTGATGATCCAACCCTTGTCGACCTGGTGACCGATCACCGTTGTCAGCACCGAAACCGCGATGTCGTCGAGACTGCACACATTGAGGCCGGCCATGAACAGATCGAAGAACATGTACACGCCGGCCCGCACTTCGGTTACACCCGTAAGATCGTCACTGAACGTTGCGGTCGGTGTGGAACCGACGCTCACGATTGGACATGTCATACCGGCGGCAGCGAGGCGTTGAGCACAGCGCACAACCGCATCGCGTTCACGCCTGGCCATCGCGCGGATTTTTTCCGTAGTGTCACAGTTGTACGAATCGCCGGCATGCGTCATCACGCCGCGCAATTCAGCACCCCGGCCAGCGTTCAAAGTGCGCCCGATGGCGAGTAAGGCGTCATCTTCCGGTTTGACGCCCGAACGGTGCCCGTCACTGTCGATCTCGATTAACACGGGAAACTTCACACCCAGGGCGAGCCCGCGTGCAGCAACGATATGCGCCGACTCAACGTTATCGAGGATGATTGTCACGTCAGTGGCGTTGTGGCGCAGCGCGGCGACATGATCCAGCTTGTTCGGTGTGATGCCGACGGCGTAGAGAATGTCCACGATACCGTGCGGAATAAACTGCTCTGCTTCCTTTAGCGTCGAGACGGTGATACCGCCGGGCTGACCTTCGAGCGCGAGCCGCGCGACGTCGTAGCTCTTTGCCGTCTTGACGTGCGGTCTGAGCGCGACGCCG
>Ga0207683_10005278_pt1 | contig 11089 bp, 7 predicted proteins | sample KBSM73metaG_FD_184333 | JGI IMG/M metagenome (GOLD analysis project Ga0207683, IMG submission 184333) | Miscanthus rhizosphere microbial communities from Kellogg Biological Station, Michigan, USA - KBS M7-3 metaG (SPAdes) (version 2) | ecosystem: Host-associated > Plants > Roots > Rhizosphere >...
TTGGTCATCAGGTAGGCAACGCGCGCGGCGTCCTCGGTGACGATCTTTGCTACCATACGATCCCAGGCGGGAACGCCCTTGCGCCAGTAATTTGCGTGCTTCTTCACTTCGAGATAGTCGTTCTGCTTCCACTCGACGAATGCACCCGGCCCCGTGCCGACACCCACCGGTGCGTTCTTGAATGCGTCATCACCGATCTTCTCGCGGCCGCACGAAATGCCGACGTGCGCCGCATCAGCCTCGAACCGGCAAGCCAGTAAGCGGCCGCGCGTGCGCAGTCAGGCGTCGAGCAAACGCAAATAAGCCTTCACGGTTGGCTCGAGTCCGGCGTACAGCGCTTCGCTGATCAGTGCGTGACCGATCGAGACTTCCGCGAGAAACGGAATGGCACTCTTGAGCGCGGCCAGATTCGTCTGGCTCAGATCGTGTCCGGCGTTGACGCCGAGTCCGGCGGCACGAGCGCGCTCGGCACAATGCGCGCAGGCGTCGAGTTCGCGCGCGTAGTCGCCGCGCGCGTGCGCCAGCGCGTAGGGCCCGGTATAAATTTCCACGCGATCCGCACCGATCTGCGCCGCACGCTCGAGTTCCGCCGCATCGGCATCGACGAACAGGCTGACGCGGCAACCGTAGGATTTCAACTCAGCGACCAGCGGCGTGAGGCGCGGCGCATCGGCGCGCAAATCGAAGCCGTGATCCGACGTCAACTGCGCGTCGCTGTCCGGCACGAGCGTGCACTGCTCTGGGCGCACGGCGCGCGCGAGCGCGAGCAGACCGGGATAGTCGCCGCGCGGCGGAGCAAACGCATTGCCTTCGATGTTGAATTCGACCCGGCCTTCGAGCATCGCCTTGATCGCGCTGACGTCGCCGGGACGGATGTGCCGCTGGTCCGGTCGCGGATGCACCGTGATGCCGTGCGCACCGGCGGCAATGCAGGCTTGCGCGGCGGCGCAGACGTCGGGCTGGTCGCCTCCACGCGAATTGCGCAGCACGGCGATCTTGTTGATGTTTACGCTGAGCAGGGTCATGGCGTGTCGATCTGTTGGCAACGAAGCATCAATGGACGCCAGTATGCCGCCGCGCTCACGGCACGCGCCAGTTCGTCGGCGTGGCCTTGCGCTCGCCACCGGCCAGGTCCAGCGTCACTGCCACGATGTGGCCCCGCTCGTCGCGCTCGAAAATCAATCCGGTCTGACCATCCGCATCGCTGAAGCGATCAGTCGCATAGGCGCGCAACGCGCTGCGCGCCGCCCCGCTCAGCTGCGCGTTGAATCCTTCGTCACCCACCGTGACGCGCAGCAGCGTGTCGGCATCCAGGCGGTAGTCGCCGGCATACCCCGCGAGTTTCGACGCATCGAGTGCAATGAATGTCCGTTGCAGGCGCGGCGCGCGCGCGCTCAAGCGTTCGCCGGTCACGAACGCGCCATTCATGCGCACGAGCAGGCCGCTGATCTCGTCGATGTTGCGGATGAAAGACAGCCCGACCGCGCCGCCCTGCGTAACGAACGCATCCTCGGCGACCGCGAACAACGGCCACGCGGGCTGGCCGCGCAACTGCATTCGCAGCGCCGAACCGCTATCACTGACGATGACTTCGGTGTGATCCAGCAGGCGGTACAGGCCCGCATAACCTTCGAGTCGCGCCGCGTCCGGCACAAACGGCGTCGGCGCCGCCGGCGGCGGCGCTTCGCCGGTCAGCCAGGCGACGCCCAGGGAGGCGAGGTCCTCGGCTGAATTGGCCAGGAGCACCAGTGCTTGCTGCCGATCGGTGCGAAAGCCGATGAACGTCGAAAAGCCGCCGGTGCGGCTGGCGCGCCAGGCCAGCGGCCAGGTCTGCTGTCCGTACTCGACATCGTGAACGTTCCAGCCAAGCCCAAGCCCGCCGATCGCGGCGTGGCTGCGCGCCTGACGTGCCAGCAACAACGCGCTACGCAGCGCCGTGTCGTCGGGATGCAGATTGTGTCCGAGGAATACCAGCAGATCCTGCAGGTTCGAACGCAGCCCGGCCGCTCCGGCCAGGGCCTTTTTGAAGTGCCAGTGGTGTGCCTCTCGCCCGTAGGCATGGCCTTGCAGCAGTTCCGGCGGGTCGCCGAAGCCGGTCTTTGGCAAACCCAAAGGATCCAGGACCTTGCCGATCAAAAGCGTCGAACAGCCGTTTTCATACAGCCGGCCCAGGAGCACGCAGAGCAACGCTCCGTTGAGCGGCGAATACGCGTAGTCGCGCTTCCACTCGTCGCGCCGGTAATTGGCCAGGAACGCGAGCAGGTCGCGCTCGGTGTAGTCGGCGTAGGCATCGTCCGGATCGACCGCGAACAGATTCGCTGGCGTGGCCGGCAAGCCGCTGGTCTGTGTCGCCAGCGCGACCACCTGGGTCGCTGCGAACTCCTGATCCGCCCACGGGAATTCTGCTGGCAGCAAGCTGCCGATCGGATCGGTCAGGCGCAGTTTGCCCTCGAGTACCGCCTGCGCGAGCAGGATGCCGGTGAAAACTTCGGTGACGGCGCCGATTTCGAAAGCGCTGCGCTCATTCAGCGCGTCGCGATGCTTGCCAAAAAACCAGGTCTTCTGCTGCTTGCCGTCGATCAATCCGACCGCGACACCGTCGTAGACACCGTTGGCGACACCCTCTTCGAGCACGCGCCGATAGCGATCGGGCACACCAGGTGCTGTTTCCTTGGGCACGGTTGCCTTCGGCCCGGCGGCCGCGGCAGTTGCGGCAAGGACGACACCGAGGACGATAAAAAGCGTCCGGCGCCAGGCACGCATCGGCGGCAAAAGAAAACTCGAGATCGCGCTGGAAGAGATCACGCTGGCAGGATAGCGCATGCCAGGGGATGCGAAATTGAAAGCCACATCCTTGTGGCTGTGGTCCCTGTGGAGGGAGGGGACAAACGCTTCAGACCTTCGCGGTCGCAACAAGTTCCATCGCCGCATCAGGGACAGGATTCAGACACTTCCCTCCAGACGACCGGATCCCAATAACCACCGTTGTTGAGCTGGGTGGTCTTGTCCGGATGCAGTTTGGCCGCGAGCATCGCGGTCGTGCCCGGCCTGACGTTGACGACGAGCGGCTTGCTCGTGTGCCGACGAAAGGTCGCAAACTCGCCGACGCCGAGTTGCGTCGTCGGAATATTTTCCGCGACGAGGAGCTTGTGCTCTCCCGCGCTGACACGGAACAGCTGCGTTCCGAGTGGTCCAGGCGTCGTGCCGTCGATCAGCAGGATGCGCACGCCGTAAAGGTGCTCGCCGCGCGGAGAGACATCGACCATGCTGATGCGGCCGCAACCCTCGGCCGGCGCGGCCGCAGCCGGCGCGTTCGTTGCCATCGGCTCGGCCGGGTGCACGTCGGCGCTCGCCACCGCGCCACCGAGTTCCACGTGCATGGCCGGCAGGTAGACCGGCTCCAGCGGTCCGCTCAGTGTTACCGGGCTGCCGCCACGCACGACTGCCAATTGCAGCGTCGCATCGTCCGGCAGCCCATCGACGACGGTCTTGAGCGTTGTTGCCGCCAGCGCGCGACCGCGCTGGTCGCCGCCAAGATCGCGCAGCGAGGTGCCGTTGACGGCGACGATCACGTCGCCGGGACGAAGTCCGAGGCGATCGGCGTTGCTGCCCGGTGTTGCGCCCAGGACATGCAGACCGTCACGCGCGCTCTGAGCGCTGGTCGAATCGACCAGGGCACCCAGGCTCGTGACCCGCCGCGCCGGTTCGTCGAGGCTCACGGCAACCTGGTCGGGATGTTGCCCGAGTGCGCCGGATGAACCCAGGTTCGACAACGTCGCCTGCATGTCCTGGCGCACGCGCTGTTCGGCCTGTGGTGAAGCCGAGTTCGGCGCGTCGGCGCCGGCGGCGCCACCCGACAAAGCCAGTGCGACCAGCCAGGCCATGGCCTGCAGTCGCAGATTGTTGCTCTTGTGCATGACTCGCATCATCAGATCCGGCTGATTTCGACATTTCGCTGGCGCACGCTGATCAGCGCGCCCAGCAACTCGCTGCGCCGCTTCCACAGCAGTTCCAGCTGATCTTTTTCCGCGCCGGTGTCATATGCCGACTGCAAGGCATCGTCGACGCGGGCAATCTCGGATTGGGTTTCGAGCGCACCGGCATTGTCCGCATGCGCACCGGCGCCGTCTCGTAGCGCATGCAGCTGCAATTCCAGCGCTTGTGCGCGCGCTTGCCAGTCGACGTCGTGTTCTGTTGCCGATGGTCCAAGCCATTTTGGCGCGACGACAACGGCAACCACCAGCATCGCCGCGACACCTGAGGCGATGAGGCCGCGGCGCGTGCGCGCCCGGCGCACCCGGCCAGCATGGGTGTCGGCAATGCGCTGCCACAAATCGGGCGAGGGTTCGCCGACCGGCAAGTCGCGCAGGCGCAGGCGATGCGCCAATTCGTGGAAACTCAATTCCGGCTCGGACATGGCATGGATTCGTCGCTGGTCACCACCAACTCGCCGAGGCGCTTGAGCGCACGGGCGAGGATCGATTTCGAATAGCTTTCGCTCTGGCCGAACAGCGCTGCCAGTTCGGCGTGCGTGTAACCCTCGAATTCATGCAACACGAGCACCGCGCGCGCGCGCGCCGGCAAGCGCTGCAACAGCGACCAGGCGTCGACGACCGCGGCCGGACCGGTCGATTCGGTCGCCGCCTCGGCCATCCGCGATTCGCTGTCCGTCTCGGCGGCATGGCGCTGGCCGCGCAATTGATCGATGACGGCATTGACCGCCATGCGCTTGAGCCAGCTGCCAAACGGCGCTTCGCCGCGATAGCTGCGGATCGTGCCGATCGTCTTCAAGAATATCTCCTGCACCAGATCCTCCGCTTGTGCCCGGTTGCCGAGAATTCGCAAAGCCAGGTTGAAACAGGGCCGGCCGAACATCGTGTACAGCGCGGCAAAAGCCTGCATGTCGCCGGCTTGTGCCCGCGCCAGCGTCATCGCATCGACGCGTTGTGCGAATCCGGCACCCGGTTCGCCGGTCTCGTTCATTGCCATACGGACGATCCAGAGCGGCCGCTCGTTGCAACAAGGGTTCAGCCGCCGGCGGCGGCCGGCTTCTGGTGCGGCATCCGGATTTCGACGATGACGGAGCGCTGCACCTGCAATTCGGCGCTGCCGCCGGGCTTGTTGACGCGCAATGCGAGCGTCGTGCCGTCGGGGCCCAGACCAATGATGCGACCCTCGACCTTCTTGCCGCCGGAAGTCAGCACGCGCACGAAACGGCCCGCATAGTTGGCTGCCGCGCCGGCTTCGATGACGTCATAGTCGCGCGCCGGTGGCGGCGCGTCGGGCAGGCGATCGACCGTGGGCTTCCAGACCAGGGCGAGCGTCGATCCCTCCGGAGGCGCGGGCGTGCTCGGTAAACCACTGGCCTCGCCAGTCTTCCCCGGCGCTGCCGGCGCGCCGGCTGCGGGCGTTACAGTCGTGCCGGCCGACTTTGTCGGAGCGGTGACAATCGCGGTAGTCGCGCCAACCGCGGTCGCTGTCGCGTGTGCCGGCGTGGGCGGCGGCGATGCCACGACCACAGGTGGCTTCGACACTATCGGCGGCGCCGCTGCCGGCGTGGTTGCGGGAGTCGCGACAACGGCCGTAACCGGTTTCGCCGGCGCCGCTGCTGCCGGCGCGACGCTCGCGCTTGCGACCACGCCACTGGCACGCGGCGCTGGCGCTGCCGGGTCGCTCGCCGCTGCCGCCGTCGCTTCGTCGCCGACCTCGGGTGCCTTGAACGCGAGCCGCAGCATTACCGGCGGTGCATCGTTGTGTCGCGTCGTCAGGTTGAGCTGACGCACGAGCGCGTCGGGAGCTTCGGCGGCGAGTGTTTCGAACGTGAAACCCGGATTCGGCAGGCTCTGCACGCTCATGCGACCGCCGCTCGTGACGAGGCCGCGGTAGATCGTTTCGACGCCGGACGTCGTCTGCACGCCGACGCCATCGAGATAGGACTTGATCGCGTCGAGATGCTGGTCGACGAACGTTGCCGGATTGGCACCCGCCTGCTGCGCACAGAAATGATTGCGCTTGGCCAGGTAGCCGCCATCGGTGTACTCCGCGGTCAGCACCGCGACATGCAACTTCGGCCAGTCTTTCAGCGTGAGCGATCGCGCGTCGAAGTTCTGCAACTCACCGCTCAGCGAGATCGTCGAAAACGGCGGAGTCGACAATTCGCCGGTAAACGTCAGCGCATTCCCCGCGGCATCGTAGCGGTACTCCAGGTGCTGTTTTGCAACCCCGGGGTTGAGGCCCATGCGCTGGTAATCAGCGACGCTCAGGCGCGAAACCACGCCGCAGCCAAATGTCTCGAACGGCACGAGACTCAGTGGACTCAACCAGCGCCAGTCGAACGGCGAGGCCCCAGCGGGCGGCTGCAGGCCCGTGACCGTCACGCCCAGATGCGCGGGGAAACTCTCGTCGCCCATCAACGCGCGGCGCAGCAACCAGAACGGACCGGAAGTCTCGACATCGACATGCGAGGCGCGCCACGACGAACGCGCCGGACCCTTGCCGAAGACGATATTGACGCCGCCGAGGCCGACCGTGCCGTCGAGGTTGACGCCGATGCTGTCGTATTGGACCTGGGCAAATGGCGCCCACGCGCCGACCAGCCGCGTGGCGCTCTGCCGCACCTCGTACCAAAGTGCGAGCTTGAGCACGCCGGCCAGCACGATCGCGACGAGTAGCAGGTTACGCAGCAGCTTCCACATGCGATGGGGTCATGGCGTTTGAATCCGAAACTTAGCCCGAATGTGCCGGCACAGCAACCGCCGTCCGGCCGAAAATCGCTACGTCCAATCCGCCGCTGCAACGAAAGCACGCAGGCGCCGCGCCGGACCACGCCACGCCAGCGCTCCCACATGGGTGCCAGTCGGAGCCAGGCGCACAACATGCCAGTCTTCGATCGTGCCCGCTGAGGCATGGATCACGCTCAGCCCGGCCGGCTCGCCGGCCGCATCGATGGCGAACTGCAAACGCGCAAGGCCGAAGCCGATGCCGATGCCGAGCGCCTTGACGACTGCCTCCTTGCAACTCCACAGCCGCAGAAACGCTATCTGCCGGTGCGCCTCGTCGAGTCCGGCCAGCGCCGAGGCCTCCTCGGCGGCGAAGAAACGCTGGGCCAGGTCCAGCACGGGCCGCTTTCTGCGCTGAGTTTCGATGTCGACACCCAGTTCCTGGCTGCGGGCGATCGCGACCAGCAACGCGCCGCCGCTGTGCGAAACATTGAAGTCGAACGCGCGCGTATCGGTCAGGAATGGCTTGCCGTGTTCGCCGACGGACAGGCGCAGGGCATCCGCCGTGCAGCCGACGTAGGCGGCCAGCAACGCGAGCACGCGCGCATCGTTCGCGCGCGTTGCGGCACGGCGGCCGTCGGCCGCGAGGAGCCACAGGTGAATCTCGTCGTCGCCCAGAGCGACGGGAAAGCGGGCGGCAATGAAATCGCTGGCGGACAGCAGGCGCATGCGGGCATGCTTGGGTCTGATCCGGGTCCGGGTCAAGTGGTTCATGTCGCGTTGCGAGGCGAAACCTGCTGCGCGCCGACGAATATTTAGCCGATTGGTACGGCGCCGATCAGAGTCGCGCTGATCTGATCGGCCCGAATAGAATCACGGAATCAGGTTCGCGCCGGCGGGAGGCGGAAAGACTTGATTGCAGGCTGGCTGTTGCTGCTCGTATCGCTCGGCTACGTCGCGGCGCTGTTCGCGCTCGCCTACTACGGCGATCGCCGGCCGTTGTATCCGAGCCGCACCTGGCTGCGCCCGCTCGTCTACAGCCTCGCGCTCGCGGTGTACTGTTCGTCGTGGACGTTCTATGGCGCGGTCGGTACCGCGGCCGGATCGAGCCTGTCGTACCTGCCGATCTACCTTGGACCGATCCTGCTGTTCGCGTTCGGCAGCGGCATGTTCCACCGCCTGGCCGTCGTCGCCAAGAAACGCAACATCACCTCGATCGCCGATTTCATCGCGTCGCGCTTCGGCAAGTCGCACGGCCTGGCGGCGCTCGTGACGATCATCGCGGTTACCGCCGCGATTCCCTATGTCGCGCTGCAGTTCAAGGCGGTCGCGATGAGCATCGGCGTCCTCAGCGGCAGCGCACCGCACGCCGCGCCGCTGCTGCGCGACAGCGCGCTGTACATCGCCGCGCTGCTGGCGATGTTCGCCATTCTGTTCGGCACGCGCCGGATCGACGCGACCGAACACCACCACGGCATGATGCTGGCGATCGCGGTCGAATCGGTGGTCAAGCTGGTCGCGTTCGTTGCGATCGGCATCTATGCGCTGAGCGCCGGTGGCTTCGACGGCGCCATCGCCACACCGGTGCGCGAATTCACCGAGCACGGCCTGCCGCCGGGTTTCGTCGCGCAGACGCTGCTCGCGTTCGTCGCGATGTTCTGCCTGCCGCGCCAGTTCCAGGTCGGCGTGATCGAATGCGAGGATCCCGCCGACGTGCGCCAGGCGCGGCGCCTGTTTCCGGCGTACCTGCTGCTGATCATCGTGTTCGTGCTGCCGATCGTCGCCGCCGGCGCGCCGGTCGCGCTGGCGCGCGGAATCGATCCGGATGCGTACGTGCTTGGCTTGCCATTGGCCGGCGGCCACAACCTGCTCGCGTTGTTCGCCTACATCGGTGGATTTTCCGCCGCGACCGGCATGGTCATCGTCGAGTGCGTCGCGCTGTCGACGATGATCAGCAACGACCTCGTCGTGCCGGCACTGCTGCGCATCCGCCGCCTTGGCCTCGAGCGGCGCGCGGACCTGTCGAGCATCGTGCTGACCGTGCGGCGCATCGCGATCGTCGTCCTCGCGACGCTCGCCTACGCGTATTACCGGGCGACGACGCGCAATGTGCAACTCGCCTCGATCGGACTGCTTGCGTTCGTCGCGCTCGCGCAATTCGCTCCGGCGATCATCAGCGGACTGTACTGGCGCAACGTAAGCCGCATCGGCGTCACCGCGGGATTGATCGCCGGTTTCGGCATGTGGCTGTATACGCTGCTGCTGCCCGGCATGGCCGAAAACGGCTGGCTGCCGTCGGCGTGGGTGCAAACCGGACCTTTCGACATCGCCGCGCTGCGGCCGCACGCGTTGCTGTACATGACGGGCTGGGACGCCGTGACACACGGGACGTTCTGGTCGCTGTTCGCCAACGTCGGTTGCGTCGTGGTCTTGTCGTTGCGTTACCGGCCCGGTGTCGACGAGCGCCTGCGGGCCGCGGCGTTCCTCGATCTCGACGCCGACCGGGTCAGCGCTGCCGGCGACTGGCGCGGCCGCGTTCCGGTCGGCGACCTGCGCGCGCTGGCCGAGCGTATCGTCGGCGAGAAGAATGCACACCGAGCGTTCTCCGATTACGCGCAGGCGACGAGCCAGGCACTGCTGCCGAATACCGCCGCCGACCGCGCGCTCGTGCAATTCACCGAGCGCCTGCTGGCCAGTGCGATCGGCGCCGCGTCGGCGCGGCGCATGCTGACGAGCGCGCTGCGCGGGACCGGCCTGGACCTCTCCGAAGCAGTGACCTTGCTCGACGAGGCTTCGCAGGAATTGCGCTTCAGCCGCGAACTGATCGGCGTGACCTTCCAGAACATGACCCAGGGCATCAGCGTCGTCGACAGCGAATTGCGCATCGTCGCCTGGAACCGCCGTTACTCGGATCTGTTCGACTATCCCGAAGGCTTCGTCTACGTCAGCCGGCCGGTCGCCGACCTGATCCGCTACAACGCCCAGCGCGGCCTGCTCGGCCCGGGCGATGTCGAAGAACTCGTGCGCCGCCGCCTGGATTTTCTCGGGCGCGGGACGCAACACGTGTTCGTGCGCGAACGCCCCGACGGGCGCGTGATCGAGACGCGCGGCGAACCGCTGCCGGGCGGCGGCTACCTGACGACGTTCAGCGACATCACCGATCACAAGCAGGCCGAGCGCGCGCTACGCGAGGCGAATGAAACGCTCGAACAGCGCGTCGCGCAGCGCACGCACGAATTGCGCGAGGCGCTCTCCTCACAGGAACAGGCCAAGCGCCAGGCCGAGGCGGCAAACGCGAGCAAGACGCGCTTCCTCGCCGCCGCCTCGCACGATTTGCTGCAGCCGTTGAACGCCGCAAGGTTGTTCACGTCGGCGCTGCGCCACCAGCCGCAACTCGACACCGAATCGGCGCAACTGGCCGAGCGCATCGACGCCTCGTTCAAGGCGGCCGAGGATCTGCTCGACGCATTGCTCGAAGCCTCGCGCCTCGATGCCGGGCGCCATCGGCCGGAAATTTCCGTGTTCCCGCTCAGCGACATCTTCGAGTCGATCCAGCACCAGTTTTCGGTACTGGCCGAAACGCGTGGCATGCGCCTGCGGGTCGTGCCGACGCGCGTGCACGTGCGCAGCGATCCGCACCTGCTGCGCCGGATCGTGCAAAATTTCCTTTCCAATGCGCTGCGCTATACCCGCAAGGGCGGCGTGCTGCTCGGCGTGCGCCGCCGCGGCGGCATGATCAGCATCGAGGTCTGCGATACCGGTCCGGGCATCGCCAATGAACATCTGCGCCTGATCTTCGACGAATTCCGCCGGCTCGAGCATCCGTCGCCGTGGGGCGAGAAGGGACTCGGCCTGGGCCTGGCGATCTGCGATCGCATCGCCCGCATGCTCGATCATCAGCTCAGCGCGGACTCCCGGCCCGGCCATGGCAGCTGGTTCGCGGTTCGCGTCCCACGCGCGGCTGCCGTCGCCGTCACTCCGGCGCGCATCCTGCGGCGCACGTCGCCGGTCGGCTTGCCGAGCGCCCTGCATGTGCTGTGCCTGGACAACGACAGCGCGATCCTCGAGGGCATGCTGGCGTTGCTCACGCGCTGGGGCGTCAGCTGCGACATTGCGCGCAATGTGGAAGAAGCACAAAATGTCGCATCGCTGCGCCGCCCCGACCTGATTCTCGCCGACTATCATCTCGACGATCCGATCGACGGGCTGGCGGCGCTCGACCGCCTGCGCGAGGCGTTCAACCCGCCTCCGCCCGGCGCGTTGATCACGGCCGACGCCAGCCTCGAACTGAAGGCCAGCGCGCGCGAACGCGGTTACGCGCTTCTGCGCAAGCCGGTCAAACCGGCGGCTCTGCGAGCACTGATCGCGCA
>Ga0207683_10005282_pt1 | contig 11085 bp, 6 predicted proteins | sample KBSM73metaG_FD_184333 | JGI IMG/M metagenome (GOLD analysis project Ga0207683, IMG submission 184333) | Miscanthus rhizosphere microbial communities from Kellogg Biological Station, Michigan, USA - KBS M7-3 metaG (SPAdes) (version 2) | ecosystem: Host-associated > Plants > Roots > Rhizosphere >...
GTGGCGCGCATCGCCGGCCGGCTCAACCTCACGGTCGAGCAGGCCGCGCTCGGCATCCACCGCATCCTCAACGCCCAGATGGCCGAAGGCATTCGCCTCGTGTCGATCCGGCAAGGCCATGACCCGCGCCGGTTCACCCTGCTGCCGCTCGGCGGCGGCGGCGCGCTGCATGCCTGCCCGCTTGCGGAAGAGCTCGGTCTCACGCGCGTGCTCGTCCCGCGCCATCCGGGTGTACTGTCGGCTGCAGGCCTCTTGGCCGCGCCGATCGAGCACGAGGCATCGACGGCCCTGCCGCGCCGCGAAGAGGAGTTTGATCTGGGTGAGGTCAAGCGCAGCTTGCACGCGCTCGACCAGCGATGCAGCGCGCTGATGAATGACGAGAAGGTCGAGCGCGGCGCGATCTCGGTGCACTATTTCGCCGACGTCTGCTACGCCGGCCAAGGCTATCATCTCGAAGTGCCGTTCGATCCCGGCTCTGCCGATTCGTTCCGCATGCTGACGGCGGCGTTCTACGCCGCGCACGATCGCACCTACGGCTACGCGCCGCAGGCTCCGATCCGGCTAGTCAATCTGCGGTCCGTGCACACAGCCGCCGGCCTTGAGAGGCTGCAGGAAGACGACTGGTCACCGGCTGCGCGTGAGGCATTCATCCGCCGCGCCCGCATTCTACTGCCTGACCAACCGGCGTCGGTCGAGGCGGCGGTCTATGACCGCGCCGCGTTGAAGGCGGGCGATACCTTCGAAGGGCCGGCCATCGTCGAGCAGGACGACACCACGACACTGGTCACACCGGGCTGGCGCGGACGCGTCGACCCGCACGGCAATCTCGTGCTCGAACGCACGTCCAACTGAAGGGACCGCGATGCCGCTTTCGGCCCAGATTCTCGATCCGGTTACCGTCGAGGTGGTGCGCAACAAGCTCGACGGCATTGCCAACGAGATGGAGCTCACGCTGCTGAAGAGCTCGTTCTCGCCGATCGTGAAGGAAGGCCTCGACGCGTCCGCGAGCCTGTTCACCCTGCAGGGCGAGACGCTGGCCCAGGCGATCGCGATCCCGATTCATCTCGCCACGCTGATCCCTTGCGTGGCGCGCTTCCTCATCGAGTTTCCAATCGAGGAAATGCACGACGGCGACATCTATTGCATGAACGACCCGTATCTCGGCGGCACGCATCTGCCTGATATCGCCGTGGTGATGCCGGTGTTCGCGCGCGGTCGACCGATCGCGTTCGCCGCCACGATGACGCATCACCAGGACGTCGGCGGCATGACGCCCGGCTCGGTGCCGACCAACGCGACGGAAATTTTCCAGGAGGGCATCCGGCTTCCGCCGTTGAAGCTGCGCGACCGCGATGTATTCAACGACACGCTGCTGAAAATCCTGCGGCGCAACGTACGCATCCCGGAAACCTTCGAAGGCGACCTGATGGCGCAGGTCGCTGCCTGCACTGTCGGCGTGCGGCGGCTTTCCGCGCTCGCCAACACCTATGGCGACAACCATCTGACGGCGATCTTCGCCGAGCTGCTCGACCGCTCCGAGACGATGACGCGGAACGCGCTGCGCGCGATTCCGCAGGGCACTTATCGTGCGGTCGACTTCCTCGACAACGACGGCATCGATCTCGATCGCCGCATCTGCATCGAGGTCGCGGTCACGGTCGGCGACGGTGCCATGACCGTCGACTTCGCCGGCTCCTCGCCGCAGGTGCGCGGACCCTTTAACGTCGTGCCCTCGGGCAGTCTGGCGGCAAGCTGCTTCGCCCTGCGCGCCATCACCGATCCGAGCATCACGACCAACGGCGGCTGCTTTCGGCCCATCACGCTGAAGCTGCCGGAAGGCTCGATCGTCAATCCCCGCGAGCCCGCGCCGGTCAACTCCCGCACTGCGACCATCAAGCGCATCACCGGCACGATCCTGGCGGCGTTCGCCGAGGCCGTGCCGGACCGCGTCCCGGCCGACAACGCAGGCGAGCTGCTTGCGCTGTCGTTCGGCGGCGTGCGGCCCGACGGATCGCGCTATGTGACCGGCGAACTGGTCGCGAGCGGCGCTGGCGCCAGCCGCGACAAGGATGGCGTCGACGTCATTGAGACCGACGCTACCAATTGCATGAACCTGCCGGCCGAAGCGCTTGAGCTCGATGCGCCTATTCGCGTCAACCGCGCCATGCTGCGGCGTGATTCCGGCGGCGCCGGCGCGCATCGCGGCGGTCTCGGCATTTTGCGCGAATACGAGATTTTGCACGGGGAAGTGCGCTTTACCCATCGCGGCGAGCGGCATTTCATCGCGCCGAAGGGCAGCGCCGGTGGCCGCGACGGAGCCATGGCGTGCACCGTGATCTACCGCAGGGGAGGGGGCGAGGAGGTGATCCCTTCCAAGCTCGTTACGACGCTGCACGCCGGCGATCGCGTCGTCTTCGAGACCGCGGGGGGCGGCGGATACGGCGATCCGGCTCGGCGTACCGGCGAGCAGCTGCGTGCCGATCTCGCAGACGGCAAGATCAGCCGCGAGGGCGCCGCATCCTACGGCGTGACACCCTCACCTGAGGCGACCTGAGGTCACAATGAGTCGCCAGGCCGTTATCCGATCGCTCCAAACCTATTATGACGACGGCCGCTTCCTGGCCGACCTTCGTCGTCGCGTGGCAATCCCGACCGAGAGTCAAAACCCAGCCCGCCGGCCCGAGCTTTATCAGTATCTCAAGGCTGAGATCGCGCCGGCGCTGCGGGCGCTCGACTATGCCGTGACAATTTACGACAATCCCGATCCTGCTGGCGGCCCGTTCCTGGTCGGACGGCGGATCGAGGACCCGGACGCGCTGACGGTGCTGACTTACGGTCACGGCGACGTCGTGCGTGGCCTCGACAAGGATTGGCGCAGCGGCCTTTCGCCCTGGACAATCACGCTCGACGGCGACCGCATCTATGGCCGCGGCGTGGTCGACAACAAGGGTCAGCACACGATCAACATCGCGGCGCTCGCCGAGGTCATCGCGGGGCGTGGGCGGCTTGGCTTCAACTCCATCTTCTTCGTCGAGATGAGCGAGGAGGTCGGGTCGCCTGGTATTCACGCGTTTGCGCAGGCGCAGCGGGCCGCGCTCGCTGCCGACCTGCTGATCGGCTCCGATGGCCCGCGCGTCACCATCGACCGGCCGACGATCTACTTGGGCTCGCGCGGTGCGATGAACCTCGAACTGACGCTCAATCTGCGGGAGGGTGGGCACCATTCGGGCAATTGGGGCGGCCTGCTCGCCAATCCAGGCATCATCCTGGCGCACGCGATCGCTTCCATCGTGTCGAAAACCGGCGAAATCCTGGTCCCGGAACTGCGGCCGAAGCAGCTGCCATCTTCAATCCGAAAGGCGCTCGAAGGCATCGTCATCGACGGCGGCGCAGACGGCCCGGCGATCGATCCATGGTGGGGGGAGCCAGGGTTGAGCGCGGCCGAGAAGGTTTTCGGGTGGAGCACCTTCGAGGTGTTGGCCTACGTCACTGGCGATCCTGACGATGCGGTCAACGCGGTGCCCCCGTGGGCGAGCGCGCACTGCCAGATCCGCTTCACCGTCGACAATGACCCGGCCGGCTTCATTCCCGCTCTGCGGCGCCATCTCGATGCCAACGGCTTCACGGCTATCCGCGTGCACGAGGCGCGCGGCCGCCTGGTGTGGCAGGCCACCCGGCTCGATCCCGATCATCCGGCCGTCCAATGGGCGGTCGCATCGATCCAGCGCACGACCGGCAAGGTGCCGGCGCTGCTGCCGTGTGCCGGAGGCTCGATGCCAAACGATGTCTGGGCCGACATGCTTGATATGCCGACCATATGGGTACCGCATTCCTACGGCGGTTGTTCGCAGCACGCCCCGAACGAGCACGGGCTTGGTTCGTTGATGCGCGAAGGCCTGGAAATGATGGGCGGCCTGTTCTGGGATCTGGCAGAGAGTCCGCCGGATATTCGCCGGCCGTCGTAATGATAGGGCGGGCGTCCACTGGCACCGCTGCCTTAGTTTCGATGTTTTGCAGATTGCCAACGCAATCGCCTGGATGACGCTACCCGTACTGGCCCCATGCTGGCGCTGCTAGCCGCCTGCGTTTTATCCGTTGCACGCTGTTTTTGCCGGCAACAACTCAATGGGGGATGTCGTGGCAGATGATTCCGCCTCTTCGTAGTGGCACCGAACCTTTATCGTTTTGCGCGTCGAGCGTCGTTTTGCATGCTGCGCACCGTTCGCGGGCGCGCGACCAAAGTGTGAGCGAGATTCGCGATAGGCGCGAGGTCTCCCTGCTCGGTCCATATCTGGTAGGCGATCGAAATATGATGAGTGGGCAGGTCCGGCGCAGTACTCAGTTTGACGAGGCTGCCGCGGGCGAGTTCGCGCCGCACCAGAACCGGTGGCAGCGCCGAAATCCCAATACCGTCTGCGGTCAGCTTGGCCACAATCGTCAGGCTCGTACAAGTATTGAGACGCTGCGGCACAAGACCGGCCCCGGCAAACCAGTCGTGAATCGTACTGTAAAGGTGGGAGGGCCCGGGATTGGTGATGATCGGTCGTTGAAACAGCTCGGTGGGACCGAGCAGTCGTCCATGAATCCCAAGTTTTGGACTGGCAAGCCATGCCAACTCCAGGGCGAGCAGGGGCTCGACGCAGACCGACGCGCTTGCGGTCGGCGACGTTAGAAAAGCGATGTCGAGTTCACCCGCTTGAAGCTTGCGATTGAGGTTGGTGCTGAACCCGATTTCCAGGTCGATATGTGTTCTGGGGTGGAGTTCCGTTAGACGCGCGAGTAAGGCCGAAAGGTGCGTGAGCGCAAAGGAATCCGCCGCTCCCATTCTGATCGATTTGGGAAGGCGGTCGCGCTCGCCGAACCGCGCACGGAAGTTCTCCGCAAGGCCGATCATCTGCTCCGCGTGCCGCAACACGTCGACGCCCTCGGCCGTGACTCTCGGCCGGTGGCGCGACCGGTCGAGCAGAGACACGCCAAGCTCGCTCTCCAATTCCCGGATGCGGCTGGAGACTGCCGGTTGCGACAGCCGCAGCTTGCGCGCTGCACTGCGGAAGCTGCCGAGCTTCGAAATCCACAGCAGCGCTTCGAGCTGGTCGAGACGCGGGCGCATGATCCAAAAAACCTATCATCCCTGATGGAAATTTTCTAACTCCGTTTATCAGAAAACGCGTGCTAGCGTTTGAGCCGGGCTCACGGGGAGAGCAGGTTCATGGACGAATCGGCCAACGCGAACGGCAGGCCGGTCGTCTATCGCGTCGGGGCCGACATCGGCGGTACCTTCACCGACGTCGTCCTGATCGGCAGCGACGGGTCGATCGCCACCAAGAAGGTTTCCTCCACACCCGACAGCTTTGGGCGTGCGATCGTCGAAGGGGTTTCCGAGCTGATTGCCGAACAGGGCGTCAGTGCCCACGCGCTCGCGGGTCTCGCGCATGCCTCGACGGTTGCAACCAACGCCATCATCGAATTGAAAGGCGCGCGCACTGGCCTCATCACCACGCGTGGCTTCCGCGACGTGCTCGAGATGCGGCGTCTGCGCATCCCGGTCCTCTACGATCTGCAATACCGCAAGCCGCCGCCGCTAGTGCCGCGCCGGCTGCGGCTGGAGATCGAGGAGCGGATGGGACCGCGCGGCGTTGTGTGGACGCCGCTCGACGAGCAGAGTGTGATCGCGGTCGCGAAAGTGCTCAATGACGCAGGCGTGCAGTCGATCGCGATCTCGCTGTTGCACTCCTACGCCGATCCCGCGCATGAGCGCCGCGTCGCGGAGATCGTGCGCCAGCATGTTCCGAACAGTGTTTACGTAACCTGCTCGGCCGACGTACTGCCGGAAATCCGCGAGTACGAGCGCACAAGTACGGCGGTAGTCAGCGCCTATGTGGGGCCGGTCGTGCGGGACTATCTCGATGCACTCGAACGCGACATCCGCCACATCGGCATCGACGCGCCGTTGCAGATCATGCAGTCGAACGGCGGCATAATGTCGCTCGACAGCGCGCGTGAGAAGCCGGCCTACACGGTCGAGTCCGGCCCTGCGGCCGGAGTCATCGCGAGCGCCCGCATGGCGCGCGCGCTAAAGCTCAAAAACGCGATCTCGCTCGACATGGGCGGCACGACCGCCAAGGCAGCGATGATCGAGAACGGCGAGCCGGCGCGCACGACCGAGTACGAGGTCGGCTCCGGCATCAACCTGTCGAGCAAGCTAGTGAAGGGCGGCGGCTATCCGATCAAGCTGCCGTTCATCGACGTGTCGGAAATAGGCGCGGGCGGCGGCTCGATCGTGTCGCTCGACGGCGCCGGAAACCTGTCGGTCGGCCCGCGCAGCGCGGGCGCCGTGCCGGGCCCGGTCTGCTACGGCGCGGGCGGCACCGAGCCGACCTTCACCGATGCCGCGCTCGCCACAGGCTATCTCAATCCGGTCGCGCTCGCGGGTGGGCGCGTGAAGCTCGATGCGGCGGGCTCGCGCGCCGTACTCGAAGAACGCATCGCAAAGCCGCTTGGCCTGCCGCTCGCGGAGGTCGCCTACGGCATTTACACGATCGCGGCGGCGACCATGACGCGCGCCGTCAAGGCGGTGACCACCTACCGTGGGCGCGACCCGCGCGACTTCGTCCTGATCGGTTTCGGCGGCAACGGCCCGATGGTAGCCGCGGCCGTCGCCCGCGCGCTGTCGATCCGCAAGGTGCTGATCCCGCCGGCGCCCGGTGTTTTCAGCGCACTCGGCCTTCTGATGTCGGAGATCGAGCACGAATTTTCATCGAGCCTCTTCCGTGCGACGTACGAGTTGCATGACGCCGAATTTGGCAATCTGTTTGGCAGACTCGAAACGCTTGCCGCCACGTCGATGGAGCAGGAGAAGCGCGCTTCCGAGACCGTCGCGATTCGGCGCTTCGCAGAGCTACGCTATGCCGGGCAAGCCTACGAGCTGACGATTCCGGTCGGCGAGAAGGACCGGATCGTCGATGTGGTAGCGAATTTCCACGAGGAGCATCGCCGGACCTACGGTCATGGCTCGGACGCTGATCCGGTCGATATCGTGTCGATCCGCGTCTATGCCCGTGTTGTCACCTCGGATGCTACCTTCGATTACGAGAGACTCTCCACGTCGCCGCAGAGCAACGGCGCGCACGCCAAAGGAGGCTCACGCAAGGCGTATTTTGGCCGCGACGTCGGCTTCATCGACACGCCTGTGATCCCGCGCGGCGCTCTCACTCAGACCTGGCGCGCCGGCCCGCTGATCATCGAGGAATACGACGCGACCTGCGTGGTGCCGCACGATGCACGCGCGCGTCTCGATGCGCTCGGCAACATCGAGATTGAACTTCCGGAGGAGGCCGAATGAGCGACGCGCGCCTCGATCCGATCACCTTCGAGGTGATCAAGAACGCCCTCTCGTCGGCGGCCGACGAGATGGCGCTGATCGTAATGCGCAGCGCTTATTCGCCGGTCGTGCGCGACACGATGGACTATTCTACCGCGCTGTGCGACCGGCGCGGGCAGCTCATCGCGCAAGGGCTGACGCTTGCTGTTCAGCTCGGCTCGTTCCCGGACGGGATGCGCATCTTGATGGCTGATCACGCGCCGACCGCTCAGCCGGGTGACGTTTATCTCTATAACGACCCGTACGGCTCCGGCGGGCAGCACTTGCCCGACTTCTACATCGTGAAGCCGATCTTCCATGACGGCGCCATCGAAGGCTGGGCCTGCACGATGGCGCATCATTGCGACGTCGGCGGCATCGCACCTGGCTCCACCGCCATCCACGCGACCGAGATTTTCCAAGAAGGAATTTGCCTGCCGATCGTGAAGCTCTACGAGGCCGGCAAGCCGAACGAGATGCTGCTGCGCATCCTTGAAAAGAACACACGCATGCCGGTGCAGCTGATCGGGGACGTGCGCGCGCAGCTTGCCGCGTGTTCTGTCGGCGAGCGCGGTTACCGGCAGCTCCTCGCAAAATACGGCGCCGAGGACCTGCGGCGTTACCTCGAGGGGATGCAGGATCAGGCCGAGCGCATGATGCGCACCGTGATCGCAGGCATTCCGGACGGGCGCTATTCGTTCGACGACTGGATCGACGGCGTCGGCGAGCATCCGGAGCCGCTGCGCATCGCCGTGGAGGTCGTGGTCGAAGGCGAGGGGATTACTATCGATTTTACTGGCACGTCAGAGCAGGTGCAGGCCGCGGTAAACTGCCCGATCGCGATGGTGAACTCGTCCACCTATTGTGCAGTCCGCTGCCTGACCGACCGCGAGATCCCGAACTGCGAAGGCTACATGCGGCCGGTGAATCTGATCGTGCCGCGCGGCACGATCCTCAATCCCGAGCATCCGGCCGCGTGCGCCGCGCGCGGCGTGATGGGTTATCGTGTGTTCGACGCCATCATGGGCGCGCTGGCACAGGTCGTGCCCGAGCGCGTCATCGCAGGATGCGAGGGCGGCCCGACCCTGTTCTCGATCGGCGGGCGGCAGAATGGCAAGCCGTTCGTGCTGACCGAGGTCATGGTCGGCACCTGGGGCGCACGCTTCGGACTCGACGGCATCGAGGGCATCTCCAATCCGGCCGCGAACCTCTCGAACAATCCGGTCGAACTGATCGAGGCCGAGCTGCCGCTGCAGGTCACCGAATACAGCTTCGTCACGGACTCCGGCGGTCCCGGCAAGCATCGTGGCGGACTTGCGTTCAGCCGCACCTATCGCCTGCTCGCCGACAACGCGCAGTGCACGATGCGGGCGGACCGACGCGATCATCCGCCGTATGGCCTTTCCGGTGGTGAACCGGGCGGCGGATCGCTCAACGTGCTCAATCCGGGGGCGCCTCACGAGCGCAAGCTGCCGACTATGCCGATGGCGGCGATCCCTCTGCGCAGGGGCGACGTGTTTCAGCATATCTCAGCGGGTGGTGGCGGCTTCGGTGCAGCCTTTGACCGTGAACCGGCGCTCGTGCTCGACGACGTACTTGAAGGAAAAGTTTCGGCCGCCGCGGCGGAGCAGCGCTATGGCGTCGTGATCGATCAGGCTAGCATGCAGGTGGACGAAGAGGCGACGCGCATACGCCGCACGATGATGCGCGAGGCAGCCGAATAGCATGAGCTACGACATCCTCATCCTCGGCGGCACGATATACGACGGATCCGGCAAGGCGCCGGTCGTGGCCGATGTCGCCATCGCGGACGGACGCATCGCCGAAATCGGCCGCATCACCGGCGAGGCGAAGCAGGTCGTCGATGCGAAAGACCTCGCCGTCGCGCCGGGTTTCATCGACATCCATAGCCACTCCGATTACACGCTGCTGATCGATCCGCGGGCGATGAGCGCGGTGGTGCAAGGCGTCACGCTGGAGGTGATCGGGAACTGCGGATTTGGTTGCGCTCCAATTGCCGACACCAGGCTCGCCGCGAACGCCATTTACGGTTTCGACAACTCGATCCCCCTGACCTGGCAGGGCATCGGCGGCTATCTCGAAAAGCTGGAAGCCGCACGGCCTGCGATCAACGTGATGACGCTGATGCCGAACGGGCAGCTTCGGCTGGCGACGCTCGGCCTGAAGGAACGTGCCGCGAACCAGAGCGAGATCGCGCACATGCGTGGTCTTCTACGTGACGGCCTGTCCGAAGGCGCTGCCGGCTATTCGATCGGCCTCGAATACCCGAGCGAAGCCGGGTCGTCCGAGGAAGAACTGACGGCGCTTGCGCGCGAGACTGGACGCGCCGGAAAGATCTTTGCGACACACACGCGCGATCGTCAGGATCATGCCGCCGAGGCGGTCGAGGAAGTCATCCGCATCGCGCGCAACGCCGAAGTGCAATTGCAGGTCAGCCACCTGATCCCGCGCTGCGACCACAGAGGCAGCCTGCGCTGCGTCGAGGTGGTCGACGAGGCGCGCGCGAAGGGACAGGACATCGCGTTCGACATGCACACGCGGCTTTACGGCACCACGATGCTGAGCACGTTGTTGCCGCCCTGGGCGCTGACCGAGGGAAGCGCCGGCGTGCGCAAGCACCTTGCCGACGAGGACAGCCGCGCTCACATCAAGGCCTATCCGAGCCTGATCGGAAGCGTCGGCAACTGGGACAATGTCATTCTGCTCGATCTTCCGGGCCGCACCGATGTGTCGCGTCTCAGTTTGGGCGAGATCGGCCGGCGTCAGGGCCGCGATCCGCAAGATTGCGCGCTCGATATTCTCTCCGACGAAGCCGAGACGCTCCAGCGGCCGATGGTGCTGCTCACGGTCTACGACGAGGCGATGCAGAAGGTCGCTTTCGCGCATCCGCTGTGCATGCCGGGCTCGGATGCGACGACGCTCGCGACCGATGGTCCGCTCGCCGACAAGATGTTTCATGGCGCATACACTTGGGCCGCGTGGTTCTGGCGCGCATTGGTGCGCGAGTGGCGGCTGCTGAAACCGGAAGAAGCCGTTCATCGCCTCACCGGCATGCCGGCGAAAATTCTCGGGCTGTCCGATCGCGGCGCGATCCGGGTGGGCGCGCTCGCCGACATTGCGGTGTTTTCGGAAGACAAGTTCGGCGAGCGCGGGACGATGTTTGAGCCGAACCAGCTGGCGCACGGCATGCATCATGTCGTCGTCAACGGGGTCGCAACTCTGTCGAATGGCGTGCTGACCGGGGCGCGCGCCGGGCAGGTCTTACGCAAGCGCTAGGCTTTGGAGATGACGTAATGGGACGGCCGCTTTGGCGGAAACAGAAGGGAGGGCATCATGACGAAGCTCGGAAGAATGACGGCGATCGCCGCGGCGATTGTCGTCTCATTGGCCGGCGGGGCGGCCGCGCAGGAGCTCACGCTGCGGATCGGCCATGTCGACGCACAAACAAGTCATTCGGGCGTGGGCGCGGATGCGTTCGCCGCGGCCGTCGGACGTCTCTCCAATGGAGCAATCAAGGTCAATGTGTTTCACGCCGGGCAGCTTGGCCCGATCCCCGAGCAGATCCGCAACGTGATTGCCGGCACGCAGGACATGCATCTGCTGTTCCCGGAGTTCCTAACCAATCTGATCGACGAATCGAAGGTGATCTCCGCGCCGTTCCTGTTCAAATCGCATGCGCATCAGCAAGCGTTCTTCCGCAGCGA
>Ga0207683_10005285_pt1 | contig 11083 bp, 9 predicted proteins | sample KBSM73metaG_FD_184333 | JGI IMG/M metagenome (GOLD analysis project Ga0207683, IMG submission 184333) | Miscanthus rhizosphere microbial communities from Kellogg Biological Station, Michigan, USA - KBS M7-3 metaG (SPAdes) (version 2) | ecosystem: Host-associated > Plants > Roots > Rhizosphere >...
GACCACCCCGGCGTCGCTCAAGCGCAACGTCTGGCTGCGCACGCTGTAACCCCAGCGCGGGGATCAGTCGGATTCGGAGTCCGCGTCGGCGCGGCTGATGCTGTCGAGCCGCGAGTACAGGCGGCGGCGCGTGATGCCGAGCATGCGCGCGGCGGCGGCCTTGTTGCCGCTCGCCTTCACCAGTGCGTGATGGATCAGGTCGCGCTCGAGCGCGTCGATCGAGAACCCGGGCACGAGCAGGTCGTCGAGCGCGGTCGCCTCGTGACCGGCGCGCTGGGCGAGCGCCGGCGGCAGGTGGTCGAGCCCGATCGGCTCGCTGCCGGCGAGGACGAGCGCCCGGCTGAGCGCGTTCTCGAGCTCGCGGACGTTGCCCGGCCAGCTGAAGCGGACCATCGCCGCGAGCGCCGGCTCGGAGATCTGCTCCGGCCCGAGCCCACGTGCGGCGAGCAGCGCCTTGATCATCGCGGCGATGTCATCGGGACGCTCGCGCAGCGGCGGCACGAGCAGCGGGAACACCGCGAGCCGGTAGTAGAGGTCCTCGCGGAACGTGCCGGCCTTGACCGCCGCCTCGATGTCGCGGTTCGTCGCCGCGATGATGCGGACGTCGGCCTTGCGCAGCTGCGTCGAGCCGAGCCGCGTGAACGAGCGGTCCTGGAGCAGGCGCAACAGCTTGACCTGCGTCGCCGGCGGTAGCTCGCCGATCTCGTCGAGGAACAGCGTGCCCCCTGCGGCGGCCTCGGCATGGCCGGGCTTCGCGTCGGTCGCGCCGGTGTAGGCGCCCTTCTCGCGGCCGAACAGCTCGCCCTCGACGAGCGCCTCCGGCAGCGCGGCGGCGTGGACCTCGACGAACGGGCCGGTCGACCGCAGGCTGGCGTGATGGATCGCGCGCGCGAGCAGGCTCTTGCCGGTGCCGCTCTCGCCGAGCAGCAGCACGGTCTCGTCGGTCGGCGCGACGCGCTGCGCCTGCGTCACGAGCGTGCGCATCTTCGGGCTCTCGGCGATCACGCGGCCGAAGCCCTCGCGTGCGTCGAGCTGGCGAGCGAGCGCGTTGGCACGCGTGGCGAGCGCACGCCGCTCCGCGATCCGCGCGATCCGCAGGCGCAGCTCGTCCATCGCGAACGGCTTGATCAGGTAGTCGGTCGCGCCGAGCCGCATCGCCTCGACGGCGTTCTGCGCGGTCGCGTACGCGGTCATGATCACGACGTCGGTCGCGGGCGCGAGCTGCTTGGCCTCTTTCAGCACCGCCATGCCGTCGAGGTCCGGCATCCGCAGATCGGTCAGCAAGATATCGGGCGCCGTGCTCTTGAGCCAGTCGAGCGCCTGGAGACCACGGGTGACGTGCGCAGCACGATGGCCCGCCGCCGTGAGCATCTCGGCGATCAGCTTGCCTAGCTTCGGCTCGTCATCCGCGATCAGGATCTGGGCCATGCGCGCCACGCAGAATAATCGAGAACCGTGCCCCACGCCCGGCCTGCTCGATGCGGATCGTCCCGCCGTGGCGTTCCACCACCCTGCGCACGACCGCCAGGCCGAGGCCGCTGCCTCCGGGCCGCGCGGTGACGAACGGCTCGAACAGCGTCGACGCAACGGCTGCGGGGATGCCCGGTCCGTCGTCGGAAACGGTGATGTGACCGCCCGGCGCGACCGTGATCGTGACGGTCGTCGCCCCGACCTGGATCGCGTTCAGCACCAGGTTGTAGAGCATCTGCTTGAGCTTGCCGCGGTCGCCGTCGATCGTGACCTCGGGGCCGTCCACCTCGACGGTGGCGTCCTTGGCGGCGACCTTGGCGTCGTCGGCGACCTCGCGGGCGAGGCCGGCGAGCTCGACCGCCTCGACGACGAGCGCCACGTCGCGCGCGAGGCTCATGAACTCCTGGGTGAGCCGGTTGAGCCGATCGATCTCGGTGAGCATGTCGTCGAAGCGCTCGCGATCGGGCGCGACCGGCAGCGCCTCGCGTGCGAGCTCCACGTTCGCCCGCAGGATGCCGAGCGGGTTGCGAACCTCGTGCGCGACCATCGCCGCCATCTGACCGACTGCCGCGAGCCGCTCGGCGCGGCCATAGGCGATCCGCGCCCGCTCGAGCGCGCGCAAGGCCAGCACGAGGCCGAGCGCGAAGACGGCCACCGCGAGCACCGAGAGCCCGACGGCGGTCAGATAGGTCGTGCGCAGCCGGGCCTGGGGCGCGTGGAACTCCTCGCCGGCCTCGAGCGCGAGCACCCGGCCGTTCGCGAGCGGGAAGTACGCCGCCTCGACGCGCGCGTTCGCCACCGAGTAGCCCTCGCCGACCGAGAACAGGCCGGCGGCGGCATTCGCGAGCCGGTCCTGATCGACGCGCAAGAGGTTCAGCCGCCCCGCCGGCGTGCGCACGCCGACGAGCACGTGCGCGAGCGCGCCGTCGATGATGTAGGCATCCTCGAGGTGGTTCTCGGCGACCAGCGCCTGGAGCGGCGCCGGATCGTCGCTCGTGCCGAGCCAGCGCGCCGCGGTGCGACCGAGCGCAGTGAGCCGATCGTCGAGGGTCGCTGCGACCGTGCGAACCTCGCTGCGGTACAGCGAGTACACGAACGCGTTCAGCGCGAGCAGCAACAGGGCCGCCGCGGCGAACACGGCGAGCGCGCGCCGGGGAGTCATGGGCCTCCGATCGCGAACGCGAGCCCGATCCGCACGACGAGCTTCACGTAATCGAAGTCGTCGATCGTCGACTCGTTGACGGCCGCGGTAACCGCTGCGACCGCGAGCACGTTGTCGGCGACGTCGACCTCGACCTCGCCGTTGCCTTCGCCGTGAAGGTCGCGACGCTGGTCGCCGTTGGGGTCGAGACCATCGTAGATGGAGTACCAGGTCGCCGCCGAGGCTGCGAGGCGCAGGCGATCGCGCGGCCGCGAACGCAGGCCGATCTGTGCGCCGCTGGTCCAGTCGGAGAACAGCGGATCGTCGGTGTGCTCGCGCCAGCCGAACAGCTTGGCGTCGACGTCGAGCGTGGTCGTCGCGTGGAGCGTCGCCGCGAGCTCACCGGTCTGCACGCTGCCGTCGAACGCTGCCTCGGTCTCGCGCCGGAAGTCGCGCGCGCGGATCGCGTAGCTCGCGCCGACGTCCCAGGTGCCGAGCTCGCGTCGATACGCGATCGTTCCGCGGTGCGCGATCAGATAAGAGGCCCCGCCCAGCACGTCATAATCGAAATCGTAGCGGATCGCGAAGTGGTCGGGGCCGCGGTCGTCCTCGAGCGCGACCTGCGCGTTCTCCCCGAAGTAGTCGAACTCGTGCAGCGTCCGCTGCTTGCGCCAGACCACCGCGTTGCGGATCGCGAGCCACTCCCAGGGTCGGCCGACCGCCGTCATCGCGAGCTGGCCGTTCTCGTCGGTCGTCGGCGTCGCCGTGGCACCGGTCGGCGGCGTGTCGGGCACGAGCTGCGGGTTGGTGTCGACCTCGCCACCCGCGAACAGCATCGCCTCGACCCGCCCAGACCGCCGCGCGATCCGCAGCATCGTCTCGGTCGCCGGTGCGTACGCCGGATCGCGCGCTGCGATCTCGAGCTCGCGCTCGGCCTGTCCACCTTCGTGGTGGCGCAGCGCGATCACCGCCCGGAAGAAGTGCGCGCCCGGCGTGTCGAGCTGGGCCAGCGCCGCCTGCGCCTCGTCGATCTCGCCGCGTGCGATGAGCCCGACCGCGCCCTGCAGCGCCGGCTCGGTATCGTGCGAGCACAGCTCTACGAGCTTCTGCGCCGCGCGCTTGTCGCCGAGCACCGCCGCCTTGCGATACGCGACCGCCGCGATCCGGACGTCACCCACGGCGCGCGCCTCGTCGCCGGCGGCCGCGTACTCCGCCGCATCGGCGGCATCGGGCGAGGCAACGACGATGGGCGTGCACAGATCGGCGATCACGGAAGCTTGGCGAGCATATCGGCTGCTTCGGTCGCGTGTGGGCCTCCGCCTGCCGCGATCGGCTCGAGCAGCGCACGTGCCCGGGCATCGCCGAGCGCGACATACCGCCGCGCCAGCTCCCACGCGATCTCGTCACGACGGTGCGGCTCGGGCAGCAGCTCCTCGATCTGGCGCGCCTCCTCGAGGTACGCGGCGGCGAGCCGGCCGTCGGAGAGCGCGAACGCCTGTGCGATGTAGACGTCGACGACGACCGGCTCGGGGATCTTTGCATAGCCGCGGTCGACCTCGTCGACGTAGCGCGCTGCCGCACCGTCGAGCGCCGGCCCGAGGCCACGCGTCCGCAGGTCGGCGAACGCCGCGCGCGCGCTGCGATACAGCGCCAGCCGGTAATAGGTCTGTGCGAGATAGAAGTCGGTCAGCGTGTCGCGCTCGGCATGCGAGCCGAGGAACACGCCGAGCGCTTCCTGGTAGCGACCGAGCTTGTACAGCGTCGGTCCGAGATAGAAGGCGAGATCGTCGGGGGCATCCTTTGCGCGCGCGACCACGCGGAGCTCGACGAGCGCCTCCTCGTAATGCGCCGCCTTGAACGCGCGCACGCCGGCGAGCAGATGGCGCGGCGTGCTGCTCGGCGACGCAGGCCCGCCTTCGCCGTACGCAGACGCGCACAGCCCGATCACGAAGATCGCGACGCCGAGAGCCCGCATCTGCTGGTGGGCTCAGTGCGTCGGATGCGGAGGATGCGGATGATTCTTGGCGCGCTCTTTGGCCGCTTCGGCTTGCGCCTGACCGGCCGCTGCGTTCGCCGCTGCCTGCGCCTGGTGCGCGGCCGCGTTGGCCTGGCCCTGGGCGCGGCCCTCGTTCGCATGTGCGGCGGCCTGCGCGGCCGCAGGTCCGATTCCACGCTTCACCGCGCTCTGCGGCGCCGCGTGCTGAGGAGCCTGCGCGGTCGTCGGCAGCTGCAGCGGCGCCGGATGAAGATCCGCCTGCGCCACGAGCGCCGCGGCCATCTCGTCGTGTGCGTCGTCCGCCGCCGCCGTTCCGGCGAGCGCGAGCAGAGCCACGATCCATGCAAAACGCCGCATTTCGTCCTCCAAGTGTGCAGCCGTCATGCCGGGAAAGGCCCGGCTGATTCCGAGCACGTAGCGTACGCCTCCATGGCCTTCAAGGCCCGTTCAGAACGCTGCCCGTACCGATCGGGACACCTACACAGGCGCAGCCTCAGAGCTCGAGCGGCTGCACGCCGAGGAGCACCTGCTCCTTCGAGACGGCATCGAGCCACAACAGCAGCCGGCGCGTCTCCTTCGGAGAGACGTCGATCTCGATGATGCGGCGCACCGGGTTGCCCGCGAGCGTACGCGCGAGGTCGTGATCGCAGGTCGACCATGCCGACGCGAGCGGCGTCGACTTCACCGGCAGGCCCTCGACCTCGACGTTGACGCCCATCACGAACTTCGCGAACGCGGGATTCGCCACGAGGATCTTGCCGGTCGGCGTCAGCATCGCGAGCGGCAGGCGACACGAGTCGAACGCGGTGCGCGCGAGCTCGTCGCGGCGGTTCTCGCTCTTCTGCTCGATGACGACACGCCGAGCGGGGCCCGCGGGACCGGCGCGCTTGCGGCCGATGCCGAGCATGTCCATCACGGTCTTGAGCTCGTAGATGAACGCCGCCATGTCCTTGTGGCGCTCGGACGGCCGCTTCGCGAGCGCGTGCAGCACCAGGTTCTCCATCGCCGGATCGAGATCCGGCACGAGCTGCGACGGTGGCGTCGGCTTCTCGTCGAGGTGGCCGGCGAGGATCTTCTGCACCGGGCCATCCCACGGCACCTGGCCGGTGAGCAGCTCGTACATGAGGATGCCGACGCCGTAGACATCCGACGACGGCGACGCGGGCTCGCCGCGGATGCGCTCGGGCGCGACGTAGTGCGGCGTTCCCGACAGCGACGTCGATGCGCGCGGGCCGGTGAGCGGACGCGCGAGGCCGAAGTCGAGCAGCTTGACGACCATGCGGCTGCGCTTGGCCTCGAGCTCCTCCTCGCCGATCAGGATGTTCTCGGTCTTGATGTCGCAGTGGACGACGTTCTGCTTGTGGATGTAGTGCAGCGCCTCGGCGACCTGAAGCACGATCTCCGACGCCTTCTTCACCGACAGCCGCTTCTCGCGGAACAGGATCTTGTGAAGGGGTTCGCCATCGACGAACTCCATCACCATGAACATTCCGACCTTCTCGTCCTCGCCGAAGTCGACGACCGAGGTGATGTTCGGATGGCTCATCGCGGAGGCAAAGCGCGCCTCGCGATAGAACAGCTCGCGCGCCTCGTCGGTCTCGGCGACCTGGTTCGAGATGATCTTCAGCGCGAACCGGCGCGACAGGTGGATGTGGTTGACCTCGTAGACCTTGCCCATCCCGCCCTGACCGATGCGCTTGACGATCTGGTAGCGGCCGCCGATCAGCGAGCTGTGCTGCGCGGTGTGCACGCGGTTCATCGCGCTGCGCGCGGGCGGCACCGGCGTGTACTGCCTCTGCGTCGGCGAGGGCCGGCCGCGCGGCTTGTCGGGCGTCGTGCTGCGGTGGGCCCGGGTCGGCACGACGCGCGCGCCAGATACCGAGTCGCGGCCCGGCGCGAGCGCGCGATGATCGATCCGGACCTCGCTCGAGTCGTCGAGGCGGCCTACCTCGGGCAGGCGCGGCAGGTCGTCCGAGACGGCCCGGCGGCGGGTGCCCTCGTCATCGGCGGGTGGTGGGGGCAGCGGCAAGACCGGAGGTCTGCGTGGAGTTCGCTGATCCGCCACCCTGCAATGGTACACCATGGAGCGGATGCAGGAGCTGTGGTCGAGCGCGAGCTACGAGCCCCACCTGCTGTCGTTGCCGTTCGCGTTCGCGCCGGCGGCGATGCTCATCGTGATCGCCTACGCGCTCGTGATGCGCGGCGAGCCGAAGCTGCGCGCGTGGATGCTTCTGCACTTCGCCGCGCTGATGCCGTACTCGCTCACGATGGCGCTCTCGCCTTCACTCCGGTCACCCGCGGCTGCCCTCGCCGCCTTCCGCGCATCCGGCGCCTTCATCCCGCTCGCCGCGGCGGCCGGAGCTGGCTTTCAGCTCACGATGCTCGGCAAGCGCGGTGGGTGGCGCGTCTTCTTGTGGGCGGGTGTCGCAGTCTCGGTCGCGTGGGTCGTGATCGGCCTGTCGACCGAGTACATCGTCGTCGACGTGCGCTGGCTGCCCGCCGGATTCTGGTACGCGTCGGCCGGCTCGCTGGTGTGGGCGTCGCTCGTGTCCACGCTCGTCGTCTCGGCGCCCTGCTTCGCGCTGATGACGCTCGCGGCGATCCGCAACAAGCCGAGCGAGGAGCGCCGCCAGCTCCGGTTCATCCTCGCGGCGAACATCGTCACCTATACCGGGCTCACCGATGTCGCGCTCGCCTATGGCATCGGCTGGTTTCCGCTCGGCTGGCTGCTCTCGGGGCTCGGCAGCATCCTCGTCGCGCGTGCGCTCGTCGTCGAGGATCTCCTGCGCGTGCGCGCGGTCGACACGACGGCGCCCAAGCTCGTCATGCACTTCACCGCGGCGACGCTGTTCGCGTGGGTCACGCTCGGCATCGTCGGCAGGATCTCGTGGTGGATGACTGCCATCGTGCTCGCGCTGTGCTTCGCCGGTGTGCGCACGACCGTGGCGACGCTCGGCCTCATCAACCGCGGCGCGCGCGGCGGTGAGGGTCCACTCGAGCGGCTGCTCGATCAGCTCGTCGTGCGGGCGCGTGGGCTCACGAGCGAGCCCGAGGTCGCGCGACTCGCGATCGATGTGATCGAGCTCGGCCTCGGCGTGCGCGTCGACGTCCTGATCGCGCAGGCCGAGGACTACAGCTGGACCGACGCGAGCGGCGCGCGGCTGCCCGACGAAGCGGCACCCGATCCGCTGCTCGGTGCCTGGCTCGCGGAGCAGCGCGGTGCCCTGTGGCCCGAGCACGCGAGCGTACCCGACGACCTGCGCGAGCTCCTCCGCGCGCTGCTCGCGAACAAGAGCCGCACGCTCGTGCCGGTGACGATGGCCGACGAATTGCTCGCCCTGGTGCTCGTGCCGACGAACAAACCCGTGCGCGGCAAGAGCCTGGCGTTCCTCGAGCAAGCGGCGGTGCGGCTCGGCGAGGCGCTCGTCCACGCGCGCATGGCGCATCGCGCGGCGCAGCGGGCAGCCCTCGCGCGTGAGGTCGAGCTTGCAGCCACCGTGCAGGCCCAGCTGCTGCCGGCGACCGGCCCGCACGTTCACGGAGATCTCACGGTGGTCGGCTCGTGGCTTCCCGCGACGCGGTGCGCTGGGGATTTCTGGGGCGTCTACCCGCTCGGCGATCATCGCGTGCTCGTCGCGATCGGCGATGTCACGGGCCACGGCGTTGCGTCGGCCACCGTGACCGCGGCGGCGGCCGCGGCATGCGACGTGACAGTGCGACGGCACGGCACGGCTCTCGAGCTCACGCAGCTCGTCACTGCGCTCGACGCAGCGGTGCGGCGCGTTGGCGGCGGCCAGCTCGCGATGTCGTGCTTCGCAGCAATTCTCGATCCCGAGGCGCGCGAGATTCGCTTCGTCTCCTGCGGTCATACCAGTCCCTACCTGTGTCGACTGGGCGACGAGGCGATCGAGCTTCACGCGCTGGTCGGACGCGGAAATCCTCTGGGCGGAGGATCGCCGCCGGCTCCGAAGGTCCAGCAGAAGCAGTTGCGAGCCGGCGATCTCGTCGTCTGGTATACGGATGGTGTGATCGAGGCGCAGGATCCGGCTGGGGAGCCGTTCGGCGATCGCCGCTTGCAGCGCATGCTTCGCAAGCTCGACCGCGGCAAGCTGACCGCCACAGCCGTTCACACCGTCATTCATGCCGCCGTCGCGGCGCACCGGTCCACGCGGCCCCGCGCCGATGACGAGACGCTCGTGATCGGCCAGTGGCACCCGCCGTTCGCAGCCTCCACCGAGCCCGCGAGGACGGCATGAGGTTGCGCGTCCTCAGCTACAACATCCACAAATGCATCGGCGGCGTCGACCGCCGCTACGAGCCCCAGCGAGTCGCCGACGTCATCCACAAGCTCGACGCCGACGTGCTCCTGCTCCAGGAAGTCGACGACGGCGTCCCGCGTTCGAACCACGACTCCCAGGTCGACGTGCTCGGCGAGCTGCTCGGCATGAAGCACCGGTCGTGGTTCCCGAACGTCGACGTGCGCGGCGGCGGACGCTACGGCAACGCGATCCTGTCGCGCTATCCGCTGATCGAGAGCACGAACATCGATCTCTCGATCCGGTGGAAGAAGAAGCGGAGCTGTCTGCACGGCGTGATCCGCGTCCGCCACGACGACATCGACCGCACGGTCCATGTCTTCAACATGCACCTCGGGCTCGCGCGCTTCGAGCGGCGCATCCAGCTGCGCATGTTCCTCGACAGCCATCCGTTCAACGGGCTGCACCACGAGACGCCGGTCGTCGTCGGCGGCGATCTCAACGATGTCTACGGCCGGCTCGGTGAGCTGCTCCAGCCCGCAGGGTTTCGCGGCATCGAGAAGCGCCCGCTGACATTCCCCGCGTGGGGGCCGATGCGCGCGCTCGATGCGATCTTCGTGCGCGGCGGCGTCGACTTCATGAAGCTGTCTCGATGCGATAGCGAGCTCGCCCGGCGCGCCAGCGATCACCGCCCGCTCGTCGCGGACATCCGGTTGCACGCGCATCACGTGCACCATCCGCTGCACGAGTCCAAGCCGCCGGCTCCGCGTCCGTGACCCGGCTCGCGATCGTCGTCGCGATCGTCGCCGCCCTGCTGATCGGGCTCGTCGTCGCGCTGCGCGTGCCGGCGGCCGAAGCGTGGCTCGAGGATCTGCCAGGCGTCGGCGGCGTGTTCGAGTGGCTCGCCGAGAAGATGCACACGCGAGAGGACCGTCCGATCGAGGTCGTGTACGCGTTCGATCATCCGCTGACCTCCCCCGAGCTCGCCCGCGCGCGCCGGCTGCTCGCCCAGAACGTGCGTCCGCTCTCGATCGAGACGCGCGGCGATCAGCTGATCGTCAAGGCCCACACGCTCGCCGAGGCCGAGCGCGCACTCATCGAGATCTCGCGCGACCCGATCCGCATCTACGTCGTGCTCTATCAATCGCCGGAGCTCGACCGGATCGCGGCCGCTCTGCGCAAGGACGAGCAGGCGAAGAAGCTCGGGCTCACCGTCGCACTCGATACGATCGGCTACCACCTCGAAGCACCGAGCGGCAGCATGTACGTCAACCCGACGTGGGCCACGACCCATCAGTGCGCCGGCTATCACATCGAGGGCACCGGGACGAGCTGCCCGGTCGGCGCGCGCGATCGCATCTCCGCCTACGTGCGTGGCGATCCGGCGCTGTTCGTCGATGCCCACAAGGATCTGCTGACGCTCCCCACGGGCCGCAGCTTCTACTCCGAGGACAACGGGAATCTCTACGAGCTCGAGTCCGTGCCGATCATCGTCCAGCGGCGAGACCTGGTGCAGGTGCATCCAGCCGGCGCCTCGCTGGACCTCACACTCGCGCCCACGCAAGCCGATGCACTCGCAGCCCGCATCACGGCGCCCGATACCGAGCTGGTCGCCGAGATCTGGCCCGGCAACCTGAGCCCGGTCACGGTGGCGGAGAAGGGCCGCGTGTCGATCGACGTCCCCGATGCTTCGCAGCTCGCAAGCGAGCTCGTGCTCGGCGGGCTCGGGTTACACGTCGTTCGCTAGACGCGGATCGGCTTGTACTTGATCCGGTGCGGCTGGTCCGCATCGGTGCCGAGGCGGCGATGGCGATCGGCCTCGTAGTCCGTGAAGTTGCCCTCGAACCACTCGACGTGGCTGTCGCCCTCGAACGCGAGGATGTGCGTCGCGATGCGATCGAGGAACCAGCGATCGTGGCTGATGACGACCGCGCAGCCCGGGAACTTCTCGAGGCCGTCCTCGAGCGCGCGCAGCGTGTCGACGTCGAGGTCGTTCGACGGCTCGTCGAGCAGCAACAGATTGCCGGCGCGCTTGATCATCTTCGCGAGGTGGACGCGGTTGCGCTCACCACCGGACAGGATGCCGACGCGCTTCTGCTGGTCCTGGCCCTTGAAGTTGAAGCTCGAGACGTAGCTGCGCGAGTTGATCGAGCGCTCGCCGACCGTCATGAAGTCCGCGCCCTCGCTGATCTCGTCGTAGAGCGTCTTGTTGTCGTCGAG
>Ga0207683_10005290_pt1 | contig 11074 bp, 11 predicted proteins | sample KBSM73metaG_FD_184333 | JGI IMG/M metagenome (GOLD analysis project Ga0207683, IMG submission 184333) | Miscanthus rhizosphere microbial communities from Kellogg Biological Station, Michigan, USA - KBS M7-3 metaG (SPAdes) (version 2) | ecosystem: Host-associated > Plants > Roots > Rhizosphere >...
ACCTGCTTGTGCAAGGCATGGGCGGCATCATGGACATCACCGGCGATCCGGCCGGCGAGCCGACCAGGCTTGGCGTTGCCTTCGCCGACGTTTTCACCGGTGTCTATTCGGCACTGGCGATCACCGCGGCGCTCAAGGAGCGCGAGCACACCGGCAAGGGCAGCCACATCGACATGGCGCTGCTCGACACCATGGTCGGTGTGTTGGCCAACCAGGGCACCTACTACCTGGTTTCCGGAGAACCCCCGAAGCGGATGGGCAACGCCCACGCCAGCGTGGTGCCCTACCAGACCTTCCCGACCACCGACGGCTGGATGCTGATCGCCTGCGGCAACGACGGCCAGTTCGCCAAGATGATGCAGGTGCTGGGCGATCCCGCCATGGCGAAGGATGAGCGCTACACCACCAATGCGGCGCGCGTGGTCAATCGCGAGACGCTCATTCCGCGGCTGTTCGAGCTGACCAAGAAACTCTCGAAAGCGGAGCTTGCCGAACAGTTCGAAGCCGTCGGCGTGCCGGCCGGCCCGATCAACACGCTGCACGACGTGTTCAACGATCCGCAGGTCATCGCCCGCGGCATGCGCGTCGACCTGCCGCATCCCGACGCCAAGGGCGGCAGCATCCCGGGCGTGCGCACGCCGATCACCATCAACGGCCGCCGGGCCGCCGCCGACCGCGCGCCGCCGAAGGTCGGCGAGCACACCGAAGAAGTTCTGCGTGAAATTGGAGAGGCGTAGATGGCTCGCATTTCATACGTCGAAGAAAAAGACCACCCGGAGCTGGCCGCCGACATCGCCAAGATCAAGGGCGCCCGCGGCGGGCTGATCAACATCTATAAGCTGCTGCTGCACTCGCCCACGGTGACGATGACGTGGTTTGAGCACATCGGCGCGATCCGTTGGAAGACCAAGCTGACACCGCGCCTGCGCGAGATCGCCATCGTGCGCGTGGCGCAGGCCGCGCGCTACGCCTATGCGCTCAATCAGCATGTCCCGACCATCGCGGTTCCGGATGGCGTAAGCCTCGAGGAATGCGAGGCTTTGAAGGATTGGCGTCCTTCGAAGTTTTTCAACGAGGCTGAACGCGCCACGCTGGCCTATGTCGATGCCATGATCGCCGGCCCGGAAGTGCCGGACGACGTTTTCAACGCGGTTCGCAAGCACTACACCGAGCGTGAGATTGTCGAGTTGACCGTGCTGGTCGGCACCTATCTGATGCACAACCGCGTGTTCACGGCGCTGCGGGTCGACGTCGAGCCGAAGAAGAACTGAGAGCCACCCGCGGTGCCGCGTCGCCCCGTCATCGTGGTCGAGGACGATCCGTTTACGCGGCTCATTCCGCTCGTGCTCGATCCGGCCGCGAGCGCGGAGCGCCACGCCGCCTTCGCCGACTTCATGTCGACCGACGAGCCCGATTTCGCCGGCTGGTGCGAGCGGGTGCGGCAAGGCGCCGCCAACATCTATCCCGCCACGGTGCGGATGGTGCCGTCGGAAACCGAAATGCGCGAGCATCTACCGGGCTGCTCGGCGCTGGTGGTGGAGTCGTTCCGCGTCGCCCGCGATGACCTTCAAGTGGCCGGCCAGCTCAAGGTCGTGCAGAAATTCGGTACCGGGCTGCGCAACATCGACGTCGCCGCCTGCGTCGAACGGAATATCAAGGTGCTTACGCTGCGGCGGCGCGCCAACATCTCTTGCGCCGAGCACGCCTTCGGGCTCATGCTGATACTGGCGCGCAAGCTCGGCGAGCTCGACGGCCTGGTGACCGTCGAGCGCATCAAGTCCGAACGCGGCGCGTTTCGCCCCTACAACCGGCAGCACACGCCGGGCGGCAATTTTGCCCGCCTTGGCGGCACCCGCGCGCTTAACGGTGCGACCATCGGTATCATTGGCTTGGGCGAGATCGGGCACGAGATTGCCGTCCGCGCCCGCGCCTTTGATATGGATGTGCTCTACCATCAGCGCACGCGGGCGCCGGAAGCGCAGGAGCTCGAATTGAAAGCCCGCCACGTACCGCTGTCGACTTTGCTGGCAGAAAGCGACTGGATCGTGCCGCAACTGCCGACCTTGCCGTCGACTCGGGACCTGCTCGGCCGCGCCGAGCTCAAGCAGATCAAGCCCGGCGCCTCAATCGTCAACGTGGCGAACGCCGCGATCATCAACCGCGACGCCCTGATCGAAACCTTGCGCGCCGGCCGGCTTGGCGGCGTCGCCCTCGACGTTCATTATCAGGAGCCGGTTCCCGACGACGACGAGCTGCTGAAGTTCGACAACGTCATCTTGACGCCGCGCATGGCGGGGTCGCCGCGCTTCAACGGCCTCAACGATTTCGAGCAACTTATCACCGGCCTCGCACGGGAGCTGGCGCCATGACCCGACTTGTGTTGACGCTGCTAGCGCTGCTCGCAACATCGCCGTTGTTCGCGCAAGACGCGGCGAATTATCCGGACCGGCCGGTCCGCATTGTCGTGCCGTTTCCGGCCGGCTCGGCGACCGACATCGTCAGCCGCCTGATGGCGCAGAAATTCGCGGCCAAGCTCGGCCAGCAGTTCATCGTCGAGAACCGGCCCGGCGCCAGCGGGAACCTTGGCGTCGACATCATCGCCAAGTCCGCGCCGGACGGCACCACGCTCGGCCTGATCACGGCAAGCACCCATGGCGTGACGCCCGCGCTCGGCACCAAATTGCCGTATGACTCGATCGCCGACTTCAAGCCGGTCTCGATGATCGGCGCGGCGCCTTACGTGCTGGTGCTCTATCCCGGCATCCTGGCGAAAAGCATCTCCGAGCTCATCGCGCTCGCGAAAACCAAGCCCGGCCAGTTGAACTACGGCTCGGCGGGGCTCGCGAGCCTCGCCCATCTCGCCGCCGCGCTGTTTGCCAACGACACCGGCATCGAGCTGACCCACGTGCCCTACAAAAGCTCGGCGCAGTCCTCGATCGACATCATCACCGGCCGCCTCGACATGCAGTTCGCGACCGTCGGCCCGACCCTGGAGAACATCCGCGACGGCAAGCTGAGGGCGCTGGCGACGACGGGCGCACGGCGCGTCTCATCCCTGCCCGACGTGCCGACCATGATGGAGGCCGGCGTCAAGGACTACGACGTCGCGCTCTGGATCGCCTATGTCGTGCCGGCCGGAACGCCCGACGTCATCGTCGGCAAGCTCAACCGCGCGATGAACGAGATCCTGAAAGAGCCCGACATCGTCGAGACCCTGCAAAAGCAGGGCTTCGAGCCCGATCCCGGTTCGCCGCAGGCCGTGACCGCGCGCATCGCCGCCGAAACCGCAAAGTGGCGCGCGCTCGTCGCCAAGACCGGCATCAAGCCGGAGTAGTCGTCGCGTGTCATCGCCATTATCCTCAGCCGTCATCGCCCGCGAAGGCGGGCGATCCAGTAATCACTGACGTCGGCGAATACTGGATGCCCCGCTTTCGCGGGGCATGACAGCACTGCTAAGACAGCACCGCCGGGACATAGGCGAGCGTAGCGACGCCTTCGGACGGCTATGCCCGGCCATGACGTATTGATGCGAAAGGACCTTCCATGCCCACCGGCACCATCGACTCCGCGATCTTCAAGGACATTTTCGGCACCGAAGCCATGCGGCAGGTGTGGTCCGACGGCAACCGCATCCAGAAGTATCTCGACTTCGAGGCCGGCCTCGCCCGCGCCCAGGCGAAGCTGAAGATCATCCCGCAGGAGGCCTGCGACGAAATCCTCAAGCACGTGAAGGTCGATCAGTACGATTTCGAAAAGCTGAAGAAGGAAACCGAGCGCATCGGCTATCCGGTGCTGCCGGTGGTCTCGCAACTGGTCAAGCTCTGCAAGGACGGCCTCGGCGAATGGTGCCACTGGGGCGCGACAACGCAAGACATTACCGATACCGCGACCATCATGCAGATTCGCGAAGCGCTCGCGATCATCGAGAAGGACATCGACGACATTTCCGACGCGCTCGCCGTGCTCGCCAAGAAATACCGCGACACGCCGATGGCCGGCCGTAGCAATCTCCAGCAGGCGGTGCCGATCACCTTCGGCTACAAGGTCGCGACCTATCTCGCCGCCTTCGAGCGTCACAAGCAACGTTTGAAGCAGCTCAAGGAACGCACCTTCGTGTTCGAGTTCGGCGGCGCGGCCGGCACCTTGTCCTCGCTCGGCAAGGACGGCCTGCGGACCCAGGTCGAACTCGCCAAGGAGCTCAACCTCGCCCAGCCGGAAATCGCCTGGCACACGGTGCACGATCGCATTGCCGAGGTCGGCTGCTTCCTCGGCCTCGTCACCGGCATCTGCGGCAAGATCGCCTTTGACGTAAAGCTGATGATGCAGACCGAGGTCGAAGAGGTGTTCGAGCCGTTCCACGAGGGTCGCGGCTCGTCGTCGACCATGCCGCAGAAGCGCAACCCGATCTCGTGTGTCTACATCACCGCGCAGAGCGGCGTGGTCCGCACCCAGGTGGCGGCGCTGCTCAACGCCATGGAGCAGGACCACGAGCGCGCCACTGGCCAGTGGGAGATCGAGTGGCTGGTGCTGCCGGAGATTTTCGTGCTCACCGCCGGTTGCCTGGCGCAAACCAAGTTCCTGATGACCGGCCTGCAGGTCGACGAAAAGCGGATGCGGGCGAACCTCGACATCACCAAGGGCTTGATCGTCTCGGAAGCGGTGATGATGGGGCTTGGACCGCACCTCGGCCGCCAGTACGCCCACGACCTCGTCTACGACGTCTGCCGCCAGGTGGTGGCAACCGGCCGGCCGCTCGCCGACCTCCTCGCCGAGAACAAGGAGATCGCCAAGCACATGAGCAAGGCCGAGCTGCAGAAGCTGTGCGACCCGGCCAACTACCTCGGCCAGGCCGGCGAGATGGTGGATCGGGTTCTGGCGCTCCGCGGCCGCGCGTAAACCCGTCGCGGCTTAAGAGCCATGCGCTGAACGCGGCTTGCGGCGTTTGACCTCCAGCGCCGTATGCGCTTTTCTTTCGTTCCAACGTAGGGTTCCGCGTATCCCATGAATGTATCGGGCGAATTCACGGTCAATGCACCGCGCGACGTGGTGTACCGGACGCTGCGCGACCCGAGCTCCTTCGTCCGTTTCGTCGATGGCGTGAGCGACCTCAAGGAGATCGACCCGACCCATTACGAGGCGGTGTTCGAAACCAAGGTCGCCTACCTGAAATTCAAGTTCAACGTGACCGTCGAAGTCACTCGCGCCGATGAGCCCTCCGAGATCGAAGCCAAGATCGAGGGCAACCCGCTCGGCGTTGTCGGCCGCTTGACCGCCAAGTCCATTACCCGGCTCGAAGCGGCCGGCGACGAGACCAAGGTCACCTACTCGGTCGAATCCACATTGGCCGGCAAGCTCGGCAGCATCGGCCAGCCGGTGCTGCGCTCTAAGGCCAAGGACATGGAAAAGCAATTCGCTCAACGGCTGCGCGCGGCGTTCGCGCAAAGCACACCCGCTTAAGCTTCGCCTGGAGGCCCGATGATCCCGTTCGACCTCGCCGAACCCACCTCGCTTGCGGCGGCCGTCAAGCTGCTCAACCCGGACGATGCCACGATCCGCCCGATCGCCGGCGGCACCGCATTGATGCTGATGATGAAGGCCGGCGTGTTCAATCCCGACAAGCTCATCAGCCTGCGTAAGATCGAGAGCAAGTATTCGAGCATCAGCGCCGGCGCCGACGGCTTGCGGATCGGCGCGATGACGACGCTCTCCGCACTCGAACATTCCGCCGACGTCAAAAAGCACACGCCGGTGATCACCCGCACCCTGCGGACGCTGTCGAACGTGCGCGTCCGCAACGTCGCGACGGTCGGCGGCGCGCTCGCTCACGGCGATCCGCACATGGACCTGCCACCGGTGCTGATGGCGCTCGGCGCAACGCTCACCGTGATTGGGCCCAAGGGCGAGCGCAAGCTGGCGGTCGAGGACCTGTTCGCCGGCTATTACGAAACCGTGCTGGAGAAGAATGAGCTGATCGCCGAAGTCCATGTCCCGGCGCAGGGCAAGAAGAAAGCCTCCTACTTCAAGGTCACCACGGGCTCAGCCGACGACTGGCCGGCGCTCGGCGTCGCCGCCGTGATCGACGGCGACGGCAAGGCGATCAAATCTTGTCGCCTCGTCGCCAGTGCCGCGACCGACAAGGCGACGCGCTTGAAATCAGCGGAGGCGCTGCTCAACGGCAAGAGCGTCGACGACAAGCTGCTGCAACAAGCCGGCGAAGCCGCGCTCGGCGATTGCGAGTTCATCGCCGACGTGCGCGGCTCGGTGCCGTACAAGCGCGAATTGATGAAGGTCTACGTGCGGCGCGCGGTCACCGCGGCGCTGGGCGGCATGGACGGAACGGACGGAGCTCACTGATGGCCGCGACCCTCAATCCCTCCGATGCCAAGGTCGGCTCGCAGGTCGGCCGTTCGGTGCCGCGCCTCGAAGGCCGCGACAAGGTCACCGGCCGCGCCGAATACACCCACACCATGCGGCTACCGGGCATGCTCTATGCCAAGCTGTTCCGCAGCACCGTCGCCCACGGCAAAATCAAGTCGATCGATACCAGCGCGGCGAAGAAGCTGCCGGGCGTGCTGCATGTCGTCACCGTCGAGGACGTGATGAAGGTGCTGAAAAGCCCTTACTACGGGCCGGCGTTCCACGACCAGCCGATCCTCGCCCACGAGAAGGTCCGCTTCGTCGGCGAGCCGGTCGCGGCCGTCATCGCCACCGACCCGCACATCGCCGAGCAGGCGGTGCAAATGATCACCGCCGATTACGAAGAGATGGCGGCGGTCTATGACGAGGTCGAGGCGCTCACCTCGGACGTTTTCGTGCATGAGCAGCTCAAGCCCGCGCACACCTTCGCCGATCTGAAGCACCTCAAGGACGCCAAGAACACCAACCTCGCGCTGGACTACCGGCTGCGCCGCGGCGACTTCGACAAGGCTTACGCGGCGGCCGAGCACAAGTTCGAACACGAGTTCCGTACCCAGAAGGTGCTGCACCTGTCGTTCGAACCGTTCGCCTGCATCGCCGACTACAAGGATACCCACGTCACGCTCTACGACTCGACGCAGGGCCCGTCGTTCGTGCGCACCGAGATCGCGCGCCTGCTGGGCTGGCCGGAGAACAAGGTGCGGATCAAGGTGCCGTATCTCGGCTCGGGCTACGGCTCCAAGCTCTACATCAAGCTCGAGGCGCTGGCGCTCGCGCTGTCGATGATCGCGCGGAAGCCGGTGAAGGTCGCCCACACCTTCGAGGAAATGTTTTACCAGATCACCCGACACCCCTCGACGTTCCGCATCAAGAGCGGCGTCGACAAGAACGGCAAGATTGTCGCCCGCAAATGCGAGGTGTTCTGGAACGGCGGCGCCTATGCGGATATCGGCCCGCGCGTTACGCAGAAGTCCGGTCTGACTGCCGCCGGTCCCTATGACATCGATGACGTCTGGGTCGACTCCTACGCGCTCTACACCAACGTCACGCCGTCCGGCGCGCTCCGCGGCTTCGGCGTGCCCCAGCTGGTGTGGGCCTATGAGGGCCACACCGACATGATGGCGCGGGCGCTGAAAATGGACCCGGTGGAGTTCCGCCGGAAGAACCTGGCCCGCGAAGGGCGTCCGCATGCCACCAGTCAGATCCTGAAGGACCATCCGATCGAGAAGGTCATGGACAAGGTGCTCGAGCGGATGGAGTGGTCCAAGCCATTCGACAGCGGCGGCAACAGCCACATCAAGCGCGGCCGCGGCTTCGCCATCGCCAACAAGGCGGTGATCTCGCCGACCACCTCGGTCGCCATCGTCAACGTGTCGGCCGACGGCTCGGCCACGCTCTATTGCGGCACCGTCGACATGGGCCAAGGCTCCGACACCGCCATGGCGCAGATGGTCGCGGAGGTCCTCAACATCCCGACCGAGGACGTTCGCGTCACCCCGCGCGACACCGATGTCACGCCTTACGACATGGGCACGCTCGGCTCGCGTTCGCTGTTCCACATGGGCCACGCGGTGCGCCGCGCCGCGGAGGACGCCCGCGACAAGCTGAAGGCGCTGGCGAAGGAGGTCGGCGAGCCGGAAGGCTCCAACATCCCGATCACCGACCTGTTCCAGAAGCGTTACGGCATGCAGGCCGGCAACGTCATCGGCTCCGGCATCTACAAGCCGGACTACACCCCGCCCGCCCCCGGCACCGGCCAGAGCCCGAACGTCACGCCGTTCTGGATGGTGGCCGGCGCCGGCGCCGAGGTCGAGGTCGACACCGAGACCGGCCACGTCAAGATCACCAAGCTCGTCAACGTGGTGGACTGCGGCAAGGCGATCAACCCGAAGAGCGTCGAGACGCAGATTTCGGGCGCGGCGCTGATGCACCTCGGCTTCACGATGTTCGAGAAGATGCACATCGACGGCGGCCAGGTCACCAACGCCTCGCTCGCCGACTACAAGATCCCGGGCTTCCACGATCTGCCGACCAAGCTGGAAAGCCACTACGTCGAGCACGATCAGTCGAACGGCCCGTTTGGCGCCAAGGGCGTCGGCGAGGTTGCGACCTTCTGCGTCGGGCCTGCGCTCGCCAACGCCATCGACGACGCCTGCGGCGTGCGCATCATGGAGATGCCGCTCAACGCCGAAACGGTTTATCGCGCGCTGCGCAAGAAGCAAGGCAAGCCGCTGGAGGATGCGTGACATGACCGCGGCAACTCGAACCATCACCTTCAAGCTCAACGGCGCGCCGGTTACCGCCGACGTCAAGCCGCATCACAATCTGGTCGAGCTCCTGCAGGCGCAGTTTGGCCTGACCGGCGCGCGGGAAAGCTGCGGCCAGGGCCTGTGCGGCTGCTGCACCGTGCTGGTGAACGGCCGCGCCGTGTCCGGCTGCCTCTATCTTGCGCTGTTCATCGACGGCGCCGAGGTGACGACGGTCGAAAGCCTCGACACCCGCGACAAGCTCAGCCCCGTGCAGGAGGCCTTCATCGAAGCCAGCGCCTTCCAGTGCGGCTACTGCACGCCGGGCTTCATCATGATGGTGACGCAACTGCTCGATGAGAATCCCGATCCGACCGACGACCAGATCAAGCATTATCTCACCGGCAATCTCTGCCGCTGCGCCACCTATCCCGAGGTCATGGACGCGGTGAAGCTCGCCGCCAAAAAACGCAAGGCCGGCGCGACGGCCTGACAACGGTGAATGTTTTCATTGCGAGGAGCGCGTCGCGCGACGAAGCAATCTCCACCACACGGGCGCAGGTGCCACGCTCCGCGCTGAATTGCGTTCAGGCGGCTTGGCCACAGCCTTGCGGCTTGAAAATCCGTTGCATCGAGGGTGGAAACTTCGCGAGCTTTGCAGCGGGCCGAATGGGACGCGGCGCGAAATTGCCACCGCAATTGGGGCAGCGGCCGCCGAGCTTGCCGTCCACGCAGTCACGGCAGAATGTGCATTCAAACGTGCAAATCATGGCGTCCGTCGCCGCCGGCGGCAAATCTTTGTCACAGCATTCGCAGTTGGGTCGCAGCTCAAGCATGATGTCTCTCCGCTGTTGCGCTGAACGATATAAAACAGACTCCCCGTCGTAAAATGAGACGCCGGATTCGGCTAGCGGGCCTTTGAGCTGTTCAGGGCGGCCGCGGCGCGGATCAGCGTCTTGAAGGCGCCTTCATCGATGTCATCGCCCTCATGGATATCGATCGCGCGCCGGGTGTTGCCTTCCAGGCTCGAGTTGAACAGCCGCGAAGGGTCCTTGAGCGAAGCGCCCTTGGCGAACGTCAGCTTGACGACGCTCTTGTACGTCTCGCCGGTGCAAATGATGCCATCGTGAGACCAGACCGGAACGCCCCGCCACTTCCACTCCTCGACCACCTTCGGGTCGGCCTGTTTGATGAGAGCGCGGACACGGGAGAGCGTCTTGCCCCTCCAGTCATTCAGTTCCTTGATCCTCGCGTCGATCAGCCGAGACGGGGATTCGGTCTTGGTCGTTGCGGCCTTTTTCATAGTGTTGGCATCTCATTCGGCTGTTTTTCTAACTCGGCAAAGTACCAATCACCCATCATCCGCGCCACCACGGTGCGGGCGCTTCTGCGGGACGGAACTCACGTCTCAGGCGTGAGTTTTCTTATTAGATCAAACAGCGTCTGCGAGGACAGCCGTGCGAAGCGTTCAAACCAGTCCGTCTTCGCCCTTGATGTCTTCGAACTTCAGCCCGCCGACGCGGGCGCCGATCCTGCCGCGGTTGGCGACGCAAAAGATCACGGCGACTTCGTCGGGCCACGGCGCGTCCGGCAGCACGACCGTCATGCCGTCGTAATGCGACCGGACGTACAGCGCGTCCTTGCTGGCCAGCGGAACGTCGATCGGAACGCCCGGGGCCGCCCGCTTGGTGAATGAGGAGATCCAGGCCTTGCCGCCGCCGACCAAATCGCGGAGCGGATTTGCGAAGGTCGTCGTCAAGAGCGCATTGGCATGCTCCTGCTCGCCCGCCAGCCCGGCGATGCCGGCCTTGCCGTAGCTCTGGACTTTATACGGCCCCAGCGTTTCGAGCAGCACCTTGCCCATCTCGCGGCCGAGCTCTTCGCTCGCCGCGATCATCGGGCGCAGATCTTCGACGTGCCGGCCGGCGTAGGGATTTTCCACCACCGCGGCGACAGCCACCTTGCGGAGCGGTGCCGCATGCGGATCGCCGTGGTCCACGTGGTGCTCGACGAAATTGAACCATCGGCGAATGAGCAGCTTCATGCCGGCCCTCGCTGAACATTGACGAACATTTGGAGAATGTACGCCAACGGGAGCGCTATCGTGAGCCCATTCGGGTCACCTGAATGTGCGATCTCTACAGACCAAAGGCCAGGCGGCCATCGTCGCGTCAGCCAAACCGGCGCCAGCTCGCAGCTATCAAGTTGCAATATCCGTAAAACCAGCCCTGTCGTTCGGTGCTGGCTTGTTTATCCCGCATACCCTCCACAGCAGTGACATGCAGATCGCAGGCCACCACCTGCAGGCCGATCGCGACGAGCGGGATGAGCAAGAATGGAGCCAGAACAATTACCAGAAGGATCTTCATCGGGTGTTCTACGAAGTCGCCGGCGCCTCTCCCCAACAGGCC
>Ga0207683_10005293_pt1 | contig 11067 bp, 9 predicted proteins | sample KBSM73metaG_FD_184333 | JGI IMG/M metagenome (GOLD analysis project Ga0207683, IMG submission 184333) | Miscanthus rhizosphere microbial communities from Kellogg Biological Station, Michigan, USA - KBS M7-3 metaG (SPAdes) (version 2) | ecosystem: Host-associated > Plants > Roots > Rhizosphere >...
ATGAGCATACAGGGCAGCGGAGAACATCCGACATTCCCTGCGCAATGGCTTTACGGCTTATAACGTGCTCTCCCCGGAGAACGGCTCTTTTGCCTCCGTCGTCCCTCAGAAGCGTTAGCTTCTTCAGAACTTGACGCCAGCACCGCGACGTCAGGACCACACGTCTTTGCCGTACGCTTAAGCCGCACTCGTCAGTCGCAGCCTCCGCGTCCACCGCTCCCCGTCCCTCGTTCGTGACGATGGCCGACGCCCCTCTGGTCGGGACGGGATGGCAGTGAATATAGTCCTGATTTGCATTTCTGGAAAAGCGAAATATTTTTTATTTTGGGCCTTGACACGATTTATGAAAATCGGAAGCGACCGAACAGGAACGTTCGGACGTGGCCGGATTTTGGGAGAACGTGCCGGGCCGCCCCGGCACGATGTTCCCGAGACGACGGCCCCAGTTGCTCCCCCGAAGCTGGGGCCGTTTTCTTGATGCCGCTCCGGCAACCGCCTGGCGCGACCGGACGTGACGTCAGATGTTACCGTAGTTGCGTCGGCTACCGGACAGACGATATCGGCATTTGGAAATATCTTGGAAGTCTATCCTGCCCGATCCATGCGCGGACCGGCTTCCCACCACCCCGCGAGAAGCGGCCCGGTCCGACCGGGCCGGATTCCGCAGTGCGTCTCAAAATTTGGGGTCGTCCCTTGGACAACAAGTTGCTTGCGGCTCTGCCGCGCCGCCAGTTCGATTTGCTCGTTCCCAATCTCAGCACCGTCCCCCTCAAACAGGGCGAAGTTCTGGCCGAGCCGGGTGACGAGTTCGAACAGATTTATTTCCCGGAAAGTGGAATGCTGTCGCTGCTCGCCGTGTTGCGGGATGGAAAGGCCATTGAAACAGCGACCGTGGGGCGCGAGGGCGTGGTCGGCGCGATGGCCGGATTGAGCCTTTACAAGTCGCTCGTTCGTGTTGTCGTTCAGCTTCCGATGACGGTGAGCAAGATTTCGGCATCGCAGTTCCGGAAAGCTGCCGCCAACAGCGAAGCGATCCGGAACATGTGCATTCAGTATAATGAGGTGCTGCTATCTCAGGCTCGTATCACCGCCGCCTGCAACGCGCTGCATGTCATTGAGGCGCGATTCTGCCGCTGGCTGCTTCAATCCGCAGATCGCGCCGGAAGCGACACGGTTGCGCTGACGCAGGAATTCCTCGCGGAGATGCTTGGCGTACGGCGCACTTCGGTAACGGAAGTTGCCGCAAAGATCCAAAGCTCAGGGGCTATCAACTACTCGCGCGGCTTGATCACGATACTGGATCGCCGTGCGTTGGAGAGAATGTCCTGCGAGTGCTACCAGACTCTCATTGAGCAGTCGGCGGCCCTTGCTTGATGACGTTGCGCGTGACTGCCGCGCCATGGAGCAGCAAGTTCGCTGGAAGCTGTTTGCGCCGGATCGATACCGCAGGCTCTCTCACGGCGAAGCGAACCTAGTCCTCGCAGATTCCGCCCAGCGGCGCCTCGATGGTACAGACCAGACCTGTCGGTTCGTAATTCATCCTGACCTGCCCGGAAAGCTGGGCAGCGAGCATGCGCTCGATCAGGCGCGAGCCGAATCCGGTCTGTTTTGGAAGGGCAACGGCCGGGCCGCCTCGTTCCTGCCAGAGCCAGCGAAATTGCCCCTGATCGACCGACCAGGTGATTTCGACCCGACCCGACTGATCTGAAAGCGCGCCGTATTTCACCGCGTTGGTGCACAACTCGTGCACCGCCATGGACAGGGCAACCGCGGCCTTGGGACCCAGTCGCAGGATCGGACCGTGGATTTCAAAACATTGCGTTTCCGGCGTACGATGCGGACCGACGGCGGAGGCGATGATCTCGTTGAGATCGGCGCTGTCCCAGCTCCTTTGCGTCAGAACCGCATGGGCATTGCCCAGCGAAACCAGGCGCGCCGAAAATACCTGCTGGATCGATGGATCAAGACCGGAATTGCGGAAGGTCTGATCGGCGATCGACTGCACCATCGTCAGCGTATTCTTGATCCTGTGCTCCAGCTCCTCGATCAGGAGATCACGCTGCGCCTCCGCACTGCGGCGGTCGGTGATATCGCGAAACACGACGCCGATACCGTCACCAAGCGGAAACAGCCGGTAGGCCAGCCAATGTCCCCTGAAAATGACCGACTCGGTCTCGGAGCGGATGGATTCACGGCTCTGCATCGTTCTGAGAAAGAGCTGGCCGAGGCCGGTTTCGCGTGCGCGTGGAAATGTCTCCCACAAGGTGCGGCCAAGCACTTCTTCCGGGGTGCGGCGAAAGTACCGGGCTGCCTCGTTGTTGAAGAGGATGATACGCCAATCACGATCGACGGCATAAAAGCCTTCGCCAACACCGTTGAGAATCGATTTTAGACCCTCCTCGGTGCAGAGAGCGGCCAATGGATCGGAAGTGATGGATTTGCCGTCTGAGTTAGTCAAAATGCACCGAGCCCCTGCCGCAGGCTAGCTCCAAAGCGCGGTTGATGGCAAATCCTGTGGGCTCCGCGCGTCACTGACAGGGCAACCGTGCAGCATTCCACTACCGCAGGCACGAGCGTGGAGCAGATCCCGCCATTCCGCCTGCGCTCAAACGGCGCGCCGTTCCGGCGAGATATCGTGCGAATAATGCGAGCATTCCACCACGGCCGCGAGACCGGCATTTTTCAATGCGACCGGATCGCGTACGCCGTTGGCGGCACATTTCAGAATGTGAGACGCGATATCCGCTTTCATCGCCGACGTGCGCTTGGCTTCGGCCAGTGTGGCCGTAACGTCGTCAAGAACGACTTTCATCAGTTCGATCAGTTCGGGCTGAAACACTGCTCCTCTCGGGTCATTCATGTTCGCCGCTCCGTCTTCCGTTCTGCCCCTTTCGATTGCATCCACAGAATTCGATTGGCGTCTGTCCGGTTCCGGGCGGACGGTTGATTATTTTCGTTTTGCAGCGCAATTGGAAACCGGCGATGCCCGCGGCAGCCTCCCGTTGCTGGCCAAAGCGCGGTCCGGGCTTGTCAATGGCCCCATCGCTGCGCGATCCTGCGCCGGCGTTGCAGGCGAAGCCCGGTCAGGTCGATCTCGAAAGGTGCACATGACGGTCTATGTCCGCCTGAAAATGGCACTGTCAGGGCTGGTAATCGCTCTCGTCGCCGGCTCTGCCGCCGCGCAGGATTATCCGAGTTCCCGTCCCATCCGCATCATCGTGCCGTACGGACCGGGGGCCTCCACCGACCTGCTGGCGCGCGCCACCGCGGACATTACGGCGAAGAAGTATGGCTATACGTTCGTGATCGAAAGCCGCCCCGGCGCGGGCACGCTGCTCGGCACACGCGCGGTTAAGAACGCCGATCCCGACGGCTACACCATCCTGTTTCAGGCCACCAATTTCCTCAACAATCTGCACACGCTGAAGGAGCCGGGCTACCGGATCGAGGACTTCACGGTGGTGGGACTGCTCGGGCAAACCTCCTATGTGCTGATTATCCCTTCGGCGCTTCCCACGAAGAATTTGCAGGAGTTCGTCGCCTACGCCCGTTCGAAGAACGGCGCACTGAACTTCGCCTCGCTCGGTCACGGCACCAGGCAGCAACTGCTCGCCGAGCATCTGAAGGTCGATGGCCAGTTCGACTGGAAGGAAATTCCGTACAAGGGCGGCATGGAAGGCGTGCAGGCGGTGATCGGCGGCCAGGTCGCCGGCTATTTCGTCACCACCTCGCTGGCGCACGCGCAGGCGCAGTCCCCCGCCATCCGCCAGATCGGAATTACCAGTGAAGCGCGCTCGCCGTTCGTGCCTGACGTCCCGACCTTCAGGGAACAGGGCTTTCCAGGCATCAACGACAAGAGCTGGTTCGTGCTGTTCGTTCGCTCCGAAACGCCGAAACATATCGTCGACAAACTGCGCAGCGTTTTTGCCGACATTGTCGCGATGCCGGAGTTCGCCGATGCGCTGAAGAAGATCGCGATCGAGCCATTGACGACGACCTACGACAAATTCACCGACGACATGCAAACGACATCGGAAAAACTGGCGAAGGAACAGATCGAGTTCAAGATCGAGAAGCAGTGAGCCGATTTGCGGTGGGCGCGACGAATTAGGGCGGACGTCATCCTGAGGTGCGAGCGGAGCGAGCCTCGAAGGATGGGCAACGGGCGTACTCATCCTTCGAGGCGCGCAAGGGCTCGCACCTCAGGATGACGGCTCCATTCAATGCCGCATCCCGTGCATCACCGCCAGCAGAAACACCACTACGAGCGCCAGCACGATGGTGGTGGATTTCCAGAACAACAGCGGATTGCGTTCGATCAGCGGGGTCGATGCGGCGCCGAGAAATTTCGCATTGGGATGGCGCAGGTCGAACAGGAATTCCGACAGGCTGTCGTAGCGCCTGGCGGGGTTGGGATGCACCGCCCGCTCCAGCGTACCGTCGATCCATACCGGAATTTCCCGATCGCGGTGCGAAGCCGGGCTGTAGACCAGCCTGTTGAATTGCGATCGCGTCCTGGCTTTGGCCGCAGCCGAACCATAGGGCAATTTTCCGCTCAGCATCTGGTAGGTGATGATTCCAAGCGAAAAAAGGTCGGAACGCGACGACACGACCTCGCCGAGGAAGTATTCCGGCGCAGTGTACTGCGCCGTGCCCAGGATGTCATTGCGGTTGCCGGAAGGCGCGGCCTCGACGACGCCGGTGATCCTGGTCGAGCCGAAATCGATGATCTTCACGGTTCCGGTTGCGTCGATCATGATGTTGTCGGGACGGATGTCCTGGTGCAGCATCTCCTTGCGGTGGAACGCGCGCAGGCCTTTTGCGATCTGCTCGACGATGCCGCGCACCGTTTCCAGCGCCGGCTTCGGATTGTCGATCATCCATTGCGTCAGCGTCTGACCGTCGATGTACTCGGTCACCACATAGAGGAAGTTGCGCTTGCGCGACGGCAGGCTGGGCTTCAGCACGTGCGGGCTGTCGATCCGCCGCGCCACCCACTCCTCCATCATGAACCGCTTCAGATAGTCGGGATCGTCGCGCAGGTCGATCGAAGGGATCTTGATGGTGACGACGGCATCAGTTTCGATATCGACGGCGAGATAAATGTGGCTGCGGCTGGAGCCGTGCAACTCGCGAACGATTTTATAGCCATCGAATACCGCCCGCGCATCCAACAGCGGCGGCAGCGGCAATTCGCTCGGCTGCCCGAATACCTCGCTGGCGGCGCTTTCGGGCAATTCGTCGACGCGGATGATCTGGACGGTGAGATTGTCCTTGCTGCCGGCTTCATATGCCATCTCGACGACGGCCTTTGCGGCCTTGTCGAGATCATCGGCGCTGTCCTTGATCGCGCGAGCGATCTGGCGATCGCCGGCATGTTCATAGATGCCGTCGGTGACGAGCACAAAAGTGTCGCCCTGCTCGACCCCAAACATCGTGTAGTCGATCTCGATCTGGGGATTTACCCCGAGCGCACGGCCGAGATAGCTCTGCTCCGACGAGATGATGACGCGGTGGTCGTTGGTCAACTGCTCGAGCGAGTTGCCGGAGACGCGATAGATCCTGCTGTCGCCGACGTGAAACAAATGCGCCGTGGTCGATTTGATGACGACGGCGCTCAGCGTGCAGACATAGCCGCGATCCCGCTCGTAGGAATACTGGCTGCGGCGGGTCTGCGAGTGCAGCCAGGAGTTGGTCGCCTCCAGCACGCGCTGCGCCGAGGTCCGCACCGACCAGGATTCCGAGGTGCAGTAATAGTCGGTCAAAAAGCCCTTGACCGCGGACTCCGCGGCGATGCGGCTGACATTGCTGCTGCTGATGCCATCTGCCAGCACGATGGCGATGCCTTTGAGGCTCAGCAACGGTTCGTTCGGGACCAGAACGCCGTGAAAATCCTGATTGGTCTCCTTGCGACCTTTGTCAGAATGTTGCCCGACCGATATTTTCAGTTCACGCGGCATCTGTCCCAACAGAAATGGGGGGTCTCAATCCCCTGGAATTTTCCCTGGGAGTTGAGACCCCGAAAGGCGGATACGGTCAACCCGGGACGCGCTTCGGCGCGGTCTTGATATGGGTGGCGTACAGCGTCAACCCGGTGAAGGCGAGGCCGCCGACGAGGTTGCCGACCACGGTCGGGATCTCGTTCCAGAGCAGATAATCCATGATCGTGAACTTGCCGCCAAGCAGAAGGCCGGAAGGGAACAGGAACATGTTCACGATCGAATGCTCGAAGGTCATGTAGAAGAACAGCATGATCGGCATCCACATCGCGATCACCTTGCCGCTGACGGTGGTCGAGATCATTGCGCCGACGACGCCGGCCGAGACCATCCAGTTGCACAGCATGCCGCGAACGAACAGCGTCAGCATGCCGCCAAAGCCGTGCGCCGCGTAACCGACGGTGCGGCCCTCGCCGATGGTGCCGATGACCTGGCCTACCTTGTCGGGCGGCGACGTGAAGCCGAAGGTGAAGACGATCGCCATCATCACCGCGACGGTAAAGGCGCCGAGGAAATTGCCGATGAACACCAGCGTCCAGTTGCGCAGCACGCCGGCAAGCGTCACGCCCGGCCGCTTGTCGATCAGGGCCAGCGGACACAGCACGAACACCCCGGTCAGGAGATCGAAGCCGAACAGATAGAGCATGCAGAAGCCGACCGGAAACAGCGCCGCACCAACGATCGTGACACCGGTATTGACGTTGATGGTGACGGCAAAGGCCGCCGCCAGCGCCAGGATCGCACCTGCCATATAGGCACGGATGATGGTGTCGCGGGTCGACATGAAGATCTTGGATTCCCCGGCATCGACCATCTTGGTCACGAATTCCGAAGGCACGAGATAGGCCATTCCAGTTCCCCTTATTCCGTAAAGCAAAAAAGCGCCGGCAACCAAATCGCCGCGCCGATGTAAAGAGAGGCAAGCCGCCCACGCGCGCGTCCGACACAACCCGGGCTATCAGCGGAAACGATGAGTTTCTGCTTCGGCGCCGCGGCTCACACGCTCACGCTGGACTCGGAAACAGGGAGGCTTTTGCGGAATGGTCCCGATGACTGCTCCTGCCGCCGCAACGCGGTCGGCTGATCCCTGCGCCTTGGCCAGCACTGGCTTCGGCGATCCGTAGGACGGCAGTCGTCATTGACTGAGAAGCAATTAAGCAATCGGTGTGCCAACAAGGGCGTGGACACAGGATGCAAAAAATCCAGTGATTTTACCGGGTTATTCGCCTGTTCTCGACAAGGAGAACTCGCTGCATGCCCTGTATTTGTGCAGTTGCACAGATGTAGCGCATGGCGTCAGAACTGGCGCGAGAGGCGTGTACACGGGGGTCTTCGAGCACAAAACGGGCCGCTGCGGCTAGCTACTCATTTTGTCTGCGTGCGGATCGGCTGGTCGTTCAGGCCACTGTGGTCCAGGGCCTTGCGCAGCGTGCCGTTAGAAATCGCTTCCGTCATGAATTTGGTCGCAAACGCCAGCGCGAGCGGATGATTGGGCGGCACCGCGACAGCCCGCGTGGTCTGCCTGAAGGCTTCGTCCAGCACGCGCGAACCCGGAATCTTGCGGGCCATGGTATCGAGCTGTTCGCGCGCCAGCGCGAATGCATCGACCTCGCCGTTTTTGAGCAGGTTGAAGATTTCATCATAGCTCTGGTAGCCCGTGACCTTGGCGTTCTTCAGATGCGCGATCGTACCGCGCATGGTGGTCGTGTTGTTGACGGCGGCAATTTTGACGCCGGGCTGATCCAGCGTTGCGAAATTCGTCACTGACGAACCCGCTTTCACGATGTAGGTCGTATCCGACACGTCGTAGGTCGGCCCGAACGACATTTCCGCTTCACGCTCGCGGTCGCGCGGCAGGAAGGTGATGTCCCAGACATTTTTCGACGCCGCATCCGTGATCAGCCCAGAGTTCTGGTAGGCGACATATTCAACGGGAACGCCAAGCTGCGCCGCCATCTCCTTGCCCAGCTCCACCGGGACCCCGGCATAACCGCCGGCTTCGGTTTTGGTCGACCAGAACGCGCCGCCCGCGGCGCTGATCGCGATCGCCACCCGCAGCTTGCCGGTCGGCGCAATTTCATCCTTCAAGGCATCCGCATTTGCCGGCATCGCCATCATCATGGCGCCAAGGACGAGGCCGGCAAGAAGCGGCAATTGACGGGACATCGGTTTCCTCCAAGCCGGGTCTGCGCCCGGTCAGCTCTGGGTCTCTGCTTTTAGCTCAGGCGGAATCGGGCGTACAGCGGCCTCGCGCGCGCAGGCCAGCTTGCGGATTGGCGAAATCGGGAAAATGAAATAATCCTGCTCTCGCACCGCAAGCAAGGCACACAGAATGATCACGCCATGAGTCCAACGATTGCGTTCCTGGCTTCGTTCGCTTCGATCCTGATCGGGGCGGCGACCGGCATGGTCCTGAAACGGTCGCTGCCGCCGGACATGCTCGAAGGCGGCTCGAAGGAGTTCATCCGCCTCGCGGCCGGGTTTCTGGCGACGCTGGCCGCGCTGGTGATCGGCCTGATGATCGCCTCCGCCAAGAACACCTACGACAGTCAGAACACCAACGTCAGGCAACTCGGCACCAACGCCGTGCTGGTCGACCAGATGCTCGTCAAATATGGCGCGGAAGCAGGAGCGGCGCGCACCCTGCTGCGCGAGATCATCCCCTCGGCGACCGCGTGGATCTGGCGGGAAAACACCCAGGGGACCGGCGGGGCGACCTTCGTCGTCAGCCAGACCGCCGAGCGGTTCTACAACGCGATCGAAGGCCTCAGGCCGGCCAATGCCGAGCAGACCTCGCTGAAATCACGCATCATCGCCATCACCACCGACATGGGCCGCACCCGGCTCCTGGTGTTCACGCAGAGCGACAATGCGATCCCGGTGCCGTTCTTCATCGTCCTGACGTTCTGGCTGGTGGTAATCTTCGCAAGCTTCAGCGTGCTGGCCGAGCCGAATCGTGATCGCGTCAATTCTGGTGTTCGCGATCTCGGTGTCGAGCGCGCTGTTCTTGATCGTCGACCTCAGCCACCCGTTTGAGGGCCTGATGCAGATATCGAACCATCATCTGCAAATGGTGTTGCCGAAGATCAAATAGAGGGCGAAGCCGGTCAGGGCGCGGTCTGCGCCGCCGGCACCTTGATCTCCTGCGGCAGGATGATGGCGGCGACGATCACCAGGAGACACAGCGCGCCGAACGCCTGCAGCATGGTGACAAAGCCGCCCTGCTCGTACAACCATGCCACGAGGCCGACGGAAGCGCCCGCCGCCGTAAAGCCGATGAAATATCGCACCGAATAGGCTCGAGAGCGCCATTCCTCGCTGGTGTATTTGCCGACCATGGCGTCGTTGACGGTGACCTGGCCGAACGCGCCCATCACGATGCCGATCGCGCAGAGGACCAGCAGCAGGTTCGACTGCGTCGCGGCAAGATACAGGAACGGCGCCAGCATGAACGACAGCGGCAGCATCACCGCCTTGAGCGAATGGCGGTCGATCAGCTTGCCGATGGTATATTGCGTCATCGCACCGAACACGTAGACGCCGGCCGCAATCACCCCGAGCAGCGCCGGGCTGCTGGTGACGTCCGCCAGCCGCTCCGCGAACAGTTTCGGCAGCGCAACCGTGACGGCGTTGAAGGTGGTGGAGGTCGCGAGCACCACGATCAAGAGCGCCAGGATCACCCGCCACATGTCCTGTTTCGCCACCCGCGCCTGGGCCGCGGCCTGCTTCGAGCCGGAACGGTCCTCGTGGGTAACCATCTGCGCAAACGCGATACCGACCAGGATGGTGACGATTCCGGGCACGATGAAGGCCCAGCGCCAGCCGAGATATTGCCCGATCACGCCGGTGACCAGCGCCGACGACGCCACCCCGAGATTGCCCCAGACCCCGTTCAGCCCCATCTCGCGGCCGAGCCGGTCGGCATAGGACACGATCATCGCGGTGCCGACGGGGTGATAGATCGAGGCGAACAGGCCGATCGACAGCAGCGCCGCGCCAAGCTGCAGCGGGGTCTGCACGAAGCCCACCGCAATCATCGAGACGCCGATGCCGGCAAAGAAAATCACCATCATGTGGCGGCGGCTCCAGCGGTCGCCGAGCCAGCCCGTGATCAGCGAGCCGGCGCCGAAGGCGACAAAGCCCGGCGTGGCGTAAGGCAGCAGTTCCGAATAGGCCATGCCGAGCGCCGGCCCCATGACGATGACGGCGGCGGCGAAGATCAGCATCGCGTAATGGTCGATGAAATGGGCGGCGTTGACGAAGCCGATCACCCGGCCGGGGCTGTTCATGGTCTGGTCCTTGTATTGCCTGCCAGATCCCGCCCCGGTCCCCTTGTCGGTTCCTTGGGTCGAATCCCGCAATGCTCTGGAATAGGTTATAGGGGGTAGCGCTAACGGGATGTCGCCAATGAATATCGCCGAAAAGCCAATTGCCGCCATTATCGGCCGCCTCACCTCGACCGGCGACGGGGTCCACATGATTGCGAACAGCTACAAAAAGGGCGAGCGGCTCAACACCCACATGCACCGCGAGGCGCAACTGGTGTATGCCGCCCGCGGCACCATGCAGGTCACCACGCCGAAGGGCCGCTGGCTGGTGCCGCCGGACCGCGCCGTCTGGGTGCCGGCCCTGTTCGAGCATGCCATCGACGTGCTCGCCGATATCCAGATGCGGACGCTGTATTTCGACCTGGCCTGGCTGCAACGCGAGGCGCGAAGCGCGAGCCTCGCGGCGGAATTCGTGGTGCGGGTGTCGCCGCTCCTGCACCAGGCGATCCTTGCGCTGTTCGACGACCACAACACGGCCGAGCGCACCGCGCTGCTGCTGAAACTCGCGATGCTGGAATTACATCAGGCGGAAGATTCCGCGACCTTCATCCCGCTGCCGCATGAGCCGCGCTGCCGGCGCGCCGCCGACATCGTGCTGTCGGATCCAACCGGCGCCCACGAAATCGAGACGCTGGCGCGCGAGGTCGGCACTTCGGCGCGGACGCTGTCGCGGCTGTTCTCGGCCGAGACGCAATTGAGCTTCAAGAGCTGGTGCCAGCGCGCCCGCGTCGCGGCTGCGA
>Ga0207683_10005294_pt1 | contig 11067 bp, 11 predicted proteins | sample KBSM73metaG_FD_184333 | JGI IMG/M metagenome (GOLD analysis project Ga0207683, IMG submission 184333) | Miscanthus rhizosphere microbial communities from Kellogg Biological Station, Michigan, USA - KBS M7-3 metaG (SPAdes) (version 2) | ecosystem: Host-associated > Plants > Roots > Rhizosphere >...
CGACGCGCGCCACGGTGACGCCGCTCACCCTTTCCGCCGACGATCACGCGTGGTACACCGAAGGCACGCGTGCCGAGCGCGATCTCAAGAGCTTCGCGGCGGTCATGATGCGCAAGGACCCGCCGTTCGACATGGAGTACGTGTACACGACCTATCTCCTCGAGGAAGCCGAGCGCGAGGGCGCCCGCATCTTCAACCGGCCGCGCGCGATTCGCGACCACAACGAGAAGATGGCGATCTCGCGATTTCCCGACTACATACCCGCGACGCTGGTCACGCGCGATGCGGGCCGCATTGCCGACTTCATCGACGAGCAGGAAGACGTTATCGTGAAGCCGCTGGACGGCATGGGCGGTGCTTCGATCTTCCGGGTGCGAGAAGGCGATCCCAATCGCAACGTCATCATCGAAACGGTGTCGCAGCACGGCGCGAGAAGCGTCATGGCCCAGGCGTACGTGCCGGAGATCATCGACGGCGACAAGCGCATCCTGCTGATCGCGGGCAAGGTGGTGCCTTTTTGCCTCGCTCGCATCCCCAAGCCCGGAGAAACGCGCGGCAACCTCGCGGTGGGCGGCACCGGGGTGGCGCGCCCGCTCACGCCGCGGGACCTCGAGATCGGCGAAGCGCTCGCGCCGGCCCTATGGGCGGAAGGGTTGCTGGTGGTCGGCATCGACGTGATCGGGCCCTGCCTTACCGAAGTCAACGTGACGAGCCCGACCTGCTTCGTCGAGATCGCCGAGCAGACGGGCTTCGACGTGGGCGGGATGTTCGCCGATGCGCTGATCGAAGCGGTCGGCGGCAAGTAGCATCGCGCGGCCCGGCGCCAAGGCGCATCGTTGCCACCCGCCGCGAGGCGCCGGTGCCATCGGTGCTAACATTTTGCCTCCCGCGGCCCGCCGTCCCAGGTCGATCCGATGATTGGGGTCCTGATCGTAGCGCACGACAGTCTGGCCGAAAGCCTGGTCAGGGCGGTCACGCACGTCCTCGGCGGACGCCCGGCGCAATTCGAATCGTTCTCGGTGAAAGCGACCGACGATCCGCTTGCGTTGCTGCCACAGGCGCGTGCTGCCCTCGAACGGCTCGATACCGGTGACGGCGTCGTGGTCTTCTCCGATATCTTCGGTGCCACGCCGTGCAACCTCGCGGTCAAGCTGCTGCGGGCCGGCCGGATCGAAGGCATCGCGGGCGTCAATCTGCCGATGCTGGTCCGCGCCTTCACGTATCGGACCAAGGGCATGGACACGCTCATCAAGAAGGCCGTTTCCGGCGGATGCGAGGGCGTTCTGCATGTCGAGACGGATCCGGTGTATGCACCAGCGAGAGGTTGAGATCGTCAACAAGCTCGGGCTGCACGCACGCGCTTCAGCGAAACTGACCCAACTAGCCGCGAAATTCTCGAGCGACATCGAGATTTCACGCAATGGGCGCAAAGTGAATGCGAAAAGCATCATGGGCGTGATGATGCTCGCGGCAGGCAAGGGATCGAAGGTCGTGCTCGAGATCGACGGACCCGACGAAGCGCGCGCGATGGATGAGATCTGCGCGTTGATCGCGGACTGTTTCGGCGAAGGCGGGTGATCGACTCCCAGGATGTCGATTTCGATAACAACGGCTTGGATCAGCCTAACCAAATGTCATAAAAAGAGTGGAACCAATTCATGATGCGGTGGCTCCATAAGAAGGCTCGGCCAACCGGCCGGGGCTTTCTTCATCACGATGAGCGATCACGTCATGCAGGTACGCGAAATCGAGATCACCCATCGCCTGGGCCTGCATGCGCGGGCCTGCGCCCGTATCGTGCAACTGGCCTCGCGCTTTCGCTGCAACGTCGCGCTGGTCTGCGGTCGCCGTCGTGCGAGCGCTCGCTCCATCGTCGCAGTGATGCTCCTCGCAGGCGCCTTCGGAAGCTTCGTGCGTGTCGAAACGGATGGGCCCGACGAAGGGGCGGCGATGGCGGCGATGGAACGCTTGCTGAGGGACGGGCTCGGCATGCCCGCGTAGTCCTTCGCGGAGCGCGCTGATGGTCAGCTTTGCGCTCCACGGCGTCGGCGTTTCGGGTGGCATCGCGATCGGACGGGCGCAGCTCGTCTCGCACGCCACCCTCGAAGTCGCGCACTACACGGTCACGACCCGCCAGGTCGCAGGCGAGATCGAGCGCTTCACGCTGGCCGTCGACGAGGTGAAGCGCGAGCTCGAGGGCATCCACGCCGCGATGTCCGGCGGCGACGTGCCGGGCGAGTTCGGCGCGTTCCTCGACGTGCACTGGATGATCCTGAACGACCCCACGCTGTCGGAAGCGCCCAAGAAGATCATCGCCGAGCAGCACTGCAACGCCGAGTGGGCGTTGATGCAGCAGATGGGCGTGCTCGTCGAGCAGTTCGAGCAGATCGAGGATTCCTACCTGCGCGAGCGCAAGGCCGACGTCGTGCAGGTGGGCGAGCGCGTGCTGAAGCGCCTGATGGGGCGCCCGGGCGTGCTGCCGGCCGCAAAGGCCGAGGAGCAGACGATCCTCGTCGCGCACGACCTGTCGCCCGCCGACGTGATCCAGTTCAAGAGCCACCACTACGGCGCGTTCCTGACCGATCTCGGCGGCGTCACCTCGCACACGGCGATCGTTGCGCGAAGTCTCAACGTCCCCGCCGTGGTGGCCACTCATAACGCGCGCCAGCTGATCCGCGATGGCGAGCTCCTGATCGTCGACGGGAACAACAACGTCGTCATCGTCAATCCGGACCGGGCGGTGCTGGCCGAATACCGGCTGCGGCAGAACGAGTTCGACCTCACGCGGCAGAAGCTCAAGCGCCTGCGCACCAAGCCCGCCGAGACGATCGACGGGGTCCGCATCGAGCTCTACGCCAACATCGAGCTGCCCGACGATCTCGAGCAGGCGCTCGAGAATGGCGCCGGGGGCGTCGGCCTCTTTCGCTCGGAGTTTCTCTTTCTGAATCGCGACGGACTGCCCTCCGAGGACGAGCAGTTCGAGGCCTATCGCACGGTCGCCGAAGGCATGGCGGGCCGGCCAGTCACGATTCGCACCTTCGATCTCGGCGCCGACAAGCAGAAGGCGGGCCTGGACGGCCTCTCGCGGGTTGCGCCCAATCCGGCGCTGGGGCTGCGCGCCGTGCGCTTCTGCCTAGCGGAGCCGCGGCTCTTCGTCACGCAGCTTCGCGCGATCCTGCGCGCCTCCCATTACGGCAACGTGCAGATCCTCGTGCCGATGCTCGCGTCCTCGGGCGAGATCGACCAGACGCTCGTGATGATCGAGCGTGCCAAGGAATCGCTGCGCGATCAAAACGCGCCGTTCAACGCCGATATCCTGGTCGGCGGCATGATCGAGATTCCGGCCGCGGTCCTGGCGATGGACGCGTTCCTGAAAAAGCTCGATTTCCTTTCGATCGGGACCAACGACCTGATCCAGTACACCCTTGCGGTCGACCGCGCCGACGAAGCGGTGTCCCACCTCTACGATCCCATGCATCCTGCGGTGCTGCGGCTGATCGCGCTCGCGATCACCACCGCGACGCGCGCCGGGGTTCCCATTGCCGTGTGCGGCGAGATGGCCGGCGAGGCGCAGCTGACCCGGCTGCTGCTGGGTATGGGACTGCGGCATTTCTCGATGCATCCGGCGCATCTCCTGACCGTCAAGCAGCGCATCCTGCAGTCCGATTGCGCCTCCGCGAAATCCTTCGTCGACCGCATCCGGCGCGCCGACGACCCACGCAAGCTGCTGGGCCTGGTCGACCGTCTGAACGTCTGACGGCCGTCTTCGCGCGAGAGCGCACGGAAGACAAACGCGCTCCGGCATGTTGACGGCCGTATCGGCGCCTTTCGCCGCCCGAAACATTCGCCATGGCCACGATCCGACCCTTCGGGACGCCGGTTAGCGCCCGCCAGACCCCTGCGCGCCGAATGGCATGCACGATGGCGCTCGCGGCGCTGGCGTGGTCCGCGTACGCGTTTGCGGTCGGCGCCGGCGACGCCGCGCCCGGCTTTGCCTTGCCCGCCGCCGACGGCGAAACGGTCAGCCTCGAGCGCCTTCGCGGCAAGGTTGTCTACGTGGATTTCTGGGCATCGTGGTGCGGTCCGTGCCGGCGCTCTTTTCCATGGATGAACGAAATGAAAGCGCGCTACGGCGGCAACGGCCTCGCCATCGTGGCGGTCAACGTCGACAAGAAGCGCGCCGATGCGGCTCGATTCCTGAGCCAGACGCCGGCCGAGTTCACGATCGTCTACGACGAGCAGGGAGCGACGCCGGCTGCCTATGCGGTGAAGGGCATGCCGAGCTCGTACCTGGTCGATGCCAGCGGCAGGATCGTCGCGGTCGAGCAGGGCTTTCGTGACGAGGACCGCGCCGCGGTCGAAGGCCGGATACGAACGACGCTGGGATTGCAGTGATGGACGGGCGCTCGCTTGCATGCGCGCTCGTCTCGCTGCTGCTGGCGGGCTGCGCCAGCTTCAACCCGCCGCAGCCGTGGGAAAAGGGTGACCTCGCCAAGCCGCAGATGCAGTTCGATCACGATCCGCTGGCCGCGAAGGCGACCGAGCACGTCTATACGAGCAAGGAGGGTTCGAGCGGCGGCTTTGGCGTCGGCGGCGGTGGATGTGGCTGCAACTGAGCGCGATCCGCCTGCACGGGCGCTGCTCGCGGCGGCGCTCGCGCTGCCCGGCATCCTGCCGGCGGCGGCCATGGCCCAGAATGCGCCGGACCAGAGCGTGATTTCGCTGCGCTACTTCGACTACCGCGACTGGCAGCCCGGCGCGGACCGCATGACGGTGCGAAGCCCTTCGCTCTATTTTTTGCGGCCGCTGTCGGACACGCTGGCGCTCGAGGGGACGCTCGTCTACGACGCGATGTCGGGCGCGTCGCCGCTCTACTTCAATACATTGTCGGGCGCATCGGGGCTGGGCGTTACCGATTATCGGACGGCCGGCGATGTCAAGCTGACGAAATATTTCGACCGCTATGCAATCGGCGTCTCGGGGGCCTACTCGTACGAGCGGGATTACATTTCCCGTGCCGCCGGTGTCGAAGTCCGGGTGTGGACGCCGGACAAAAATCGCACCTACGCCTTTGGAATGGGCGGCGCCTACGACTCGATCCATCCGTCGGACCAGCCGATCGACACTCACCGCCGGTCCCTCGATTTCCTCTTTGGCGTGACGCAGGTGCTCAACGCCAACGCGATCGTGGAATCCAACCTGACCTACTACAACGGGCACGGCTACTATTCGGATCCCTACAAGCCCGGCGACAACCGGCCCGACCATCGCCGCACGTTTGCCTGGCTCACGCGCTACAACCAGTTTCTGCCATCGCTCGATGCGGCCGTCAGGCTGCTCTACCGCTACGTCCACGACTCGTTCGGCGACCACTCGAACACATTCGAAGTCGCCTGGGCCCAGGGACTGCCGGCCGGATTCACGCTGACGCCAAGCCTGCGGTACTACACGCAAAGCAATGCCTACTTCTACTTCGGACCGCCGTTCGGCAACGGGCTCGAGCCCGATCAACCGTACACGGCAGATACGCGCCTCGCCGCCTTTGGCGCCTTGACGCCCGCGCTTCGCATCGACAAAGCCTTCGCCGACGGCTGGAGCGTCGATCTGACGCTGAGCTACTACCAGCAGCGGCCGAGCTGGCGCTGGTTCGGCTCAGGCAGCGTGGATATCCTGCCGATGATGGCGCGATGGATTTCGCTGGGCATCACCAAGACGTTCTGAAGCGTGGCCCGTCATCGGGCGGTACGGGCGCGACGACTATTTGGGGGGTGCCGGCCACTGCACGGACGGCTGCGGCGCCGGCGCGCCGAACGGCACGAACGCCGGCGCCGGATCGCCGGGCGGGCCAAGGCTTCGCACGTAGCGATAGAACGCGCGCAGGTCGTGCTCGGTCCACTGACTGAGGTTGAACCATGGCATCGGCGGACGGGTCTTGAGGTCCTTGGCGTATCGCACCCACTGTGGCTCGGTCAGCTTGGCCAGCGTCAGTCGCAGATTGGGCGCGTACGTGGTGCCCCAGGGTCCGGCAAAGCCGAGCGCGCTGCCCTTCAGCCAGTCACGTTCGGGTACATTGCCGTTCTTCGCGGCAAAATCCGCCGTGTGGCAGTCGTTGCAGCTCCCGACGATCAGCATGTACTTGCCGCGATCGCGCGGGTTCAGGCTGGACGCCCCCGCGGGCTGCGTTTTGTCCGCCGGCGTGTCCGCCGCGCGGGCGACATCCACGGCGGCAGCGAGGGACAGCAGAGCCGCAGCGAGGACGAGCACGCGGTTCCCAGAAATTTTCGCTCTCCCGGTGGATGATTTCGCCGCGACGCCATGCGGCCACAGCGCCACGCGGTGCAAAGGCGCGCCGCTGTGACAAACTCCGCGCGATTGTAACGATCCCCATGGACGTGCCGCAATCGTTCCGTTTCACCTTCCGCGCGATGGCGGCGATTCACGACATCGACCTTTGCGCATCGGCGCAGGCAGATGCCGATCGCGCGGCCGCGGCGGCGATCGCGGACGTGGCGCGGATCGAAGCCAAGTATTCGCGGTATCGCGCCGACAGCGTCACCAGCGCGATCAACCGCGCGGCCGGTGGCTTGCCGGTCGCCATCGATGCGGAGACGGCGGCGCTGCTCGCCTACGCCGATCGCTGTTACCGGTTGAGCGACGGCCGGTTCGACATCACCTCGGGCGTGCTGCGTCGAGTATGGGACTTCAAGGCGGCAACGCCGCGCCTGCCCGACCCTGGCGCACTCGCCGCCGCGCGCGCGTTGATCGGCTGGGATCGCGTGACCTGGGACGAGCGCTCCATCTGCCTGCCCGTGCGCGGCATGGAGATCGATTTCGGCGGCATCGGCAAGGAATATGCGGCCGATCGCGCAGCGACCCTATGTGTGGAACAAGGCATTGCCCACGGCCTCGTCAACCTGGGCGGCGACGTGCGCGCCATCGGCGCCCAGGTGGATGGAACGCCGTGGCGTGTGGGCATCCGCGATCCGCGCGTCGAAGGTCGCGCGGCGGCGGTGGTCGATGTCGTCGACGCCGCGGTGGCGACGAGCGGCGACTACGAGCGTTATTTCGACCTCGACGGCCATCGCTATTGCCACCTCCTCGATCCGCAGACCGGGATGCCCGTGACGCATTGGCGCTCGGTCAGCGTGATGGCGCCGCTCTGCGTCGTGGCGGGCAGTTGCGCGACGATTGCGATGCTGCTGGGTGGGAAGGCGCTTCCTTTCCTCGAAGCGCAGGCAGTCGCCTATTTCGCGATCGACAGTGCAGGCGATACGCATGGCAGCGCCGCGCTCGCACCTGCGCCCGCGTGACGATACGAACACGGGCCGTCATTTCTCCAATGTAATCAAGCCGCTCTGAACAAATCCCGCTGCCGGGGCAGCGCAAGCGACCCCAAGCGGATTCCGCTGACGGGGCGCGGGCGTTAAAATCGCAGTCGCGCCGATTTGAGCCAGCTTGCGGGCGCATTACAAATACGGCTAAAGCGGTGAGGTTCCGGGGGTTCCCTCCCTGCCCACCCGATTAGCGAAAGCTGGTCGGGTTTTTTGTCGGAGCGTTCCGCGATGGTGCGGTTCGCTCGCGCCCGTGCGCTGCCGCTTGACCGCGAAGCGGCGTGACCGGGAAGGGAGAGCTTGAACGCGATGACTTCATTTTCCGCCACCACCGGCGGCACCGACGATTCGTCGGCCCCTCGCTCGAAAGAGAGCGGCGTGGGCACGGTCGTGCCCGAGTTCGCGCAGTTCGACGTGCCGCTCCCGCTCGCGTGCGGCAGGACGCTTGCCGGTTTCGCCCTCGCCTACGAGACATACGGCACGCTCAACGCCGATCGCAGCAACGCCGTGCTCGTGTGTCACGCCCTCAATGCCTCGCACCACGTCGCTGGGCACTACGCCGACGCGCCCGCCGACATCGGCTGGTGGGACAACATGGTGGGGCCGGGCAAGGCGCTCGACACCGATCGGTTCTTTGTCGTCGGCGTGAATAATCTCGGGAGCTGCTTCGGCTCGACGGGCCCCCTGTCCGCCGATCCGGCCACGGGCGCGCCCTACGGTGCATCGTTTCCGCTCGTGACCGTGGAGGACTGGGTCGACGCGCAGGTGCATCTCGCCGACCGGCTCGGCATAGAGCGCTGGGCCGCGGTGATGGGGGGCAGCCTGGGCGGCATGCAGGCGCTCGCATGGGCGACGCGCTATCCCGCGCGCATTGCGCACGCGCTCGTCATCGCTGCGGCGCCCAATCTTTCCGCCGAGAACATCGCCTTCAACGAAGTCGCCAGGCAGGCGATCCTGACCGACCCCGATTTCCACGAGGGCAACTTCGACGCATACGCGACCAAGCCGCGGCGCGGCCTGCGCGTCGCGCGGATGATCGGGCACATCACGTACCTGTCCGACGAGCAGATGGAGGCGAAGTTCGGGCGGCAACTGCGCGACGGGCTCAAGTTCTCTTTCGCGCCCGAATTCCAGATCGAATCGTATCTCCGCTACCAGGGCGAAAAATTCGCCGACTACTACGACGCCAACACGTACCTTCGCATCACCAAGGCGCTCGACTACTTCGATCCCGCGTCGGCGCACGGCGGCAACCTCGCGCACGCGCTGGCGGAGGCGACCTGCGGATTCCTCGTCGTGGCCTTCACCACCGACTGGCGCTTTCCGGCCGCGCGCTCGCGCGAGATCGTGCGAGCGCTGGTGCAGAACCGGCGGCATGTCTCGTATGCGGAGATCGTCGCGCCGCACGGCCACGACGCGTTCCTGCTCGAGGATCCGCAGTACCACGCGACGATACGTGCCTATTTCGATCGCATCGCGGCCGAGATCGCGCCGGACGCGCCCAGGCGTGCGCGCCCGCAGCAGCCGGCGCGACTCGGTGGCGTGACGCGGGCCGACTACGCCACCATCGCGAGCTGGATCGATCCCAAGGCGCGCGTGCTCGACCTGGGATGCGGCGACGGCAGCCTCCTCGCGCATCTTCAGGCCGAGCGTCACGCCACGGGCTACGGCGTCGAGATCGCGGATGCAGGCGTGCTGGCGAGCCTCGAGAACGGCCTCGACGTCCTGCAAAGCGACCTCGAGCGCGGCCTCAAGGGATTCGACGACGCGTCGTTCGACTGCGTGATCCTGTCGCAGACGCTGCAGGCCATGCGCCGCATCGAGGTGATCGTCGCCGAAATGTTGCGCGTGGGCCGCGAGGCCATCGTCACGTTTCCGAACTTCGGGCACTGGACGCATCGCTGGCAGATCCTGCGCGGGCGCATGCCGGTCTCCGAGTCGCTGCCCTACCAGTGGTACGACACGCCCAACATCCATCTCTGCACGGTCGCCGACTTCGACGCATTCCTCGCGTCGCGTCGCTTCACGGTGCTGAACCGCGTCGTGCTGGCGGACGCACGCCCCGTGGACTTCGCGAGCAACCTGCGCGGCGAGCTCGCGATCTACCGCTTTCGCCGCGAGGCGTGAAGGACAACGGACGCGGGGGAGCGAGCTATCATGCGCCTGGGCGGCGCACACGCGGGGAGGCAACATGTCGGTCGCACGTCGAGTGATCGTCGCAGCGCTAGGTTTCCTGACCTCGCTTTTCCTCGCGTCGGGTGCCGAAGCGCAGCAGATCGAAGTCCTGTGGCTCGGTCATTCCGCGTTCCGTATCACCAGCACGACGGGGAAAGTGATCGTCATCGATCCTTTTCTCACGACCAATCCGCGCACGCCCGCCAAGTACAAGGATCTCGCAGCGCTGGGCAAGGTTGACCTCATCCTCGTTACCCACGGGCATCGCGATCACCTGTACGACCTCTCCGAACTCGCGAAGCTCACGGGAGCCCAGGTGATCGCGAGCTATGAGCTCTCCAAGACCTTGGTGGCGGCGGGATTGCTCGACGCCGCCAAGACACCGGCGGGGATGAACAAGGGCGGGACCACGTCGCCGCTCGGCCCCGGCATCAAGATCCACATGGTGCAGGCCTCCCATAGCTCATCCGTCGACATGACGGAGATGAACCACCCGGACTGGAAGGGGCCGCGCCTGCTCGACGGCGGCTTGCCCGTGGGCTACGTGATCGAGTTCGAGAACGGATTCAGGATCTACCACACGGGCGACACCGACGTGTTCGGCGACATGGCGCTGATCGGGCGCCGCCTGAAGCCCGATCTTGCGCTTGTGTGTATCGGCGGCTATTTCACGATGGATCCCGAAGGCGCGGCATTCGCGATGCGCGAGCTCGTCAAGCCGAAGCTGGTGATCCCCATGCATTACGGCACGTTTCCCGTGATCAACCGCACGCCCGCGGAGTTCAAGGCAGCACTCGGGAATGCGCCGATCAAAATGATCGAGGTCAAGCCGGGCGAGCCGGTGCGGTTCTAGTCCGGGATCCCCGCCTTGGCGAGGCCGGTCGCGAAGCGCTTGGCGTCCTCGGGCTTCGCAAACGGATACCAGTACGTGACCGCGCGGATGGTCAGCGGGTCGTGGCCTGCGAAGCGCCCGCGCCGATCGTTGTTCCTGATCGAATCGGCGAGGCCAAGGGCTGCGTCCTTCTTGCCCGCGAGCCCGTACACTGCGAGCAGCAGCCGCTGCGACCAGTAGTCGTCGCGGTTGAGCTCGATCGCGCGCTCGAGCGAGGCCGCGGCCTCGTCCTGTCGGTTGAGCTCGAACAAGGCGAGCCCGCGCTGGTAAGCGTAACTCGACGGGTAGTGCGGATTGAGCCGCATCGCCTTCTCCACCGCCTCTAGGGCCTCCGTGGGCCGGCCGGCGAAGTTGAGCGCGCCGGCCAGGGCGACGTAACCGTCCGCATCGTTCGGATCGTTCGCGACCGCACGCTGCGCCGCCGCGATCGCGTCGGCGTGCTGCTGCGCATGCACGAGCATCGCGCTCGACACCTCGTGGGCGAGCGGGGTCGGGTTCTTCATGGCCTTCGCGAGATACTGCTCGGCATCGGCCTGCGTGTCGCGGGAAAGACCGAGGGTCGGCCCCCAGTAGCGCGTGTAGATCTCCCAGTGGATGGCCGCCAATGCCGCCCATGCGCGGCCGTAGGTGGGATCGATCTCGGTGGCCTTCTTGAAGTCGGCAATCGCC
>Ga0207683_10005295_pt1 | contig 11063 bp, 14 predicted proteins | sample KBSM73metaG_FD_184333 | JGI IMG/M metagenome (GOLD analysis project Ga0207683, IMG submission 184333) | Miscanthus rhizosphere microbial communities from Kellogg Biological Station, Michigan, USA - KBS M7-3 metaG (SPAdes) (version 2) | ecosystem: Host-associated > Plants > Roots > Rhizosphere >...
GCGGGCGGGGCGGGGATGGGGGCGGGGCCGGGATGCGGGCGGGGCCGGCTGACTGCGGGGGCGACTGACCGCGGGGACCGGGATGACGCGGGGATGGCGGCGGGGCCGGGGCTGCCCGCGGGGCCGGGGCTGACCGTGTGGATGGTGGGGATGACCCCGGCGGCGAACGGGGGGCTTGGTGATCTGGCATGATGGGCGACTGAGCGCGCACGGCTCGTCGGGTCCCTCTCAACCCGGCGGGTGTGCGCCCCTGAGGCGAGCGTCCCGCGACACCCCACTCGCGGCGCCGATCGCCCGTCCGTCCGAGCAGCTGGAGTTCCCACACCCGTGGCCACGAAGATCAAGCTCATGCGTATCGGCAAGATGCGCGAGCCGCACTACCGCATCGTCGTCGCCGACGCCCGCACCAAGCGGGACGGCCGGTCGATCGAGGCGGTGGGGGAGTATCACCCCAAGGACGAGCCGTCGACGATCAAGGTCGACTCCGACCGGATCCAGTACTGGCTGGGTGTCGGCGCGCAGCCGACCCAGTCGGTCGCCGCGATCCTGCGGGTCACCGGCGACTGGCAGAAGTTCAAGGGCGAGCCTGCCCCGGAGCCGATGAAGGTCGCCGCACCGCGCCCCGACCGGCGGGCCGCGTTCGAGGAGGCCGCCCGCGAGTCGATGAGCGCCGGCTCGGGCGGTGGCGGCGAGGCCACCACGCCGCGCAAGCGGGCCCCGCGCAAGGCCGCCGCCGAGACCCCGGCCGATACCCCGGCCGATACCCCGGCCGAGACCCCGGCCGAGGCGCCGGCCCAGGCGCCGGCGGAGACCCCGGCCGAGTCCCCGGCCGCGACGCCGGAGGCCTGAGTTGCTCGAGGCCGCGCTCGAGCACCTCGTCCGGGGCATCGTCGAGCACCCGGACGACGTGCGCGTCGACCTGGTCACCTCCCGCCGCGGCAAGCGGCTGGAGGTCCGGGTCAACCCGGAGGACCTCGGCAAGGTGATCGGCCGCAGCGGCCGCACCGCGAAGGCGCTGCGCCAGGTGATCGCCGGCATCGGCGGCCGGGGCGTGCGCGTCGACGTGGTCGACACCGACTGACCCACCCATGGATCTCGTCGTCGGGCGGATCGGCAAGCCGCACGGCGTCCGCGGCGAGGTGACCGTCGACGTTCGCACCGACGACCCGGACGCGCGGTTCGCGCCCGGGTCGTCGCTGCGGACCGAGCCGGCCGAGCGGGGACCGCTGACGATCGCCGGCGTACACCCGCGCTCCGGCGGGCTGGTGTTGGCGTTCGACGGGGTCGAGTCCCGGGAGGCGGCCGAGGCGCTGCGCGGCACCGTGCTGGTGGTCGACTCGGCTGAGCTGCCCGACATCGAGGACGCCGACGAGTGGTACGACCACCAGCTCGTCGGCCTGGCCGCCGTGGACCCGGCCGGCGCCGCCCTGGGCGAGGTCGCCGACATCGTGCACGCGCCGGCCTCGGACCTGCTCGTGGTCCGGGACGCGGACGGGCGCGAGCACCTCGTGCCGTTCGTCCGCGAGCTGGTGCCGGCCGTCGACGTGCCGGGCGGCCGGGTCGTGGTCGACCCGCCGGAGGGGTTGTTCGACCTGTGAGGGTCGACGTGATCTCCATCTTCCCGGACTACCTGGCCGGGCCGCTGCGCGTCTCGCTGCTGGGCAAGGCGGTCGAGCGCGGCCTGCTCGACGTGCACCTGCACGACCTGCGGTCGTGGACGTCCGACCGGCACCGGACCGTCGACGACACCCCGTACGGCGGTGGCGCCGGGATGGTGATGCGGCCGGAGCCCTGGGGCCTCGCGCTGGACGAGGTGGTGCCCGGCGGCGGGGCGAGGCTGGTCGTGCCGACCCCGGCCGGGCGGCCGTTCACCCAGCGGCTCGCGCACGAGCTGGCGGCCGAGCCGTGGCTCGTGTTCGGCTGCGGCCGGTACGAGGGGATCGACCAGCGGGTGGTCGAGTGGGCGTCGGCGCGCATGCCGGTCGACGAGGTGTCGATCGGCGACTACGTGCTGGCCGGCGGCGAGGCGGCGGTGCTGGTGATCGTGGAGGCGGTGGCCCGGCTGCTGCCCGGCTTCCTCGGCAACCCCGACTCGCTGGCCGAGGAGTCGCACGCCGGCGGGCTGCTGGAATATCCGGTCTACACCCGGCCGCCTAGCTGGCACGGCCTCGAGGTGCCCGGCGTGCTGCTGTCCGGCGACCACGGAGCGGTGGCCCGCTGGCGGCGGGACGAGTCGCTGCGCCGCACCGCCGCCCGCCGCCCTGACCTGCTCGCCGGTGCCGACCTCAGCGAGCGGGACCGGGCCGCGCTGGACTGACCCGGGTTTCGCAATGCCCCAGGCGGTGTGGCACCCTGGACGGGTTGTCGCGGGCCGCTCGCGCCCCGACGCCCCTGACCGAGAGCCCCCGGCGCGCGCCTCCGCGTGCCCGTCGTACGAAGGAAGCGCTGAGATGAACACGCTGGACGCCCTGGACGCCGAGTCGCTGCGCACCGACGTCCCGGACTTCCGCCCGGGGGACACGCTGAAGGTGCACGTGCGCGTCGTCGAGGGCTCCCGCGAGCGCGTCCAGGTGTTCCAGGGTGTGGTGATCCGCCGGCAGGGCAGCGGCGTCCGCGAGACGTTCACGGTGCGCAAGGTCAGCTTCGGCGTCGGCGTCGAGCGCACCTTCCCGGTGCACACGCCGATCATCCAGAAGATCGAGGTGGCCACTCGCGGCGACGTCCGGCGGGCGAAGCTCTACTACCTGCGTGACCTGCGCGGCAAGGCCGCGAAGATCAAGGAGAAGCGCGACCCGGTGGCGCGCTGACGCCCGGCACACATCTGCTTCTCGTAGGGTTGCCGGGTGTCTGACGAGACTCCGGTGGGAAGCCCCGCCCAGCCCGCCGATCCTGAGCCCGAGCCGTCCCGCAGCGGGAGCACGACGCAACCGCAGAAGCGCGGCTCGTTCTGGCGCGAGCTGCCGGTGCTGCTCGTCATCGCTGTCGTCCTCGCGTTGCTGATCAACACCTTCCTGGTCAAGGCGTTCTTCATCCCGTCCGGCTCGATGGAGCAGACCCTGCACGGCTGCCCCGGCTGCTCCGGCGACCGGGTGCTGGTCAACAAGGTGGTCTACCGGTTCCACGACCCGCGGCCGGGCGACATCGTGGTGTTCAAGGGGCCGGAGTCGTGGGCGCCGGAGACCGCGTTCCAGCAGCCGACCAACCCGGTGGCGAAGGCGCTGCGCGCGGTGGCCAGCACGTTCGGGGTCGCCACACCGGGCGAGAAGGACTTCGTGAAGCGGGTGATCGCGGTCGGCGGGCAGACCGTGCAGTGCTGCGACGAGGAGGGCCGGGTCACGGTCGACGGCCGCGCGCTGGACGAGCCGTACGTCTACTCGACCGACCCGAAGTTCGACGAGCAGCCGTTCGGGCCGGTCACCGTGCCGGCCGGGCAGCTGTGGGTGATGGGCGACCACCGGGACGAGTCGGCCGACTCGCGGGCCCACGTCAACGACGCCGACAAGGGCACCATCCCGGTGGACAACGTGATCGGCAAGGCGTTCGTGATCATCTGGCCGGTCGACCGCTGGGCCACCCTGGGTACGCCGTCCGACTTCGGCGGCGACGGCCAGCGCGCGCCGTACACGCTGCCGTTGCTCATCGCGATCCCGGTCGTGCTGGTGCTCGGGATCGGGTTGACGACGACGAGACGACGACGGCGCCGCGCCCGCTGAGTACGCTCCTGTGTGCCATGACAGACCCGTTGAGACCGCCGCGTGCCCTGGTGCGCCGGGACGCCGGGCTGTGGGCGTGCGAGGGCGCGCTGCGCCGGCGCGGGTTCGGCCTGGTCGCCGGAGCGGACGAGGCCGGCCGCGGGGCCTGCGCCGGTCCGCTGGTGGTTGCCGCGTGCATCCTGCCCGACGGCAAGCGTGGCCAGGTGCCGGGACTCAACGACTCCAAGCTGCTGACCGCCGCGGTCCGCGAGGAGGTCTACGCGGAGGTGGTCCGGCGGGCGCTGGCCTGGTCCGTGGTGGTCATCCCGGCCGCCGACGTCGACCGGCACGGGCTGCACGTGATGAACATCGAGGGGATGCGCCGGGCGGTGGCCCGGCTCGACCCCGGCCCGGCCTACGCGCTGACCGACGGCTTCCCGGTCCGCGGGCTGACGGTGCCGGCGCTGGCGGTGCCGAAGGGCGACGCGACCGTGGCCTGCATCGCCGCGGCGTCGGTGCTGGCCAAGGTGACCAGGGACCGGATCATGGTCGAGATGCACGAGCGGTGGCCGGAATACGAGTTCGCCAGCCACAAGGGATACGTGACTCCGGTGCACGCCGCGGCCCTGGCCCGGCACGGTCCGTGCGCCGAGCACCGGTTCTCCTACGTCAACGTGCGCCGCGTCGGGGGCCGGGCGGTGCTGGTCCCGCCGGTGCGCGAGGATGATGACGAGGACATGCTGCGCGTCCTGGCGGAGGAGGGAGCGTGAGCACGCGCAGAGGCGGGGGCCCGCAGGGTTTGCCGCATGACCGGCGAGTGGGAGCTGAGCCGGTCGAGGAGCGTGGTGTGAGCGAGCGCGAGGGCTCGCAGCGGGAGCGGGGAGAGACGAGAGCTGAGTCGACCGAGGGACGAGGTCGGCTCCGGCCGAGGAGCGTGGTGTGAGCGAGCGCGAGGGCTCGCAGCGGGAGCGGGGAGAGACGAGAGCTGAGTCGACCGAGGGACGAGGTCGGCTCCGGTCGAGGAGCGGGAGATGAGCGCGGAGGATCTCGAGAAGTACGAGACCGACATGGAGCTGCAGCTGTACCGGGAGTACCGGGACATCGTGCGGCAGTTCGCCTATGTCGTCGAGACCGAGCGCCGGTTCTACCTCGCGAACGCCGTCGACCTGCAGGTGCGCAACGCCGACGGCGAGGTCTACTTCGAGCTGCGGATGAGCGACGCCTGGGTCTGGGACATGTACCGGCCGGCCCGGTTCGTCAAGAACGTGCGCGTGGTGACGTTCAAGGACGTCAACGTCGAGGAGCTGGAGAAGCCCGACCTCGAGGTGCCCGAGGCCTGAACGGGGTAGGGATTCCGGCATGACCCGCCAGGAACCCGAGCCGGACCCGGACCAGCCGGACATCCCCGCCGCCCCGGCCGACGTGCCCGAGGGAACGGCCCCGCCGGTGCGCTCGCTCGACCGCACCTCCGAGACCGCGGAGCCGGTGCAGGGCGTGCGTACCCCCGAGCCGGACGACCCCGCCTGACCCCTGTCCTGCCTCCGGCGCGACGGTGACCGCCGTGTCCTGCGTGGCGTTGCTGACCGGACGAGCAACGGCCGCCCGCAAACCACCGCCGCGCCGGTCCGGCCGTGGGCCCGTGGTGCCGGACGCCCAGAGGTCGGCCTTCGAACCGTGATTCGAACGGCGTCCACAGGTCGCCGGTTCGGTCTGGTTCGGTCCGTGGGATCCGACCACGCTCGTCCCCGACGAGGGGAGGACGGGTGGGACGGGTCAAGGGTGCGATCGGCCGCTTCGGCGAGGAGGTGGCGGCCCGGCACCTGGCCGGCGCCGGGCTGCGGATCCTCGACCGCAACTGGCGGTGCGCCGAGGGCGAGCTCGACATCGTCGCCGAGGACGACGGCACGCTGGTCTTCTGCGAGGTGAAGACCCGCTCGGGTCCCGGCTTCGGTGATCCGGCCGAGGCGGTGACCGCCGCGAAGTCGGCCCGGATCCGCCGGCTCGGCCTGCGCTGGCTGGCCGCGCACGGCATCGGCTGGCGCGAGCTGCGCTTCGACGTGGTCACGGTCGTCCGCCGGCCGGAGGGCGACCCGCTCGTCCGGCACCTGCGGAACGCGTTCTGATGACGCTGGCCCGCACGACCTCGGTCGCGGTGCTCGGGGTCGAGGGTCAGCTGGTCGAGATCCAGGCCGACCTCGCCGACGGGCTGCCGGGCGTGACGATGATCGGCCTGCCGGACGCGGCGCTGCAGGAGGCCAGGGACCGGATCCGGGCCGCGATCGTCAATTCAGGCGAGACCTGGCCGGCCCGACGGATGACGCTCGCGCTGCTGCCGGCGACGCTGCCCAAGCGCGGGTCGATGTTCGACGTCGCGCTCGCGGTCGGGGTGCTCGCGGCGGCCGGTGCAGTGCCGCCCGAGCGGCTGGACGAGGTGGTGCTGCTCGGCGAGCTCGGTCTCGACGGCCGGCTGCGCTCGACCCGCGGGGTGCTGCCGGCGGTGATCGCGGCGGCCCGCACCGGGATCCGCCGGGTGGTGGTGCCCGCGGCGAACCTGGCCGAGGCGACGCTGGTGCCCGGCCTTGACGTGCGCGGCGTGGCGCAGCTGGCCGACCTGCTGGCGTTCCTGCGCGGGGAGTCCGACCGGACGGTCGCGCGGCCGGTCGTCCGGCCGCGCCCGGACCGCCCCGGCCCGGATCTGCGCGACGTGGTCGGGCAGGCGATCGGGCGGCGGGCGGTCGAGGTGGCCGCGGCCGGCGGGCACCACCTGCTGTTCACCGGTCCGCCCGGCTCCGGCAAGACGATGCTGGCCGAGCGGCTGCCCGGCGTGCTGCCGCCGCTCGCCGTCGAGGAGGCGCTCGAGGTCACCGCGGTGCACTCGGTCGCCGGCCTGCTGGCCGCGGACGCACCGCTGGTGCGGCGCCCGCCCTATCAGGCGCCGCACCACTCGGCCTCGGCCGCCGCGCTGGTCGGCGGCGGCTCCCGGCAGGCCCGCCCGGGCGCCGCGTCGCTGTCGCACCGCGGGATCCTGTTCCTCGACGAGGCGCCGGAGTTCCAGGCGGGGGTGCTGGACGCGCTGCGGCAGCCGCTGGAGAGCGGCGAGGTGGCGATCGCCCGGTCCGGCGGGGTCGCGCGCTACCCGGCCCGGTTCCAGCTGGTGCTCGCCGCCAACCCCTGCCCGTGCGCGGCGCCGGCCGGCGAGGCGGAGTGCCGGTGCACCGCGACCGCCCGGCGCCGCTACATCGGACGGATCTCCGGGCCGCTGCTCGACCGGATGGACCTGCAGGTGCAGCTGCATCCGGTGGTGCCGGGCGAACTGCTGGCCGGCCTCGACACGGCCGAGCCGTCGGCGGCGGTGGCGTCCCGGGTTGCCGCGGCGCGGGCGGTGGCCGCGGAGCGGCTGCGCGGCACCGGCTGGCGGATCAACGCGGACGTGCCGGGGCCGGCGCTGCGCAGCCGGTGGCGGCTGCCGGCGAAGGTGACCGCGGCGGTAGACGTGCGGCTCGATCGCGGCGAGCTGAGCGCCCGCGGCTACGACCGTGTGCTGCGGGTCGCGTGGTCGGTGAGCGACCTGGCCGGGCAGACCCGGCCGACCGCGGCCGACGTCGAGGAGGCCGTCGCCCTGCGGTCGCACTGGAGCACCCGGTGAGCGGGCGGCGGCCGGGGCCCGGAGAGGTTCGGTTGGCGCGGGCGTGGTTGACCAGGGCAGTGGAGCCCGGGCGGGGGGCCGTGTTCGACCTCGTCACCGAGGCGGGTCCGGTGGAGGCGGTTCGGGCGCTGCGGGCCGGCGTCGCCGGGGGGCGGGCGACCGCTCTGGCCGAGGCGCGCCGGCGACAGGACCGGGCCGCTGACGACCTGGCCGAGGCGCACCGGATCGGCGCCCGGCTGGTCACTCCGGAGGACCGGGAGTGGCCGGACCAGGCGCTGCGGGCGATGCAGGTCGCCTACGACCGGGAGCACGGGTCGGCCCGGCGTGGGGACGGGGTCGAGCTGACCCCGCCGCTGGCGCTGTGGGTGCTCGGCGAGCCGCGGCTGGACGAGGCGTTCGCCCGGGCGGTGGCGGTGGTCGGATCCCGTGCCGCCACCCCGTACGGGACCGCGGTCGCGGGCCGCCTCGCCGACGGGCTGGCCGGGGCCGGCTGGGCGGTGGTGTCCGGCGGCGCGGTCGGCATCGACGCGGCCGCGCATCGGGGCGCGCTGGCCGGCGGCGGGCTGACGATCGCGATCGTGGCCGGCGGCCTGCGCCGGCCCTATCCGCGGTCGCACGAGTCGCTGTTCGCCCGGATCGGCCGGGACGGGCTGGTCGTCACCGAGTTCCCGCCGGACGCGACCCCGCAGCGGCACCGGTTCCTGGTCCGCAACCGGCTGGTGGCCGGGCTGACCGCGGGCACGGTCGTGGTCGAGGCGGGCGTGCGCAGCGGCGCGCTGGCCACGGCGCGGCAGGGGCTGCGAATGGGTCGGGCGGTGATGGCGGTGCCCGGGCCGGTGACCTCGCACGCGTCCGCCGGTGTGCACCTGCTGCTGCGCGCCGAACCGGAGGCCGTGCTGGTCACCCGGACCGCGGAGGTGGTCGAGGAGGTCGGCATGCTGGGCACCGACCTCGCCGACCGGCCGCAGGCGCCGGCCGACCCGCGCGACCGGCTCGCCCCGCTGGCCCGGCAGGTCCTCGACGGCCTGCCCTCGGTCGGCGTCGCCGCTCCGGACCGGATCGCGCTTGCCTGCGGTGTCCCGCCGCTCGAGGTCCTGCGCTGCCTGCCAGCCCTGGAACTCGAGGGCTTCGTCGAAGCAACCCCCACCGGCTGGCAACTGGGCCCGACCGCCCGGGCCCGATCCCGACGCTAGACCGCGCCTTCCACTGCCCGGCGGCGCCGGCGGCGACCCCCGCCGCCGTGCCGGCCGCCGCCGGATGCCGTCGAAGCCGCCGGACGCCGCCGAGGCCGCTGGACGCTGCCCACGCCGCCGGATGCCGCCTGGACCCCGGCCGCAATCCACCGCCGGTTGGAGAACGGGCTAGTCGTCGTAGAGCTGGTAGAGGCCGGCGGGGGTCGGGTGGAATCCGCAGCCCTCGTAGAACGAGGTCAGCTCCTCGTCGTAGTCGACGTGCAGCCAGTCGCCGCCGCGCCGTTTGGACAGCTCGACCGCGGCGGCGACGAGGGCGGCGCCGATGCCGCGGCGCCGGTGGGACGGCGCCACAGTCGTGTCGAGCAGGAAGAAGTGAGTGGCGCCGTCCCAGGCGACGTTGACGAAGCCGACGAGCTGGCCGCCGTCGTAGGCGCAGACCCAGCCGGCCGAACAGCGGCGGAGCACCTCCGGGTCCATCAGCGCGTGGTCCGGCCACGCGTCCTGCATCAGCTGGTTGAGCTCGGTCCCGTCGACCGGCTCGCTGGTGCGGTAGTCGATGGTCACAGGCCGACCCTGCCAGTGATCTCCGGACGGCTCCACCCAATGATCTTGACCCCGACCCGCCGTCGGGGCACCGTCGGCCCGTGGCCGCCGCAGCGAACTCCCGACCCGCGCGGACCAGCGGTGACGCAGCCACCAGTGCACACTCTCGTGTGCAGAAGGGTGTATCGCCCGGACGGACGTCCACCTCGGCGCGGGTGGTTGGCCTGCCGGAGGCGTATCGGGCCGCGGTCGAGGCGTTCGAGCGGCATCTTGCGCTGGAGCGCAACCTGTCCGCGCACTCGGTCCGCGCCTACCGTGCCGACGTGGTCGGCCTGCTCGACCATGCGGCGCGAATGGGCGGACAGGACCTTGACCGACTCGACGTCCAGGTGCTGCGCAGCTGGCTGGCCCGGCTGCGCAGCACCGGCGCGGCCCGCACCACGCTGGCCCGCCGCGCCGCGGCCGCCCGCACGTTCACCGCGTGGGCGCACCGCACCGGCCTGCTCGCCGCCGACCCCGGCGCCCAGCTGGCAAGCCCTCGACCGCAGCGGACGCTGCCGCCGGTGCTGCGCCAGGACCAGGCGGTGGCGCTGGTCGAGCGGCCAGACCCGGACGACGGGCCGATCGGGCTGCGTGACCGGTTGGCGCTCGAGCTGCTCTACGCGACCGGCATCCGGGTCGGCGAGCTGGTCGGGCTGGACGTCGACGACGTCGACCGGCACCGGCGGGTGGTTCGGGTGGTCGGCAAGGGGGACAAGGAGCGGTCGGTGCCGTTCGGCGCGCCGGCCGAGCGGGCGCTGGACGCCTGGCTGCGGCAGGGGCGGCCCGCGCTGGCCCGGGCCGGCAGCGGGCCGGCGTTGCTGCTCGGCGTCAAAGGGGGGCGGATCGATCCGCGGACGGTCCGCCGGATCGTGCACGACCAGCTGGCCGGGCTGCCCGACGCGCCCGACCTCGGCCCGCACGGGCTGCGCCACTCGGCGGCCACTCACCTGCTGGAGGGCGGCGCCGACCTGCGCGCGGTGCAGGAAATTCTCGGCCACGCCAGCCTGTCGACCACGCAGATCTACACGCACGTCTCGGTCGAGCGGCTGCGGGCTGCCTTCCGGCAGGCCCATCCGCGCGCCTGACCCGAGCGAGCCGGTGAGCGGGAGCAGGCGGACCGCGCGCGGGCGGAGCAGCGAGAGCGGGTCGAGGTAGGTGGCGCCGCGGCGCAGGCCCCAGTGCAGGCAGGCTGCGGCCGGGCAGCCGGGGTGTCCGGCGGCGAGCCGACCGAGCACGGTGCCGCGGGCCACGGTGGTGCCGGCGCGCACGGTGACCGTGAGCGGCTCGTAGGTGGTGCGCAGGCCGCCGGGATGGTCGATCGACACCACGCCCCGGCCGGCCAGCACGCCGGCATACACGACGACCCCGGCGCCGGCCGCCAGCACCGCGTCCCCGGGCGCGCCGGACAGGTCGACCCCGCGATGCCCCGGCCCGTACGGGTCCGCCGGCGGGTCGAACGCCCGCGTCACCGGCGGCCGCCCCGCCAACGGCCAGCCCCACAGCCCACCCCGGGAGGCCGGCACCGAGCCAGCCGACGGGCCGGCCGGCGAACTCGCCGGTGGTCCGGCGGCGCCGGCTGCCGCTAGTTCGGCTGCCGCCGCGGATGGGGCAGCGGCGGCGGTGGCCACTGCCAGGGCGAGGCCGAGGACGAGGCGGTGCCACCAAGGGCGGCGGCGCGGGAGCGAGCGGCCCCACCCCGGGCCAGGGGGGAGCGACGGGTGCCACCCGGGGCGAGCGGCGAGGGACCGGTGCGACCACGGGCGGAAGCGGGGGAGCGAGCGGTCCCACCGCGGGCGGGGCGAGAGGGACCGGTGCCACCCGGGGCGAGGGGAGAGGAACCGGTGCCACCCGGGGCGAGGGGAGAGGGACCGGTGCCACCCGGGGCGAGGGGAGAGGGACCGGTGCCACCCGGGCCGAGGGGACAGCGACCGGTGCCACCCGGGCCGA
>Ga0207683_10005297_pt1 | contig 11062 bp, 10 predicted proteins | sample KBSM73metaG_FD_184333 | JGI IMG/M metagenome (GOLD analysis project Ga0207683, IMG submission 184333) | Miscanthus rhizosphere microbial communities from Kellogg Biological Station, Michigan, USA - KBS M7-3 metaG (SPAdes) (version 2) | ecosystem: Host-associated > Plants > Roots > Rhizosphere >...
AATTCAGGTCGTCAGGGTCCCGACTCTGAAAAACGGGAGGGAAATCCATGCGCCGTGCGTTGCTTGCCGCCTTTCTGACTGCCTGCGCTTCCGCTGCCTACACAGCGCCAGTTCCCAAGGAACAGCTGCTGAAGCCGCCTGCCGACGCGACCCATTATGTCGTAGTGTCGATGGCCGGGAAGCACGGCGACCAATGGGCCTGGACCTTGCCCGACGGATCTCTTGCCAGCCGCTACTCCCAGTCGCTGCGTGGATGGATCACCGAAACCGACGAAGTCATGACCTTGGGAGCGGATGGCCTTCCAGCCAAAATCATTATCCGCGGCGTGACTCCCAACGGCGATGCGGCAGAGACATTTTCGATTGCCGGCGGGAAAGCCAAATGGGCGAGCACTGCAGATAGCGGCGAAGCTACGGCGGCGCCTGCTTTCTACCTGGCCGCCGGCGGCACCAATATGGGCAACATGCCCCTGGCGGCGGCAATGGTGAAAGCCGGTGCGACCGGTCTGCCGATGTTTCCGAGCGGCCGGACAACCCTTGAAAAGGGCGCGACCCTGCAAATCAAGGGACCGAAGGGCCCGGAATCCGTGCAATTGGCGTGGGTTCGCGGACTCTTGCCTTCGCCCACGCCGATCTGGCTCGACTCAAAGGGCAATTATTTCGCCGAAATTGGCGCAATCTCGATCATGCCGGCGGGCTACGAAAACAACCTCAAGCCGATGATCGATTTCCAGGACGCCGAAACTGCAAAGGCGGTGCGCAACATTTCGCATCGCTTCCTCGATCCCAGGAACAAGGCGCCGGTCCTTTTCGACAATGTTGAGCTGTTCGATGCTGATGGTGGAAAGTTCATCGCCAATCAGGCGGTCCTGCTCAGTGACGGCAAGGTGGCCGCGATTGGACCGGCAGGGTCGCTCAAGGCGCCGGCAGGGGCGCGCACGATCGATGGCAAGGGGAAGACGCTGGTTCCGGGCATCTGGGATAGCCACCTCCATATTGGCGACGACTGGAACGTCATCACAAATATGGCGACGGGAATTACCAGTTTCCGCAGCCCGGGCACGGAAATCGACCGCGCCGTCGACACCACCAAGCGCCGCAAATCCGGCGAGCTCCTCATGGGCGAGCCATTCATTTCACAGATCATCGACAAGAAGGATCCGCTCGCGGCCCAGGGCGCCGAAATCGTTTCCAGCGAAGCCGAAGCCATCGCCGCCGTGCATAAAATCCATGACGCCGGCCTTTGGGGCGTGAAATTCTATACCTCGATGGATCCGGCCTGGATCGCTCCAGCAGCGGCGGAAGCGCACAAGCTGGGGATGCACGTCCACGGGCATATCCCGGCTCACATGAGACCCCTCGACGCGGTTCGCGCCGGCTATGACGAGATCACGCACATCAACTTCGTCGCCATGCAGTTCATGCCGCAGGATGTTGTCGACAAGGCCAACACGGCGCAGCGGATCGAAGGCCCCGCCAAATATTTCAAGGACTTCGATCTCCACGGCCCCGAGGCGCGCGCCTTCATCGCTGAACTGGCCAAGCGCAAGACGATTATCGATCCGACACTGGTGGTCTGGGAACCTACGCTGATCTCGGACGGTGGAGTGCCTGCGCCGGCCTATGTTTCCTACATGGGCATCATGTCGCCGGTATATGATCGCTTCTTCAAGGCTGGCGGCTATCCGCTGGTCGAGGGCTACACGCGCGACGATTACCGCAAGAGCTGGAAGCAGCTCGTCGGCCTGGTCGGCGAATTGCACAAGGCAGGCGTGACGATTGTCGCCGGCACCGACGGCCAGGGCATCGAAATTGTCCGTGAAATCGAGCTCTACAAGGATGCAGGATTTACGCCTGCCGAGGCGCTCCAGTCGGCCACCATCGTTCCGGCGCGGATGGTCGGCGCCGACAAGCGCACCGGCTCGATCGCCGTCGGCAAGGAAGCCGATGTGGTGCTGGTCGATGGCGACGTGGCCAATGACCTCGGGGCTTTGCGGCGGGTCGTCACAGTGGTCAGCGACGGCTATGTGATGGATGGCGATGCCTTGCGGAAGGAAGCTGGCTTTAGCGGCCGTCCCAAGTAGCGAGCAGACAAGGGGGCAGGGGATGCGGATCTGGGGGAAAATGCTGGCGGCCGCAGTTGCGCCGCTATTGCTGAGCGGCTGCCTGTGGGGGCCGGGCAAGTTCACGTCTAACCTGGCGCTCAACAAGGCGGGCACATTCGTTCTCGACTACAAGGGTGAGGTTGTCCTGCAGATGCCGGACGACAAGGGAACGCCGCCCGATCCCTGGTCCGACAAGATGCTGAAATGCTTCAAGGATGGCCGCGTCGAAACGACGACGATATCCGCCATGCTCTCGGACGATGACGAAGGGGCGGACGAGGACAGCCGGCCATGCACCGCTGCCGAAATCGCCAAGGCGAGGTCGGAATATGAAAAGCAGGCCGCGGACAATGCTGCCAGGAAGCGGCAGGAAAATGAGCAGATGGCCAAGCTGTTCGGCTTGCCGGGTTCTGACGATGCCTCGAACCGCCGCTTTGCTGCCAACCTAATGAAATATCAGGGCTGGCGCTCGGTCAGTTACAAGGGAAAAGGCGTGTTCGACGTCGACTATCATGTCGAGGGTCGTCTGACGCAGGATTATGCCTTCCCGCTGATGCCCGACACTGACCTGATCATCCCGTTCATCACGCTGCGGCGCCGAACCGACGGATCGGTCATGGTCTCGGCACCGGCTCTGACCGGCGGGGCGGGCCCATTCAGCGCCCGTGCCAAAATGCTGGGCCTTCCGGACAAGGGGAATGACGGGCCGGTATCGCGGGCCGAGGGACGCTTCACCGTCACCACCGACGGCGAAATACTGACCAACAATAGCGAAGACGGGCCGACCGCTTCGCCGGGCGGCCGCCAGGTTCACTGGGACGTCGGTGCGGGATCGACCAAGATCCCGGAGATGCTGGTCAAGCTTTAGCGTTTCCGGAGTTCGTCCCTGATTTCCGTCAGCAGGTCGACCTCGCTCGGTCCGGCGGGCGCATCCTCGCCCTTCCTGGACATCCTATTCGCGCTCCGAACCAGCAGGAAGATGATGAAGGCGAGGATGATGAAGTTGATCACGACCGTGACGAACTGACCCCAGCCGAGCACAGGGATGCCGGCCGCCTTCAGTTCGGCATAACTCGCCGGATTGCCGGCAAAGGTGTCGGGAATCGTGCCCAGCACGACGTAATGGCTGCTGAAATCCAGGCCGCCGAAAATGGCGCCCACGATCGGCATGATGATGTCGCCGGTCAGGCTGGTGGCGATGGTGCCGAAGGCTGCTCCGATAATCACGGCAACGGCCAGGTCGAGCACATTTCCCTTGGCGATAAAGGCCTTGAATTCGGAAAGCATGGCAAGTTCCCCACTGCTGCGTCGCGCCGCCGACAGTAGCGCGCACGGGCCGAAATGAAAGCGATCCGGGCCAATGTGTGTTGTCTGCGTAAAACAGCAGATTGTAATTTGCGCGCGGCCCTCTACGTTTCCGCCTACGCAACGAAGGGGTGTGGAACGATGAATGTAGTTCGCCGACTGAAACTGCTTGCTCCGCTGGCCGCGCTTAGCCTCGCCGCATGCGGGCTCAACTCGGTCCCGACGGCAGAAGAGAATGTCAACGCCAAGTGGGGCAATCTCCAGAGCGAATATCAGCGCCGCTCCGACCTCATTCCCAATCTGGTCGAAACGGTGAAGGGTTACGCCAAGCAGGAGAGTGGCGTTCTGATCGCCGTGACTCAGGCGCGCGCCGATGCCGGCAAGGTTCAGCTGAGCGCGGACGACCTCGACGATCCGGCCAAGGTTCGCGCCTTCAACGACGCCCAGAGCCGGCTGACCCAGGCGATCATTCCGCTGCAGCGGCTGCAGGAAGCCTATCCCGACCTCAAGTCCAACCAGAACTTCCTGACGCTGCAGAGCCAGATCGAAGGCACCGAGAATTCGATCCTGGTCGCCCGGCGCGACTATAACGAGGCGGTGCAAAGCTATAACACCCGGATCCGCACCTTCCCGGACGCGATCGGCGCCAAGATCTTCTATGGGGCCAAGCCCAAGGTGCCGTTCGAAGCGGCAACGGGCGCGCAGGAAGCGCCCAAGGTCGACTTCAACGCCGCGGGTTAAGATGATCCGTTTCCTCGCTGGCCTGTGGCTGGCAGTGCTTGTCGCTGTCAGCCCGGCCTATGCGCAGACCTTTCCCAAGCTCACCGGGCGGGTGGTCGACCAGGCGGGCTTGCTGACCCCGGCCCAAGTCGTTGACCTTCGTTCGAAGTCCGAGGCGCTGGAGCAGCGGACCGGTCGGCAGTTTGTCGTTGCCACGGTGAAGAGCCTCGAAGGGCGGACGATCGAGGATTACGGCTATCGGCTAGGCCGGGAGTGGGGGATCGGCAACGAACAGAAGGACGACGGCGTCATCCTTCTGGTCGCGCCCAATGAGCGAAAGGTCAGGATCGAAACCGGCTATGGCGCGCGCGTCTTCCTGACCGACGCGGTGTCGAGCGTGATTATCCGCGAGGACATCGTCCCGCATTTCAAGGCTGGCGACTATGGCGGCGGCATCGCTGCCGGGGCAGACAAGATAATCCAGACGATGGAGCTTCCTCCGGCCGAAGCGGCCAAGCGTGCTCAAGAGATTGGCGCACAGGAGACGAAGCGCAGCGAGCGCGGCGTCAACCCGTTCCCTGTCCTGTTCATTGTCGTCCTCTTTTTCGTAATCATCGGCTCGATCGCCAGCCGCACTGGCGGACGCCGATACCGGCGGCGCGGGGGCATCAGCCCCTGGGTCATCCTGTGGGGCCTCAACGAACTAAGCCGCGGCTCGCGCGGCGGCTGGGGCGGCGGCGGCGGTTGGGGCGGAGGCGGCGGCTGGGGCGGCGGCGGAGGCGGCTTCTCCGGCGGCGGCGGTTCGTTCGGCGGCGGCGGCGCCTCGGGGGGATGGTAATGTTAAGATTGAGCGAAGCTGACCACGAACGCGTCAGTGCGGCGATCGCCGAAGCCGAGGCGAGGAGCGACGGCGAAATCATCGCCATCGCGGCCGACCAGTCGGATTCCTACCACGACGTTGGCCTCCATTATGCCGTGCTGGTACTTTTCCTGGTCCTGGCCTTCTTTGCCGCCTGGCCGCACCAGCTCGAGCTTTGGTGGACGCGGATCATGGGCTGGACCGCCGAGCCTAGCCAGCGCGAGCTACTGACGCTGCTGCTCGGGCTGGCCCTGTTCAAATTCCTGGTCGTGCTGTTCCTCTTGAAATGGATGCCGCTCATGCTGCTTCTCACTCCGGGCTCAACCAAGACACGGCGGGTGCGGAGGCGGGCGGTGATGCTGTTCAAGACGGGTGGCGAGCGGCGGACGATCGGCCGTACCGGCATCCTCATTTATCTTTCAATGGGGGAGCATCGTGCCGAGATCATGGGCGACGAGGCGATCACCGCCGTGACCACGCCGGAGACCTGGGGCGAGGCGATGGCCGCACTGATTACCGATGTGAAGGCGGGTCGGCCGGGCGACGGCATCGTTGCCGCGGTCGAACGGATTGGCGACGTGCTGGCGGAGCATTTTCCCAAGACCAGCACCGACACCAATGAAATCCCGGACAAGCTGATCCAGCTATGAGCCGTGAGGTCGAGTGGCAGGGGAAGTATATCCGCGTCGTCCGCGACGGGACTTGGGAGTATGTCGAGCGCTGCGGCGGTGTCCACGCCGTCGTCATCCTTGCCGAGCATGATGGCAATGTGGTCCTGGTCGAGCAGGTTCGAGTGCCCCTGGGCAATCGCAAATGCCTGGAGCTTCCCGCCGGCCTGGTCGGTGACGAAGACCCGGACGCCACTGTCGAAGGTACCGCGATCAAGGAGCTGGAGTAGGAAACCGGTTTCACTGCCGAGCGGGTCGAGGTGCTTGGACAATTCTTCAGCTCTCCCGGAATGGTCGCTGAGGGCTTCACCCTGGTCCGCGCGCACGGTCTGCAACGCATTGGCGAAGGCGGCGGCAATGAACATGAGGATATCGAGGTTCACCTCGTCCCACGCGCCGGCATTACGGCCTTCGTCGAACGCAAGCGGGCGGAGGGCTGTGCCATCGACGTGAAGCTGCTGCTGCTCCTGGCCGCCGCTTTCCTCGGCTGACTCATTTCATCGACCATGTCCGCCGCTTGTCGAATAAGTTGCGGCGGGTTCAGGCGGCAGCCGCTAGGGGCCGCGCAAGTCTTTTTGGGAGGGTGTCTTGAAGAACTTGCTTTTGACCGGCGCGGCCGCGATCGCGCTGGCCGCCGGTGTGCCTGCATTTGCGGCGGCCGACGCTGCGCCGGCCACTGTCGTGGTTTCCAATAACGTGCTGCTCAAGGAATGGACCGGGCCCTATGGCGGAGTGCCGCCTTGGGACCAGGTAAAGCCGGAGCTGTTCCCGGAGGCCTTCCAGGTTGGAATCGACCAACTTCTGGCCGAGACGGACGCGATCGCCAACAACACGGCCTACCCGAGCTTTGAAAACACCATCGAGGCGATGGAGAAGTCGGGCCGGACGCTGGACCGGGTCCAGGCGCTGTTCGGCGTAATGACCGACAATATGTCGACGCCGGCCTATCAGGCGCTCGACAAGGAATGGTCGCCGAAGCTGTCGGCTGCCTATGACAAGATAAACCTGAATTCGAAGCTCTTCGCGCGGATCGCGACCGTTTATGAGCACCGCGATCATGTTGGCCTCGACGCCAAGCAGATGCGCTTGCTGACCCGCACCTATGAAGGATTCGTCCGCCGCGGCGCCAAGCTCGACGATGCGCAGAAGGCCCAGCTGTCGGGTTACAACCAGCGGCTCGCCACCGACTTCTCCGAGTTCAATTCGCGCCTGCTGGCCGACGAAGCGACGTTCAGCCAGGCCAGCGAGGCTGACATGGCCGGCGTCCAGCAGGACGTGAAGGATGCCGCGGCGGGCGTGGCCAAGGCCAAGGGCCTGCCGGCCGGAACCTACGCAATCCGCAACACTCGCTCTGCGGTAGAGCCGGTGCTGAGCTTCGGCACCAACCGCGCACTGCGCGAAAAAGTGTGGCGTGCCTTCGTCAACCGCGGCGACAATGGCGATGCCAACGACACCAATGCGATTATCGCCAAGATCGTGAAGCTGCGCGCCGACCGCGCCAAGCTGCTCGGCTATGCCAACCACGCCGAATGGCGGATGCAGGACACGATGGCCAAGTCCCCGGACAGGGCGATGGACCTGATGATGCGGGTGTGGAAGCCGGCCGTGGCGCGGGTTCATGAGGAAGTCGCCGACATGAAGCCGTTCGCGGCGAAAGACGGCGTCGCCACCATCGAGCCCTGGGACTATCGCTACTACCAGGAGAAGGTCCGCAAGGCGAAGTACGACCTCAGCGAAGACGAGATCAAACCTTACTTCGAGCAAGGCAATTTGCTGAAGGGCATGCACTGGGCGGCCGAGCAGCTCTATGACCTGCACTTCGAGGAAAACACCGGCAAGGTCCCGGGTTTCAATCCCGACGTGCGCACCTTCGAGGTCACCAACAAGAAGACCGGTGAAGTCGTCGGCCTATGGTACCTCGACACCTTCGCCCGGGAAGGCAAGCGGTCGGGCGCCTGGATGAACACCTACCGCGCCCGCGCCCGCCTGACCGGCGACACCATCGTGCTGGCTTCGAACAACAACAATTTCACCAAGCCCGAGGCTGCAAGCCGATCCTGCTCAGCCTGTCCGATGCCGAGACGATGTTCCACGAGTTCGGCCATGCGATCCATTACCTGCTGGTCGATGTGAAATATCCGTCGCTTGGCGGATCGCAGCGCGATTTCGTCGAATATCCAAGCCAGGTGAATGAGAATTGGCTGCTGACGCGGCCGATCCTCGAAAAATTCGCCCGCCATTACCAGACCGGCGAACCGATGCCGGCGGCGCTGGTCGACAAGATCAAGAAGGCGGACACGTTCAACCAGGGCTTCGCCACGGTCGAATATCTGTCCTCGGCGCTGGTCGACATGAAACTGCACCTCGATCCCAATGGCGTGATCGATCCGGACGCGTTCGAGAAGAAGGCCCTGGCCGAAATCGGCATGCCGAAGGAAATGGTGATGCGGCATCGCCTGCCGCAGTTCGGGCACCTCTTCTCGTCGGACAGCTATTCGGCCGGCTATTATAGCTACCTCTGGTCGGAAACGATGGATGCCGACACCTGGGCGGCGTTCGAGGAAGCCGGCAATCCGTTCGACCGCAAGATCGCGGATAGCTTCCGCATCAACCTGCTGTCGACCGGCAATGAGACGGACCGCGCCGAGGCCTACCGCAAATTCCGCGGGCGCGATCCGGATGTGACGGCGCTGCTCAAGAGGCGTGGTTTTCCGACGAACTGAAGGTTGGGGCCGGCCTCGTTGGAGGCCGGTCCGATCCTATGCCGGGTTCGCCGCGCGGTTCATGGCGTCCAGCTTCTCCCGGAGGCTGACGTTGAAGCCATGTTCCAGCACATGCCGGGCATCCGGATTGGCAGCCAGATAGGCGTTTAGCGCCCGGCCCTGGGCGCACCAGAAGCGGGATTGCTCTGACAAGGTAACCGTGGCGATGGCCGCCGACTCCCCGAGCACGGTCGCTTCACCGAGCAATTGGCCGGCAATCGCGCGCCCGACCAACTTTCCATGCGTATGGACGTCTGCTGCGCCGGAAGCGAGATAGTAGAGCTGTGCCGCAGGCTCCCCCTGGTGGATCAGCACGTCACCGGCCCGCCCGTCCATCCAGATGCCCTGGTCGATCAGCCGGCGCGCCTGCGCCCTGCCCAGTCCGGCGAGCGGCCCGGACAGCATCTGCTGCTCGACCGCATTGAACTTTGCGGCGCGGTTGGCGACCAGCCCGCTAAATGCCTGGACCCCGGCGATGATCAGGATCAGGAACGGCAGGATCGAACCAAGCAGGCCATGCTGATTGGCGCCGTAGATCAGGCCCGCCACGCCCGCCACGCCAAGCAAGACGTGCCCCACGAGCCTGGACCGCGCCAACAGTGCGCCTAGCGCCGCTGCGAAGATGACAACGTAGAGGCCGAGCATTGCCGTCATTTAGCCTGCTATCCTTCAGAGCGCGCGCTGAACGTATCAACCAGCACATCGAGCTGGGCCTGGCAATCGGCGCGGATCAGGCTTTGCGCCATCCCTTCAAGGCCAGTCGGAATTGGGGACAGTTGGCGCAGCGTCAGCGTCGCGGGCTGAGCAAGCCCTGAGACGTTGATCCGCTTGCCTGTCTTCACGGAAATATCCGCTGGCCAGGATGCCTCCCACTGGTTGGCATCGAAATGCACCTTGGCGGCCTTTCCGTCGGAATCCGTCAGCGTGACGTCAGCGGCAGCCGCGGCCTCGGGGCGATAGAGCGTCAGTTCGCTTGGGTTGGCGATGCAGACATTGCCGGTCCGGCCGAGGTCGGCCTGCCATACGCTGCGCGTGCCTCCGGTGCCGCGCACTGCCCCGAGCCGAACCCGGCGAGCGCTGGTTCCGGTGGTGCCGGCCGGGGCCGACGCGTTGGCCGCGCTGGCTGCAACGCTGAAATTGCCCGGACCGTTGAGCGTGCGGGTCCCGCGGGAATCGAGGAGGATCACCGTGTCCGTCGCCTTCAGCTTCAGCACATGATCGTCAGGCAGCGCCTTGCCCGGCGGGTAAGCCGAGGCCGAGGGTCCGGACGAACGGACCACCAGCACCGCTGAAGCGGCTGAGGTCGAAGCGAGAAGTGCGGCACTTGCAGCAATCAGCAACAGGCGGGCCATTTCATTTCTCCTTGAGCTTGAACGCGCCTCCCGGCCCTGCCTCCCTCAGGCGGCAGGCAAAGGCCGCTAAGGCCGCATCATTATCCTGCGTTAAGCAAATTTGCTCGATTGCGTCGAGGGCGGAACGATCCCCTGCGTCGAAGGCGTTCCAAAGCCGGACAAGCTGTTCCCGGAGCTTTGGATCGAAATCGGGCGCCGGTTCCCAAACCACGATTGGAGTGTCGCGGCCGGACAATATGATCCGGCCCATCGGCCGGAAACAGTCCAGAGTCGTGCGGCTCCGGGCTTCCTCGCTGATCAGCGCCACCGTCTTCAAATATTTGTTGGCGCCCTCCAGCCGGGCAGCGGCATTCATTGCATCGCCTAGAGCGGTGTAGCTGATGCGGCCTTCGCCGCCGAAGTTGCCGACCACGGACTCGCCATAGTGGAGACCGACACGAGTGCGGCCGAGCTCGATCCCGTCTTCGCTATGCTGCCTGGAAAACTCCAGTGTGAAGCGGTTCATGGCGAGAAGCGCGGCGGCGGCATGATCGGCGTCGTCCTCATGCGCGATTGGGGCCCCCCAAAATGCCACGACCGCGTCGCCGACGAATTTATCGATCGTTCCGCCCTGATCGAGGACGATGTCGCACATGCCGTCGAGGTAGGCGTTGAGCAGCGACGCAACCCGGTCCGGCGGCAAGCGATGGCTAAGCCCGGTGAAGCCTTCGATGTCGGTGAACAAGGTGTAGATCGATCTTTTCTCGCCGGTCAGCGAAAGCTTCTTGGGGTCGCGGAGGATCTGGGCGGCAATATCGCGCGGCAGATATTTGCCGAGCGCCGACTGGGCATAACGGCGTTGCTCCGAGCCGGCCGCGCGCACCGCGGCGCCGGTTGCGGCATAGGCCAGTCCCCAGCCGCCGAGCCAACCGAATGCCGGCAACCCATAGGTGTCGATCCCATGCCACTCATAATAGAAGGGTGCGAAGCCGAAGAAAGCGAGCTGGCCGATCACGACCAGCGCAACCACCCAGGGCCGGACGTCCAGCATCGCGGTAAAGGCGCCGCACAGGACCACCAGGATTGCCAGCGCCCAAAGTGCGATGGGACTGGCCGCACCCGGCAGGCGCCGGTCGAGCAATTGCGCCGCCATCGTGGCATGCGCTTCCAGTCCGCTCATGGTCGGGGAATTGGCGAGTACGCGGGTCTCAGGCGTTTCGAATTGGTCGAGGTCCGGGAAATCGCCGCCAATAAGGACGATACGGCCCTTCACCTGGTCCGCCAGTATCGGCGCCGTCGCGGCGTCCGCGAA
>Ga0207683_10005299_pt1 | contig 11059 bp, 10 predicted proteins | sample KBSM73metaG_FD_184333 | JGI IMG/M metagenome (GOLD analysis project Ga0207683, IMG submission 184333) | Miscanthus rhizosphere microbial communities from Kellogg Biological Station, Michigan, USA - KBS M7-3 metaG (SPAdes) (version 2) | ecosystem: Host-associated > Plants > Roots > Rhizosphere >...
AGACCCAATCGAAGCCCGCTTGTGCCATAATCTCGGCCACCATGGGATGGGCGATGGTCAGCCAGCCGCCGTAGGTGGTTTCGCCCTGTCTCAGACGGTTCTTCAACTTGCTGCTGCGTTCAGACATTCCCTAATTCCTGTTTTTAAAAAAAATTGACGCGCCGCTCATCCCATTCCGATTTCGCGCAAATAGGCCCGGGTCCGTTTGGCGATCGGCAGGGGCTTTTCGAACGGCGCCGGGAACATGTCCTGCTCGACAATGCCAAAGCCCTTGTAGTCGATTTCGCGAAGCAGATCGCGGAAGGCGACGAAATCCACCGCGCCCTTGGATGGCTCCACGAACATGCCCATGCCGACGGCTTTGGCGAAGGGAATGCTTTCGGCCGCAACCCGCTTGCGCAACTCCCTGTCGACGCTTTTGAGATGCAAATAGGGAATGCGCGCATGATGCTTGCGCATGAAAGACACCACATCGCCGCCGCAATAGGAATGGTGACCGGTATCCAGCACGATAGAGACCAGGGCCGGATCGGTCGCCGCCAGAAACGCCTCTATCTGGTCTTCATATTCGACATGGGTTTGGGCATGGGGATGAAAAATCAGCTTCAGGCCATAATCTTCGCGGGCGATACGGGCGACGCGATGGGTGGTATCGACCAGCCGGGCGAAAGCCGCTTCGTCCAGACGCGCCGGAGCAATCTGCTCGCCGGTGAACAGGTTGGTGTAGCAGTCTTCGATCAGCACCAGGAATTTCGCATCGAACTGCCGGAATATCTCGCCCCAGCCGCGCAACTGCCTTTCGATTCTCGGCCAGCCCGTCTCGGGATCGGACAGCGCCCCTTCGACAAATGAGCCCGTGACTTTGAGGCCGCGTTTGTCCAGTTCCTGTTTCAGGGTTTGGGGATCGGTCGGCAGATAGCCGAACGGACCCAGTTCTGTCCATTCGTAACCCGCTTCCGCGATCTCATCCAGAAAGCGATGCCATGGCGTTTGGCGCGCGTCATCGGCAAACCAGACACCCCAGGAGTCTGGCGCGCTTCCGATGGTCAAATGCATGATGTGTTCCCCGGTCCCGTCGCTTGTTTTTGTGATCAGGCCCGCTTGCGCATCGGGTCCGCCGCCGCGCCCGAAAGGGCGGCGTCGCGCTTGGCGAACCGTCCATCCTTCATCACGCCCAGAATGCGGCTCTGATCCTGGAAGATGCGGATATCGGCCAGCGGATCGCCGTCCAGCACGATCAGGTCGGCAAGGTAGCCGGCTTTGATCTGGCCGGTCTCTTGTCCCGTTTGCATCAGGTCAGCGCCATGCCGCGTGGCCGCGACAATGACCTCCATCGGCGTGAAGCCGAACAGTTCGACGAACAATTCCAGATCCTTGGCGTTCTCACCCATGGGAGAGGTAATGAAAGCGCCATAATCGCCGCCCGGCAGCACACGCACGCCGCGCTTGTGCAGGTCGGTCATGCAATCCGAAAAAATCTCGATCTCACGTTCCAGGGAAGCGAGCTTCTCCTTGCTCCAGCCCAACCGGAATTCGTCATGGCGGCGGAACATGCCGATGGGGAAACCGGCGCCCGGCACCACAAACACCTTGTCCTTGACCGATTCCAGCATGTCGCGGGCTTCGCTGTCGGCATGCGGGGCGTGGAAGATCACCGGCACACCTTCCCGCACACACATTTTGACTCCGGCGGAGCTGGAACAATGGGTGGCGACGGTCAGGCGGCGGGCATTGGCGACTTCCATCACCGCCGCCAACTCGCGTTCGGTGATCACCGTCACGGTATCGTCGGCATGCATATGTCCCCAGTCGCGGTCACCCGAGACATTGACTTTGAGCGTATCCACCCCATCGCGGGCGGCCAGCCGCGCCGCCTTGGTGAATTCATCGGCGCCATCGCAAGCCACACTGAAGCGCAAAGTACGCGGTATGGTCATATAGTTGGTGTCCAGATCTCCGAGATTGCCAGTCGGCGTCATCTCTTGCCCGGCGGCGCGCATGCGCGGGCCTTCGAACAGGCCTTTGTTGATGGCATCGCGGACGGCGACATCAACCCGGGGCTTGGCCGAGGCAGCGGAGAACAGGCTGGTCCAGCCCCGCTGCAGCAGAAGTTGCGCATTGGCCAGCGCGATCAGGGAATGATCCTCGGGCTGGATTTCCACGGCCGAATAGATCGACGTCAGATTGTTGAAGGAGATATGGCAGTGCGCTTCGGTCATTCCGGGCAGAAGCGTGTATTGGGTGCAGTCGATCACCTCATCGCCGGGCTGGAGGGCAGTTTCCACCGGTGATCGTGTCACCGCCGCGATCCTGGTCCCTTCCACCGTGACCGTCCCGCGAAATGGCGCCGCGCCACTGGCGTCAATGATCGAGGCATTTCGAAAATGGCGGCGCATCCCCTACTTCCTTTTTTATCCGGCACCCCGCAGGAGCCGCTTTTTTTGGAAGCATGCCGAGGCAGGCGGATTTTGACAATGCCGGATGGCTCGACACCAAAAGGCCGTAATCGGATACCCCAGGAGTCCGCCTGTTTTGGCCGAAAACCAGCCATTATCTGGGTCTTGAAACGGGATAAAGCCGCACTATTTCTTCTTTACCGTCTCCTCTCCCCCCGGACGACGGTTCGAGCCCCGCTCTCCTCCCCCTTGAGCGAGGTTTCTAAACTGGCCGGAGCGCGTAACCGCTGCTCCGGCCTTTTTCTTGCGAGACCTTCAGTTACGCGTGGCCGAGGCCGGCTTTGGCCGCGCACGGCGGGCGGTGCGCCTTGGTGGCAGCACCGCCCGCCTTTTTTGGCTACACATTCCAAAAACTGTCATGGCCCGCAAATGCGGGCCACCCAGATGACGTCTGTGCTTCTCTTTCAAGTTAACCGCTAACCCAACTGGATGGTCCACACTCCGGTGGGCCATGACAGTGTGGGATGGGGAGGCTTCCTACGCCGCCTTGCGCTCCGCCACGATGGTATCGGCCAGCTTGCCGCTCAATTCCGCCAGCCGGTCGAATTCCATTTCATAAGTTCCCGTCCCCTGGGTGAGGGAACGCAAATCCACGATCAAGTCCGAAACTTCCGCCAGCGGCATCTCGCAGCGCACCGTGTCCCAGCCGCGCCAGCCCGGGCGGGAGTCATAGCCCATCGGCGTGCCGCGCCGTCCGCTGACCAAGCTGTTGACCTTGGCGCTGGCGTCCGACGGCACATGCACTTGCACCCGCATGATCGGCTCCAGCAGGACAGGCGCGCAGTCCGGCATGCCTTCGCTCATGGCCAGCCGCCCCGCTGTCTGGAAGGCGGCGTCGGAGGAATCCACCGTGTGATAGGAGCCGTCCACCAGCGCCACGCTGACATCCACCACCGGGAAACCCAATGGTCCCGTCTTCATATATTCCAAGACGCCCTTCTCCACCGAGCCGATCCATTGCTTGGGCACCACGCCGCCCTTGATGCGGTCATGGAAGGTGAAACCTCCCCCGCGTCCTGCCGGGGCGATCTCCAGCACCACATCGCCGAACTGGCCATGGCCGCCGGTCTGGCGCTTGTGGCGGCCGCGCACACTGGCCGGTTTGCGGATACTTTCGCGATAGGGAACGCGTGGAGCGCGCGTCGCCAGCGCCAAGCCATAGCGGTTGTGCAGCTTGTCCACCGCCGCCCGAAGATGGACTTCGCCCTGACCGGCCAAAATCAGGTCATGAGTTTCAGGGTTCTGCTCGAATATCAGCGATGGATCTTCCTCGACCAATTTTCCGATGGCCGAGCTGAGCTTGACTTCATCTTTGCGGTCTTGGGCCGCGATCGCCAGGCGATAAACCGGGGTGAGTTTTTCCAGCTTCATTCGCCCGCCGCCACTCTTGGCAATGGACAGCGTCTCGCCGGTGCCGAACGATTCCAGCCGCGCCAGCGCCACCGTGTCGCCGGCCTGGGCGGCATTGCGTTTGATCTGCTTGTCGCCGGCCAGGGCAAAGATGCCGCCGATGCGCGCCTCCCGCCCGCCTTCACCATGCAACACCGCGCCATCTTTCAGAGCTCCTCGCAGCACCCGCGCCAGGCTGAGCTTGCCGCCATGACCGCCATGGAAAGTTTTCAGAATTTGCACCACCGCCTCACCGCCGGACGCCAGATGCGCGCGCGCCGCGGCCGCCTGGACTTCCGGCACGTCATGGCGCAGCGCCTTGAGCAGCCGGCGCACGCCATTGTCGCCTTCCGCCGAGCCGATCAAGACCGGCACCACCAGCCCTTCACCCAATTCGCGGCGCAGATCGCCGAACACTTCTTCGCGCGGCGGCTCGATGTCGCCCAACAACTCTTCCATCAGATGCTCGTCATAATCGGCGAGCTTTTCCAGCATCTGGAAGCGGGCCTCTTTCTCGCGGGCATAATCGGCGATATCCACCACCTCGCTGGCGGCATGGGGGCGATAAATAAAGGCCCGCTCCAGCGCCAGATCGACAAAGCCGGTGGCGACGCCCTGTTCCCAGATCGGGATTTGCCGCAGCAGCAGCGGCTTTTCGCTGGCTTCCTGCAGCGAGGCGAGCAGGCTGCGCAAGGAACCGCGCGCCTTGTCGAATTTGTTGACGAACACCAGATGGGGAATTTTGGCGTCGGCCAGCCGCTTCAGGTAAGGCTGCAGCATCATCACTTTGGCGGCATCGGGTTCGCAGACCACGATCGCCCCATCGATGCCGGGCAGGGCATTCAAGGTGTCGCTCAAAAATTCGATGGAGCCGGGACAATCCAGAAAAGTGAATTCCTCATCCAGATATTGCGTGGTCAGCACATTCATTTCCACGCTCATCACCCGGTCGCGGGATTCCGCGGAGAAGTCTCCAAGACTTGAGCCGTTGGCCACCGCGCCTTTGCGGGCGATGGCGCCGGTGATCATGGCTATGCTTTCCAAAAGAGTGGTTTTGCCGCCGCCATGTGGGCCGAGCAACGCGATGGCGCGCGGCGTGGCTTTTATTTTGGTGGAACGTTCCTTAGAGCTTTCCTGGGACATGCACGCCTCCGTTTTCGAAGGCCTGTAGCTCGGCCTTCAAGGGCCTTTGGGGGCGGGTCCGCGAATGGGCCTGACGCCCTTCCAGATGGAGGATGCTCGCGCCGTTACCGGGCCAATGCAAGGCCCGGCGCAGACCTTGTCACAGAATTTGTCCTGTAAAGCATGAGATGGCTAATGCCGGTCAGTCCGCTTTATCAGGCTCATATTTCAGCCAAATCAACGCCAGGAAAGCCAGGCCAAGGACAATCGCAGACGCCGGCCTTATCCAGACCGGCAAACCAAAAGCTGCGGGCCGGAACAATCTGGTATCCGCCAGCAGGATCGCCAGAAATGCGATGGTTGCCAGCCAGCCTTGCCAACCGCGCGGACCGAAGCCATAGCCGTAACGTTTTTGTCCGAACCAGCCGGCCATGATTTATGTCCTGGGCACTTGCGGCACGGAAGGCGACGTGGCTACCGGTTGCTGCGGGTTGACGCTGCGGCCGGCCAAAGCCAACGCCACCGCCGGATTCATCGCGTCCACCATACTGGTCGGCATCAGGATGGTAGCGCCGCGCTCCTTGGTGGTTTCATAGATGATGTTCATGGCGCGCAACTGCAACGCTTCGGGATGGGCGGCATAAAGCTTGGCGGCATTGACGAATTTCTGCGCCACTTCCTCTTCCGCCGAACCCAAGATGACGCGGGCCTGTTTCTCCCGCTCGGCCTGGGCCTGGCGGCTCATGGCGTCCTGCAGATTGTCGGGAATGGCGACATCGCGGATCTCCACCGAATTGACGGTGACACCCCATTCCGCCGTCTTGGCGCCGATCACTTCTTTCAAGGCCGCGTCGGCGGTCTTGCGGTCGGATAACAGTTCCGACAGCACCGACGAGCCGATCATTTCTCGCAACGAGGTTTGGGCGACGCGCTGCACCGCGCTGTTGTAGTCGGCGATCTCCAGCGCCGCGCGCTCGGCGTCATGCACCATCCAGAACACGATGGCGTCCACATTCACCGGCACAGTGTCCTTGGTCAGCGCCTGTTCGGCATTGACCTCGGTGGTGCGGATACGCTGGTCGATCCAGGTCGCCACCGCATCGAAGATGGGGATCAGGATGAAGAGGCCGGGGCCCTTGACCGCCTGCAGCTTGCCAAGCCGCAAGATCACCGCCCGTTCCCATTGCTGGGCCATCTTGATGGAATAGCCCAGGAAGATGCCGATCAGGGCCAGCACCACGGTGACGGCAATGGGCATGTTGGCCATCCGGGACAGCACCGCCCCGCCGATGAAAATAATAAAGACCAATGCACTGATGGGATTCATATGAACCTCCGTTGGGAAACCTGTTGGGGATGGGACGCCAATGCTGTCTAAAGCGACTTTCTGGTTCTGGCCCTTTTTGTTCTGGAGGATGCTGACCACACGTCCCCAGATGACCAGCAGACCGATGACGATCAGGGCAAAACCGATATTGTCGAGACTCATGCCCGCCCTGCCAGCCGCGCCAGCGCTTCAGCCAATTCCTCTAAGGGAACGCCCTGCCCTTTGGCCTGGGCGGCGATGCGGGCGGCGAAATCCTGCACTTGTTTCTTGGTGTTGCGCGGCGGCGGCGCGGTGTCGGTGACAAAAGTGCCCACCCCCCGCTGCTTGGTCAGAAACCCTTCGCGCTCCAACTCGGCATAGGCGCGCTGCACGGTGTTGAGATCGATCTTCAGCGCCACCGCCACTTGGCGCATGGTGGGCACCTGCGTCCCCGGCTTGAGGGCCCCGCGCCCGATCAGCGCCAGAATCTGCTCGCGCAACTGGACATAGATGGGAATGCCATTGTCCTGAATGCTGAGGCCGTTGATCATTGTCCTATTGTATGAACAAATTCATACAATGGCAAGAGCGTCCCGCGCCAGGAAAAGCAGCTGATTTAAAAGAAGAATTTGGAGTCGAACTGGACCTGAACGTCGTTGCGCTTATAGGGCATCCCCGCCGCAACATATTCGCCGCGCCGCGAATTCATGGCGATGATTTCCGCCGTCAGCTTGATGCCGTCCCATCCCAGATAGCTGATCGCGCCGGTGGTGGCGTCGCCATCTTCATTCCAGTTGTTGTTGGTGGCGGCGCGGCGGCGGGTCTGGAACAACTCTTCGCGCACGCTGAACCGCCAGTCATCCAGGTCGTAACTGGCCATCAGAAAGCCGGACTGGAATTTGGTGGCATTGTTGGTGCCCCGCACCGTGACGGAGGTAAAGCCGCTCATCTGCTGGGCAATCAAAACCAATGGCCCTACTTGCGTGCGGGCGCCGAAATTCCAGAAAGTGGTGCGCCAGGCCATGTCACGCGTCGTGAAGGCGGCGGGATCGCCCTCATTGTCATAGCGGGTGGCGGAAAGCTTGACGATGCCGGGCAACTGCCAGGTGGCGCCGGCATACCAGCCGACCCGACCATCGATTTCGTCAAACATGCCTGTGCGGCCGGGAACAGGCGCGCGGAAGATGCGCAAGGTCTGGTCGGGAATGCGCTCGCGCTCGAACAGGCCGAAGGGGCGGTCGTTCAGCGACCAGCCGCGATCGGCCATCAACACGCCGATCTCGTCATTGCAGCAGGTCAGCGCCCCCATCAGGGACACCACGCCCAGATCGCTTTTCCAGCGCAAGGTGGCTTCACTGCCGATGGTGCGTACTTCATCGCCGATCCAGCTGTTGATGGCCGACGGCGTCAAGGTATAGGGGCTGGTCCAGCCGATATCGTCATTCTCAAGACTGATGGTGGGAAAGAAAGCCCCGGCCTTCACCGACCAGCCGAGATCGCCTTCCAACTGGTCGTAGCGCAGATAGGTTTCCAGGGCATCGATCACGCTGGGGGTTTCCGGCTCGGCGCGCCATACGCTGACCAGATGCAGGCCGCGAAAATTGTAATCGGCCTGCAGCACGCCTTCGACGCCGAATTTCTGGGCGCCGCCATAACGGAATTTGCCCAAGCCGCCTTCCAGCCACGTCTTGGGATCGGCGGGGGCCACGGCGCGCACATCCAGATAGCCGTTGATCGTCAGATCATCGGTCAGGTCCAGGGCCTGTGCATTGCCCGCCAGACACACGGCGAACAGCATGGCCATAAGTGCGAGGCCAGAGCGCATGCCCTGAAAGTAGACGGGGGATGCTTAATTCCAGCTTTACGCCGGAGCGTACGGAAATGCCCCGTTAACAAATGATTGCCGCCCGGGTCAGGTAAGGCTGTTGCAGAAGGTCTGGATGCGTTTGCACGCTTCTTCCAACGCTTTGTTCGACGTGGCGTAGGAGATGCGGAAAAAGGGCGACAGACCGAAGGCCGCGCCATGCACCACCGCCACGCCAGTTGCGTCCAGCAGTTCGGTGGCGAAATCGCCGTCGGTGGCAATCACCTTGCCGCCTTGTGTCTTCTTGCCGATCAGCTTGCGAACCGATGGATAGACATAGAAGGCGCCTTCCGGCTTGGGGCATTCGATGCCGGTGGCCTGATTGAGCATGGACACCACCAGGTCGCGGCGTTCCTCGAAGATCTTCTGGAACTTCGGAATGAAATCCTGCGGCCCGTTGAGCGCTTCCACCGCCGCCCATTGCGAGATGGAGGTGGCGTTGGTGGCGGACTGCGACTGCAACTTGGCCATCGCCTTGATCAGGTCTTCCGGCCCGGCGCAATAGCCGATGCGCCAGCCGGTCATGGCATAGGCCTTGGACACGCCGTTCATGGTCAGGGTGCGCTCATACAGCCCGGGCTCGACTTCCAGGATGGTGGAGAATTTAAAGCCGCCATAGACCAGATGCTCATACATGTCGTCGGTGAGCACCCAGACATGGGGATGCTTCATCAACACATCGGTCAGCGCCTTGAGCTGTTCGCGCGTGTAACAGGCGCCGGTCGGGTTGGACGGCTGGTTGAAGATCAGCCACTTGGTCTTGGGGGTGATGGCCTTTTCCAACTGCTCCGCGGTCAGGCGGAAACCATTCTCCAAGGTGCATTCCACAATCACCGGCTTGCCGCCGCCCAGCATCACAATGTCGGGATAGCTCACCCAATAAGGCGCGGGCACAATGACTTCGTCGCCCGGATTGACGGTCGCCATCAGCGCATTGAACAGAATGGTCTTGCCGCCCGGCGAGACAAAAGTCTGCGACGGCTTGTAATCGATGTTGTTCTCGCGCTTGAACTTGGCGGCGACGGCCGCGCGCAGTTCGGGAATGCCTTCCACCGCGGTGTATTTGGTCTGGCCGCTGTTGATGGCCTTGATGGCAGCCTGCTTGATGTTGTCTGGGGTGTCGAAATCCGGCTCGCCGGCGGCCAGTCCGATCACGTCGTGCCCCGCGGCTTTCAACTCGCGCGCCTTGCTGGTGATCGCGATGGTCGGCGAAGGCTGGATGCGGCCAAGCGACTCGGCCAGGAAACCCTTTGGCAACGGCATGGAAGCGACTCTCGCAAAAAATGGCGGGAGGGGGATAACAACCGCTGCGCTGCAGAGCAAGAAGAGCTTGAACAGGCCCGCTATTCCGTTTCGGTAGGCAACCGCTTGCTGTGGCGGAATTTGCCCACAATTCAGGCGCTTCAGGCCATAATTATTGGGAGCGCGCTTTGTGCCGCGCCGGCAGGAAGTGACGGATCAGCCCTTGGTAAAGGCCGCCGCCCACCACGCCGCCTGCTAGCGGTCCCAGGATCGGCACCCACCAATAGTTACCGGGTGACGGCAAGGCGGACCCGTCCCAGCCCGCCATCCAGGCAAACAGGCGCGGCCCCAGATCGCGCGCCGGATTGATCGCCCAGGCCTCCAGATAGCCGGCCGACGCGCCGATTGCCGCCACCAGCAAACCGATAATCAGCGCCCCGGAATTGGCTTGGGGCGCCATGGTGTTGAAGTCCTCCGTGATGGCGAAAATTCCCAAGACCAGGATCGCGGTCAGGATGATCTCGTCGACAAAGGCGTGCATCACACTGATCGCAAGGCCCGGATGGGTGAAAAACACCCCCGCCGCTCCGCCTTGCGCCCGCGTCAGGTGATGCAGCGCGTTGTAGTGATCGATCACCGGGCCATAGAGCAGATAGACGACAGCCGCCCCCAGGAAGGCGCCCACCACCTGCGCCGCGCAATAGGCCGGCACCTTGCGCCAGGAAAAGCCACGATACAGCGCCAGCGCCAGGGTGACCGCCGGATTGGCATGGGTGCCCGAGACCGCGCCCGTCACATAGATGGCGATGGTCACCGCCAGGCCCCAGGTGATGCACACACCCCAATAAGAGGTCAGGTAAGGACTGGGGTCATAAAGCGTATACATGCAGGCGGCCGAGCAGCCGATCACAATGATGATGAACACGGCCAGGCATTCGGAGATCAATTCTCCGACTGCGATCTTCCAGGCAGGCATGGCGTTCCCCGTATGCGTCTTCTTTGCCGCGATGCTAGCATGAGCCGGTGCAATTCCTGAGTCGGGGCAATTCCTGAGTCGCGCAATGAAGAAGGCTTGGTTGTTTGTGATCCTGGCGGCGGCGCTGGCCGGTTGCGGCAAGCCCCAGCCTCCCGTCGGCAAGTGGGAAGGCGGCTATGAATCCGGCGGCGACCTGGTGGTGGCGCGGGTGGAGATTCTGCCCAGCGGCCAGGTCAGGGTCATGGCCCCCGACATCACCAATGCCATGGGGTCGCGCGAGCAGATGAATGAATTCCGCGCCCGGCTGTCGGCCGATCTCGCCAATGGCTGGAGCGAAGTGGCGCCGCGCAGTTTTGATTTCGACGGTAAGACCTTCCGCAAGCCTGGCGGCATCGCCCCCCAGATGGTGTGGGACAAGGCCAGCAATCATATGACACTTGAACTCTATATCGGCGCCCGCGCTGCGATGCCGGTGCCGCTGCGGCCGGTGGATGATTTTCACGACAATCCGTTTGGCGCTGGGTGATTGCCGCCGCATCACTTGTCATCCCCGGCCGAGCGCCGCATCGCGGCGCGAGGGGAAGGGGACCCAGGCAGGCAACACCGTGACGGTTTCTGATTCCTGGGTTCCCTTCCCTCGCCTCGCGCCATCGCGCGCGGCTCGCCGGGAATGACATTGAATAGTCGGTGGCGATGCACATTCT
>Ga0207683_10005302_pt1 | contig 11056 bp, 10 predicted proteins | sample KBSM73metaG_FD_184333 | JGI IMG/M metagenome (GOLD analysis project Ga0207683, IMG submission 184333) | Miscanthus rhizosphere microbial communities from Kellogg Biological Station, Michigan, USA - KBS M7-3 metaG (SPAdes) (version 2) | ecosystem: Host-associated > Plants > Roots > Rhizosphere >...
CGCCGACACAAGGTGTCACCGATCGCGCCCATCCGCCCCGGACGCGGCCGCCCACCCAAGTAACAAGGGCGCACCGGGCGGAATCCGGGTCAGCGGCCAAGTGAGGGGCACCGTTCAGCAGGAGAGCTGCTATCTCGTATCCGCACAGTATTTATCGAATCGAAGCGCGCTGGCGCCGGACGGCGGACGCAGACATCGACGATCTTCGCCCCTGGGTCGAAGACCGGGCCACAGATGGCCGCCAGCAGTTCGCCCGGGCTCAGCGGCCGTCCCCGGCGGCTGGCGAGCCCTCTGAGCATCAGGAACCCAGCCAGTTCAAAGCCACCGGTCCTCGCCGATGCCGGCGCTCAAGGCCGGTTCAGCCCTTTCGAATCCGGAAGACGAGGTAGCGGATACGGCACGACAGAATGTTCGTTTCGGCGCGGCTCATTTGACAGGCTCAGCGACCTCGATTGGCGCACGTAACGGCGTGAGTGCGCGTTCTTCCTGGCCTCTCTCGTCGCTGAGCGTAATGCCGGGACAGGGCGCGACGCACCGGGCAGCCGCCGCGTCGGGACTGACAAGGCCACCAGGGCCAGGAGCGCCGAGACGCCGAGGATCGCGGCGAGCCATCCGGCTGGCGCGTAGGGACGGAAGCCTCCCGTGAACGCGCGGCTGAGCGGCAGCAGCGCGGTGGCCGCGATCGCCAGCCCGATGCCGAGGCCTATGGTGATGATCAGGATGGCCTCCCAGCGCGCCATCGACCGGACCTGGCGCGTGGTGGCGCCGGTGAGCCGCAGGAGGGCGAGCTCGCGGCGGCGCCGGAGCGCGATCATGATCAGCGTGTTGACGACGGCGATCGACGTGAAGGCGAAGAGCATCGCGACGAAGAACGGGCCGAGCCAGCGGTTCAGTTCGCGGTCGCCGTCGGTCGCGGTGACGAGCGAGGCGCTGTCGCTCACCTGGAGTCCGGGGTATCGCGGAGCCAGTGCCCGCAGGCGCGTGGCCACCGCCGCGGGCTGATCGGTCTGGATGAGGATCGTGCTGAGCAGCGGGGTGGTCAGGTGACCGGCGGCGAGCTCGGGGGCGAGCAGCGCGTCCCCGAAGGCCAGATCGCGGGCGTAGATCGCCACGACGGTGGCGTGGGTGCGCGTGCCGTCGCCCAGCATGATCGCCATGCGGTCGCCGATGCGGGCGTGCGCGGCGTCGGCGCGGTGGCGCCCGAGCGCGATGGCGTCGCCGTGCAGGGCGCTCAGGGACCCCGCGATCACCCCGGCGTCGAGGCCGCCGCCCTGCCCTCCGGCGAGGATCTGGGCGGGGAGGGTGTCATCGGCGCCGAGGCTCGGGCCGAGCGTGGTGGACGTCAGCGCGACCGCCGAACGTACTCCGGGCGTGGCGCGCGTGTCGGTCAGCACGGCGACCGGGAGGCCCGGCCCGGCGCTGGTGATGGCGAGCTGGCCCGTCAGCCCCGCCTGCCGTTGCTGGGTGGTGGCGTGGTCGATGGTGGTGCTGCTGAAGAAGAGGGTGCAGCTCAGGGCGACGGTGAGCACCAGCGGAGTGCTGGCTGACGAGAAACGCCGGGTGGCGGCGCCGAGGTTCGCGGAGGCGAGGAACCCGCCGACGGGTGAGAGCGCCGCGAGCGGCGGTGCCAGCAACCGGGCGACCACGTACGGCACGATCGGACCGAGGAAGGCGGCCGCCACCACGAGGAAGATCGCGTTCAGCTCTGATGTCGCCGCGGCTGTCTCCGGGGTGGTGGTTGTGGCCGAGACCGTGAACAGCGGGACCGCAGCGGCGAGCGCGACCAGCCCGCCGATGATCCGCCCGGGTCCCAGCAGCCGTGGCTCGGCCGCGGCGTCGGTGAGCGCGAGCGCCGGCGGCACGCGGGCGGCGCGCCGTCCGGCGGCCAGCACCGCGAGCAGCGCGGCGGCGACTCCGCCGACGATGGCCGCGGCGGCGGGCAGCCAGTCGTAGTTCAGGGTGAAGTTCGGCGGCACGATGCCGTGGCGCATCAGTCCCTGTGCGAGGGCCCGGCCCAGTACGATCCCGGGCCAGATCCCGGCCGCCGAACCGACCAGCGCGACGATCGCCGCCTCCCACGCGATCATGCGCCGGATCTGGCCGGGCGTCGCGGCCACCGCCCGCAGGAGCGCGATCTCGCGCTCGCGCTGCTGGATCGACAGGCCCAGCGTGCCGGCCACGACGAAAATCGCGATGAACATCGCCAGCCCGCCAAACGCCGCCGTCACCGGGATCATGGTCTTGCGGGATAGCTCGAGCTCCGGGTACTCGGCCGCGCCGCGGGCGTCGCCCGTCAGCACCTGCGCGCCGCCGGCGGCCGCAAGCAGGCGCCCGGCGTCGAAATCGGGAGCGGCGAGCACGCCGATCGCGTCGACCCGGCCCGGATGCCCGGCCAGCCGCGTCGCCTCGGCGTCGGTCAGGAAGATCGCCGTCTGCTGTGAGACGGGGTGGCGGGGCTGAGCGACGCCGACCACCGTGACCGTGTGCGCCGGACCGGTGGCCGCGAGGGTCAGCCGCGCACCGAGCGTGGCGGGGTAGCCGGTGACAACCTCGTCGGGTCCGGCGGGCGGGCGGCCGGCGCTCAGGACGTACGGCGTCAGCACGGAGCTGCTCCAGCCGTGCGCGACAGCGGCCCTGCCGCCGAGCCCGGCGGGCACCGACACGTCGCCGATCGCCGCCCGGACTCCGGGCACCGCCGCCAGCCGCGCAATGAGTGCGGAACTCGCCCGCGCGCGCTCGCCGAGCAGGACATCGTGGTCGACGCCGGCTTTCTGCTGCCCGGTCACGACCGCCGTAGCACCGAAGTAGCGCTCAACGGGCGAATGCGTGTGCAGGATGGACTCGAGCTGCATACCCCAGGCCATCGAGAGCACGGCCGCGGCGAAGAGCGCGATCAGCGCGCCGGTGAACGCGCCGAGGCGGCCGCGAGCGCTGAGAACGGCGAGACGTAGCATGGCTCAGGCCCCCAGATGTGCGAGGTGCTCTGCGACTTGGTCGACGCTGAGGGCTTCGAGCGTCCCGGCCACCCGCCCGTCGGCGAGCAGCATGACGCGGTCGGCGTACGCCGCCGCGATCGGGTCGTGGGTGACCATCACCACCGTGTGCCCGTCCTTGTCGACGACCTCGCGGAGCAGGGCGAGCACCCCGCGTCCGTTCTGGGTGTCTAGCGCCCCGGTTGGCTCGTCGGCGAACACCACCTCCGGCCGGGTAATGAGGGCCCGGGCGATCGCGACCCGCTGCTGCTGGCCGCCGGACAGCTGCGAGGGGCGGTCGCGCAGGCGCTTCTCGAGCCCGACCCGGGCGGCGATCTCACGCACGGCCGAGCGCCGCGGCCGGCGGCCGTCCAGGCGCAGCGGCAGGGCAATGTTCTGTGCGACGGTGAGCGACGGCAGCAGGTTGAAGGCCTGGAAGACGAACCCGATCCGCTCACGCCGCAGGATCGTCAACCGCCGCTCGCTGAGGTGCGCCAGGTCGATACCGCCGAGGGCAACGCTTCCGGAGGTGGGCCGGTCCAGCCCCGCCGCCACGTTCAGGAATGTGCTCTTGCCCGAGCCCGATGGCCCCATGATCGCGGTGAACGACCCCCGGGACAGTGCGGCGCTGACGCCGTCGAGGGCGACGACCGCTCCTACGCCCCGGCCATGGACCTTGCGGACATCGCGGAGGGCGACCGGAGCGGGGACTGAGGCTCCGGTTGTGACGACAGCTTGGTTCAACATGAGCCGAACGTACGGTCCCGGCCACCGGATCCACATCGTCGCGAAGCTGGATTCCGGCTCCTCCCGGCCGACGATCGGTGCTCCTACTCAGGTAGGAGGCGAAGAGCGAAAGGGCTGAAGTACGTTCAACGCGTGAACCAAGTCCGAGATCTCGCGCGCCGCTACTGGTTTCACGTCGCGGTCCTGGCGATCGCGGCCACGCTCGAAGTGGTGCGCGGACGCGAGCGCGCCGTGCCGGCCGAGGCGGCGGAGTCAGGTGCGACCCAGGCCGAGCGGGAACGGGACACCGCCGCGCGGATCGCGATGGCCGAGGAGCGGACCCGGATCGCGCGCGAGCTGCACGACATCGTCGCCCACGCCGTCAGCGTGATGGTGCTACAGGTCGGAGCCGTCAGGCACGAGCTCCCCGCCGCGCTGTCCCAGGATCGCGAAGCGCTGAAGGGCGTCGAGCAGGCGGGGCGCGACGCACTGGCGGAGATGCGTCACCTGCTGGACGCGATGCGTGAAGACGGAGAACGCGCCGAGCTCGGACCCCAGCCGGGGCTCGATCGTCTTGGCGCGCTCCTGCAAGACGTCGGGCGCGCCGGGCTCCCGGCGCGGTTGCACGTCGACGGTGACCCCCTCGACTTGCCCCGCGGGATCGACATCTCCGCCTACCGGATTGTCGCCGAAGGTCTCACCAACGTGCTCAAGCACGCACATGCGACCCAAGCCGAAGTGGCACTGGAGTATGCCCCAGACCAGCTACGGATCGAAGTCAGCGACAACGGCCACGGCGCAGCGAGAAGCGACGGCCGTGGTCATGGGCTCATCGGGATCCACGAGCGCGTCAAGCTCTACGGCGGCGAGATGACCACCGCGACCACCAATGGCGGCGGCTTCAGCCTCACCGCGTGCCTTCCGCTGGCCGGGTACCGGTCATGACGATTCGTGTCCTGATCGCCGACGACCAGTCGATGGTCCGGGCCGGCTTCCGGATGCTGCTTTCCGGCGAACCGGACATCGAAGTGGCAGCAGAAGCGAGAGACGGGCTCGAGGCGGTGGCTAAGGCCGCGCGGTTCAAGCCGACCGTCATCCTCATGGACATCCGGATGCCCGGGCTCGACGGGCTCGAGGCGACGCGGCGGATAATCGCCGCCGACAACACCGCCCGGATCCTGATCCTCACGACCTTCGGCCTCGACGAATACGTCTACGAAGCACTGTGCGCCGGAGCGAACGGGTTTGTGCTCAAGGACGACCCTCCCGAACAGCTGATCGCCGCCGTGCACACGGTCGCTGCCGGGTGACGCGCTACTCTCACCCGCAATTACCAAGCGCGTGATCAGGCAGTTCACCCGCATCCCCCGCCCCGCGCCGCCGAAAGAGCTGGACGAGCTCACCGCACGAGAGCGAGACATCCTCCTGCTCATCGCTCGCGGCCTATCCAACTCAGAGATCGGTCAGCAGCTCTACATCAGCGAGACGACCGTCAAGACGCACGTCACGCACATCCTCGCCAAGCTCGGCCTCCGCGACCGCGTCCAGGCCGTCGTATTCGCATACCAGGCTGGCCTCTTCGAGAAACACGCTGACGCGCAATAGCGCTCAGGAGAACCCATCACGCAAGCACGCTTCGGTCCCGTTCACGACGGGTGTCACACTGTTGCGGTGGTGATGTGGCGGGTGCGTGATTTTCACGCTGATGACCTCGATGCCGCGGTCCGGTTGTGGGAGGACCCGGCATCGAGCAGCGAGGCGCCGCTGTTCGGGCTGTCGGACCTGATCGCGGCGGTCCGGTCGCATCAGCCGACCGTAGTGGCCGTGGTCGGGGAGGAACTGGCCGGCGTGGCGGTGGCCACGGTGACCGGGGATCAGGCCTGGGTGATGCGGATCAGCCTGGCCGCGGCGTGGCGGCGCCGGGGGATCGGCAGCGCGATGCTGGGTGAGCTGGAACGGCGGCTGGTCACGGCCGGGGTGCGCCGGATCGTGTGCCTGCTGGCGGCGAACAGCGAGACCGGGCCGCTGGCGCTGGAGCATTCCGGGTTCAGCGCACGCCGGGAGATGGTCCTATACGAGCGGGTGGAGCCGGTCGGCCCGGGCAGCGCAGGAATCCTGGATCAGCTCGGCGGGCGCATGGTGCGGGCCGGGGCCTGGGAGCGGCTCGGCGGCATGGTCAAGGAGAAGGAGCTCATCGAGCGGCAGGTGATCTTGCCGCTGGCACAGCCGCAGCTGGCCGAACGGCTCGGCCTGGTGCCGCCCCGGGCGATCGTGCTGTTCGGGCCGCCCGGAACGGGCAAGACCAGCTTCGCCAGGGGCGCCGCGTCGCAGCTGGGCTGGCCGTTCGTCGAGCTGTTCCCGTCGCGGCTGGCGGGCGAGTCCCCGGCCGGCCTGGCCGCCGCGCTTCGCGAGGCGTTCGCCCTGGTGGCCGAACTGGACAAGGTGGTGCTCTTCATCGACGAGGTGGAGGAAATCGCCGGGTCGCGCCGGCCGCGCACGGTGTCGGCGGCCCAGGGCGTCACCAACGAGATGCTCAAGCTCATCCCGGCTTTCCGCGAGCAAGACGAGCGTCTGCTTATCTGCGCTACCAACTCGGTCCGCGCCCTCGATAGCGCGTTCCTGCGGCACGGCCGGTTCGACTACGTCCTGCCCATCGGACCGCCCGACCCGGCCGCCCGGCAGGCGATCTGGGACCGCTACCTGGCCGCCGTCCCGCACGGCGAGCTTGACATGGCCGCGATCGTCGAGGAATCACAGCTGTTCACCCCGGCCGACATCGAGTTCGCCGCCCGCCGCACCGCGCAGCTGGCCTTCGAGCGCGTCCTGTTCGAGCACGGCAAGGAACTCGTCACCACCGACGACATCCGCCACGCCATCAGCCAGACCCGGCGCACCCTTACCCCGGAACTCGTCGCCGATTTCGAGCAGGACATCACCGAATACGCCCGGATATAGGCGGCGGGGTAGCGAAGGCGCGTGCCCGACCGCGAAGATCGCGCCGTTCCCGGCGGCCTCGGCATCCATGACCGCCTCGGCCAGCACGCCTTCCCAGGTGATCAGGACCAGCGCTCCGCTGTCCTCGAGATGGTTGGCGATCTCGGGCGCCCGGAGCAGAACGTTCAGCGGCACCACCACGGCGCCCGCCTTGAGAATTCCGAAATAGGAGGTCAAGAACTGCGGAAGCGCGACCCGGTCGCCGGGTTCGATCCCAGCTGCCACCAGATTGGCTGCCACCCGGTCTGACGCCTGGTCGAGCTGACGATAGGTCAGCTGGCCGCCGTCGAACACCGCCACGGGGTGGTCCGGTGCGCAGCGTCCGCTCTCGCTGAGATGACGGCAAGGTTGAAGCTCATGACCCCAGGCTCTGACCGGTTCTGCGGGGTGCCTACAGGCGTTCGGCCCGGCCGGGCGGGACCTTCGGCCCTGCCGCAGGCGACGCGCCCGCCCGAGCGTGAGGAACGTGACCAAGGCAAGCAAGACAGCGCACGACCCAGGGCCGGATCTGGCCGAACGGGCTGGCTACCTGATCGAAGTGGCGGCCCGCGCACCGTCGGTGCACAACACCCAGCCGTGGCGGTTCACCGTCACCGAGCAGGCGATCGAGCTGTACGCCGACCCAGGCCGCCAACTGCTGGAGGATCCGGCGGGCCGGGAGATGATCATCAGCTGCGGCGCGGCGCTGTTCGGGCTGCGGCTCGCGATCCGATCGCTGGGCTACCGGCCCGAGGTCGACCTATTCCCCGAACCCGGCCAGCGGCGCCTGCTGGCCCGGGTACGGGCAGGCCGCCCGGCTCCATTGGCATCAGACGAGCGGGCGATGCTCAAGGCGGTGCCGCACCGGCATACCCACCGCAGCGCGTTCGAACCTCGCCCGCTGCCTGGCGGCCTGCTCGTCCGGCTGCAAGACGACGTCACGGCCGAGGGTGCGACGCTGGCGGTCATCGACAACGGACTCGCGTATCAGCGACTGAGCGCGATCCTCACCGCATGGAGCCGGCGGCGGGATCTCTACCCGACGTCGCATGCGGAGATTCAGTCGCGAGCCGAGACATGGCGGTGGACCCGCGAGGCAGACAGCGAGGCCAGGGACGGCGTGCCGGCGCATGCCTTCCCGGCCGCGGCCGGCCGTGAGACCGGGGGCCTGCCGCAGCGTGACTTCGACCTGGGCCGGGGCTGGGGATTCCCGGCGTTCGGCGGTCCGTCCGCTCCGGTCACGGCGGTCCTGGTGACGCCCGGTGAGGACGAGGAGAGCTGGCTGCGCGCGGGCCAGGCCCTGCAGCGACTGCTGCTCCGCGCCGCCAGTCAGTGGGTCTTCGCCAGCCTGCAGACCGAGCCGCTGCAATCCACGTCAGTCCGGGCGCAGATCCGCGGCGGCCTGGCGCTGGCGGGGGCGCCGCAGCTGCTGCTGGAGCTCGGCGTGGTCCGGGCCAGCCGCCCCACGGCTCGCCGGCCCGCCGCAGAACTGACTGCCGACAGGTGACGAAGGTCCCCGATCCGCGGGGTGCCTACCAGCGCTTCTGGGAGGCACAGAGGAGTTCATCATGACCTGCACCCTGCACGTGGCCTGGGACGAGCGACTGGCCGACTACGACTTCGGCCCCGGCCACCCGATGGCGCCCATCCGGCTCAAGCTCACCATGGAACTGGCCCGGGCCTTCGGCCTGTTCGGCCTGGACGGGGTCACGGTCGAGGTCCCGGCCGCGGCGACCCGGGCCGAGCTCGAGCTCTACCACTCCCCCGTTTACATCGACGTGGTGCGGCTGGCCGGAAGCGGCAGGCTGCTGGGGCCGGATAAGCAGGACCTGACCGAGCGGGTCCTGCTCATGCACGGCCTCGGCACCGAGGACGACCCGGTGTTCCCCGGCATGCACGAGGCGGCCGCCATGGTGACCGGCGCCACGCTCGCCGCGGCCCGCGCGGTCTGGACGTCGGCGGCGCAGCACGGCGCGAGCATCGCGGGCGGCCTGCACCATGCCATGGCCGGGAACGCCAGCGGGTTCTGCATCTACAACGACCCGGCGATCGCGATCGCCTGGCTGCTGGGCCAGGGCGCGGAGCGGATCGCGTACGTCGACGTGGACGCCCACCACGGGGACGGGGTGGAGCGGGCGTTCTGGAACGACCCGAGGGTGCTGACCATCGGGCTGCACGAGCACCCGGAGTCGCTGTTCCCCGGCACGGGCTATGCGACCGATACCGGTGGGCGGCACGCGGAGGGTTCGGCGGTCAACGTGGCGCTGCCCGCCCTGACCGGGGACGCCGGGTGGCTGCGGGCCTTCCACGCGGTGGTGCCGCCGCTGCTCCGCGAGTTCCGCCCGCAGATCCTGGTCAGCCAGCACGGGTGCGACTCACACCGGGACGACCCGCTGACCAACCTGGAGCTGACGATCGACGCGCAGCGCGCCGCGCACGCCGCGATTCATGCGCTCGCCCACGAGTGTGCAGACGGCCGCTGGCTGCTGACCGGGGGCGGCGGCTACGAGCACGTGCACGTGGTGCCGAGGAGCTGGACCCACCTGCTGTTCGAGGCGGCGGGCCGGCCGCTCGATCCTGGTGCGGCGACGCCGGGGCCGTGGCGGGAGTACGTGTCGCTGGTGACCAGCCAGGCCGCTCCGGAGACGATGACCGAAGGCGCCCCGGGCGAGTTCGCCTCCTTCGACGACGGCTACAACCCGGCCAACCCGGTCGACCAGGCCATCATGGCCACCAGGAAGGCCGTCTTCCCGCTGCACGGGCTGCTGCCCTGAGGGCGGCCCGTGCAAGCGGGACTGCAGTCAGCCGCGGTTCTCCGGGGGGACGATGAGAACGGGGCAGAGGGCGTCCTGGGCGACCTGGCCGCCCGCGCCACGCGAGCCCAGGACGATCATGTCGGCGTCCTTGCCCGCGTTGATGAGCTCTTCGACCGGGAAGCCATAGACCGCCTTGACCATGACCGACTCCGGGCCGGGGCCGTCCAGCCCGGCCAGCACCTTATCGTCCCGGCCCGGGCCGCCACGCGGGCATCTTCGGTCCGGGCCGGGTCATCCGGGTAGGTCGCCATGCCGCTGTAGCAACCCCTGACGGCCTCGTGCACGGTGAGCACGGTGAGCGGAACGTGACGGATCGCCGCCTCATGCATGGCCCATGCCAGGGCGCGCTGGGAATGGCCGGAACCGTCCACCCCGACAATGATTCCTGACATTTCGATCTCCTTTTGCCATAAGGGGCGCTCCTGCCACAGCATTACCGACGCTAGGCACGCAGGACCCGCCGGATGAGGGCCGTCCGGGCTGGCCGCCAGGGACCTTGGTCCTTAACCTGAGGCGGACGGACTGCCTAGAGTTGACCTGACACAAGGCCCGCGGGGTCTTCGCGACCATCAGGAGTCACGGTGACTAGTCCGGTGAGCGGTGCAGGGTCGAGCGACGAGCCCAGGCCGCCGATCGCAGTGTTCCTTCTGGACGACCACGAGATCGTTCGCCGGGGCGTCCGCGACCTGCTGGAGGCCGAGCCGGACATCACGGTGGTCGGCGAAGCCGGCACCGCGTCCTCGGCGCTGGCCCGGATCCCCGCGCTGAAGCCGGATGTGGCCGTCCTCGACGTGCGACTGCCGGACGGCGACGGGGTATCGGTGTGCCGGGAGATCCGTTCCCGGATGCCCGAGGTGGCCTGCCTCATGCTGACCTCGTTCGGCGACGACGAGGCGCTGTTCGACGCGATCATGGCGGGCGCGGCCGGGTACGTGCTCAAGCAGATCCGCGGCACCGACCTGGTCGGCGCGGTCCGCACGGTGGCCTCCGGGCAGTCCATGCTCGACCCGCGCGCGGCCAGCCAGCTGATGGCCCGGCTGCGGGACCAGTCCGCGAAACGCGACCCGCTGGCCGGGCTGTCCGGGCAGGAGCGCAGGATCCTGGAGCTGATCGGGGAGGGGCTGACCAACCGGCAGATCGGCGAGCGGATGTTCCTGGCCGAGAAGACCGTGAAGAACTACGTGTCCGCGCTGTTCGCCAAGCTGGGCATGGAGCGCCGCACCCAGGCGGCCGCCTACGCGGTCCGCGTGTTCGACGACCAGCACGACGAGCACGAACCTCACCACGGTCCCAGGAACTAGGGACTTTCTGCCCTGGGCGCTCACGCCGCTCGTCAAGCAGGCTTCTCCTCATGCACTCCGACGGCTCCGCGCTCCAGCGCCTGTCCCGGGGCGAATGTCTCACGCTGCTGGCATCGGTCCCGGTAGGCCGGATCATCTATACCCGGCGGGCGCTGCCCGCGGTCGAACTGGTCAACTTCGCCTTCGACGGTGGTGACATCGTGATCAGGACCGACGGCAGCGGCAAGCTGGCCGCCGCTACCCGCGGCGCCGTGGTCGCGTTCGAGGC
>Ga0207683_10005304_pt1 | contig 11054 bp, 9 predicted proteins | sample KBSM73metaG_FD_184333 | JGI IMG/M metagenome (GOLD analysis project Ga0207683, IMG submission 184333) | Miscanthus rhizosphere microbial communities from Kellogg Biological Station, Michigan, USA - KBS M7-3 metaG (SPAdes) (version 2) | ecosystem: Host-associated > Plants > Roots > Rhizosphere >...
CGTTGGTGCCGCCGAGTTGAAAGCCGGTGACCGAAAGGAAGCCTTGTTCGCTGAAGGTAGTAGCGCTGGTTTGGGTAACGTTCGCAAAATCCGACACCAGGATGTTATCCGCGGTCACTGACGAGCCGGAAAGGCCGACTGCTGCCGGGTTGAAAGTAAACGGCGCCATCGCTGCCAAGGCGGCGGTAGAAGACGCTGCTACTACCATCAGGGACGCCAAGCTGCGTGTGGCGAATGTACTAAACCGCCCTAACGGGCGCTTCTTCGTTGATGCGGTCTGCATTTGAATCTCCATAAACTGTCCAGCGATCGGATAAAGCAACTTGCCTATAAGCGATACGCAACGGTTGCGTCAACGCCTCTATGCACGGTGTGAAGAATGCACTGGACGAAATCGCATTGCTATAGTGCGTACGGACTAATGGCCAAGTGGAACGTGTCAGACAGACGCTCGATATGCTGCGATGGACCGACCGCCAAGCGGAGCCTGGGCGCAAACCCGCGGACGGAACCAGTTTGAACAGCAGTTGTTTTTTCACCACACATCGAGCAGCATCATACCTGTATGTAGGCCCGCTTATTTACTCTATGCGATGCGTTTGAAATAATTTGTGGGAGGCCATACTTAACGCAATATTCTGTGGAAGGATGAATAAATCCGGCATGAACAACGCGACATGGTTGGCTAGTAGGTGCAACGGTAAATTACGATGAAATCCATTCTCGATCGATCGTTTCGCTATACGCCCAGTATCGCGACAGACCTCCGAAAGACTTTCGCAAGATTGAGGCGCGAACAGCGCGCAGATGCAAAGGCACGACCTGAACCAAGCAGCGCAAACGTCGCAACCCTTCGCCGGCACATAAGTGGGGTGAAGAGAGAAGGGCAGTAGGAACGCCTTTCCCTAGCGCACCAGTCGTCTAGCTTATCCCGCACGCAACATGGACCGCGATGTCGACGAGGTCCTCAGGCGCGCGATCGAGCTCGAATATGAGGCGATGCGCCACCACCGCCATCACGCAAAGGACGAGTCGATTGCGGCGTGGGAGCGCGCAATGGCGTTGTTTCGCGATGACTTTGCCTTCGCGACCCGGCATCTTACTCTCTTCGATCGCGGTTATGAATTGCTCAAATCCATCGTGGCGGACTGTGCCGAGTGGCCGGGGCCCGCAAAGGCGCTCGCCGATGCGGCGATACTGAGATCGGATATCGAGACGCGGCGCTTGTAAGCTGCTTCGAGCTAGGCTTCGTCTGGTCGGGTACCAACGAAGCGATAGGGTCTTGTCCGACAGGCTTATCAGCCCGTTCCTATTCAAGTGACTGGCGTCGGCGGCGATAGTGGCTTGAGCGGAGATGGGGCACCACAAAAAGGACACGAACTATGTTAGGGACAAGGCTTCTTATACTGGCAGTAACGGCAGCCGCAGCGTTGATGTTCGCATCACGCCAGGATTCACGCCTGCGGGAGGCGCGTCAGCACAAGGAAGATTTGGCCACATGGGAAGGCGAAGGCGGCGCTCCCGCCGAGTAAACGGCGCGATCTGACATACTCCGCGCATTAAGAGGCACTATGAAATTACCACTTGTCTTTTTGTCCATCTTTACGGCTGCCGTTGCGAGCGGATGCAATCGCGATGCGCCGCCGCCACGGACCGACGCCAAGCCCGATAACGTCAAGCCAGCGCCCGTGCGTCCCGGGGATCCTGCATCCCCTACGGTCCCGGGCCCTAACCCCCAGATGGGCACGGACCAGAAAAAGTAGGTCTGCTATACGCCGCGCATGGTGCGTGCGGCTTTCCGGCGCGCCGGCGGTGATGTGTGGTTTGTCGGCAATTGTCCGGTCCGGCCGGGCTGCGCTGTGCAATCCCTTTCTACGCTCGCGATGCGGTGCAGCGATTCGTTCAATGCTGTAACCAGTGCCGCGTCGCCGCTGACTAACGAAGTCCACGCAAGCTCGTAGCCCTTACGTCTTCCCTTTCGCGTGAGGTGCAAACACGCCGGCGAGATGGTCAGTGTGTACGGGATGCCGTTGATGTCCAACTCCCGCTTAAGCGGTCCCGTGAGCTTAGTCGTCATGTGCTGCAACGGGCTTGGCGCCGCGCTTGCATTTAGCGAACGAAATGCCGATCAATATCGCCCTTGACCGTTATTGCGAGTTGCGGCCTCGGGATCTTTGCTTGACTCCGTCCGCGCCTTGTCTCCGCGCCCGTTGGTCGAAGCGCTCGCATTAGAACTTGCCGCGTCTTTAGTTGGCTCGCGATTGCTCGCGGGCGACGCGGCATTATCGCGTGACGACTTTAGAGCGTCTTTTTGGGATTGGGCCGCTATTCCTGGCTGCGTAACCGGCTCGTTAGATTGCGCCGCCATTGCCATAGACGACGCTGTCGCAAGCACCGTTGCGATAGATAAGACACGGACCAGCCTCGATGATTTCATTTCGAGCTCCTTATCTTTTTTAGTTAAAGCAATCGGCGCTTCGCCGCCGTACTCATTTGACCGGCATAGAGCCGCAGGTTCAACGTTTCGACACAACATGCGTGCGAACTCGCAGAAACGAAGTGCTGGTTGTATAAGATAAATAACTCCGAGAATCGGGGCGAGGATCGTAGGAACGACCCTACTACGGAATGGGAGACTCGCCGCTGGCAGATATGAGTGTGCGCAGGAATAATGCAAGTGCGTCGATGTTCCATGCGGCCTAACTAAAAAGGATATCAATCATGGGTAAATATCTGATCGGCTGGCTTCTCGGAGTTCCCGTTTTTGTGCTCGTCATCATTTATCTCTTCTTTCATTGAGATGACATTGGCATAGCACCTTAATTTCACAGGAAGGACAATATGCGTATTTGGACAGCCGCCGCGGTACTTGCCGCTGCTATCGCCGTGGTGCCTGGTTACAGTTATAGTCAGACGAAAGACTCGCCTAAAACCGGTACTGAAGTCGACAACACCCGCACCAACAAGGCAGACCGCAGCAATACCGGACAGACCCCTCAGGGTCAATCGGGAACAGAGGCAGACCGCAAGCTTGCTGCCGCTGTGCGCAAAGCAATCGTTGGCGATAAATCGCTATCCAGTTATGCGCACAACGTGAAAGTCGTAACGCATGACGGCGTCGTGACGCTTCGCGGACCGGTTCGTAGCGAGGATGAGAAATCCAACGTGGCCCAGCTCGCCCAGAAAGTATCAGGAGTGAGCAAGGTAGATAATCAGTTACTCGTTAAAAGCGGCAAAAAATCCTGAAAGGATAAACATGAAACATGCAGTGTATGGAATCGTGCAAACGCGCGCACAAGCCGAATCGATAGTCAGTGGTCTGCGCAGCGCCGGCTTCACCGGCCATGACATATCGGTGCTCTTCCCGGACAAGGGCGGCACGCAGGATTTTGCGCATGAGAAAAGTACGAAGGCACCCGAAGGCGCAACGACGGGCGGCGTCGCGGGTATGGGCATAGGCGCGGCACTTGGATGGCTTGCCGGCATTGGATCTCTTGCGATTCCCGGCGCCGGGCCATTCATCGCAGCTGGGCCAATCATGGCGGCGTTAGGCGGCGCGGCAGTGGGTGGCGCGACGGGCGGTTTGGTGGGCGCACTGGTCGGCATGGGAATACCCGAGTATGAGGCCAAGCTGTACGACGGCAAAGTCCGCGGCGGCAATGTGCTCGTATCCGTGCATGCCGAAAATGGCGACCAGCAAAAGCGCGCCAAGGACATCCTCGAGAACGCAGGGGCTGAGGACATCAGCTCGTCGACCGAATCGACGGCAAAAGCGTAGTAGCTCGGCGTTGTAGTAACATGTTGGCGGCGTTATAGCCGCCCGCAATCGCGGCAAATTGGGACGGGACCGGCATCGGTCCCGTCATTGTGTTGGGCCCAGCGCCGGTCTCAGAGGTTATTGCGTCACGCCTATCATTGCGAAGGAGCCGAGATGGCAGCCCGTTCAATCGCGTCTCTGACGATTTCATTTGGTCTGGTATCCATTCCGGTGAAGCTGTACTCAGCAACCCAGCCGCGCGGCGGCGTGTCGTTTAATCTCATCCACAAGAAATGCGGGTCGCGCCTGAAGCAGCAGTACATCTGCATCAAGGAAGACGTCGTCGTCGAGCGCGCGGAGATGGTGAAAGGCTTCGAATTCGCGAAAGATCAGTACGTCATCTTCACGCCGGAAGAGCTGAAAGAGCTCGAAGAACGATCAACCGGCAGCGTCGACATCACTGAGTTTGTGCCGGACGAAAAAATCGATCCCGTGTACTACGACAAAGCGTACTTTCTGGCCCCCGATAAAGGCGGCGCCAAACCGTACGCTCTGTTAGCTGAGGGTATGCGCAAAACCGGCCGCTGCGCGCTTGCTCGCTGGGCGGCGCGTGGCAAGCAGTATCTCGTTCAGCTGCGCCCGGTAAAGGACGGACTCATCATGCAGCAGCTCTTATACGCAGACGAGGTGCGTCCGATTTCCGACGTGGAGATTCAGGAAGCGCCGGTCAAGGAACCCGAATTGAAACTCGCCATTCAGCTGATCGATCAAATATCTGCGGAAGAATTCAATCCGAAGAATTACGAAGACGATGTGAAAAAGCGTATTGAGACCGCTGTCCAGGAGAAAGTGCAGGGGCAGGAGATTTCAGTCTCGCCAGCCGTGCCGGCTGGCGGCGGTGCGCAGGTCATCGACCTGATGGAGGCTCTGCGCGCGAGCGTCGGAAAAGCCGGTGCGAAACGGGCGGAACCTGCAGGGCCGAGCCGCCTGCCGCGGAGCGTCGTCCGCCGAAGCGCGCAGCCGCGGCGCAGTCCACCGGCAAAGCGCGCGTCAAGGCCGGCCGCAGGTAACAGTTCGCCGTACGTTCGATGTCGCAATACTCGAGTCAGCGAGTACGCGAAATCGTCGGGCTATCCCAATCTGCGCTCAAAGGACTGATTGCTGCAGGCTTCGTTACCCCGGCACGCGGTGCACGCCGCGAATATCGCTTCACCTTCCAAGACCTTGTTGTCCTGCGCATGGCGAAGTCCCTTGCTGAAGCAAAGCTCGCGCCTCGCCGTATCTCGGCGTCCCTGAGAAAACTACGCAAACAGCTACCCGACACTGTGCCGATTACTGGTCTTAAAGTGCGCGCCGTGGGAAATGACGTTGTTGTGGCCGAGGGGCCGGCTCAATGGCGGATTGATGATGGCCAATATCTGCTTGCTTTTGAAGTCTCCCGTTTCGACAGTGACGTGAGGTTTGTCGAAACGCCCGTCAGACCGCTGCCGCCGGAACAGTGGTTCGAGCATGGCCTGTCCCTCGAAGAATCAGACGCCGTTAGCGCAATTGCGAGCTACGAGAAAGCAGTCGAGGACGATGCGTGCAAGTCCGGTGCCTATGTTAACTGGGGACGGCTCCTGCACCAGGCGGGCAGACTAACGGACGCAGCGGCGGTATATGAGCGCGGAATCAGGTCATGTGGTGGTGACGCAGTGCTGCTTTTCAACTTCGCAGTTCTGCGCGAGGATCAGAAACGTCACGACGATGCCATCGCGCTTTATGAGCAGTCGCTCGCACTCGATCCGGAATCTGAGGACGCCCATTACAATCTGGCGCTCTTGTACCAATCGCTTGGACGCAAGCGCGACGCCGTGCGGCACTTGAGTGCGTACCGTAAATTGACTACGCGCGGTAAATCTCCTGGAAGGGGCGAATAGAAACGTCAGTCTGCACCATGGCACTTGAGGTCTATCGCAAGAAGCGTAATTTCCAGACGACGCCTGAACCACGCGGCGCGGCCGTGAAAGGCAAAGCCAACGGTCTTGCGTTCGTCATACAAAAACATGCCGCGAGCCACCTGCATTACGACTTCCGCCTTGAGTTGGACGGCGTGCTGCTGAGCTGGGCTGTGCCCAAGGGGCCGAGCTTGGATCCAGCGGACAAGCGGCTCGCGATGCATGTCGAAGACCATCCCATTGAATACGGCGACTTCGAAGGGGTGATCCCGCCCAAACAATACGGGTCGGGCACCGTTCTCTTATGGGATCGCGGAATCTGGATTCCACGCGAGGATCCGCATGCGGGATACAAAAAAGGCAAACTCAAATTCGAGCTTCGTGGACAAAAATTACATGGCGGCTGGACGCTTGTGCGCAGCCACGGCGGCAAATACGGTGGTGAAAAATCATGGCTGCTGATCAAGGAAAGCGACGAATTTGCCAAGCCATCGGGCGTTTTGCGAATCGTCGACGATAAACCGGCCAGTGTCGCGAGCGGACGCACACTCGAAGAGATCGCAGCGTCGCCGGACCGCGTCTGGCATTCAAATAAGTCGGTCAAGGAGAACGTGCGCACGGGCGCTGTAACGCGCAAAACGTTGCAACTCGATCCCGCGAAAGTGAAGGGGTCGGTTAAAACGAAGATACCGGAATTTCCAGAGCCGCAGCTCGCGACGCTCGTCAAAGAGTGCCCCGCAGGCGACGAGTGGGTGCAGGAAATAAAATTCGACGGCTACCGGATGCTCTGCAGTATCAAGAATGGCGAGGCACGCATGTATTCCCGCAATGCAAAGGAGTGGACACACAAGTTTCCGGCAATCGCCCGCATGCTCGGGCGGCTCCCGATCGAGAGCGCGTGGGTAGATGGTGAAGCCGTAGTCCTCGAGGCAGACGGCCGCAGCAGCTTCCAGGCGATGCAAAACGCGCTGTCGTTCGATGACCCGAATGCGTTTGTCTACTACATATTCGATTTGCTATACGTGGATGGCTATGACCTCAGAGAGGCGCCGCTCGCTGAACGCAAGCGCCTGCTCGAACAAATTTTGACGCCGCAATCCGGAGCTCTTCGCTACAGCGCCCACTTCGACAGCGCAGAGGGCGCTTTTTTTCGTGAAGCTTGCCGGCTGCATCTGGAGGGCGTCATTGCGAAGCGCATTGATTCGACCTATGCAGCCGGCCGCAGCCGCAACTGGCTGAAAGTCAAATGCGGCACCCGCCAGGAGATGGTTATAGGCGGTTTCACGGATCCGGAAGGCTCTCGCCATGGCTTCGGCGCACTGTTGCTTGGCGTCTATGAGAAAGACGGGACGTTTTCTTACGCTGGCAAGGTCGGCACCGGATTCAATGATCGCGGACTAACAGAGTTGCGCAAGAAGCTCGACGCGCTTGTCGAGGATAAGCCCGCATTCAAAAATCCGCCGCGAGGCGCGGAAGCGCGACGGTCGCATTGGGTGAAGCCAGTGCTGGTTGCGGAAGTCGCATTCACCGGCTGGACGAACGACGGGGCGCTGCGCCACCCCTCCTTTCAGGGCTTACGCGAAGACAAGAAAGCGTCGGAAGTGTTCCGCGAAATGCCGGCGAACGTTAATGGAGGGGAATCGGATCGGCCATCTTATGATGACAACGCGCCATCCCCGTCGAAGACGAAAGCACGCAGCGTTGCATCGAGAAAAGGTAGCGCCGGCAACCAGGCATCCGTCGCTGGAATCGAAATCAGCAATCCCGCAAAGCTTCTGTATCCAGACGCCAAACTTACCAAGCTTGATATCGCCGGTTACTGCGAAGCGGTCGGCACGTGGCTCGTACCCCATTTGCGGCAGCGGCCGTTGACCATCGTGCGCTGTCCAAACGGCTGGGACAAGCCGTGCTTCTACCAGAAGAACGACCATGGCGCAGATGCGTCGATCGACCGCGTCGACGTGCGCACGAGCGAAGGCCCAGCGCGCTACATGATGGCAAATTCCGTCGCCGCCGTCGTCGCACTTCTGCAGATGGGCGTTCTCGAGCTGCATCCTTGGGGCTCGAGCAAGCCGAAGCTCGACTTTCCAGATCGCATCGTTTTCGATTTTGATCCCGCGGACGACCTACCGTGGCCGGATGTTGTGCAGGCGGTGCAGCTGATCAAAACACTGCTCGACGATATTGGACTTCGTGGATTCCTGAAGACTACGGGTGGCAAGGGCTTGCATGTAGTGATACCCATCGCGCCGACGCTGCCGTGGAGCGCTATCAAGGGCTTCACCAAGACCATCGCCGAATTATTTACGCGCACTTTCCCGGATCGCTTCACGGCGAAAGTCTCCAAGGGTTCGCGGCACGGCAAAATATTCATTGACTACCTGCGCAACGACGAAGGCTCGACCGCCATTGCTGCATATTCTATGCGAGCGCGTTCGGGCGCCCCGGTTGCAACGCCGATCGAGTGGACGGAGCTTGCTAAAGACGTGCGCTTTGGCTACTTCAACGTGAACAATGTGCCGGCGCGACTCAAGCGGTTGAAAAAAGATCCATGGGCAGACTTCTTCACCATCGAGCAGAGCGTCACAACGGCGATGATGAAGCGCGTCGGCTACATGCATAGTTGAGCAGTCGTCCAAATATCGGATTGCCGCAGCAGGTCGCTGGCGAAGGCCGATAATCGCAGCACCGCGGGTTTGCAACTCCAGTATCCCGCGTACACCACGGGAAGCACGCAATGACACAGACGCGATCCGACAGGCGCCCCGCGCCTGAGCGTATGAAATTTTTTGCAACGGGTCTCCTGATCCTGGTAACGGCAGGCTATCTGCTCTCGCGGCTCTTCGAGTCGCGGCATCCGGCACTCAGTGTTTGTGCAGCGTTCTGCGAAGCAGCGATGGTAGGCGCTATGGCCGACTGGTTTGCGGTCGTTGCACTGTTCAAGCACCCGATGGGCGTTCCGATTCCGCATACCGCAATCATCCCGCGCAGCAAGAATCGCATCGCCGATAATCTCGGAACGTTCATCTCCCGCAACTTCCTGGGAGCCGACGCCATACTCGCGCGTATTCGCGCGTTCGACCCCGCGGCGCGTTTTGCAACCTGGCTGGGCAAAGAGGAATCGGCGGTGTGGCTTAGTAACCACCTGGTGCGCGCCGGAAGGTATGGCCTCGATGTCATCGAAGATCAACGCGTGCATCGATTCATTCACAACGTCGTAATCGCTGAACTTGAAAAAGTCGATTTCGCCCGGCTGGGCGGCGAACTGCTCGATGTGGTGACGCAGAACGGCCGCCATCAGCAACTGCTGAACGAATTGATCCGGCAGTTAAGCGGTCTTCTAGAGAATCAGACTACACGTGACAATATCGCAGAGATGATCGCGAAGGAGTTTCAAGCCTGGCGGAAAGGATTTCTTGGCGTCGTTAAGGTCGATGAGATGATCGGCAGCTTCGCGGCGAAGAAATTAATCGGCGCGTTGACGCGCCTGATTAAAGAGGTGGAGAGTGATGAAGCGCACCCCTTGCGTTTGAAATTCGATCAGTTCGTTTTTGATTTCATCGCCAAGTTGAAGACCGATCCGGATTTTCGTGTCAAGGGCGAGCAGATCAGGGCGCAGTTCCTGAGCCGGCCGGAGCTTGGCGCGTATCTGCGCGGATTGTGGCTGCAGGTGAGCGCATGGCTGCGCAGTGATCTCGATAGCGAGAAATCAGTGATCGCACGCAAAGTCGCGGAATTCACGCGCGGGTTCGGCATCAAGCTGCAAGGCGACCGTGACATGCAGACATGGATTAACGAGCAGATTTTCGCCGCCGCCGTGCCGCTAATCGAAGAGAACCGGGCTGCGATCGGTAATTTCATCGCCGATCAGGTTAAGGCATGGGATGAAGGTCACATGGTTACCGAGCTTGAAAAAAGCATCGGCACGGATCTTCAGTTCATACGCATCAACGGGACGGTAGTAGGCGGACTTATCGGATTGTTAATCTATGGTTCGACAAGATTGATGACGGGGTAACGGGCTCTTGCATATCGAAGCCGGTGGGAACATGCGTAGCCTTGAGCAAGCGATCGTGCGTCGATGTCTTAGCAAACTCGCGATGCTCTACATCGCGGTATTGGCGCAAGCTGTCGCCTGCGCACAGGATCTTCCCAAGAAAGCGATACGCCTGCTGGTGCCGTCCGCTGCGGGCGGCCCCTCCGACTTTGTCGCTCGGCTGATTGCTCCGAAGCTCGGCAAGGCAATCGACCGCAATGTGATTGTCGACGCGCGCGGCAGCGTCAGCGGTATTGTCGCTACCGAGATTGCCGCGCATGCCGCTCCCGACGGCTCTACACTTGCTATTGGCAATAATGGTACGCACGTAATCAACGCCGTCTTGTATCGAAAACTGCCGTACGATCCCGTGCGCGATTTCGTCCCCATCAGCAAGATGGTCACGGCCGGCACCGTACTCGTCGCGAATCCGAAGCTCGAGGCGAACACACTGCGCGAATTCATCGCTTCGGCAAAGCGCGAGCCCGGCAGATATGTGATCGCGGTCGCGGGCGCCAACGGCGCGATCATCACTGAAATTCTCAAATCGGCGACGGGTATCGTTCTCAACAATGTGCCGTACAAAGGCAGTGCGCCCTCCGAATTCGCAGTGGTCTCTGGCGAGGCGGCAGTCGCGATGTTATCGGTTCCCGTTGCCGCGCCTTATGTGAAAAGCGGCAAGATGAAAGCACTCGGTGTAACGACCGCCCGGCGTTCTTCGCTGCTGCCGGATGTGCCTACCATAGAGGAGGGTGGCGTCGAGAAATTCGAATTTGGCAACTGGCACGCGCTGTTCGCTCCTGCCGGAACGCCCCCACCTATTGTCCGACGCCTGCACGCTGAACTCGTGCGCATATTCGATAACTCCGAGATTCGCAGTCTCGTTTTTGCACGCGGCAGCGAAATCGTGTTGAGCACGCCGCAGGAGTTGGGATCTGCGCTGAACGACGACATCTCCCGCTACCGGAAAATCATGGCGACAGCAGGAATAGAGCCACAATGACGTAAAATGCGAAGGCGCAGCCTGTCTCCTTGCGAACACCGGGGACTGGTGAGTGACCAACTGCGTCTCTTGCGACGTAGTCAGCCGGCAACATCGGCCAACAAGTAAATTCCCGCAAGTTATGTCAGGTCGCACGTCAGCCGGCCGCAATGGCCTGACTGGCGGTACAGGACTATTTCGATTGAAGCCGCTACACCTGACCTTTGCACTGGGATTCCTCGGCTTCGTCTCGTTATCCGCCGCGCGCGTCGTGCTTTCGCTTTATGCATTGGAACTCGGGGCACAGCCATTCGCGGTGGGCGTGCTCGCCTTCCAGCTCGG
>Ga0207683_10005305_pt1 | contig 11053 bp, 10 predicted proteins | sample KBSM73metaG_FD_184333 | JGI IMG/M metagenome (GOLD analysis project Ga0207683, IMG submission 184333) | Miscanthus rhizosphere microbial communities from Kellogg Biological Station, Michigan, USA - KBS M7-3 metaG (SPAdes) (version 2) | ecosystem: Host-associated > Plants > Roots > Rhizosphere >...
CGACGGCAAGATCGCGAACTACCACCCCTACCCGCCGACGCCGTGGAACGCGAGCCCGCGCGACAGCTTCGGCACACCCGGTCCGTACGAGGACGCGGTGCAAGGGCTCCACATCTTCGAGGAGAACGGCGCCGACAACTTCAAGGGCATCGACATCATGCGCACGGTGCGCAGCTTCGATCCGTGCCTGCCGTGTGGCGTGCACATGTATCTCGGAAACGGCCGCGTGCTCGAGCAGCGGCATGCGCCGATGTTTGGCGCAGGAGGTCACGATGAAACGAAGTAAGCAGACCAAGGTCGTCTCGAACATCACGGTCGGCACGCCGGATGTCGATCCCGCGAAGCAGGGACACGTGCGCGGCGTGTTTCAGGGCAATCACCCGCACATCACGCAACGGCGCAAGGGGATCGAGGACGAAGGACCGGATCGCGCGGAGGGATCGGCGCGCCGCTCGACCGGAATCCGGCCCAAGGACCACGACGTGATCGATCCGCGCATGCCAAAGATCTCGCCCGCCTGATCGATCCGCGCATGCCCCGCACATGCCGAAGACTCGCCGCCTGATCGGAGACCTCATGAAGACTCGCGTCCTGTTGCTCGCGCTCCTGCTCTGCTGCATCCCCGCGCTCGCGTTCGCGCACCCGGGCCACGGCCACACCGATCCGGGCTCGTGGCGGCACTACCTGACCGAACCTGTCCACGTCGGGTTGCTCGCGAGCGCACTGGCCCTGGTTGTCAGCGTGGTCTTCTATCGCCGGCGCGCGAAAGGCTCCTCAGTGGCCGGCTAACGCGCTGGCCGGCTGGGGCACATTGCCGCGCAAGTGCGCGGAACGACGCGATGCGCTGCTGGCGTGCGCCTTGCTGAATGGCGCGCGCATGCGCAAGACCCTCTGCCTTCTCCTGCTCGCGGCCTGCGCGGCCGATCCCGCCACTGGCAAGAACCCGTTCACCGAGGACCAGTCGGACGGCGGCAAGGAGGACTCGGCGTACCTGAACCCCGACGGCACCGAGGTCGAGATCGATCTCGAAGGTGACGTCACCGGTCCCGCCGACCAGGTCGCCGATGCGCCGGCGCAGCTCGGTCAGTTCGCGATGACGTTCTTCCGCAAGAAGAACACGATGTACATCGAGTCGCTCGCGGAGGACGCGTCGGCGGGTGGCCGCGCCGAGTGGCTCGTCGACGGCACCTGGTACGCGGCCGACAAGGTCCCCGCGGACGCGCAGCTCACGCACTGGCGCCTGCGCGGCCTCGACACCGTGCTGTTGTTCGCCGCGGCGAAGCATCCGGTGGTCGGACAGACGTTCACGGCGAAGGCGCCGGTGAAGCCGTTCTCGGTCTACGACGACGCGGGCAAGAGCTGCGCGGACGATGACGATCACATCGGCCTCGATCAGTCGGTGTACTGGTACCGCTGGGAGCCCGAGCAGTCGTCGTGCAAGGTCGCGATGCAGGATCTCAAGGTCACCGTCAGCAAGACGTTCACGACGACGACGTCGACCGTCTATCCCGAGTACGACCAGCTCGTCGCGGACAAGAAGCTGACGGTCGTCGTGATGTTCGGCGAGATCGACGACGGTCCGATCACCGCGAACGAGACCGGCATGCGGAACATGAAGACGTTCGGCGACAACCTCGTCGAAGGTGGCTACACCAAGGTCACCGCGGATCTCGGCGAGCGCTACGAGAAGGTGGTCGGCGGCGTGACCGTGCAGATCGATCTCTACTCGCCGAAGGTCTTCTCGGGCCTCGACGACTTCGCTCACTTCGGCAACTTCCAGAAGGCGCTCGCGGAGCACGAGGTCGTCACGTGGGACGGTCACTCGATGCTCGGGGCATCAGACTTCTGGGCGCGCCCGACGTACCCGCACAGCTATCAGATCTTCCTCTACGGCGGCTGCCTCGGCTACGAGTACTACGTGCGGCCGATCCTCGCCGGCAAGGGCGGTACGTGGGCCAACGTCGACATCCTGTCGTCGGTCGTCGAGGTCAGCGCGAGCGCGAACGAGTTCGCCGCACCGGCGATCGCCAAGCTCGTCTACGGTCTGGACCACGGCTTCAAGTCGAGCTGGCGCAGCATCCTGCTCAAGGTTCGCGCGGGCGTCGGCGACTCGACGTTCGGCGTCTCGGGCGTGCGTGACAACTGCTTCTCGCCGACCGGCTCGCACTGTCACTGAAGCGGCTGGATCGCCTGAATCGGAAGTCGGCGCACGGTGGTCTCGAACAGCGTCTCGCCGACCGTGAGGTACAGGGTTCCGCCTGTGACGGCGAGGTCCCAGCGGTTCGTGCGGTCGAGCGTCGCCGCCACTGCGTCCAGCCACGCAGCGTCGAGAGCGTAGAGCTCGGGCTCGCGGTACACGCGCCGCTCGGCGATGTCGGCGGCGAGCTGCTCGGGGTTCTTCCACGCGTAGATGGCGACGCGAGGAGCGGCCTTGGATGCCTTGTGGACGCGGTCCGGCGCCGGTGCCCCGACCTCGATCCAGGCGACCAGATCGCCACGGAGGTCGCGCTGTACGAGCGCTGGCTCATCGTCGTCGGAGACGCCGCCCTTGGAGAAGTCGAGCCCCTCGGTGTGCTCGAGCGCTCGCGCTACAACCCGTGCGATGAGGTAACGCTCCGACTCCGACGGGTGCTGCGCGACGCGGAGGTCCAGCGCTTCGTAGATCTGTCGATCGGAGTCCGCGAGGGAGATCTCGAACTTACGCATCGTCGCGGGCAGCGCCATCGTGCGGTGGAGCTTACAGCCGCTGCGTGGTCGGGCGCACAGGGTGGATCCCGTCCAACGGCTGATCTGCGCCAGACGTCTGCGCCACGGTGTGGCGTGGGCGACCGCCGATCGTGGCGAAAGGCGACGGGTCCAAGGAACCTCGACGGTGGCACGAGGGTTGTACCAGCGTTCATCCATGACCAACCGGCTTGCCCTCGCCCAGGTCGACGATCCGGGGCTCGTTCACGTCTCGCCGCAGGCCCAGACCGCGCTGACTTACGTCCGTGGGGCGCTGTTCAATCCGGTGAGTCTCTCGGTGATGGCGTTTGCCGTCTGTGTCGGCGTCGGCTACGCGGGGATGCTCGGTGCGCTCATCGCGATGGCGACGTTCATCGCGCTCGGGTCATCGGCGACGCGGTACCGCTACGTACGCCACCAGCTCGACAAGCAGTTCGAGTACCGCGTGAAGCAGAAGCGCGAGGCGGACCGCATGAAGCTGCTCAAGCCTGCCGGGCCGGTGCGCCAGCAGCAGTACGCGGACCTCCGCGACCTCGTCGGCGAGATCGAGCGCACGGATCCCTCCGAGGCGCAGCGCTTCGAGCTCCAGGAGCTGCTCGATCATTTCGTCTCGCTCGCGGTCAGCCACCAGAAGTGCCTCGACTCGCTGCGCCTCGCGGGCTCCAGCGACCTGCCCCGCGTGATGCCGTTGCCGGACCCGCAGCGCAGCCAGCGCCGCCGCGAGATCATGCAGCGCCGCCTGCGCCACCGTGACGATTGCCTGCGCCGGATCGAGCGCATCGCGGACGAGCTGGAGGCCGTGGACGAGCTCGTGCGGCTGGTCGCCCAGCGCGTGGCATGCCCGCAGATCGGCGATGACCTCGACCGCGAGATCGAGAAGCGCCTGTGGGAGCTCGACGAGGTCGATGCCGCGCTCAGCTCGCTGGCGACCGAAACCCGCGCACTCGCTGGCTGAATACAGACTCTATTGACTTGCAGTCAATAGCGAGCTACCCATGACGACATGCTCACCGCCGTCGTCGTGGGTGCCGGCTTTTCGGGAATCGCCGCGGGCGTCGCGCTGAAGCGCGCGGGGATCACCGACTTCCTGATCCTCGAGAAGGCCGATCGGGTCGGCGGCACCTGGCGCGAGAACACGTATCCAGGCGCCGCCTGCGACGTGCCATCGCACCTGTACTCGTTCTCGTTCGAGCCGAACCCGCGGTGGTCGCGTGCATACGGCGAGCAACGGGAGATCCTCGCGTACCTCGAGCACTGCGCCGATAAATACGGCCTCCGTCCGCACCTCAAATTCGGGCAGGCCGTCCGCGAGGCACGCTTCGATCGCGACCGCTGGTACGTGACGACCGCCGATGGTCAGCAGCTCGAGGCGCGCGCCCTGTTGCTCGGCAACGGCGCCTTGCATCTCCCCTCGCTCCCCGACATCGCGGGCCTCGCGTCGTTCGAGGGCACGACGTTTCACTCGGCGCGCTGGAACCACGACTACGATCTGCGCGGCAAGCGCGTCGCGGTGATCGGCACCGGCGCGAGTGCGATCCAGTTCGTGCCGAAGATCGCGCCGCAGGTGAAGGAGCTGCACGTCTTCCAGCGCACCGCCGCGTGGGTCGTGCCGAAGCGCGACCGCGAGATGACCGCGCGCGAGCGGTGGGCCTTCGAGCATGTGCCCGGCGCGCACTGGCTGCGGCGCACGGGCCTGTACTGGAGGCTGGAGAGCTCGGTGATCGGCTTCGCGTACGCGCCCAAGGTGCTCGCGCTGGCCGAGAAGCTGGTCGTGCGGCACATCGGCACGCAGGTGCGCGATCCGGTGCTGCGCGGCAAGCTCACGCCGACGTACCGGCTCGGCTGCAAGCGCGTGCTGGTCTCGAACGACTGGTATCCCGCGATGCAGCGCGACAACGTCGAGCTCGTCACCGATGGCATCGCCGAGATCACGCCGCGCGGCGTACGCACCGTCGACGGCCGCGAGCGCGAGGTCGATGCCTTGATCCTGGGGACCGGGTTCAAGGTGAGCGAGTACCTGTCGTCGATCCGCGTGGTGGGTGCCGGTGGCATCGAGCTGAACGACGAGTGGCGGCGCGGGCTGCGCAACTACCTCGGCATCACGGTCTCGGGGTTCCCGAACCTGTTTCTGTTGATGGGACCGAATACCGGTCTCGGCCACAATTCGATGATCTTCATGATCGAGGCGCAGGCACGCTACGCGGCGCTGGCGCTGGCGGCGATGCGCGACGAGCGCGTGGCGGCGATCGACGTGCGCCCCGACGTAGAGTCCGCTTTCCGGACAGAGCTCGCTCGCAAGATGAAGAACACGGTGTGGATGACCGGCTGCCAGAGCTGGTACCAGACGCCCGACGGCGAGGTGTTTCTGTGGCCGGCTGCGACGGTGGACTACTGGTGGAAGACCCGCCGCGTGGACCTCGGCGAGTACGCGTTGACACCCGCCGATCGGCAACTCGTCGGTCGCGCGCGCGACGCTGCGTGACAGCCGTGCGCAGACGCGACTGATCCGCGATTCACCGACGCCGTCGTACCGCCCGAATCGCTTTCTACCGCGATGCTGCGGCTGGCCACGTGTTTGCACTTCCACCGGGCAACCCTTTGAAGCGAGGTTCCCCTATGAAGCGCACCCTAGGCATCGTGCTCGCGGCAGCCGTGATTCCGGCGGTGGCGGCGGCGCAGTCGACGAATCCCACCGATCCCAACCAGCCGCCCGCGCCGCCGGTGCCCGCGGCTCCGACGACGACCGATCCGATGCCGGCGCCTCCGCCGACGACGCCGGTCACGACGGAGACCACGACCACGACGACCGCGCCGCCGGTCGTCATCGTCAACCCGGCGCCGACCGCACCGCGGACGACGACCTATGTCGCGCCCGAGGGCGAAGACACCTACGACGCGTGGAACGCGCCGGTGTTCGCGACCGGTGCGCTGGTCTTCGCGGGCAGCTACGGCGCCGCCGCGATCGCGAGCGGCATGAGCGACCACCCGGGCGCCGATCGCCTGTGGGTGCCCGTCGCCGGCCCGTGGCTCGCGCTCAACGACTGGGGCAACTGCCCGATCACGAGCTCGGCGTGCGACACGAACACGACCGACAAGGTGCTGCTCGTCGCCGACGGCGTGTTCCAGGCGGCCGGCATCCTCACGATGGTCGATGGCCTGCTGTCGCCGAGCCACCACCGCGTGGTCACGCGCACCGCCGACAAGAAGGTCCACGTGACGCCGACCGGTAGCGGCCTCGCGGTGTTCGGCCACTTCTAGTCGAGCGTGAACCGACCCACGAGCTCGTCGAGCCGCTGCAGATCGATCGGCTTCACGAGGTGCTCGGCGAAGCCGGCGTCGCGCGTGCGCTGGCGATCGGACGGCTGCCCGTAGCCGGTCAGCGCGACGACCGCCACGCCCGCGAGGTTGGGGTGCTCGCGCAGGCGGCGGGCGAGCTCGTAGCCGTCCATGCCCGGCAAGCCGATGTCGAGGATCGCGAGCTGCGGCGGATCGCGATCGACCGCTGCCAGGGCAGCCGGCCCGTCGTGAACGATCACCGGCTCGTGGCCCAGGCACCGCAGCAAGTCGCCGAGCAGCGCGGCGGCATCGACGTTGTCGTCGACGACGAGCACGCGCAGAGACCGAACCGCGGCGCGGGCCGACGAGTGCGTGTTCGCGGCAGGCTGCATGCCTGGGACTCGCGGCAGCTGCACGGTGACGGTGGTGCCCAGCCCCGGGCCCGCGCTCGTGACGGCAACCGAACCGCCGTGCAGCTCGACGAGGCTCTTGACGATCGCGAGGCCGAGCCCGAGGCCGCCGCCGGCGCGCTCGGCGCCCTGCGAGCCCTGGACGAACGGCTCGAACACATGCGGGAGGAGCGCGGGGGCGATGCCGCGGCCGTTGTCCGCCACGGTGAGCTCGACGCAACTGCCGATCGACCGCGCCGCGATCCGCAGCTGGCCGCCCTCGTGGGTGAACTTCGCCGCGTTCGCGAGGAGGTTGCGCACGATCTGCGACAGCCGTGCCGGGTCGCCGTCGACGCACAGGCCGGTCGCCGGTACATCGACGGAGAGCTGGTGCCGGTGCTGGAACACGAGCGGCCCGACGGCATCGATCGCCGGCTCGACGGCGCGGATCAGCTCGTCGGTCGTGCGGCGCAGCTCGATCTTGCCGCGCGTGATCCGCGAGATGTCGAGGAGGTCGTCGACGAGGCGCGTGAGGTGCGTGACCTGACGCTCGATGATCGCGCGCTCGCGCATGCCCTCGCCGACGTTGCGCATGCGCATCAGATCGAGCGCGGTGACGATCGGCGCGAGCGGGTTGCGCAGCTCGTGCCCGAGCATCGCGAGGAACTCGTCCTTCGCGCGGCTCGCCGACTCGGCCGCGGTGCGCGCGCCGGCCTCGGTCGAGTAGAGCTGCGCGCGATCGAGCGCCTGCTCGCAGCTGCGCGCGATCGCCTGCACGAATGTGCGCTCGTCGGAATCGAAGTGATGCGAGCCCGCGAACGAGAACGAGATCACGCCGGCGCGCTCGCCCCCGAGGTTCAGCGGCAAGGCGACGAACGGCTGGACGCGGCCAGCCCGCTGCACGCGCTCGAGCACCAGCGATGCCTCGCGCTCGTAGTCCTGCACCGACTCGACCCAGATCGGCTCGCCATCAGCGAGCACGCGATTCGCCGGCAGCGCGGGATCCCGCGTGAGCACCGCCCACTCACCCGACCACTCCGGCGTCGCGTTCGTTCCGAGCAGGCGGAGCGCGCCGTCGCCGTCGCGCAACCAGATCATGCCGCTCGCGGCACCGGTCGCCTCGCAGCCGAGCCGCGTCGTCGCGCTCGCGACCTCGTCAGGCGTTCGCGCCGACGACAATGCGACGCTGAGCTCGTACAGCGCGGCCATCCGGCGCGCGAGCTGCTCGGCCGCATCGACGAGCCGGATTCGCTCGATCGCCTGTGCCGCGTGCACCGCGTAGAGCTCGAGGAACTCGCGATCGCCGACGTCGAACGTGCGCGGCCGATCGAAGGCGATGCCGTACGCACCGAGGAGCTGGCCCTCGGCGACCAGCGGGACGATCGCGACCGCCTCGACGCCCGTCCACCGGCCCTCGACGACGGAATAGCCCGCTGCAACCGCGACCTGGCTGTCGAGCCACAGCGGCTTCCGCGTGCGGAGCGTGCCAGCGAGCGGCCCGCCGTCGGCGAGCGGCACCCGGTTCATTCCCTGGACGATGCTCGCGGCAAGCCCACCGTGCGCGACGAGCACCGCTGCCTCGCCGTCGACGAGCCAGAGGCCGGCGCCCGCGGCACCGAGCGCCTGGCGGCAATCGTCGATCACGATCCGCTTCGTCTCGGCAAAGCCGCGCGCCGCCGCGAGCCGCGCCGCGACCGCCTGCAGCGCCGTCATCCGCTGCGCGAGCTGCTCGGCATCACGGCGCGCTGCACGCTGCGCATCGACGAGCCGGATGCGGTCGAGCGCATGTGCGCATTGCCGCGCGATCAGCACCAGCGATGTGCGCTCGATGTCGGTGAAGGTCCTCGAGCCCTGGAACGCGAACACCGCGCCGCCGATCGCGCGCCCCTCGACGACGAGCGGCAAGCACGCGCAGCCGATCTGCGCCCCGATCCGCGCGAGCGACGCCGGGAAGCGCGTCGCATAGTCATCCGCGCTGCCGAGCCAGATCGGCTCGCACTCGCGAACGCACGCCGCGAGCGGGGCATCGCCATCGATCGGCAGCCGCTGGAAGCTCTCACCCGGCACGCCACCGCTGGCGTGGAGAAGCGCGAGGTGGTCGTCCTCGAGCATCCAGAAGCCGCCCATTGCCGCGCCGAGCACCGCGACGCCTTCCTCGACGAGCACGCGCGCGACACCTGCGGCCGAGGTGGCTTCGGTCGCCCTCGCGACGACCTCTTGTAGGCGCTGCAAGCCAACAACGTCCATGCCGCGCTCGATGCTAGCATTTGGCGATGCGCTGGGTGCTCGCTGCATCGCTCCTCGCCGCCGCCTGCGGCCGCGACAACCATGCGCCACCTCCGAGCGCGTCGGTCGTCCAGCCACAACGCCCCACGTCCGCACCACCGTCACCGCTGCGTGAGGTCTCCGTCACCGACGCGGCTGGATCCTCGGTGGCGCTGAGAGATCGTCTGAAAGACGTCACCATGCTCGTGTTCTGGGCGTCGTGGTGCGGACCGTGTCAGGCGGAGATGCCGCTCGTCGATCGCTATGCCGCGTCCGAGCACGACACCCGCATCGCGGTGATCGCCGTGAACATCGACGAGAACCGCCAGGAAGGCGTCGATGCGGTCACCGCGCGCCACTACGCGGTGCCGGTCGTGTTCGATCCGGACGAGCACGCGTACGAGGCGCTGTTCCACACGCAGGACGCCGAGATCCCGGCGATCGCGATCGTGTCACGCGACGGCGTCGTGACCGAGAACGGGTTCGACGACGACCTCACCGACGTCCAGCACGTGGCTCATTTCCGCGAGCTCGCACATGCGCACCTGCGATAGGAAACAACGAAGAGGTTTGGCCACAGGGCTCACGGAGCACACCAAGGGTCGGAGCAGCGTCTCTGACCTTTGTGCGCTCCGTGACCTCCGTGGCTAGCTCTCTGCTCTGGCGAACGTCACTAGGTGGTCGCGTTCAGAGAGTCGCCGAGCACCGAGATCAGCCGATCGATCTCGGCCTTCTCGCTGTGGAACGGCGGCGCGAGCTGGATCGTGTCGCCGCCGTAGCGGACGTAGAAGCCGTTCGCGAGGCACTTCATCGCGACCTCGAACGGCCGCTTCGCCGGCTCGCCGGGCACCGCCTCGAGCGTGAGGCCGGCGGCGAGGCCGAAGTTGCGGATGTCGGCGACGTGCCGCGTGCCCTTGAGGCCGTGCACCGCGTGCTCGAAGTACGGCGCGAGCTCGCGAACGCGCTCCACCGCGCGATCGGCAACGAGCAGATCGAGCGCCGCGACGCCCGCCGCACACGCGACCGGGTGCGCCGAGTACGTGTAGCCGTGCGGGAACTCGACGAGGTACTCGGGGCCGCCCGCCGCCATGAAGGTGTCGTAGATCTCCTTCTTGGCGACCACGCCACCGAGCGGCTGCACGCCGTTGGTGACCTGCTTGGCGAAGTTGAGGATGTCCGGCACCACGCCGAACGCCTCCGCGCCGGTGTTCGCGCCCATGCGGCCGAAGCCGGTGATGACCTCGTCGAAGATCAAGAGGATGTTGTTCGCCGTGCAGATCTCGCGGATGCGCTGCAGATAACCGACCGGCGGCGGAATCACACCCGCCGAGCCCGCCATCGGCTCGATGATCACGGCCGCGATGTTCGATGCATCGTGCAGCGCGATCAGATCGAGCAGCTTGTTCGCGAGCTCGATGCCGCCGTCCTTCGGCATGCCCTTCGTGAACGCGTTGCCGGGCAGCATCGTGTGCGGCAGGTGATCGGCGTCGACCGCGTGACCGAACGTCTTGCGGTTGCCACCGATGCCACCGACCGAGATGCCGCCGAAGTTGACGCCGTGATAGCCCTTCTCGCGGCCGATCAGGCGGGTCTTCGTGCCCTGCCCCTTGGCGCGCCAGTACGCGCGCGCCATCTTCAGCGACGTGTCGGCGGCCTCGGAGCCCGAGCCGACGAAGAACACGTGGTCGAGACCGGCCGGCGTGAGGTCCTTGATCTTGTTCGCGAGCTCGAAGCTCGCCGGATGGCCGAACTGGAACGCGGGCGCGTAGTCGAGCGTCGCGACCTGCTTCTGCACCGCCTCGACGATCTCGCGCCGGCCGTGGCCGAGGCCCGAGCACCACAGGCCCGAGAGCCCGTCGAACACGCGCTTGCCGCTGGCGTCGGTGTAATAGCTGCCGTCGGCAGACACGAACATGCGCGGATGCGCCTTGAACTCGCGGTTGCCGGAGAACGGCATCCAGTGCGCGTCGAGCCACGCCTTGTCGGTACGTACTTCCTTGCTCATAGGCCAAATGTCCCGCGGCGCACGAACTGGCCACGGCCTTTCTGGTGCTTGGCGACCCACGTGTCGTTCTGAACGATCAGCTCGCCGCGCGAGAACACGTGCGACGCGCTGCCGGGGACCGTGTGGCCCTCGAACGGCGAGTAGTCGACCTTCATGTGGAGGTTCTTCTTCGAAAGCTCGAGGCTCTTCTTCGGATCCCACACGACGACATCGGCATCGGCGCCGGGCGCGAGCGTGCCCTTCTTGCCGTACATGCCGAAGATCTTCGCGGGCGCGGTCGACGTGATCTCGACGAACCGGTTCATCGAGATCTTGCCCTTCGTCACGCCCTCCCACAGCAAGTGCAGGCGCGTCTCGACGCCCGGCATGCCGTTCGGGATCTTCGAGAAGTCGC
>Ga0207683_10005309_pt1 | contig 11047 bp, 7 predicted proteins | sample KBSM73metaG_FD_184333 | JGI IMG/M metagenome (GOLD analysis project Ga0207683, IMG submission 184333) | Miscanthus rhizosphere microbial communities from Kellogg Biological Station, Michigan, USA - KBS M7-3 metaG (SPAdes) (version 2) | ecosystem: Host-associated > Plants > Roots > Rhizosphere >...
GATGATCGCCGCGGATGCCGTGCTGCTCGCCTCGGGAACCGCCGCTCTGGAAGCAATGCTCGCCAAGCGCGCGATGGTCGTCGCCTACCGCATTGCGCCGCTGACGCATTTCCTGGTCAAGGCGCTCGGGCTCATGCGGACCTCGGTCTATTCGTTGCCCAATATCCTCGCGGGCCGGACGATCGTCCCCGAACTGATGCAGGAAGCGTGTACCCCGCAGGCGCTCGCCGCAGCACTCGCGCCGTTGCTGCGCGCGCGCGCGCCGGGCGCCGATGTGCTCGCCGAATTCATGCGCCTGCACGATGCGCTGCGTGGCGACCGTGAACACAATGCCGCCGCCGCGGTAACCGACCTGCTGGCAGCGCGCGCCGGCGCGGGTGCGCATTGACGCCGTCGAACGCGCACCGCACCATGTCCGTTCCGTAACGCCTTCCGACCGCGATGCGCAAGAACGCGGCTCTGCCCAGAGCCACCCGAATCATGACCGTCATCGTGGCGATTTTTTTCCTGTCGCTGCTGATCTGCGGTCCGTTCACGGAGGCCTCGCTGATCGAGCGCCTGTTCGCGACCGCGCTGCTGTTCACGGCCGTGATCCTCGTTGCATTCGTGACGCGCCGGCCGGCGTTCGCGCTCGCGTTACCGACGATCGTGTTCGGCGGCATCCTGATCGCTAGCACGCTGAAATTCCATTACCTGACGGCGCCGCTGCTCGCGCCCGATCTCGTCTACATGGTCAACAAGGACCTGTTCGACGTCGCTACGCGCTATCCGCCGATCATGTTCGCCTTGATCGCCGGCGCCATCCTGATCCCCGGGTTGCTGATACTGGTCTGGCGCCTCGACCGTCCCGTGATCCTCGACGATCGGCCCGCGTCACGCAGGCGCGCGATCCTGCTGCCGGGCGCGGTCGCGACGGCTGTCCTTCTCGTGGCGATCGATTCGCCCGCCGGACCTTTCTCGGACGTGTTCGAGAAAGGCATGTGGCAGACGATGAACGACAAGAGCTACGTCACCGATTTCTTCACGTCGTTCTATCAGACCGTCATCAAGATTCCGCCGCGCTCGGCGGGTGCGAACAATTCGCTCTCGTGGGCCCAGCCGGCGAGCGACAATCCGCCCGAATGTGCAACGCCGCGATGCGGCGCCGCCAGCACCGGGCAGAGCACGCAACGGCATCCGGACATCGTCTCGCTGCTCGAGGAGAGCACGTTCGATCCGTCGATGCTCGTCGTGTGCACGCTGCCCCTGTGCAAGCACCGGATGTTCGTGCCGGACGGAAGGACGCGCGCTCACGGCTTTCTCACGATCCACGTGTGGGGTGGAGGCACCTGGACCAGCGAATTCGCGCTGCTGACCGGCCTCGATCACCAGCTCTTCGGCGATGCGGGCCTGTACGCGCCGTACAACCTCGCACCGCGCGTCGAGCATGCGCTGCCGCGCCTGCTGCGCGAGCATGGTTATCGCACGATCGCGATCTACCCGATGTCGGGTGACTTCATCAATGCCCGCAACGCTTATGCAAATTACGGCTTCGACCGCTTCTACGACGGCCAGGATTTCGGCCTGTCCTGGGAATCGAGCGATAACGACCTTATGCAGGTATTCGATCGCATCTATGCGGACGAGAAAAAGCAATTCGGCGACAAACCGCTGTTCATCATGATGCTGACATTGCACCAGCACGGTCCGCACAACACGCCGTACAAGGAAATGCAGGCGCCGTACGACAAGCCGCTGTTTCCGGGCAAATGGAAACCGAAGGATCTGGACGACTGGCTGAACCTGAATCTCGGCAGCTACCTCGAGCGCCTGGACGGGTCCGACGCGGCAATCACGCACCTGGAGAAGACGCTGCTCGATGGTGATCGCCCGACGCTCCTGTTCCATTTCGGCGATCACCAGCCGTCGTTCGACGGCGCGATGCGGGAACTGGCCAAGCGCGTGCCTGCGGAAGTCGAAGATCCGAACTACGTCACGTATTACATGCTCAAGAGCAACTTCAAGCCGGCCCGGACCTACGACTATCCCGTGTTCGACCTGAGTTTCGCCGGGGCGTTGCTGCTTGACGTGGCCGGCCTCAAGAAGGACGATTTCTTCGCGGCGAATGCGTTGCTGCGCGAACGCTGCAACGGTTTCTATCTGAACTGCAAGAACAAGCCGGTGCTCGACGCATACCAGAACTTCATCTTTCACGACCTCGGCGTGCTGCATGAGTAGCGCCGCGATCGCAAGCCGTCCGCTGCTGACCGCCGGAGTCGACGAGGCCGGGCGCGGCCCGCTCGCCGGCCCCGTGGTCGTCGCCGCGGTAATCCTCGACCCGCGACGGCGCATCAACGGACTGGCCGATTCGAAAGTGTTGACGCCGGCGCGGCGCGAAGTTCTCGACGCACGCATCCGCGAGCGCGCGATCGCATTCAGCGTCGTGTCGATCGACGTCGCCGAAATCGACCGCATCAACATCTTCCAGGCGACGATGCTCGGCATGGCCCGCGCGCTCGCGGCGCTCGTGCCGGTGCCCGAGCTCGCGCTGATCGACGGGAACCGTGTCCCGCGCGGCACGGTCTGCGCTGCTCGCGCGATTGTCGACGGCGACGCGCTCGAGCGTGCGATCAGCGCTGCATCGATCCTGGCGAAGGTCGCGCGCGACCGCATGATGGTCGAGCTTGGTGAACGCTTTCCGGGCTACGGGTTCGCCCAGCACAAGGGCTATTCGACGCCGGAACACTTCGCTGCCCTCGGGCGCCTCGGCCCATGCAGCGAGCATCGGCGCAGCTTCGCCCCGGTCGTCCAGGCAGAATTGCCGTTTGCCTGAAAGCGACAAGCCGGCACGCGGCGCGGAACCAGCCTGTTACCACGTCAGTACCCGGCCGGCCGCGACTTGATCGCCGCCTCGCCGGAAGCGAGCGCTTGCGCAAAGCGCGGATCGTTGCGCACCGGGTCCCACTGTGGATTGAGCTTCAGGAATCCCGGTGAAGCCATGTGCAAGGCCGGCAGGACGACGGCCTTCTGCAGCAACTCCAGGGCCTTGTCGTAGTCGTGCACGTAGAGATAGATCAGGCTCAGCCCCATGACATAGTCGGGTCCGTCGATCGCATCGCGAGTGACGGGAGTGAGTTCGGTGCTCTCGATTCCTTCGCGGACGGCCTCGTCCTTCAATCCGAGGCCGGCCGCGGCGAAGCCGAGTACGAGGTGATTGTCGGCGCTTTCAGGCCTGCGCTCGATCGCGGATTGCGCATCGCGACGTGCCTGTTCGTACAAGGGCCGCGCCTTGTCATCGTCGCCGAGCTGCGTGTATACCCAGGCGAGCCAGATCGCGCGCGGCAGGTGCAGGCTGTTGCCGAAGAACCAAAATTCATCCCGTGTCGTCTGGGCGACACGGGCCGCTTCGACGAAGTCGCGCGTGAACCAGGCGTAGGAGTAGAAGACCTGCTGGTTCTCGGCATAGTCCGGCGTCCCGGGTTTCATGCGTTCCATGACCGGCCGCCACAGTGACATGTCGGCCTTCAGATCCATGGCGAAGACGCCGGTCATCAGGCTCGGCTTCCCGGTGTCGCCCGCGAGTTCCCGCATGACCGCAAGCTCGCGCACGGCTTCGGCGTAACGCTTGATCCACCAGTACATCGTCATGAGCTCGCCGTGAACCTCGGGGCGGCGCGGGTTCAGCGCTACCTGTCTTTGGTAGCTCGCCACGGCCCGGTCCCATTGTCCCTGGCGGCGCAAGATCAGGCCGGAGTAGTTCTCGACCTTGGTGCTGTTCGGCATCGTGGGCCGCGCCAGGTCGATCTCCTTCAAGGCCAGCGCGTAGTTGTGGTAGCCGTAGTAGTGATAAAGCGCGAGCGCCAGATGTGCCTCGCCGAGACTGGGCTGCTGCGCGAGCGCTTCCTCGGCCGAATTCTTGACGCTTGCCAGCAGCTCGTCGCTGCGCTGTTCGAAATTCCAGTAGAGCACCATCTGCGCCTGCGCCAGCAATGCGCGAGCGAGCGCGAAGTCCGGATCTCGCACGAGAGCCTTTTCGAGGGTGGCGACGGCCTCGCGCATCTCCACGCGGCCTTGCTCCTGCGAAAGGTAAATCGTCTTGAACGGATCCTCGGTATTGAAATGGGTCAACGAACGCAGGTAAAGGTCGTAGGCTTCCGGACTCTTCGTCGGCTCGCGGGCAGCGCGCGCGGACTCCTCCGGCAGCAGTCGCGCCTTCAGCGCCGCGCCAACCTGCTCGGCGACCTCGCGTTCGATCGCGAAGATGTCGTCGAGGTCGCGGTCGTAGCTCTCGGCCCACAAGTGCGTGTCGCTGCGCGCGTCGATCAGCTGCAGCGTGATGTGCGCCGTGTTGCCAAGCTTTTGCACGCTGCCTTCGAGAACCGTGGCGACGCCGAGCTGGCTCGCAACGGTCTTCAGGTTCGTTGGATGGCTCGCATAGAGATCGGCCGAAGAGCGCGAGATGACCTTGAGGTCTCGGATGGCTGCCAGGCGCGTCAGGATCTCGTCGCGCATTCCATCGACGAAATAGGCGTTCTCCAGCTCGGCGCTCATGTTCTGGAATGGCAGCACGGCAATCGACTTATCCGCGGTCGGCATCGCACGCGACGGCCAGATCCGCGTGAGGACCAACGCGACCAACGCTGCTGCCGCGGCCAGTCCGAGCAGCACGGCAAGGCGCGCGGTCGGCCGTCGCGCCACCAGGCCACCGTCCGTTCCGGCCGTAGATGCGGCCGTGTTTGCGTCCGCCGCGGCCATCGGGGCGGCCGCCCCCGCGCTTGCACCGGCTGCCTCGGCCCGCTCGACGGCGCCGTCGTTATGCGGCGCCTTCGGCTCGAGGCGCACGTCGGCGATGAACCGATAGCCCAAGCCATGCACTGTCTCGATGTAGCGCGGTGCGTCCGCGGAGTCGCCCAGCGCGCGACGCAGGATAGTGATGATGCGATTCAGCGTCGCCGGTGCGACATGGCGATGCTTCCAGACTGCGTCGAGAAGCTCGTCGCGATCGAGCATCTCACCCGGCCGGTCGAGCAACACCCGCAGCACGGCAAATGCCTTCGGTTCGAGCGCGATGTCGTGTCCCGCGCGCGTGATGCGGTGTGCGTGCGGATCGACGAGAACGTCGCCGAACCGGTAGCTCCAATCCGTTTGATCCATGCCGTCGGCAGACCGCAGAAAGCATCATCATCGCGTGACCGGCAAGCCGGCGCAACGGCGCGGTCGCGGCCCCGGGGCAGCAGCGGCGGCGAAACATCACTAAAACCTTTCCAACTCCCAACATTTCGATCAAGCACCCGTCGCACGCAGCGCGTAACGTGCCCGCAAGACGCCAAGTGACATTTCTGCAACCGGGATTCAGAGTTGGAATGACCGCATCTCAGACTCTGGCGTCTAGCCGGAGGCGCAAGATGAATGTGATCAGCGACCGGGCTCCTTCGAGCGACAACCGGGCGACGACGAGATTTGCTACGACGGCTTCGACTAGGGACGACCCGGAATCCGAGGAGGCGGCGATGCTCTCGCAAAGGTCCAATGACCCGAGAAGTCGGCGCACCGTGACGACGCGCGTGCCGGCCCGGCGTCCGAAAACAGTTCCGTTGCTGGCCGGCCAGATCGGTGTTCGCGAATCCTACTGCAACGACCTGACCGTGCTCGGCGCGCACAACCTGGTCATGTCGACACTGAATCCGACGGCTGGCGATGCAATCACGGCCGATCCGCACCTGAGCCCGCTGGCGCTGCATGGCGGCACGCTTCCCGTGCACGCTCTTGCGTCAGGCAGCAGCGCGGTCGACCACGGTGAAAATCCGTTGAGGCTGTCCGCCGACGAGCGCGGGGCCACGCGCGCCGTCGGCGCGACCGACGTCGGAGCCTACGAGCGACAGGTCGGCGACGACGAATTGTTCTACGACGGATTCGAGGTTGTCTCGCCACCGTAGCTCCCCTACGCCACTTGCAACTCCCGTGCTGACACGCGCATGTCGAAGGTAACCCATCATGCTCAACGCATCGCCACACAGGTACAGTTCCTCAGCGATCTGGAGGCCGGCACATTCACCACTGTTCATGGCGCTGACGTTCCTCGGCTGCGCGCTCGCTCCGCAGCCTGCTGCAGCAACGACGTGGCCGGTCGGCAAGTGCGGGGACATGGCCGGCAAAGGCGGCGACACGCTGCGCATCGCGATTGGCAAGGCCGGGACTAACGATACCGTCGACCTCAGTTCGCTGCCGGTGACTTGCAGCACGATCACGCTGACCGGCGGCCAGATACCTATCGCCGTTAGCAACTTGACGATTCAGACGCCTATCGATCGGCCCGTCACGGTCGACGCCGCGCACGCCGGGCGCGTCTTCGACCATACCGGCAGCGGATTGTTGAACGTATTCGGCCTCGTGCTCGCGAACGGAAGCGCTGGCGTCGGCGACAGCACAGGTGGCTGCGTGCGATCGTCCGGCTCCGTCCTTCTTCAGTATGCGACGGTGACCGGATGCGAAGCCGCAGTCGGTGGCGGCGTGATCGCATCGAATCTGTCGCTCATCCATTCGACGATCAGCGGTTGTTCAATCCACTACGAGGTCGGTGGATCGACCGCCGGCGCCGCAGCATGGGCTTGGGGCTCGACATTGCTCAGCTATGCGACCATCACGGACAACTATTCGCAGCTCTCTGGCGCGGGCTTGTATTCGGTCGGCTCGATCACGGTCAACCGAAGCTCTATCAGCGGCAACACGGCGAATTTCAGCACGGGCTATTTCAAGGACGGTCCAACTCCGGGGTTTCTGGGCCGCTGCACGGCTCTCAACACGGTTGCGGGCACCGCAACGATCACGGCATCGACGATCGACGGAAACCTCGCGGCAGATCCCGGCACGCTGCCGGGATCGTTGCGGTCGGCAGTCTGCGCTGGCGCGGTGACGATCGATTCATCGACGTTCTCGCGCAACTCGGGTTACGCCATCACCGTGCGATCGAGTGCGAGCCTGCGGAACACCACGATTTCAGGCAACGACGCAGGGCTGCTGTTCTTCTCCATGTCGAGCTTGAACGTTTTCAGCAGCACGTTCGCCTTCAACGCGTCGAGCCTGCGCCTGCTACCCGCTTCGGGCTGCTCGATCTGGATCGAGAGCACGATAATGGCCGACAACTCGATACCCATTTCGTTCTGTTCGCAGAACACCAACATCCAGAATCTGGTCGGCTCGCCGGCAGAAGCGGGCCTCACGCCGCTGGCCTGGCGCGGGGGACCGACCAAAACTCACGGCCTGATGATCGGCAGTCCCGCGATCAACGCCGGATCGAATCCGGCAACGCAGTCGTTCGATCAGCGCGGCACCGGCTATGCGCGCTTCGTGGCCAGCGCACCCGACATCGGCGCCTACGAGCGACAGGCGGACGACGACGAGTTGTTCTACGGAGGGTTCGACTGACGCCGGCAATGCGCAAGTGCGGTTCGGTGCAGGGCGGAACCATGTTGCGCGGCTGACTCGGTCATCCTCGCAGCCAACCGCGGTTCAGACGGGTCGTGTAATCGTGCGCGCCGGATGACGCGACTTCGTCGTAACTGCGGCAGGAAACATGAACAGGATCACGAAAGGCTGGTTCTTCGGAATTGCAGCGCTGGCCATTGCCGGCAATGGCACGCCCGCCGAAGCGGCTGTAGCGACGCTGACCGCAACCCTCACCGTTGTCACCATGCCGTCGACGATCACGTTGTGCCGTGACCCCGCCGCGGAAGACAGCGCCGACGCGCAGTGGCAGGTGTTCATCGATGTCGACAGCGACCCCGCTACCGGCGACGCTAACGGCTCGGACGTGCTGCTGCTTGCCACCACGACGCCGCAGCCGTTGGGGTGCAGTCCCCACACCGCCAGCACGCAGGAGAACCTGGTCGCCAATGCCCTCGAGTGGAACGGGGTGGGATTCGTCGACAGCGGCGCCAACGCCGATGTCGTGATCGATACGAGCACCGGTACGCTGGCGATCACGACCGAGCTGGCCGGCCCTCTGGCCACTCTGGACAGCAACGCGCCTTTGCGCGCGGCCGCCATCGCGTCCTACACCACGGCGGGCGCCGAGCCGACCCTCGCAGGAGACGGCGCCCTTGGCACGTTCGGCACACAGACGACGGACCCCGCGCAGGACGTGCAGTTCTGCACGGCGCCGTGCACGCAGACCGCTTCCTGGATCGAATTGATCGACCTGACGGCCGTCGCCGCGGCGACCAGCGAACCGCTGCCCGTCTTCGGCGCCAATACCCTGACGGTGGAGTTCGACGTTGCATCGCTGCCGGCGAATCTGAGCCTGTGCCGTTATCCGGCCGTCTTCGCCGACAGTCAAGGCAGCGATTACGCGTGGCTCGCGGGATTTGATGTCGACGGCAATCCGAATACCGGCCTCGGCAGCATTGATACCCAGATCGTCATCAGTAGCCCGTTGCAATCCCAAGGCTGCACGACTCACAGTGTCGCGATCGAAGCCGCGCTGAGCGCCGGCCTCGAAGTCTGGGACGAAGCGCAGCAGGCGTTCGTGTTCGCTGGCGACCTTCCGCTGACCATCGACGCCGCCGCGGGCAAGCTGTTCGTGCAGGCTGATCGTACGGCGCAGGGACTGACCGGCGTTTCGTCGACGAGCGTGCTCGCCGAACAAACGGCTGGCTTGTACGCGCCCTCCGGCCCGCCGTTCTTCGCCTACGATCAGAGCCCGCTGATGCAGCTCGGGGTCGCATATGCAGATCCGCTGCATGATGTGCTCAATTGCACGTCGCCGTGCTCGACGGCCGTGGACTGGTATCCGCAAATCGATCTGGTAGGCGGCTCGATCCATCTTGCGGATGAGATCTTCAGCAACGGTTTCGAGTAGTCCTCGGAGTAGCGCGCGACAGCGCACGCAGGGACAAATCCGCGGCGCACGGTTGAACTGCCCGGCACGACTCCGGCGGCGTACGACCGTCGTCGCGCCGCATTTGCCGCCGTCAAGCCTTCAACTGGCTGCCCCGCTCGCGTCACGCGATGCGCGTGCGGCCGACCATGACATTGCCGAGCCGATAGCCGAAGTGGCCGATCCATGCGTCGGCAGGACCTGCGGAAGATTCATGATCTTCCGTTTCGGCGGCGACAATGCAATCGCATCGGGCGCGCGCCCTTTTAGCCTCAGGCTGCCGCCTGTACCTCGTCGATCGGCGGGTGTCCGGCAAGCTTCGCGCTTTTTTGCTGGATTGGCTTGCCTGTAATCGCGAACTCCTTTTCCCGCATTGTGGTTCACCAGGAAAGAGGAGCCAAAACGATGCGCGCAGCGCCCGTCAGTTTTTCAAGCGTGGTCTTTATCCTGGCGCTGTTCGCGATGCCATTGCGAACGCTGGCCCGGCCCATGGACGACCCAGCGTTCGCGGCGCCTGCATTCGGGAGCCGCACCATTTATGCGGAATTCGACCTGAACTCGCTGCCGACGACGGTCAACCTGTGCAACTCCGGCGTCTTCCTCGATGGTTCCGGCTACGACTTGTTGTGGGCTGCCGGCGTCGGCTTCAACGCCAGCTTGAGCGCTTACGAAACACTGATTACCGCGCATACGCCGTTGCGACAGAACTGCGGTGTGTCGTCGCCAGCGTCTCTGGCGTCCGTGATGCAGGCGACGCTTTTTCATCTGGATCCCAACAATGTCGGCAACGGTTACGCTCTGGTCGGAAGCCTGCCGGTGACGGTCGATATTGCCGGCGGCAAGATCCTCGTCCAGGCCGATCGCGCAGACCCGGCATTCAGCGGCCTCTCCGACGCCACACAATCGGCGTACTTCACCATCGAAACCGCCGTCACATCGCCCGACGGCGCATTCTCTCCGCTCGGTGTCGCCGCAGCGCTCGGCTCGACCTATCCGCGAGACGACGCGCCTCAGTTCGGTTTCGGTGACACCTTCCCGGACCCCGCCGGCGATGTCTGCACTGCCAATCTGAATTGCGCGTCTTCAACCCATCCGCAGATCGACCTCGTCGGCGGCAACCTGTATCCCGAGCCGGTCGCTCCGCCACCCCCATTTGGCGGCAATACGATCGACGTCGAGTTCGAACTGTCTGCACTGCCGACCACGGTCAACCTGTGCAACTCCGGCGTCTTCCTGGAGAGTTCCGGTTATGACCTGTTATGGGTCGCCGGGGTTGGCTTCAACGCCGGCCTGAGCGCCTATGAAACGCTGATCACCGCGCATACGCCGTTGCGGCAAAACTGCAACTCGCCGTCGCCGGCGTCCCTGGCTTCCTCGATGCAGGCGACGCTTTTCCATCTGAACCCCAACGATTTCGGCAACGGTTACGCGCTGATCCGCAGCCTGCCGGTCACGGTCGATATCGCCGCAGGCAAGATCCTCGTCCAGGCCGATCGCACGGATCCCGCTTTCAGCAATCTCTCCGCCACTCAATCGGCGTATTTCACCGTGGAAACCGCCGTTACCTCGCCGGATGGCGCTTTCTCCCCGCTCGACATCGCCGCGGCGCTTGGCTCGACCTACCCGCGCGACGATGCGGAACAGTTCAACTTTGGCGCAACCTTCATGGACCCCATTGACGATGTCTGCACGTCCAATCTGAGTTGCGCCTCTTCGACCCATCCTCAGATCGATCTCATCGGCGGCACCGCCCACCTGGATAACTACATATTCCGTGACGAGTTCGAATAGCCGGGTTGCAAACCGCCACTTCAGTATGCTTCGGTCGAAGGGCGGGCTTCGAATCTTCTGATCTGCGCCGGCGCGCGGCCGGTGCCGCGACCGCTTTTGCGAGTCAAGCCTTGTCGTGCTTGCGGCTGGGGGCTACGCTTCCCTGGCTAGCTTCCGGCATCCATGAACCCCTCCTTCGTCCACCTGCACATCCACAGCGATTACTCGCTGGTCGATTCGACGATCCGCCTGCCGGACAAGCCCGAATACGGCGATCCGGCCAAGGCGCCGCGGCCGAACCTGATCAGCCGTGCCGCCGTGCTCGACATGCCGGCGCTGGCGCTGACGGACCAAAGCAACCTGTTCGCCCTGGTCAAGTTCTATCGCGCCGCAGAGGCCAACGGCATCAAGCCGATCGCCGGC
>Ga0207683_10005310_pt1 | contig 11047 bp, 11 predicted proteins | sample KBSM73metaG_FD_184333 | JGI IMG/M metagenome (GOLD analysis project Ga0207683, IMG submission 184333) | Miscanthus rhizosphere microbial communities from Kellogg Biological Station, Michigan, USA - KBS M7-3 metaG (SPAdes) (version 2) | ecosystem: Host-associated > Plants > Roots > Rhizosphere >...
GAGGTCGGCGTCGGACGACTTCGGCTTGGCGGCGGAGCCCGCGGTCGCGGCGGAGCCCGCACCGGCGGCGGAGCTCGCACCGGCGGCGGAGCTCGCACCGGCGGCGGAGCCGATTCCGCCGGCGGCGGAGCCCACGTGGGCCGCGGAGCCGGCAGCGGGCGCCTCCGGCGGCATCGGATCCGGCGCCGCGGTCGCGAGCGTGGCGGCCGCCACGACGACGACGAGCGACAACCACCGCATGCCTGGACGTTAGCACGCGAGCCGTCGATCTCCAGATATGCTCGGCGCGTGCGCGTCGTCTCGACCTCGAGCCTGCCGATCGATCTCGCGGCGCAGGTGCGGGCGCGGTTTGCCGGCGCTCGCGTCGAGGTGCCGGAACAATGGATCGGCGTCGAGCGTTGCGATCTCCACGACGCCGACGCGCTCGTCTGCCTGCTCATGGACCGGATCGACGCTGCGGTGATCGCGCGCGCGCCGCGCCTGCGGGTGGTCGCGAACTGCGCGGTCGGGTTCGACAACCTCGACGTCCTGGGACTTACCGCCGCGGGCATCGCCGTCACCAACACGCCCGACGTGCTGACCGAGGCGACCGCCGAGCTCGCATTCGCGCTGATGATGGCTGCGGCGCGACGGCTGCCCGAGGGCGAGGCGCTCGTGCGCGGAGGACGCTGGGAAGGTTGGCGGCTCGACCAGCTGCTCGGCGTACAGCTGCTCGGCAAGACGCTCGGCATCGTCGGAATGGGGCGAATTGGCCAGGCGATGGCGCGGCGGGCACAGGGCTTCGGGATGACCGTGATCGGCACGCGCAGCAGCGACGGGCCGGGCGCGGTCGATGCGCTGTTCGAGCGCGCCGATGTGGTGAGCCTGCACTGTCCGCTCACGCCGGCGACGCGGCACCTGGTGAACCGGGACCGGCTCGCGCGGATGAAGCCGACCGCGATCCTGGTGAACACGTCGCGCGGCGGTTGCGTCGACGAGGGCGCGCTCGTCGAGGCGCTCACGGCGGGGCGCATCTTCGGCGCGGCGCTCGACGTCTACGAGCGAGAGCCCGAGATCGACGCCCGGCTGCGCGCGTGTCCGCGCCTGGTCTTGGCGCCGCACATCGGATCGGCTACCACCGAGGCAAGGACCCAGATGGCTCAGCTGTGTGCAGACGGGGTGCTCGCGGTGCTCTCGGGGCAGCGGCCCGGCAACCTCGTGAACCCCCAGGTCGTGATCCGTGGCTGATGCACATGTGCTCGTGGTGACGAGCTCCGGGGCGCCGCCGAGCGCGGTGGTGCCGGTGCTTGCCGCGATCGAGGCGGCGGGGATGCGCGTGCGCGCGATCGATGTCGGCTCGGTGGGAGCGGGTGGCGGCGGCGTGGCCGATCGGATGCGGCGTGCGCTGCTCGGCGAGGGCGCGGAGCGCAAGCTGCGCAAGGAGCTCGAGATGAGCCCGCCCGATGCGGCCGTCGTGTTCGATCCGCACTCGGCGCTCGCGCTGACGGTCGCGCGCGATCAGGTGATGAACCCCGCGCCCGTGGTTGCGGTGGTCGGCGATCTCGATCCGGTGGCGGCGTGGGCCCAGACCGATGCCGATCGATTCGTCGCGGTGGACGATCTCGCGGCGGTCGCGCTCGCGGATGCGGGCGTCGAGGGCGATCGGATCCTCGTCGTCGGTGCGATCGGCGAGCGCGCGTTCGCCGAGGCCGGTGCGACCGATCGCACGCTCGTGCGCACGCGCTTCAAGCTCGGTGGGCGCGTCGCGCTCGTCGAGGTGGCGGGGCTCGGCGCCGAGATGACCGGCCAGCTCGCGCTGCAACTCTCGCTGCTCGACGCGAACGAGACGATCACGTTCCTGTTCGACGCCGCCGGCGATGCGGATGCAGCCGCGGTGCTGCGCCGCCAGGTCCCGACGCTCGGCCTGCGCGGCAAGCTGTTCGGTGCGACCGGCGATGCGGCGATGCTGTGGCGCGCCGCCGATGTGATCGTCGCGCGGCCGCGGCCCGAAGTCATCGCGCGCGTGATGCTCGTCGGTGGCAAGCTCGTCTCGCTCGTTGACGACCAGCTGCCCAGCGGCGCGCGCGCGACGGCCGCCCTCGAGGCGCGCAAGCGGGCGATCGCGGCGAAGGGCCTGCTGATGCTGTCGAGCGCGCTCGATCACGCGTTCCACGGTACGCCGCCGGGCGCGACCGACGACGGCGCGGATCACGTCGCCGACATCGTCGCGGTGGTCGCGGGCGAGAAGCGCGCGGTGATCGACGAGCGCCGGTTCGCTGCACAGGCCGCCACGCGCGAGCGCGTGCGCACCGCGAGTGCCGCCGCCCAGGCCGCCGCCGCGGCGACGTCGATGCCGGGCGAGCTCGAGGACCTCGGCGGCGCCTCGACGCCCGATCCGGTCGATCTGCCCGACAAGGCGCAGCTCGAGCGCCTGCGTGCCGAGGTCTCGCAGCGCGTGGCCGAGCTGACGAAGTCGATGGTCACCGCGCGCGACGCCGCGACCGAGCTCGCCGACAAGGCGAAGGGCGCCACCGCGCGGGGCGCGACCGACGAGGCGACGCAGCTCGAGCGCAAGGCCGACGCCGAGCGCTCCCGCATGCACGCGCTGCTCGCGGAGCTGGCGACGCTCGAGTCCGAGCTCAAGGAGCTCGAGCGCGCGATCAAGCAGGTCGGCGACCTGCCGAAGCCGCCGCCCGCCGCGTCCGCCGGTGCGGGTCCCCGTGGCCGCAGCGACTCGAGGCCGCCGCCGTCGAGGAAGCCGGCATCGATCGATGACGAGCTGGAGAAGCTCAAGCGTAACGCCGGCTCACCGGCGGGAACCGCGCCGAAGTCCGGAGGCAAGCCCCCGGGACCGACAGGGTCCCCGCCACCGTCGAGCCCACCGCCCAAGAAGCCGTCGGGCGGCGTCGACGACGAGCTCGCTGCGCTCAAGAAGAAGATGCAGAATGCGCCGCCGAAGAAGAAATAGTTACGCTTGACGTTAATTAACTCGTGCGTTAATCATTCACGCATGAGCATCGCGAGCAAACAACCGCCCAAGGGCTGGCCCCGGATCTCCACGAGCCTCGTCTACCGCGACGCGAGCAAGGCGATCGATTGGCTGTGCAAGGCCTTCGGCTTCGAGGTCCAGCTCAAGGTCGAAGGCGAGGGCGGCACGATCGTCCACTCCGAGCTCGTGCTCGGCGGCGGCATGATCATGATCGGCGACGACGAGACCAAGGGCCGCACCTGGCGCAAGAGCCCGAACGAGGTCGGCGGCGCGAACACGCAGACGCTGTGCGTGTACGTCGATGATGTCGATGCGCACTGCGTGCGGTCTCGCGGCGCCGGCGCGACGATCGTCAAGGAGCCGACCACGACCGACTACGGCGACGGTTACTGGGTCGATCGCAGCTACGAGTGCGTCGACCCGGATGGCCATCACTGGTGGTTCATGACGCGCATCGAGGACAAGCAACACCTGCCGACGGACCCGAAGGCGTGAAGTGCAGCCGAACCTCGATCTGACGTTTCGCGCGCTCGCCGATCCGACACGGCGAGACGTGATCCGCGTGCTCCAGAAGGGGCCGCGGCGCGCGAGCGACCTCGCGGATGCGCTTCGCGCGAGCCGGCCGGCGATGAGCCGGCACCTGCGCGTGCTCCGGACGGCCGGGCTGGTCGAGGCTGGCGTCGGGACCGCGCCGGCCGAGAGCGCGGCACGAGGTGGCGGGCGTGCGGCGGGAGACGCGGGCGGGCGCGCGGTACCCGATCCGGCCGACGCGGACGCGCGCGAGCGCATCTACAGCCTCGCGCCGGGGTCGTTCGAGCAGCTCCGCAGCTGGCTCGACGAGGTCGAGCAGTTCTGGGGCGTGCAGCTCGCGTCGTTCAAGGACCACGTCGAGCGGACGCGGGGCAAGAAGCGATGATGGCGCACGCCGGGCAAGCCGTGATGGCGCGGAGCGCCCGATGATCGCCGGCGATCAGGCCGTCGTCACGGTGCGCGTCGAGGTCGAGCCCGACGTTGCGTTCGAGGTGTTCACCACCGAGATCGATCGGTGGTGGCGGCGCGGCATCGCCTACCGGGTCGCGGGACGCCGGCCGGGCACGCTGGTGATGGAGCCGAAGGTCGGCGGCCGCCTGTTCGAGCAGTACGACGGCGCGGACGGCCCGGCGCTCCACGTCACCGGCACGATCACCGCGTGGGAGCCGCCGGCACGACTTGCGTTCGAGTGGCGGGGCTCGAACTTCGCGCCGGGCGAGGTCACCTTTGTCGAAGTGACGTTCAGTCGCACCGAGAGCGGGGCGACCGAGCTGCGGCTCGTGCACAAAGGCTTTGCCGCGCTCCGCCCCGATCATCCGGTCCGGCACGGCGAGCCGGCTGCGGTGTTCATCGGCCGGCTCGGCCGGTGGTGGGGCGACCTGCTGTCGAGCCTGCGGGAGCACGTGACGAAGGGGTAGAGAGCACGTGACGAAGGGGTAGAGAGCCCGTGACGACGGGGTAGAGTGGGCGCATGGGCTCCGCCGCTTCGTCCGCGTCCGCGCTTCCGAATGCGCCGATCGTCAGCATCAACCCGGCCACCGGACAGCCGCTCGGCGAGGTACCGGACATGGGCGTGTCCGACGTGCGGACAGCCGTGGACGCGGCCCGGACGGCGCAGCAGGCGTGGGGGGCGCTCTCGCTCGAGGCGCGGTGCCGGCGCGTACTGAAGTTCGCCGAGGTGCTGATGGCTCGCGCCGAGGACGTCATCGACCTGCTCGTGCGCGAGGGCGGCAAGACGAGGCTCGAGGCGCTCGGCATGGAGGTCATCGTCGTCGCGGATCTGGTCCGCTACTTCGCGAAGCACGCTCCCGAGATGCTGCAGCCGGTGCCGGTGCCGCTGCACCTGATGAAGCACCGCGCCAGCTATCTGCACTTCGTTCCGCGCGGCGTGGTCGGCATCATCGCGCCGTGGAACTTCCCGTTCTCGATCCCGATCGGCGAGACGATGATGGCGCTGATGGCGGGCAACGCGGTCGTGCTGAAGCCCAGCGAGGTCACGCCGCTGGTCGCGGACAAGGCGCGCGAGCTGTACCTCGCGGCCGAGCTGCCGCCCGATCTGTTCCAGGTCGTCACCGGGCGTGGCGCGACGGGCGCGGCGCTGATCGATGCCGGCATCGACTACTGCGTGTTCACCGGCTCGGTCGCGACCGGCCGCAAGGTCGCCGCCGCGTGTGGCGAGCGGCTGATTCCATGCACGCTCGAGCTCGGCGGCAAGGCGCCGGCGGTGGTCTGCCACGATGCGGACCTCGATCGCGCGGCGCAGGCGATCACGTGGGGCGGGTTCGCGAACTCGGGGCAGGTGTGCGCGTCGGTCGAGCGCGTGTACGCGGTCTCGAGCGTTCACGATCAGCTGGTCGAGCGCATCGTCAAGGAGACGAACCAGCTGCGCCAGGGCGATGCGTCGTCGAGCCTGCAGGATGTCGACGTCGGCGCGATGGCGTGGGATCGCCAGGTCGATAACGTCGAGAAGCTCGTCGACGCCGCGGTCGGGCAGGGCGCGCGCGTCGAGACCGGCGGCAAGCGCAAGCCGGGGCCCGGATTGTTCTTCGAGCCGACCGTGCTGACGAACTGTCGCCAGGAGATGGACGTCATGCGCAAGGAGATCTTCGGGCCGGTCATTCCGATCATGAAGGTCGAGAGCGAGGACGAGGCGGTGAAGCTCGCCAACGACTCGAACCTCGGCCTGCTCGCCTACGTGTTCACGCGCGATCGCGAGCGCGGTCGCCGGCTCGCCGAGCGCATCGAGGCCGGCACCGTGATGGTCAACGACGTGCTCAACACCTACGCGTGCCCCGAGACGCCGTGGGGTGGCGTGAAGCAGAGCGGCATCGGCCGCACGCACTCGGCGATCGGCCTGCGCGACATGTGCGAGACCCGCCACGTCAACCACGATCGCGTCGCGCTCGGTCGCGAGGTCTGGTGGTACCCGTACAAGGAGGGCACGTTCCGCGCGCTGCTCCGCGGGGCCCGCCTGCTGTTCGGAAAGCGTCCCTGGCAGCGCTGAACGCCGTGGCCGCGCTCGAACAACCGCGGCAGTGGCGAAATAGATCGTCGGGCGGGCGCGTGCGTTGCAAGCCGGCGATGCGCCGCGCCATCCCGATCGGACTCGCGTTCATCGCAGCCACCGCGCTCGCGCGCGAGCCTCGCCGCATCAGCGTGGACGATCGCTGGATCGACGCGCTCAACGCCGCGCAGGCGGAGCTCGAGGCGTGCAAGAAGCTCGGTGTCGAGGCGAAGCTCTACGGCGACGTCACGGTCGCGTTCGATCGCAAGCACCGCCGCTGGACGCGCACCTCGTCGAGGAGCCTGGATGCGGTGGGCCTCAAGGCGGCGGCCTGCGTGCAGGACGCGGTCGCGCGCCACTTCCACGATGATCCGTCCGACGAGCCTTCGTTCGGCGGCGGCGTGGACGACACGCTGAGCCATACCCAGACGATCGGCACGCCCGTGATCATGCTGCCCGCGCTCGCGAAGCTGCTGCCGGTCTGGCGCCGCGCTCGCACCGATCGCAAGGCGCGCGGTGAGCTCGCGAAGCTGCTGCCGCTCGACTACAAGGTCTCCGCCGACGGCTGCTTCCGCACCGAGCGCGAGGCGATCGACGAGGTCGAGTACCTGTGGCTGCCCACGGTGGGGCCGTGGATTCCCCGGCTGTGGGACAAGACGCTCGTCGCCGCGCTCGGCGATCACGTCGAGCTCGCGATGTGGCACGCGCCCGGCGAGCTGGTGACGAAGGGCCCCCGCGGCCTGTGTCTGGTGCCGTTCGATACCGCGAGGCAGACCGCGCTGCGCGCCGAGATGGACAAGGTCGCGACGTGCCTCGCCGGCGGCTTCGAGGACGTGCTGCTGCATCCGCATGTCGCGCTGCCCGCAGGCTCGTACACGCAGGTCTCGACGCAGAACGGCCGCATGTGCGCGCTGTCGACCGCGGGCGCGATCACGTGCTGCGGTCCCACCGAGCCGGCGCTGCCGCCGCCGCCGAAGGGCGCGTTCACACAGATCGCCGTCGGTGGCACGTTCGGCTGCGCGCTCGACGCAACCGGTGCCGCCACGTGCTGGGGCGCGATCGGCTCGCCGCCGGCCGGGCCGTTCACGAAGATCTCCGCGGAGTATCAGCATGCGTGCGGCGTACGCACGAGCGGCGAGCTCGCCTGCTGGGGCGCCGGTAACTACAACGTCGCGCAGGCACCCGCCGGCGCGTTCATCGACGTCTCGGCCGCGCAGTTCAGCACGTGCGGCGTGCACACCGACGGCACGATCGAGTGCTGGGGCGAGCCGAGCCGAGGCACGCATCCCGCCGGTGCGTTCGCGCACATCGCCGCCGAGTGGACGCACGCATGTGGCCTTCGCCGCGACGGCACGCTCGGCTGCTGGCGCGACAACCAGGTCGACACGCCGCTGGCGGGGACGTTCACGCAGGTCGCCGTCGGCGACATCTTTCAAGCCTGCGTGCTCGCGAAGGACGGAACGCTCGCCTGCACGCCCGCCGCGTCGAAGGATCCCGTGACGTCGCCTCCCGCCGGCACGTTCACGCAGCTCACCGGCGATCATCAGATGTTCTGCGCCGTCGCGACCGATCATCACGTCGCGTGCTGGGGCGAGCCGTGGCCCGGCAGCTGGAGCGGCGACAACACGTGGCCCTACGCGAAGGTGCTCGGTCTCGCGTCGCCGCCGCCGCCGCCGCCGCCGCCGCCCGTGCCCGCGAAGCCCGGGATGATCACGATGACGGGCCGGATCGTCGACGAGAACGGCAGGCCGATCGCGAATGCCGAGGTGCTCGCGTGCGCGACCGGCAACGGCTGCGTCGGCGTCGATCGTCCGCTGCGCTGGAAACCGGCGACGTTCGCGGCGGTGACTTCCGCCTGGAAGGTTCCTCCCGATGCGGTCGCGATCGTGAAGACCGGCAGCGACGGCCGGTGGACCGCCTACGTCAAGCGGCCACCCGACGGGCACTGGGGCGATCGGCTCGGCTTCGCTGCGGTCGCGCCCGGCCGCGAGGTGCAGGTGCGCGAGGCCGTCAATGCCGCGGATCTCACCGAGGACCTCGTGCTCCGACCGGCCGTCGCCGTCGACATCGACGCGCGCTGCGGCGGCGCCGCGTGCCCCGCACCGCTGCGAGTCGGGTTGTCCCCCTACGAGTGGACCGACGGCACGCACATCGAGCGGCTGCCTCCCGGCACGCATCAGATCGAGGTCGCCAGCGGCTTCGGCCAGCCCGGCGAGCGCCGTGCGTTCGCGACCGTCAGCGTGACGTTCACCAGCGGCGCGCAGCACGCGACGGTAGCGCTGACGCCGGTCGGCACCGGCCAGACGATCAAGGGCGTCGCGGAGCTCGATGGCGCGCCGTTGCCGCGGCTTCACGTCAGCGCGCTGTGCGAACGCGCGGCAGGCTGGCCGATCATCCGCGAGACGCTGAGCGATGCGCACGGCAACTTCGAGCTGCAGGACGTCGGCGCCGCGCCGTGCGACGTCGACGCGAGCGGCCCGAACGCGATCGGTCAGACGAAGGTCGACAAGGTCCCTGCCGATCACGTGCGTGTGCGCGCCGTGACCCAGCGGGACCCGCGGTTCGACGACTAGCGCTCGACGATCAGGAAGGGATCGAACGCCAGCTGGCGCGCGTCGTCGGCACGAGCAGGATCGGATCGCCGAGCAGCGCTGCGAGCTCGTCGACCGTGAACAGCGCGCCCCGCAGCTCGTAGCGCCGCGGCACGATCAACGCGAACGCGAATCCGACATCGCCGACCGCGAGCGCGCGATTGAGATCGCCGATGAATCCGTTGACGACCGCGCGGTCACCGCCGGTCGCGAGCTCGACGTGCGTCGTCGACGTGTTCACGCGGAACGCCATCGATCGCGACTCGTCGTTTGCCGTCAGCTCCGCGAGCTCGAACCGGCCCTTCGCCAGCTTTGCGAGTGGCTCCAGGAAATCGCGGAGCGCCGCCGAGGCCGTGAAGCTCGAGGCGTTCTCGGTGATTCGCCAGTACCACTCGTTCTCGATCACGAACGTCCGCGCCAGCTCGATCGACATCGCAATCACACACTACGCGGGAGCGGCGACGGTTACTTCGCGCGTCCGTAACGATCTTCGAGCCTCACGACATCGTCGAGCTCCGGAGTCGACACCTCGACGATATGGGTGTCCTCGAGCGCGACCATGCGATGACGCATCCCGGGCGTGATGTGGAACGGCACGTTCGGCGCGAGCTCCTCGGTCTCCGGCGGCTCGTTATCGAAGTAGTGCGTGAATTCCATCCGCCCGGTCAGGACCATGATCGTCTCGTCCTTGAGGCGGTGATACTGGAGCGAGAGCGCTTCACCGGCCTTCACGAACAGGATCTTGCCGACGTAGCGGTCGGTCTTCGCCCAGATGAGCTCGTGGCCCCAGGGCTTGTCGACCTTGGTCATTACTTCTTCGGAGCGGCGGCGCTGCCACTCGCGCTGCCGGCGGCGCTGCCCATCAGCGAGCCGGTCGCGGTCGGATCCTGCACGGTCGGCATCTCGACCTTGGGATGCGCGCCCGGGATCTCCTCGCGACGATCGACCTTACCGTCGTAGTCGTCATCCGAGAGGATCGCGATCAGCACGCCGTCCTTGTACTGCTCCCACTGATCGGCCTTCTGATCGTTGTTGCGATCGCGCTCGACGCTGACGAGCGCGCCCGACGAGTCGTAGATCTCCTTGACGTCGAACTTCCCGTCGAAGTCGGTGTCGCGCTCGACCTCCGCCTTCGCACCGGTCTTCGGGTCATAGATCGTGCTCATGTCCCACTTGCCGTCGTAGTCGAAGTCCGCCTTCTCGAAGATCGGCGTGCCCTTGCGGTTGTAGGCCTCGACCCAGTCCTTGCGGCCGTCGTGATCGAAATCGACCTGCTTGCAGGTCATGAACTCGATCTTCGTCCCGCCCTCGTCCTCGGTCTTGTAGAGCCGCCAGACGTCGGGCTTGTTGTCGTGATTGAGGTCGTACGTGACGACGTTCTTGCCGCTGGTGTCGCACAGCGTCGGATCGACCTTCGGGATCGACGCGTCGAGCGACCCCTGATTCTTCGGAGTCGTGTCCTTGCTGCCACCGTGACAAGCGGCCAGCACCAACGCCAAGCAAGCGAGTTTCTTCACGTCGCAAGGGTAATCGTCCGCCCGAGCCACTGCAAGGCGTTGACCACTGGCATATGGCCACGTATCGTCACGCCGCCTTGGCCCGCAAGAAGCTCTCGACGACCGTGTACATCACGCCCGAGCAGGACGCGCGGCTCAAGGCGCTGCACGACCGCACGAAGGTGCCGGTGGCCGAGTACATCCGCCAGGGCATCGATCTGATCCTCGAGAAGTATCGCGATCAGCTCCCCGGTCAGGTGGACCTGCACCTCGGGTCACGCTAACAACTGCGCGGACCTAGATGTCGTTCCCTCCCGAGCGGATTCGTAACTTCTCGATCATCGCGCACATCGATCACGGGAAGACCACGCTCGCCGATCGCATCCTCGAGGAGTGCGGGGCGGTGACCGCCCGCGAGGCGAAGGATCAGATGCTCGACTCGATGGATCTCGAGCGGGAGCGCGGCATCACGATCAAGGCGCAGTCGGTCCAGCTCCACTTCAAGGCGAAGGACGGGCTGACCTACCAGTTCCACCTGATCGACACGCCGGGCCACGTCGACTTCCACTACGAGGTCAGCCGGTCGCTCGCCGCGTGCGAGGGCGCGCTGCTCGTCGTCGATGCCGCGCAGGGTGTCCAGGCGCAGACGCTCGCGAACGTCTACGTCGCGCTCGACAACAACCTCGACATCATCCCGGTCCTCAACAAGATCGACTTGCCCGTCGCGCGCCCCGACGAGATCAAGAAGCAGATCGAGGACACCATCGGCCTCGATGCGAGCAACGCATGTCTGGTGTCCGCGAAGAGCGGCCTCGGCGTGCACGACATGCTCGAGGCGGTCGTCGAGCGGATCCCGCCTCCGAAGGCCGACCGCGACGCGCCGCTGTCCGCGCTGATCTTCGACAGCTGGTTCGATCAGTTCCGCGGCGTCGTCGTGCTCGTCCGCGTGATGGCGGGG
>Ga0207683_10005314_pt1 | contig 11045 bp, 13 predicted proteins | sample KBSM73metaG_FD_184333 | JGI IMG/M metagenome (GOLD analysis project Ga0207683, IMG submission 184333) | Miscanthus rhizosphere microbial communities from Kellogg Biological Station, Michigan, USA - KBS M7-3 metaG (SPAdes) (version 2) | ecosystem: Host-associated > Plants > Roots > Rhizosphere >...
CGAGCTTCCGCCACGATCCGATCCCACGGGTCCGTCATCGTGCGAAGACTACGTCATGTTCCGCATCGACTGGCAGGCCGAAGGGCTCTCGGCGATCGAACCTACGCTCGACGAGGTTCGCGCGCACGCAGACGCACTCGCCGTCGGCTACAACGAGCCGCGCAACGCGCAGCTCATGGGGCATACCGCCGCGCTCGAGCCCGACGAGGTGATCGAGCACTACGCCGACATGGCCGACGAAGGCGCGCACCAGTTCCTGCTGTTCGCGAGCGGCGCGCTCGCCGGCGATGCAGACCTGCGCGGCATCGAGGACGGCGCCGCCGAGTTCGCGTTCATGATCGGCGCGCCGGCGGCGCAGGGCAAAGGTCTCGGGACGAAGTTCGCGACGATGATCTACGCGTTCGCGTTCGAGCAGCTGCGGCTCCACACCGTGTACGCGTCGGTCGTCCCCGAGAATGTCGCGAGCAAGCGCGTGTTCGAGAAGCTCGGCTGTGCGGTCGATGACAGCCTGGTCGCGCGCGAGTACGCCGACGAGCCCGGCGATCTCGTGCTCTCCGTCGACCGCGCGACCTTCCATCGAGTCAACGCGGCAGCCCTCGCGCACATTCGAACGTCCCCGGCGTCGAAGACCTGACGCCCGGGCCCTAACCCCGTGTCCTCAAACGCGGCAGACCCGGGCATCGCGGGTGCACATCCCGGGACCATGCTGCCACTCCTGCTCGCGCCGCTCGGCTCGGTCGGATTTGCCTACCTTTTCTGCTACGGCGGCGTCGAGGGTCCGGTCGACTGGGCGATGCAGACCGACTCTCACGCCTCGCGCGATCGCAAGGTCGTCGCGCTGACGTTCGACGATGGTCCCGATCCCGCGCGGACGCCGGCGCTACTCGACACGCTGCGCGCACTCGAGGTCCCCGCGACGTTCTTCGTGCTCGGCAACAAGGTCGACGCACATCCCGAGCTCGCCGCGCGGATCGCTCGCGAAGGGCACGAGCTCGGCAACCACACCTACTCGCATCCCTATCTACCGCTGAAGCGCTCGCGCACCGTCGCGATCGAGATCGCCGCGACCGATGCGTCGCTCGAGCGCGCGACCGGCGTCACGCCGACGCTCGCACGTCCACCGTACGGCGGTCGCTCGCCACGAAATGTCCGCGCGATGCAGCGCGCCGGGAAGCGTGTCGTCCTGTGGGACGTCAACAGCTTCGACTGGAAGGGCGCACCTGCCGACGAGGTCGCCGAGCGAGTTCTCACTCGCACGCGCCCCGGCAGCATCATCTTGATGCACGACGCCCGGGACGGCGGTGAAATCACCGTCGCCGCCGTGCGCCTGATCGTGCCGGCCTTGCGTGCGCGCGGTTTCGATCTCGTGACCGTCAGCCGCGCGCTCGCAGCCTGATCACATCTTCTTCGCGCTGCCGTCGGCCGAGCCAGCCGTCGCCGCCGAGCCCGCGGTCGCGCCGCTGCCGGTGGTCGCCGAGCCCGAGACCGTCGCCGAGCCCGAGTCGCCCGAGCCGGTGACCGTGGTCGTCACGGTCGCCGAGCCGCCGGCCGAGCCGGTCGTCGTGGTCGTCGTGACCGTGGCCGAGCCCGCCATCGCGGCCGATCCCGACATGTCACCGGCTGCCGAGCCGGCGGTGTCGTCCGCCTTCTTCTTCTTGCAGCCAGCGAACGCGAACACCGAAACGAGAGCCGCCAGCAGGATGAACTTCTTCATGGGTAATCTCCTTGCCTCCACAGTTACAGGCACGCCCCCCGCCGCGCAAGTACGCGCCCCCAAAGGAATTTTAACGTTTTCGGTGCACCTGTACCCAAACGATGACGAGTTGCAGCACGTCCCGGGGAACATTGATTGCAACCTCCTCGGTGAGGAGAACTTTCAATGACCCGCGCAAACAAACCCGGCACCGAGCGCCATCGCGACGAGGCTCGCCGCGGCGGTGGTCCCCGCATGCACGGAAAGCCCTGGCACGAGCACCCGCAACCGCACGATCTCGATCGCGTGCGCAGCCGCAGCCCCGAGCCGTTCGAGGCCGCCGAGGAGATCCAGGGCATGGGCAAGCACGTCGGCCGCAAGCAGAAGGGCACGACGCGCATCAATTCGCCCTCGCCGCGTGGCAAGGGCAAGCCGGGGATCAAGAAGCGGTGACCGGCGCGTCCGCGAGGTGAGCGATGACCGGCGCGTGATCGCTCGTGCCGACCTCGCGATAGCTGCGGCAGGTCGTCGTGCCGTCGACAAGCGCGTGGTGCGCCGCGATGTAGTCGAGTCGCCAGCCGATGTTGCGCTGGCGCATGTTTCGCCACGGCGCCCACCACGTGAACAGCCGATCGTTGTCAGGATCGGCGTGCCGGCCGACATCGACGAGCCCGTGCGAGAACAGCTGCTCGATCAGCGTCCGCTCCGGGCTCGACTGCCCGACCATGTTCTTGCGCAGCACCGGGTGCACGTCCTTCTCGGTGCGCGCCACGTTGAAGTCGCCGCACAAGACGAGGTGCTTGCCGCCCGCCTCGAGCGCCGCCGCCCACGCGTCGAGCTCGCGCAGGAACACCATCTTCGCGTCGAAGTCCTTCCCGCCGTTGGGGATGTACACCGAGCCGAACACGAGCGAGCCGACCTCTGCGACGACGATCCGGTTCTCGAGATCGAACGGCGGATGCACGAACGCCGGCGCGTCGCGAAACGTCTCCTCGCGCAGCATCAGGGCGACGCCGGAGTAGCCGCCGCTGCCGTGCCAGTGCACGTGATAGCCGGGCACCGCCTGCAGCTGCTCCGGGACCTTTTCGAACGGCGCCTTTGTCTCCTGCAGGCAGATGACGTCGGGGACCTCGCCGTCGATCCAGTGCACGACTTGCGAGGATCGCGCACGGATGCCGTTGACGTTCCAGGTGGCTACTTTCACGGAATCGACTGCACGATAGCCGGTGCAGCGTATCCGGCAACCGTCACGTCGATCGTCCACGTTCCGCGCCCCGGCACGGTGAGCGCGAGCAGGCCCGTCGCGCTGCCTCCCGGGTCCGGAACGAGCGCGACTGGCTCGGCGACCAGCTGGGGCACGCCGTTCAGGCGGGTCGTCACGAGCGCCTGCGTCGCGGCGATGCCTTTCGGCGCATCGATCTCGAGCCCGACCGGATTACCGGTCGCGAGCGAGCAGCTCGGGGCGCACGACAGCTGCGCGGTGATCAGCGGAGCGATGATCGTCGCGCTCACCGACGGCGCGGCGGCGGTCCCGAGGTGCGCCGACAGCGTCCACGTCGAGCCATCGGGCGCCGCGGGAACCGGGATCGCGACGGTCGTCTCGGGCGGCGTCACGCTCGCGTCGAGCGGCTGCGCCTCCTCGATGCCGTTGATCTGGCTGTGGATCACGACGCCCTGTGAAAGGTCACCGGGGATGTCGATCACGAGGTGCGCGTTGCCGACCGCGCCCGCGAGCTCGCAGCTCGCCGGATCGGGGCACTCGGCGAACGACAGCCCGACCGGCGGCGCGATGACCGCGAACGGCTGGTCGACCGACGCCGCGAAGCCCGCGTTGACGCTCGCCGCGATCCGCACGTCGCTCGACAGCTGCCCCGGTGCGCGCAGCGTCGCCTCGAAGAATGCCCGCGAGCCCACGCGCTGGACGTCGCCGACCGTCACCGGCACATCCGCCGGCGCACCATCGATCGTCACGGTCACGACCGGCGGCGGCACCGCTGACGTCGCATCGAACTCGACGTCGGGGCCGTAGTCGATCACGACCACCGCCTCATCGACGTTCGCCATCAGCGTCGCGTCCGCTTGATACGAGCACGTCCCGTAGAGGTTCAGCGCGTCGGCCGGCGGCGTCGCCGGCGTCATCAGCGCGAAGCAGCCCTCGGGCATCCGCTTGAGCACCGAGATCGCCGGTTGCGGCGGCGTCGTGAGGCCCTCGCAGCCACACATGATCGCGATCAGCAGCGCGTACTTCATCCCGTCACCCGGGATTCGGCCCGGTAAGGAGCGTCGTGCCTTCGGCACGCCGAGATCGTTCCGGGCCTTCATCGCGTCACCGCCTGGTAGATGAGATCCGGCACGTTGAGCTGGAGCGTGAAGCCGACGTACGGCGCGAACGTCGTGTGCGGCCGCTCCTCGGGGATCGTCGAGTTGCGGCGTTCGAGGAATGCTCCGCCGATCGTGAAGCTCGTGTACGGCACTGCGTGGAACGCGAGCCCGACGAAGATCGGCGGCAGCGCGCCGAGCCCGCCGTAGCGATGCTCCGGTCCGAACGACCCGCCGTACGGCGCGACCGCGAGCTCGAGGGCGACCGCACGCAGCAGATCCTGCGAGCCGTGCTTCCACTGGATCTCGTCGACGGGGTTCGGCGCGACATGGATCTGCGCGCCCAGGTAGAACAGCCCGAACGATTCGTCGGGGCGCAGGATGCCTGCATAGCCGGCGACCGGCGTCACGTAGCTGAACAGCCACGTCTGCGGCGGCCGCTCGGCGCGCGTCTCGACGACCGCGGTGGTCGTCAGCGTCACGAGCTGCTTGTCGCGTGCGAGCACCTTGTCCTTTGCAGCGCGCCACGCGGCGTCGGCGTTCTGCAGCTCGTCGAGCTGCTCGGTCAGCGCCTCGAGCGCGCCGGCATCGACGTGCTGGCACACGAGCCACTCGCCGATGTGCCGCCGGACCGCATCGCTCGTCTGCTCGGCCTCGCTCGCGGCGAACGCCTTGGGATTGCACGACACGCCGGTCGTCACGAGGTCGACGAAGTTCGCGAGCCGGCGCAGCTGCGCGGTCGCCGCCGCGAGGTAGGCCGCGTCGTCGGGCGTCCAGCTCTCGCTGCCGAGTGCGCCCGCGCGATCGCCGAGCGCGGACAGTGTCGTCCAGTCCTTGTCGATGCGCAGCCTGCCCTGCCCGAGCTGCACGAGGTCGTAGAGCGTGATCGTATCGGTCACCGCGAGCGTGTCGGTCGTTGCCGTGAGCACGCGCGCCTCGGCAGGCGCAGGCGACGGCGCGACGCGGATCGAGCGGCCATCCTCGAGCAGCTGGAGCGCGCGGACCTCCATGCGCCCATCGGTCGTGTACAGCGCGACGCCCTTGCCGCGCACCTGCGGCAGCAGCGCCGCCGAGCGGGCGAGCATCGTGGCGACCGCCTGTGCGAACGGATCGGTCGAGGTCGTCGCCCATACCGAGCCTGCGCCCGGTGGCATCACCACGGTCTTGTCGTGCCAGCGCTCGCGCAGGTGATCGAGCGCCTCGACGAGCCCGGGGCCCCTGGCGAGCTCGTTGCGTGCGTTCATCTTCATCCGCGCCGCGAGCTGCTTCGGCAGCTGCCGCGCCGCGCGCGCCTCGTGGTCCGCGAGCGCCTCGTCGTCGCACGACGACTTGTCACCGCACGCGACGATCTTGTGCGCCACCGCGTCGACGAGATCCGCGAGCGTCGCGTCATCGACCGCCTGTGCGCGCGCCGTCGAGACGATCGCGAGGCAATAGCCGTAGCCCGGCGCGAAGAAGTCCGCATCGTGCGGGATGAACACCTTGTAGTCGCGCGCATCGCCCCTGTCGGGCACGCCGCGCTTCCACGCCGCGCTGACGAGCACGGCCGCATCGCGCCCCGCCGCCGCGCGCGGGAACAGCTCGAACGCCTGATGAACACCGGCCGGATAGCGCACGACCGTCTGCGCATCGTCGTCGGTGTCGTCGTCGTCGTCGCCCGCCGAGGTCACCGCGGGCTCGATCCGGAGGTCCGCGACCACGCTGCGGCAATCGCCGCCGTCATCGCCGAACAGGCCGGGCGTGCCCTTGCGGATCACGATCGCCTGCACGTTCTCGACCGACGCCGACGCCTCGCCGCTCACGTAGAACGCGCGGTGCACCGGCAGCTCCTGGTTGGCGCCGGCGTCCGACAGGACGACGATCGGAACTTCGTCAGCACTCGCGGCGCGCGCGAGCAGGATCAGATACGCAAAGACAAGCGTGCGTCCCACCGGGGACCATCGTAACCCAGAAGGGTCACTCGCCGTCGTCGAGACCGAGCCCGGCGAGCGGCCCGCTGGCCTCGTCGCGGATCTCGCCGGCGACCTGACCTAGCTCGGTTCCGCCCTCGGCCTTCTCGCCGGTCCACGGCAACGCACGCCCGAGGTCCTCGAGCCCGATGAGCTCGCCGATCGGCGGGTGCGCGCGCGGCTTGAACAGCTTCGACCGATACGGCACCGCCAGCGCGACGACGACGACCTCGCTCTTGCGCCCGAGCACCGGATCGGCGGGCAGCCACGCGAACAGCGGCGCGCCCTCGATCGGCGCACTGGCATTCGCTGCGTCCTGCGGGCTCGCGAGCCGCGTGACGTCGTCGCTCATGCCGCCGCCGTCGACGTGATCGACGTGCACCGCCACGACGCGGCGCTCGTAGCCGTTCGCGGTCGCCGCCACCGTCACGAGCGCAGCCGGTGCGCCGCGCGTATCGACGGTCGCCGACACGCTGCCGAGCTGCAGCGGCGCGACATCGCTCGCGCCCTTCGGGAACGGCTCGGCGAGCTCGGCGATGCCCATGCCCGCGATGCGTCCCATCGTCCACGACGCGACGCGCACCGTCTTCTCGCCGGTCATCGTGAGCACGATCGCCAGCGGCTCCCCTGCGTGACGCAGTAGCTCGGCGCTCGAGAACGCGACCGTTCGAGCACCGTTCGTGACGAGTGTGCACGGACCCACCAGCGTCGGCTTCGGTCCGAGCACCACGAGCGGGGCGACGGCGCGCAGCTCGGTCGCGGCCTCTCGCGTGTCCCGACCCATCGCCTTCAAGAGTTGCACGTCCCCGGCGTCTTCCTCAACAGGTCCGCGCACCGTGCGTGGGCGCGCGCCTCATCCGGGCACACCGCCTGCAGAAGCACCCGAACATCATGATTGGCCACCCGGAAGTTCCCTCACGTCCCCGACGGTTTCGGATCGTGGTTGGTGTCGATCTCTCGGAGTACTCCGAGATCGTCATCGAGCACGCGCTCGACCAGGCAGCGCGGCACCAGTACCCGGAGCTGCACTTCCTCTACGTGAAGGAGAGCCGCAAGCGGTCGTCGGAGGAGCTGAAGCAGCGGCTGGCCGCGGCGGTCTACCCGTCGCTCCAGACGTTCAATCAGTACGGCACCGAGTGGCGTGCGCGATTGCACGTGCGCAACGGCAAGCCCGACGAGCAGATCAGCGCACTCGCTGCGGACATCCGGGCGGACCTGCTCGTGATCGGCCAGTTCGGCCTCCACAACCCGCGGGAGAAGTTCAAGACGGTGCCGAACCGCGTCCTGAACAACGCGCCGTGCCCGACGCTCGTGGTCGGCATGCCGCAGGAAGCCGACACCTCGCCGATGTGCGCGGCATGCGCGGCGGTTCGCGAGGACACCGAGGGTGAGCGCTGGTTCTGCGACGCCCACTCGGCTCCGGATCGCGTCGAGCACACCGTCACGCCGATGACCGTGTGGACCGGCGGCAGCCTGATGTGGTGACATCGTCGGGTGCGTGACGCGCTCGTCTCGACGTTTCGACGGCTGATCAGGCTGTACTTCCGTCGGATCGAGCGCGCTGGCGAGCCGCCCGGCCCCGAGACGCGCGGCCGGGTGTTCGTCTCGAACCACCACAACGCGCTGATCGATCCGATCCTCGTGTTGACCGACGCGGCCTGTGAGATCTCACCGATCGCGAAGTCGACGCTCTGGGACATCCCGGGCCTGGCGTGGCTGCTCGATCGCGCAGGCGCGGTGCCGATCGTGCGCCGCAAGGACGCACCCGACAAGGACGCCTCGGCGAACGAGGCGATGTTCGCGAAGATCGCGTCGCACCTCGCCGACGGCGGCAACATCCTGATCTTCCCCGAGGGCACCAGCCACTCCGAGCCCCACCTCGCGCCGCTGCGCACCGGCGCCGCGCGCATGCTGATCGCGGCCGACAAGGCGGCACGCACGCCGCCAACGTTCCAGGCCGTCGCGCTCGAGTTCGACGATCGCGAGCAGTTCCGCTCGCGCTGCCTCGTGCTGTGGGGACCGGTGCGCAAGCTCGCCGACGTCGCCGGCCAGGGCGAGGACCGCGTCCGCACGATCACCGCGCAGATGGAAGCCGATCTCGGCGAGCTGCTCGTCGAGGGCGAGACCCACGACGATCGCCGGCTGATCGCGCGCATCGCCGAGATCCTCGCGCACGACGCGCCCGACAGCGACGGCTCGCTCGCGGCCTGGAACAGCATCGGCCGCCAGGTCGAGGTCGCGGGCCGCACGCTGCGCGAGGCCGATCCAGCGCTCGTCGCGCGGATCCGCGAGCACGTCGCCGCCTACTACGCCGAGCTCGACCGGCTCGGTCGCCGCGACCGCCAGCCCGATCGCCCGAAGCGCTCCGCGCTGCGCAGGCTCGCGCTCGCCCCGCTCGCGATCTCGGGCATCGCGCTCTACGCACTCCCGTACTTCGTGCCGCGGATGATCGCGCGCTCGCACGATCCGGATGCGGTCTCGACCGTGAAGCTCGGCGCCGCGCTCGTCGTCTATCCGGTGTGGATGGCCGGCCTCGTCGGGATCTCGCTCGTCGTCCTGCCGCCGCCGCTGTCGCTCGGCGCCGCCGCGGTCGCCATCGCGTCACCGTTCGCGGCGCTGACGTGGCTCGACGAGTACTGGGAGCGCCAGTCCGACGTATCGCCGAACGAGCTCGCGCAGCTCGCGCGCCTGCGGATCTCCGCGCGCACCGCGATCGACGAGGCGCGCAGCCGCCTCACCGGCTAGCGGTTCGGATCGTTCGCGGTCGCCGTGCGGCGCGCGAGGATCTTCAGCGAGCGCACGATCGCATCGGCAGCCGGCCACTCGGGCGATGCGCTGCGCACCGTGACGAGCACGCCGGCGTCCACGCCGAGGTCCTCGGAAGCGAGCGCGAACACGAACACGTACGGCAGCGCGGGGCGCTCCGTGCCGCGGCGGTACTCGGCATCGATTCGCCAGCCGCTCGCATTGTCGAGCGAGACCGGCATCGGCTCGAGCACGTCGGCGCCTGCCGCGACCTCATCGACGATCGCGTGGCGCGCTTTTTCTTCGAGGATGCCGTCGCGATCGATCACGAGCGCGGCCTTGAAGACGGCGATCTCGAGCTCGCCCTCGGGCTGCCTGCACCTGGCGGTCTCGCCATCGAGCTCGAAGGCCGCCGGGGCGGTGACCTCGAACCCGATGCGCCGGGACAGCGTGGGCGGCAGCCGGAAGCCCATGCCCGCGATCCTATTGCGGGAGTGGGCGGGAGTGGTCTGAAATCGACGTGCGGTAATTGCGTGCCCAAGCCGGCCGAAACATCAGGGCAATTCGCGGCCCGGCGCTCGCGACCTTCGGGATCCCGTGGCGCCAGGTGCGCTGGCAGGTCCCGCCCATCACGACGAGATCGCCGCGCCCGAGCGGCATCGCGATCGAGGCGCCGCCGCCCTGCGTCGGCCGCAGCATGAACCGGCGCGGCGCGCCTAGCGAGACGGTCGCGACGATCGCCTCGATCATGTCGCGCGCGGTCGTGTCGCCGTGGAAGGCGACCGAGTCGTTGCCGTCGCGATAGAGCGCCGCGGTCATGTAGATGAACGGCTCGCCGTAGCGCGCGCTCAGCGCATCGCGCATCTCGGTGACGAGCGCGTGGTCGGTCACGCCGGCGAGCAGCCGCGGGACCTCGACGACCTTGTCGTACATCTTCATGGTCTCGCGCCGCCACGGCAGGCCCTTCTCGAGCTCCTCGAACAGCGCGTCGTGACCGTGGACCCAGCCGGGCGCGTGGTCGATCCAGGCGCCGTGCGCGAGCTCGGTGCGGTGGAGCGAACGGAATCCGGCATCGAAGCCGGCCGTCGCACCCGCGGCGAACAGATCGAGCTGGCGCACGTTTATGCTTAGCGCATGGCCGGCTACTCGGGGACACCGCTTCCGCAGAAGCTCGGGATCAAGGAAGGCCATCGCGTCGCGCTGGTCGGCGCACCCGCCGGCTTCGATCTCGGCACGTTGCCGACGGGCGCGAGCGTCACGCGCCGACCCGGCAAGCAGCACGACGTGATCGTCGCGTTCGTGAAGAGCCGCGCTGACCTCGCTGCGAAGATCGCGGAGCTGCGCCCGCGCATGACCCAGGCGGCGGGCCTGTGGATCGCGTGGCCGAAGAAGTCGTCGGGCATCGCGACCGACATGACCGAGCAGACGATCCGCGACGTCGCGCTGCCGACCGGGCTCGTCGACAACAAGGTCTGCGCGATCGACGAGACGTGGAGCGGGTTGCGGCTCGTGATCAGGCGCGAGCTGCGGACCTAGCCGCCGCGAACACGGCGTCGAGCATGGCTTCCGTCAGCCGGCCGGTGAACGTGTTCTGCTGGCTGACGTGGTAGCTGCCGAACAGCCGGTAGGGCCCAACGGCTGCAGTCGCGCCGTGACCGAACGCCGGCCGCGGCCTGGTCTCGTGGCCGAGCTCGCGCGCCGCGCGTAGAAAGCCGTCCCACGCGAACGCGCCGAGCGCGACGACCGCGCGCACGTTCTTCAAGAGCCGCAGCTCGCGGCCGAGGTACGGCAGGCAGCGGTCGCGCTCGACCGGTGTGGGCTTGTTGCCGGGTGGTGCGCAGCGCACGATCACGGTGACCCACGCCCCGGTGAGCACGAGGCCGTCGTCGCGCGAGACCGAGGTTGGCTGGTTCGCGAACCCCGCGCGGTGCAGCGCCGCGTAGAGCCAGTCGCCCGAGCGATCGCCGGTGAACACGCGGCCGGTGCGGTTGCCGCCGTGCGCCGCCGGCGCGAGCCCGACGACGAGCAGGCGCGCCTCGGGATCGCCGAAGCCCGGGATCGGCCGGCCCCAGTACGGTTGACCGACGAACCGGCGCGGTGGGGTCGCAGCTGCGGTCTCGCGACATCGCACGAGACGCGGGCACCTGCGGCACGTCGTGATGTCCGCGGTCAGCGTGCGCAGCGAGTCGGTCATGGCGTGTGAATCGTACTGCGACAGTCGCGCGCGTGTCGCACGCAGCGTGTGAAGGGGCTTGATCGTCGCGCCGTGTCTCACTCGCGTCGCCGCGCGTAGTGGTGGAGCATGAGACTTTCGTTTTGCCTGATCGCCGCGATGGCGA